>OGRV01000011.1_pt1 | contig 212124 bp, 215 predicted proteins | sample 1573731 | NCBI WGS metagenome assembly OGRV01 (sample SAMN03295828, study PRJEB24534) | human gut metagenome | isolation source: fecal sample 3 from infant 4 | host: Homo sapiens | place: USA: Pittsburgh, PA | collected 2014-07
AGAACAAAAATACGAAAGTGGAAAAAAATTCAGCAAGCATAAGAGTGATAAATTCAAATTTGTCGTTTAGATATTAAGAACAATTTTTTTATATTATGAATCAATAAAATTAAATAACAAATTGTAAAATCGTATTATTCAAGAGCGTGAATTTGCGATTTTTTTAGTGCGCAATTCTTTAAATTATAGAATTAACCTTAAACAAAGATACTTTAGGGCATTACAATTATAGCAGTAAAAAAATAAATGTTATAAAGGGCACTCACATGCGTTCAACCCTTTACAATATTTATTTTTTATGCAGTTTTATTTTCTGCCCCCAAAAGCACTATATGGCTTGTCTTGTAATATGGGTAATAAATCATAGTTTATGTAGTAGTTCATAATTATTATCTGAATTAACATAAATAAGATAGCTGAAAACATGCAGCTATCTTATCGGATCTTATATGATTAAAAAGAAAAATTGGGCTATATTATAATTCTAGACAGATTAAATTATTTTAAACATATTAGGTGAAAAATATAGAATTTATTTTATTAAGGGGTAAGCTCTTTTACTTTATACTTAATTCAATCTGTTCATATTTTTCTTGTGGGTGAGTTTTTATATAGTATCTGTATTTTTCAATATAATAAGACTTTACTTTTCTTTTTCCATCTGGTGGCAGGGTATCAAGTAGTGCTTCAAAATAATCTCTTGAAATAATGCTTTCTTCATTTTTTAACCATTCATTAAAATTCATATTCTCAAATCCCTTCATTGTTATATAGTTATTATTCCCACTAGGGAATTTTTTTATGCACTTTTATGTATAGAAATTAATGAAAGTGGAAATAATATAAATAAGGGAGAAATATTAAAGAGGGAATAAAAGGAGCTGAAATTTATGAGTTTATTGAGTTTTGATTTAATGCAGACAGAATTAATGTATGAAATGCAGTATTTTGATGAAGAAAAACAAGGTGTTATAACATATGAGTATTTTTACAAAGATTTAGAGAATGATGGTCAATATATACTTCATTTAGTTCCTGGAACAGTAAATGAAAAAATGATAAAAATGTCACATTATTTATTTTTTGAATGTGGTGAAGGTGCTTATTATATGGATGAATTTAATTTTAATGTATTAGCTAAGAATGCTCAAAGACAATCAAAATGCCATCCAATGAATTGCAAATTCATAAACTATGAAACATATAGAAAAATTGAAGAGTGGAAATAATAAAATAAGATGTATAAAAAGTTGAGATAATGGAAACACTACAAATAGGGAAGTTTATTAAGAGGGGTACAAAAAATGGTATAAAAGAAAGGGTTGTTCAAAATGAAGTTTGATTTGAAAAATTCAAAATTATTGTTTGAGGTAAGATACAAAAGTAAGAGAAGTGATGAAATTTATACATATGAATGGCTTTATAGAAGCAATGACGGAAAATATTTTATGCATTTTGATGGTGGTAAATATAGTGAATATGCAGTGAAAATCGGATATTATGATTTTGTGGCAAGAAGCGGGAATTTCTTTATGGAAAAAATTAATATTAATTCATGGAAAGAATCAGCATTAAGTTGTAAGAAGAAATGGCCTGAAGAATATATGGTTATTGACTGGGAAAAAGAAGAGGATGAAGCAATAACCGATGAAATAAAATTAAATGAAGAGTATATGATGACAATAGGAGATTTAGCAGAATCAAGATTGCCATTTTAAATAGAGGAGCAGAAGCTCCTTTTATTTATTTACAGAATTATGAATGACGGCTGCATTAAGCATTAAAATAAAAAACTAAAAGGACAAGCTATAAGCATAATTATCCTTAAACTTCCTAGCACCTAAAGAATGAAGCGCATGAAAATGTCAAAGGTGTGCAAGCATCTGCTTGTACAATTCACTTTCCTTTGACATTTTCAGGAGTGAAATTACAATGCTCATGGAAGTTTATAAAATAAAAAGAATAATATAGTGTTGTATAAAAATTATAAGATAATTCCTTGCTGCCGCAGGCCTTGCACCGTAATCTAATGTGTAAAGATTTCTTTTTAGGATTTAGTTTTTAAGGACTACAAGATTAAATTTGAAGAATACTAGTATTAAAAAAGATAGATTCCAAATTTAAACTTAATAATATATGATATTATTAAATATATATGTTGAGTTAAGGGGGGGAAGTAAAACAATGAAAATAATATCAATGATAAATAAAGTCATATTATCACTAATAATTTCATCGGTAGTTTTTTTGACACTTAAAGAAAGTGTTGATATAAATATGTACGCCACATTAACTGTATTAATATTAATTCTTATAGGTATAAACTTTAATATGAAAAAAAGTAGAGATATGTATGATACTTTTGCAGCTATTTATTTAGGAACTACACTCTCTTTCTTTTGTATAAAAATCATATGGAATATTAATAGTATCGATGAATTAAAGAAGTCATGTTTAAATATTTCTTGGATAGTAGTTATAGTAGTTATATTATGTATATTAGTATATTTATTTATTGGAAGTTTTATGGGAAAATCTAAGAATAGTATTGACTTAACTTTAGAGTTAATACCAAAACGAAAGAATGATTTAGAGCGAATTGTAGAATATTTGACTAGACTAAACATAGTATGTCTTAATGCTAAATGGGGTGATGGTAAGACTTTTTTGGTGAATAATCTAAAAGAACAGATAAAAGATGACTATGAAATAATAGAAATTGATGTTTTATCCTGTAATCTTGAAGAAATACAATTAGTATTAATTAAAGAATTAGAAAAAGTTATGATTCGAAATAGAATAGCTTCTAAATATTCTAAAAAACTTAGTGATTTTTTGGGCAGTGAATTTCGATTTAAAAGTATGTGGAGTATAAATTTTAACGAAAATATATCATACTTGGACATGATAAATGGATTTAAAAATGATTTGAAAAATTTAACCAAAAAAAAAGTTTTAATTATCTATGAAGATATAGATAGGATAAAGGATATGCAGATTATTAAAAATATATTTTCAATATCTGAAAAAATTTCAAGAGATACTAATAATATTAAGATATTATATCAGTATGATGAGAAAAATTTATTAGATATTGGATTTAAGAATGATTATTTAGAAAAGTATATGCCTTATAAGATTAATTTAACAAGATTGAACTTTTTTGAGGTATTAAAATTTGTATTAGATCAAATGAAAATTGAGGAGAATATACTAAAGTTTAAAGATTTTGAATTCTTAAAGTATAGTCAACAAATTGGTAATTTTAATATATTATACGAATGCTTTAAAATTGAAAATAATAGTACTATTAATATTCAAAACTATAGTATTAGAAAAGTTGAACATTTTTTTAATGAAATCATATTTTATCTAGATAAAAATAATTCTTGTGAAAATGACTCGGAAAAACAAATAATAATAGTGTTTTTTATTCTAAAACATTTTTTTATGGAAGAATATAATAAGATTGAGCCATTTAAAAGCATATTAGATACAATTAAATTTACAGATAGAGAATCAAAAAAGTATTCAATTATGGACTTAATTTCTTTATATAAATCTGGTGAAATTACTTATACATATATTAAAGATATTTTTAATAATCCTGATAATATAGAAAAGTATACTATTATTAGAATGTTTAATTATAAAATAAATAATGATGAAATAGAAAATGATAATATTTTTAATAAATCAACTAAAAAATTAGAAAATGAAGAATATAATGAAAAAATTGATAGGATTATTTGGAATCTTATGGAGAGTGGTAGGTCAAACAAAACGGATAATGAAGTGACATTGGTTGAATTAGTTAATAGAGTACTAAAAAAGCCTAAAGAAGAAAGAAAAGAAGGTTATTTTGAATTTGACAATTATTTTTCTAATTTAGATTATAATGAAGTAGATAATGAGACCACATCATTTATGGGAGAACCTCGATTTTCACAAGCATTTAGGGCTTTAAGTTTGAGTAAAGATAAAGATAAAATTTTACAATATCAACGAAAGTTAATAGATTTATATTTTGAAGCTGAAAAGATAGAAGAGCAAGCTGTATCTAAAAATGTACTAAGAATAATGAAGTATTGGAGTTTGTTCAATAGAGATGAATATACTTATATATTAAAAAGGTTCAATAAGATACAAGTAAAAGGAAATTTAAATAATGATAGGGAGTTTATTGACTTTATTGATAAATATGTTGGAGCTTTATCAAAGCAAAGTACTAAATATTGTAATACTCGTGGTTTAATTAATATTAGAAGTTTAAATAATATTAATGAAAATAAAGCTATAACTCTAAAAATAATTAATGATATAAAAGAAGAAATAGTTAAAATGGGAAGAAATATAAAAGAATATTTAGGTGATTTTATAATTATAGATGAATTAAATGTAATAGAAGAATTCCTTGATAAACTAATATGTATAATAAATCAAGAAGAAGAATATATGCATAAGAACAATAATAATTATAGTATAAATAATGATGTAAATAAATTTTTGAATTTTAATGATACATGTTTTTTAGAAGATATAAAAAAAGAATACTGTGAACAAAATATAGATGCATACACATTAAACAGAGATATAAAAGAATATAAAAGAAAATTGAAAGAAAAGAGCAAAAATGATTAATATATAGAAGTGTATTAATTAAATACAAATGAATACTTGAATAATAAATTAGATATAGGATTGAATTTTAAAGCAGTAAATAGTTTATTAATATTTGCTGCTTTTCGTTATGTACAATATTCATCTAATTATGATTTAAAACCATATAAAGCATAATTCCTTGCTGCCGCAGGCCTTGCACCATAAAATAACGTGTTAAGACTTCTTTTTAGGATTTAGTGTTTAAGAATTAGAAGTTTAAAAAGCTGGGGGCGGTCTTGTACACGCAGGCACGAGTCCATATATTAGAGTATAAAAAGTCATTATGGAGCAATGACTTACCTCTGCCATCCCTAGAGGAATACCACAAAGGGGCAGTGGTATGTCTTGACGGAATAATGGCATTATACTCGGATGTGGACCGCTTCTGCCAGTACAAGATGGAACTGCTGCCCTGGTAGCAAGTCCAAGCCCCCGCCACCATAACGCCTGCACGTAGTGAGCATAGAATTAACACTTACATTATGATTTTAAATGCTTGTTATACGTAGTAATGCATCTGGAAATACATGCATTGGAAGAGCAATTACGTAGTAAAACAAGCATTGACTCATTGATTCACAAAATTATGATTACACTACAGAACGGTAAAACAGGACATTAATTTTTATAAGTAATATATAGTGAAACATATGCCTCTGCATACATATTTATATGTATCTATCTAACTAGTGATAAGACTGCACCCCATCGGGACCTGAAAAAGGACTAGTTTAATCCTTTTGTTTCTTTTGTCTACATTTGGCTTGTGAACACTTGCAGCAAGACAATATGTGGACTTAGGAAACAGAGGTAATAACCTGTTCTTTTGTGGGTGATGGTTAAGGTGCCAAGAGAAATAGTATAAGTATATATAGTAGGTATGTAAGTAATAGTAGTAGCTTCAATATCAACAAAACTTGCCTTTTAAAAATTACGTATACCAGATACATTACTATATAGAGAAGTAAATATTTAAATTTAATACAAATGAATCTATTAAAGAGAATAAAATTCTTAAGTATTAGTAATTTGATAATAATAATTAGAACTTAATGCAGTCTTTGTGGGAATGAAGCGGCAGCTTCATCATATAATGAGCTTTGAGCGTAAGCTCAAAGGTTTCCTTTGTGTGAGCATAGCCAGTTAGATTTAAATGAAATAATTATAAGTGGAACAAAAGGAGAAAAGATTATAGATATTTAAGAGAAAATTAGAATAATAACAAGTAACATTAGAATTATTTCAATCCTTTTATTGTTTTAAAAATATGAAATTTCGGCTATAATTAAAGTAGAAAGCTGGTGATAACTATGAGTAAAGAAGGCGATGAAAACAGAGTAAAACTTGATGAAGTTCTGAAATCATTATTTAATGTATCTAAAAAAGTTCTTATTGAAATGATGAATAGTCTGTTTCATGAAAATTATGATATAGATAGTACAGAAATAACATTTGAAAACAATGAATTTGTTACTGATGATTACGATATAATCAGAGGTGATTTATTTTTAAAGATATCTAATGATAATAAACCATACCATTATCATGAGCAGAGAACCAAATCTTTGATTTGTGTGAATCGCTTACACCTATGAACATATGTGAATAGTGTGCTTCTTTTTTATATAGACGAAGAATGATAAGACGATGGTTATTAGAATGTTTGAATATGGCTTTAAGAAAGCTAAGGAACTTTCAAGGTGTGAAGATAGTTCAGATGATGAAACTATAATATATATTCCAAAGCAGCTGGTAATGTTTATTGAAGAAAACAGGAATATTAAAGATGAATTAAAAATGAAACTTGTATTTCCAGATGGTCAGATTGTAAATTATAAAGTACCAGTATTAAAATGCTGGGAATATGATGATAAAAGATTCATAGAAGAAAAAATGTATCCACTTCTTCCACTTCAGATTTTTAAGCTAAGATATGAGATGGACAGCATCAAGAGAAGAAGTAATGGTGATAAGAATAAATTAAATGAAGCAATACTTAATGCAAAAGAACTGGCTCAGATTGTTGCGAATGAAAGCAAATTTCTTTATGATGAAAAAAAGATTGATGGAGAAGATTTACATAAAATTCTCCTAGCTATAGGTAATTTATTTGAATATTTAAATGATAAATATGGTGATGATAAAAAGCTTAATGAGGAGGTAATGAATATGACTAAAACTTTGTATGATCCTGAAGTTGAAAAAAGAGGAATAGAAAAAGGAATAGAAAAAGGAGAAGAAAAAAAGGCTATTGAAACAGCAAGAATTGCAATAAAAAAGGGTCTTAATGATGACCTTATAAGTGAATTGACAGGATTAAGTTTTGAGGAAATTAATAGTATAAGACAGTCGGCTAGTCATTAAGAAGTTTTGTATGGCTTAATGAGAAGGTAGTTAAGATGACTAAGACATTATATGATTTTGAAGTTGAAAAAAGAGGCATGGAAAAAGGTGAAGAAATCAAAGCAAAAAAATCTGAGAAAATTTTCTAAGGCTTGGAGTAAGTGAAGAAATAGTGGTACAAGGAGTAGGACTTTCAATAGAAGAAGTAAGAGAAATAAAGAGATTACTTATTCATTAAGATTGACTTTAAGTAGTTTTGAATATATAAGGTAAAAAGATAGTAAACAAACAGAAATGATGTTTGTTTACTATCTTTTGTTTTATGCAACATTTCCAGAATCATTCTTACCATCTTTGGGATCAATAACAACTCCAAGTTTAGTGGAAATTATGGTATTTAGTTTATTAATTGAAGCTGATAATGAACTAAGCTGTTTTTCTAGTCTTATTAGCAGATAGCAGCTAACTGCAACTGGAAAGCCATTATTCACTATAAGATTTATTAATTCATTAATTTCCATAAAAATCACCTCCTGCAATGTATATATGTAGAAGTGAAAATTATTGGTTAGAATCATATAATAATCAGATGAAAATAAAACAAACATTTCAAAGTGTTGGTAGTTATGAAGTCTTTGTTCAGTATTCCAAGTGTTGAAAATATTGATATACATAAAAAATACTACTTTACTTTGACTGCATAAGAATAAATATTAACATACATAAAAAGCTTGTCTAAAATATACCTCTTCTTTTTAACGGCATAAGAATAACACATACCTTTTTCGTCAGTGTATGATTTCAGTGTTTTGTTTTCATAGAATAAATGATGTATAAGGTCAATTTCATCTTCAGTCAATTTATTAAGTGCATATTTAAGGCAATCAGAATCATATTGGCTACATAATGTATCTGTAATTTCTGGAGTATCAGCTTTATAGGTTTCCTCTACATAATTATCATAAGCAGCAGTTCCAGATCCATGAATATTATTAGTTTGTATATTTCTTCTTATTAAATCATTGATACTGTTTTTTATGCCGTTAGTAGCATAAGCAACAAATCGGTGGGATTCTATTTTATAAAGTAGAATGCATCTAAATAATATTCTGTAACATTCGTTTTTAAAATCATCATAGTCATATCCAGGGATGAAGGTTCTTTTTGAAAGATTAATTATAAAAGGCCTGAATTCTTCAATAAGCTTTTCTTTTGAAGTTTCATCACCATCTTTACATTGTTTAACTAAATTTTCAATATAATCGTAATTCATAGAAAACCTCCAGAAAATATAAGATTATAGAGGTAAAACAAATCTACAATTGCAGACATAAAATAGCTCTATACATGTATATATGAAGAAATAGAAAAGTTTTCTTATTCAAATACTTAAAATACATGATAAACGGGCAGTTCTTAATTGTATCATATTTAGATTTGATAATTTAAGATAGTATCAGACAAATATAACAAATTACTTGACTACCATATATACAATATGAAAATCAATAGTATATATGGAGGTATTTTTTTTATGAGCAATTTTGTTATAGCTGCAGGTCATACTGCAAGCGGAAATATTGGATGTGGAGTTGTTGCGAATCTTGATGAAAGCAATTGTACTAGAGAAATTTCTCAACTTGTTGGGAAAGAATTGAAAGATAGAGGTTATGGAGTTACATTATTAATAATTGATAAAGGTAATGGCTATACGTATGAAGATTGCTATGTTAGGGCAGAAGAAGCTAATAAATTAGCTAAAAACAGTAAGATTGATTTATATGCAGAGATTCATATTAATGCTGGGGGAGGAACTGGTACAGAAGTATTGATTACTAATATGGTTGATTCTCTTATAGCAGAGAAATATGCAGAAAGAATAAGTGCATCAGTATCAGGAACTTTAGGAATAAGGAACAGGGGAGTAAAGAAGCAAAGTCTTATTGTATTAAACAAAACAAGTATGCCAGCTATATTAATTGAGTGCCTTTTTGCAGATAGCAGTGATAGTAATAAATATAATGCTGAGATAATTGCAGGAGCTATAGTAGATGGATTAACTGGTGTAGATAGTAGACACAATAAACAATGGAAGCTTGGATGGAATAGAAATAGTATTGGATGTTGGTATTCTCCAGATAACATAAATAAAACTTATTATACTTCACAAAATGGATGGAAGTGCATTGATGGAGAGTGGTACATTTTTGATGAACAGGGTTATGCTCTTGAAAATTCATGGTATTATGATGAAAGTGATTGCTGTTGGCATTACCTAGATGAAAACTGTAGAATGATCTATGCAAGTGATAATAACCCATTGTGGAAATGGATTAATGGTGGATGTTATGCTTTTGATGAAGAGGGGAGAATGTATACAAACTGTGTAACTTCAGATGGATGGAGAGTTGATGAGAGTGGTATGTGGATAGAATAGATTATAAATGTAATTAAGATATCTAAATTCACCATAAATTCTTCAAAAATGAATATATATGCAAAAAATTTATATGTTCTCTTTACAAATAAACGTATGTTCGCTAATATATAAATAAGAACATATGTTTGAGGAGTGGCATATATGATTTATGATAATGACAGAATAGTATTTCATGTAGATGTGAATTCAGCATATCTTTCATGGACAGCAGTAAAGTTATTGCAGTATGGATCTAGTATTGATATAAGGGAAATTCCATCTGTAATTGGAGGAGACATTGAAAATAGACATGGGATTATTTTAGCAGCTTCTATTTCCGCAAAGGAGCTGGGAATAAAAACAGGTGAGCCTATTTTTTCAGCAATGCAGAAATGCAGAGACCTTAAAGTATATCCACCGGATTATGACTGGTATGTGAAATCCAGCAATGCAATGGTTCAATTACTTGAGGAATATTCACCAAAGATTCAGAGATATAGCATTGATGAATGTTTTATGGACTGTACTCATTTTAAGGATAATTACAAGAAGATGGCAGTTAAAGTTAAAATGAGGATAAGTGATGAACTTGGTTTTAACTGTAACATAGGAATTTCAACAAATAAACTCCTTGCAAAGATGGCAAGTGATTTTAAGCCAAAGAATACTGTACACACTTTATTTAAAGAAGAAATATCACAAAAGATGTGGCCTCTTCCTGCTGGTGATCTATTTATGGTTGGAAGGGCTACAAAAGAAAAGCTCTCTAAGCTTAACATTAACACAATAGGAGATATTGCAAAGGCAGATGTAAATCTTCTTGTGCAGAAAATGCATTCTCATGGGAAGCTTATTTATGAATATGCAAATGGAATTGATAATTCTGAAATAAGAGAATGCAATTATCTTGATATTAAGGGAATAGGTAATTCAATTACAATATCTTATGATGTAGAAACATATGAAGAAGCATGTAGAATACTTCTTGCACTTACAGAAAGTGCAACAATGAGGTTGAGGGAAAACAGAAGTCTATGTAGTCTGGTTGTTGTAAGTGTAAAGACAAATAATTTTTTATATTATTCACATCAGAAACCTCTTGAGAATTCTACAGATTCAACAAACATAATATATGAAGGGATCAAAAAAACATTTAGAGAAGCCTGGAAAGGTGAAAAGATAAGACAGCTAGGAGTACGACTTACAAAACTTTGTAGTAATGAATATTATCAAGAAAGTCTTTTTGATTTTGAAAATAATGAAAAACAGATGAAGCTTGATAAAACTGTTGATGAAATAAGAAAACGGTTTGGAAAACAAGCAGTCATAAGATCAACATTCCTCCATTCAGGCATAAAGCCAATTGAAGGTGGAACAGGATCTAATGGTGATTACCCAATGATGAGTAGTATATTATAAGGAAGTGTGAAATATGAAAGTTGTTGCTAAGAGTATAGAAATGATTGCTTATTTCAAAAGTGATGGAATGATAAATCCAATAAAGTTTAGGATGCAGGAAGATAATAGTTATGAAGTTATAAAAATAAATAAAATTATAAGTACAGATATTGAGAAATTATGTGGTAATAAAATGATGGTTTTTACCTGTAGTGCTTTTATAAATAATACTGAAAAGATATTTGAGATTAAGTACGATGTAGACAAGTGCAAATGGATGCTTTTTAAAATTTAAAGATATTTATGAAGAATGATTGTATTATGAATTTATAATATAATCATTTTTGTTATATAAAATTTACTATAGAGATATTAAAGGGATCAAGTTAAAAGACTTTTAATAATTGTTGCAAAAACTATTATGTAAAAATGTCCGTTTTTTTGTCCTGTTATACACGACATACGGTTATTATAATAAACATATCTAAGAAAGAAAGGAATGATCAGATGATATGAGTTCAGGAAACTACATAAGAGATAGAAGAAAAGAAAAAGGATTAACACAGGAAGATCTTGCCGAATTAGCTGGTTGCAATGTGAGAACAGTAAGAAGATTGGAAACTGAGGGATGTGTCAAAGAAACTAATACTATTAAAAAGATATTAGAAATTTTAGAGGTTAGAACGTCTAGGATAGACAATAAAGGTCGGCTTGTATTAAAGTTCGAAGCTGACGATGATGATAATGAGGAGATACTTAATGAGTTAGGATGCAATAATAGCAATGAAGTTTTTAATGCATTAAAAAATAATTTGATACAGGCATATCAGCTTGTAGAAAAGAAAAATTATTATGAAGCACTAGAAATTTATTTAGCAGTTTCTAAGCTGTTTGTTAATGAAAAAATACATTTAAAAATTGCAATTCTTTATTATAATATGGGCAGATATGAAGAATGTATTGATGCTTCAGATAAACTAATAAATGGTCAATCCTATATATATGAAGGGTTAAATATAAAAGGAATATGCCTTTCCAAGCTAGGAAAATATGAAGAATCTTTAGAAATATTAAAAGAAGCGCTTGAAATTAAAGGAGATTACATTGATTATTATAATCTAGGTGTTACATATGGAATTAAGGGTGATACATATAAAGCTATAAAGCAGTATAAGAAATGCCTTGAAATCAATCCGAATCATGCAAGAACTCATTTAAATATTAGTATCTGTTATTTTACTATTTTATCTATAAATAAATCATTATATCATGTAGAGGAAGCTATAAGATTGAATCCAGACATGTATGAGGCTTATGCTATAAAAGGAGAATGTTATAGGTTCCTTGATGATTTGGATTATGCTGCAGATAATTTTAAATTATGCTTAGATAAAGATCCACAAAATTATTCATCAATAATTGGAATGTGTATTATTTCAGCAGTAAAGAATGAATTAATAGATGGCACTAGGTATTTTAAGGAACTCTTTAAATTATATTCAGATAATTTTTTCAAAACGGATAAAGATAAATCATTAATAGTGGATATAGGATATAAGAGAACAACTGTTATAGAAATTGAGAAAATATCTGAATATGTATATAAAGTGACATTAGGAGATGAACATATTGAAATAAAAGTAGATAGTGAAGGCAGCTTTATTTATATTGGATGTTTGCCAATATCAGATGAAACAGGAACCATATTATATCCTACAATAGGAAAAGCATATACAGATAAATATGAATATGATAAATGTATTGAAGGAATTGAGAGAACAATAGAAGTATTTAAGGCTTCACAGAAGTATCCTCTTCATGTGAATTTTAAGCGAGAAATAGAAGTTATTCTAACTGAATTAGAAGATTGTGTAAAGATTGAAATTATTTTTGGATGTGCAGATAAATATAAAATTGTAAGTTATACAGATACTAAAGGACAGGGATTCGAAGGATTTATAGAATTTTTTAATAAATATAATCAGTTCAGAATTCAGGTAGAGTACTTAGACAAAGAAGCATTCATAATAGACTGTATAAAAAATGTAATTATAAACAGAATTAAAAGTGAAAACTGTACATACTATTAAATTTATGCAAAAGATAATCAGAAAGTGAGTAGAATATATGAAACAAAACTATTGTAATTATATAAATGATTTTTTGTTAAATATGGTTAATGAAAGAATGGATAATCTTGAAAATAATGATGAATATAAAGAAATAGAAAGAAACATTGAGATCCTGAAAAATGAAGTACGATATCATCTGGATGATAAAATAGATATTAAGCTTAACGAATTATTTGAATTAATTAATAAGAAGCAAATAATAAGTGAAGAATATTTATATAAAGCTGGCTTCCATGATGGAATAGTATTTTTATCTAATGTTAACTGCAGATAATATACTGCTTGTTTTACTTGTAAAAAAGAGAGAGTATATATGTTAAAATGCGTAAGATAGCGTTGCTATATTAAATAAGATTGTAATTATAAATGTGAAGTGCACATTATAAAAAAATATTGATGAAGAAGAGGCATATGCTGCATAAGGAGGAATGAGATTAACAGCATATGCTTAAATTATGCACAAAATTAGTTCATTTAAACTTTTCCAGCTTAAGATAATGTATTTAAGGATGTAAATATGGCAATGATATGCAAAGCAGGATTTACATAAGTTCTTTTTAGTGTAGCATTTTTTTAGATGAAGGCATATTAGTTTTCCTTTAATTTAGATGGGATTTATTATAGTATGCCATATTATTATCAATACTGGGGTTTAAATAATTAGTTCAGATTTTTATGCCAAGGTGCTATAATTTCATTATATAATCACATAAATTAGAATGTAATTACCTATATGAAAATATATGATATTATATGAAGTATAAATATAATACATTAAACAAAATATTTTGAAAACATATGTGGAAAGGAAAGATAATGGGGTTATTTGATTGGTTATTTAAACGAAATAATAAGAAGAATATGGAGAAAAATATAAAGACTGAGTTTGGTGTACAAAATGGTGATAATGTAGATTCTTCATATAGAATTTTAAGTAGAGGAAATGTTGTTACATATAAAATAGAATTAGATAATAATATTAATCAACGATTCATAGCATTTGATGTAGAAACAACGGGATTAAATCCTTCCAGTGATAGAATAATTGAACTTGGAGCAGTAGTATTTGAAAATAAAAAAATTATTAATAAGTTTAGTTCTCTAGTAAATCCACAAATCAAAGTGCCATCTAGAGCAACAGCAGTTAATCACATTACAAATAAGATGCTCAAAAATGCTCCAGATGAGAAAGAAGCCTTTAGCAGATTAATTGATTTTTTAGGAGATGCAATAAATGGGGCAACAATACTTTGTGCTCATAATGCTCCATTTGATATGAAATTTTTATCTGAAACATTAATGAGGTTAGGATATGATGGAACTATTTATTATGCAGATACTCTTTCTATTTCACGCAAATTAGTAAAAGGATTAAACAATTATAAACAGGATACAGTTGCATCATATTTCAATATAGTAAATGAAGAATCACATAGAGCTGTCACTGATGCTGAAGTATGTGGGAAAATATTAATTCAATTATTAGAGATTAAACAAGAAGAGCAACAGATAATAATTGGAAAATCTCAAAATAGTGTACCAGATTCCGAAGAAATGGAAGTATGTGCATATATACAGGATGCTATCATAAAAAATGGTGGAGATTCTAAACTAATGAGTTTTTATAAAAATAGTAGCAGATATATTGATGTACGTTATATGTGTAATATCGTTAAATTTAAGTTTGCTAAAAAGGGAAAATATATCATTGTAAAAAAGGAAGCTGCAGCAAACAATAATTATAAAATATCAGAATGTACTATGAGTGAAGGTGGATCAGATTATGTTAGATGTTTTTTTAATAATCCATTTGAACTAGAACCGTTAATTCCATATATATATAAATTATATAAAGAAGCAAGAAATTCGGCTTTGGATTATAATACTAAATATGAAAATGAGTATAGAAACAGTACTGTAATGCAGAATACTTTATCAGAAAATGATGTGGTTATATTATTAGAGTCAGCACAAAATCGTTTAAGTGATACACCAAAAGAAAAAAATGAGAAGATAATTAGTAATCAAGAAAATGAAATACGAATAGAGAGAAAAGATATAGAAATTCATCCAGTTAATAAAAGAGTAGCTTTATCTGAAATTAATAATTTGAATAACTGGGACAAAGGATTTGATGAAGGTTATTCGTATTGGGAAGAGGGAGATAAGCTAAGAAAAGACGGTAGAATTGAAGAAGCAATAGAACTATTTGATATGGCAAGGTATAAAGGATATAGTGCGCCAGTTTTATATCACTCATATGCAATGGCATATCATAAAATTAAAGATTTTGAAAATGAAATTGATATTCTTGATGAAGGAATAAAAAGAGCAAAAAAAGGAGATTGGAGTGATGGAAATCTAGAGACAAGAAGAAATAAAGCTATGCTGGCATTTGTTAAGAATCAGGAACAGACAAAAAAATCAATTGAAAAGAAAGAAAATATAAGTACAGCCAATAAAACTATAAAAAAGTCTAACACACGAGCCATTCTTCAATTTACTGATGATATGATATTAATAAAAAAATATGAAAGTATAGCACAGGCAGTAAGAGAAACAGGTGTTAATTCAAAGAGTATCAGAGATACAGCCAAAGGTATTCAAAAACATGCAGGTGGATTTGTTTGGAAATACTGCGATTAGGTCTTACTACTAAAGTAAATTGAATTCTGCTATAGTTATAAAAGTATCTATTAATAGTAAATGTTTAGATAAACTATCGTCTCTACACCAGAATGTGTTCTTAACATTTAAAATCACAGTATTATTTAATGTGAAAAAGCTCTCTTGAGATATTATAATAGTAATATTTTTTCTTAAGCACACTTTTTAACGATGAGCTAAACTATCAGTTAAATATTGCGTCAAATGTTGCAGTTACTGGGCTGAGGATTAATCGTTTTTGACGCTATGGAATATAATGTTAATAAAATAATATTAACCCAATATACTTGTGGAATGTTGGAAATTATTAAAATTAAAAATATCATGTTGAATATAGAAAGTATGTTTTTGACGTCAAAAATTCGTCAAAAACTAATGATATATTATAATAAATAATGCTATATGGAATATAATAACAAAACCTTGTAAGTGCTAATTTTACAAGGTTTTGATAGGCTTTGTTATAGAATATAGTAACGATTATTCATATTTTGGCGAAAGCATGTTTTCAAGAGTAAGCAACGCATCAAAAATAGCACTAATAACTCTTGCAGAAGTATTAAAAGAACAGAAATTTGAATTCATTGATTGTCAGGTATATACCGAACACCTTGAATCCATGGGAGCTCGCATGGTTCCGTTTGATGAATTTAAGGCTATGTTACATAGGGGGATTTATGAGTAGGGTTAAAATATATTTGGTATTTTAATCCATGATATTATCCAATTAAATGGAAATGATAAGTGTGATATATGTCAAATAGATTCTACAATAGGCAGATTTGAATAATTAGCAGTAATAAAAGGGGATATAATCATGAATGATAAAAGGATTTATTTTAGGATTAGAAATATTATTATATTTACTTTGCTTATGAACATGATATTTATATTTAATATCATGAAGACGAAAATTCTATGCTATATAATTGGAATAATAGTTTTATTATTATATCTATATATAAACATAATTCCATTAAGATTAAAAAAATTAAATAAAAGAGTGTGCATTATGGTATCAGGCTATGAGCTCATAGCTGACAGTTCTTTGGCAGTACTTATAGAAATAATACTGTATATTTTTTTATTAAATACAGATAATCTCACAATAAATTCTAAAGAATTTATAATTAATGGAATTACAGCAGTTTGCGTTTTGATAATTCCTGTTATAAACGGATTTATGAGAATGATGTTTACATCAAGAAATTTAGGAGTTGTTAACAGGCTTTTAATTGTTCTTTTATGGTGGGCTCCGATTTTAAATTTCATAATTTTAAATGGATGCTGTAAAAAAGTAAGATATGAGTATTTTTATGAACAGTCAAAGGAATTAAGAAATGATGTTAGAAAAGAAAATGAAGTATGCAGAACCAGATATCCAATTGTAATGGTTCATGGAATATTCTTCAGGGATTGGATGTTTATTAATTACTGGGGGAGAATACCAAAGGAACTCATGAGAAATGGTGCACAAATATTTTATGGAAAACAGCAGTCCTCAAATGCAGTATGTAAAAGTGCACAGGAATTAAAAGAAAACATTTTAAAGATAATAAATGATACTGGGTGTGAAAAAGTAAATATAATTGCACATTCTAAAGGTGGACTTGATTCAAGATATGCAATAAGCTGTCTCGGACTTTCAAAGTATGTAGCATCTTTAACTACTGTAAATACACCACATAGAGGCTGTAAATATGTAGATTTTTTATTAGATAAAGCACCTGATAAATTTAAGAATTATGTGGCGAAAAAGTACAATAGAACATTTGTAAAGCTTGGAGATAAGGATCCTGATTTTTTAGCAGGAGTAGCAGACCTTACATTAGAAAAATGTTCACAATTTAACATAAAGGTAAAAGATGTAGAAGGTGTTTTATATCAAAGTGTGACTTCTAAAATGAAAAATATGTTTTCATCAGGATTTCCACTAAATATTGGCTATATATTAGCAAAGATTTTCGATGGAGAGAATGACGGGCTGGTTGAAGTTTCTTCAGCTAAGTGGGGCAATTTCCTTGGCACACTGACTGCAGGAAAGAAAGGAATTTCTCATGGTGATATGGTTGACTTAACAAGACAGGATATAAGAGGGTACGATGTGTGTGAATTTTATGTGGATCTTGTCAGAAAGCTTAAGGAAAAAGGAAATTAAATATAAAATAGCATTTTAAAATTGGGAGTCTTGAAAATATCCATGGAAATTATGCGACCGACTATAAAATACTATTTGAATATTAAACATTATAATTGTATAATGTAAATAAATTATTTTAGGAGGGAAATTATGAGGACACTTAATATTAATAATGAAAACAAAATACATCATCATTACTAGAGACTTGATCTGTAAAAAACAGATACAAGTCTATCAGCATTAGGCTTGTATCTCTAGGTAATGATAAATTAAGTGAATTCATAATTTATTTACAGCCATGTGGGATATCTGCCTACATGGCTTTTTTTCATAAGAAAATATATAGGAGTGATTTAAATGAAGAAAAATATTATAAAACCAAGTATATTACCAGGATTTATGGAGCTTTTACCTAAGGAACAAGAAATATTTGATGACATGGTTTCTAAGATAAAAAATGTATATGAAGATAATGGATGCTTAGCAATAGATACGCCAATAATAGAAAAAGCAGAAGTATTGCTTGCAAAGACCGGGGGGGAAACAGAAAAACAGGTATATAATTTTCAAAAGGGAAAAAATCAGTTAGCTTTAAGATTTGATTTAACAGTACCATTTGCTAGATATGTGGCTCAATATTATAACGACTTAGTATTTCCATTTAAAAGATATCAAATAGGAAAAGTTTATAGAGGTGAAAGAAATCAAAAAGGTAGATATAGAGAGTTTTATCAATGTGATATTGATGTTATAGGAAAAGAAAAATTGAGCATAGGCAATGATGCATGGGTTATAAGTTTAGCATCTAAAGCTTTTAAATCAATAGGTTTAATAGATTATATATTTCAAATAAGTAATAGAAAGATCTTAAAAGGCATATTGAGTGAATTAAAAATAGATAATGTTAATGAGGTTATGATATTAATAGATAAATATGACAAAGTAGGTAAAGATGTATTTTCTAAGGAGTTAGAAAATATTATAGGTACTGAAAAGAGCAATTATATTAATAAAGTATTAGACTTAAATGGTACGAATAAAGAAAAAATAGAAGAACTTTCAAAGTTTAATATTGAAAGTAAATATTTTATTGAAGGAATAGAAGAATTAAAAAAGATATGTTATACATTATCAATATTAGGTGTGAATGAGGAAGATTTTGAAATTAATTTAAAGATTATAAGAGGTTTAGACTATTATACTGGAACAGTTTTTGAAACTATATTAGTGGGAAATGAAGGGTATGGTTCTATCTGCTCTGGTGGAAGATATGATAATTTAGCTGAAAATTATACTAATAATATATTGCCTGGAGTAGGTATTTCTATTGGATTAACTAGACTATTCTTTGTTTTAAAAGAAATTGGATTTATAGATAAATATGAAATGAAAAATAAATTAGATTATTTAATAATACCAATAGGTGATACAATTGAATATTGCATAGAAGTAATGAATTATTTACAATATAATGGGAAAAAGGTTACAGTTTATTTTGAAGAAAGTTCGTTAAAGAAAAAAATGAATTACGCAAATAAGTTAGATATTAATAATGTGATACTAATTGGTGAAGATGAAGTAGAAATGAAAGAAGTAAAAATAAAAAATATGATAACAGGTGAAAGTAGAAATATTGATTATAGACTTTTGTAAAAGAAATATACTTAATCAGAAATCCATTTCTTCTTAATATTAAGTATGTATCTTTTGTGGAAAATAAATCCTAATAAAGAAAAAATATGGTATAATTACAAGGGAGTTTATATTATTCTAAAATATAAAGATATATTTATGGAGATGGGAATATGAAGGAGAAAAACAATTCTAAAAATTGGGGAATAGGAAGTGTATCTTTAATTCTTTCTATATTAGCGACTATGTTTTCTTTTACTTTCTTTAATGGAAAATATTTTGGGGAGCATATTTTAAAGCTAATGGGTATATCATTACCTATTAACGAAATATCGTTAGTCATGTTAGTTATAGCACTGTTTATAGGATATAAATATAAGGAGAATTATTTAGCTAAACAAGGATTTATATTATCGTTAATTATTATATTATTAATGTTTATTTTAATATTAACAAGTAAATTATTTTAATATAGTAGTTTATAGGATGAACTGTTAACTTGATAAATTAAAAGAAAAAATGATTTAATAAGTATAACATATTAATTAAAATCGCAGATTCATATTTTGAATGATGCGATTTTTTTTGTCTAAATATTCACGGTATAATGTGGAAATTTTTCACATGTTAAGAGTGTTAAAAGAAAAATATGGAATTAGTTACTTTTTGTGTTATAATACTCACTAATAAATGTGTTTTGGGAGGTTATAATATGAGAAAAAAAGACAGAGAAATTATTGATAAAGAAAAAATTGAACAGATAATTCAATCATGTGATTGCTGTAGAATCGGATTAGTTGATAAAGATAAACCTTATATTATACCATTGAATTTTGCATATATAAATGAAGGTGACAAGCAACTTTTCTATTTTCATGGAAGTAAGATAGGAAAAAAAATAGATTTAATAAATAAAAATAAGTATGCAGGATTTGAAATGGATACAAATCATATGCTTAAAAAAAGTGAAGAAGCATGTAAATATTCATTTAAGTATCAAAGTATAATTGGGACAGGAATTATTACTATTGTTACAGATTTAAATGAAAAAATAAATGGGTTACAGTTATTAATGAAACATTATTCAGATAAATATAATAGGAGTTTTAATGAGAAAATCATAGAAGAGATTGCAGTTATAAAACTTGAAGTAGAAGAGATCACGTGTAAAGAGAATCAGTAGTGATTCTTGTAATTTATTAATAACTTTTATATGAAATTAAGGGAGTGTGGTAGATATGAAAACTTTAGAAACAGAAAGGTTGATACTTAGAAATTTCAAAGAGTCAGATTTAGATGATTTATATGAATATGCAAAGGTTCCAGGAGTGGGGGAGAATGCTGGTTGGCCACACCATGAAGATATAGAGAGTACTAAAAAAATTTTAAAGGATTTTATTGAAAAGGATGAAGTATATGCACTAGTTTTAAAAGAAAAAAATAAGGTTATAGGATCTTTAGGAATTCATAAAACAACAAAATTTAAAGAAAATAAATCTGATGTGAAAAGAGAGATTGGATATGTTTTAAGTAAAGATTACTGGGGAATGGGGTTAATGCCTGAGGCCGTAAAAGCAGCAATTAAATATGCTTTTGAAGAATTAAACGTTGATGTACTATTGTGTGGACATTTTAATTTTAATCTTAAATCAAAAAGAGTTATAGAAAAGTGTGGATTTGAATTTTATGCAGATGGTGTTTATAAGTCCGAATCTTTAGGAAAGACTTTTGATGAAAAAATATATAATATAACTAAGCAAAGATATTTTATAAATGAATAATAACTCTTTTATATGATTATAATTATTTTTAAAATTACTGTAAATTTGATTAAAAATATCAGTTGATTTGTTGGCGTAGCATTATTAAACCAATCCATAGAGATTATAATTTAACTTCAATAATAGTGAGTTATTAAAAATATAATCTACTATGGATTTTTTGTAAGCAATTAGTAATGTAATTTAATTGCTTATTTTAAGTAGAAATAAATTTTAAATATACTCTAATATTATATTAGAGTATATGAATGAATTATTTAGCTACAGAATAATTGTAATTAGCTGAATTATTACTATCCCAAGTGTTTGAATTATTCTTGAAACACATATTAAGTAGATAGCTTTCAGATGGTACAGTAATAGTTGCGGACCATGTTCCATCAGAATTTTTTGTCATTGGAGTATCTGTAGTTGTTGCCCAAGAATTATTTCCCCAATGTAATGTAATTGAAGATGAACTTGAAGCTAAAGTACCATTATAAGAAACTGTAACAGATTTCCCTGCAGTAGGCGCTGGAGAAAGTTTAACTGGTACAGTGCTTGACCATACTGGTAAAGTCCAGTTTTTACTACTATTATTATCCCAGCTACTACCGTCTGTAAAAGTAAAATTTAATGTGGTAGCAGAAGTTGGAATTGATATAGTTCCCTTCCAGAATCCATTAGAATCTTTAGTCATAGGGACATCTGTTGTACCTGTCCAAGAATTATATCCCCAGTGTAAAGAAACAGAACTAGAATTTGTTAAAGAACCATTATAATAAATAGTAAGATTTTTTCCTTGTAATAATTGGCTGCTATCATAATCTACTTTATAACCAGAAGTAGGTGCATAGCCAGTAGTATTAGATGAATCATTTGAATTTGCTTTTACAGGAATAGTCCAATTTGCTGAATTATTGCTATCCCAAGTTGTTCCATCTGTAAAGCAAAAATCTAAATCTTTTGTAGCAGTACTTGGAACTGTTAAAGTTGTAGTCCAAGTGTTATTTCCTGAAGAAGTCATAGTAGTATTTGTTGGATTAGTCCAACTGTCATATCCCCAGTGAACTTTTACAGTAGAAGAATTCTGTAAGCTTCTACCAGAAGCGTTATAAGTTATTTTTATAGAGTTACCTGCAACTGCAGTAGAAGGATCACATGAGACAGTAGTTGTACTATTATTATTGTTATTATCATTTGTACTTGTACCATAAAGTACAACAATAGAATTTGCAGGAATATTTCCTGAAATTGTTCCATTTGAAACTGTTAATGTACAGTTTGCACTTCCATGATTAGTATAAGTTCCATTTGCTAGATTTGTAGAACTATTTATTGAAGTGTTAGAACCAGAATTTACAATTACAGTACCAATAGTTCCACGATCTATTAACATAGTTTGATTATTATTTGTATATCTTATATATTCATTTTGACCAGCCATTGCATTGTGGAATTTATTTACAGCAACTACATCAGGATCTTTCCATAATGAATCACCTTCATTTCCAATACTGCTTGTTGGTCTATCGAAGAATAATGGAACAGCATTAGCTCTTGATGCAGCCATAGCCCAACCTAATTTTCTTTGTGTATCAGATAGTCCTTTGCTTGTACCATCTTGATAAGTATCATGAGTTTCAACAAAATCTACTGCTTTATTGGAATCGATACCGGAAAAACCATTGCCAATTGAACTTAAATTTGAAGATGTAACGGCATTTCTTAAAGAATATCCAAAATTACTAGCTGTAACATTCATGAAATTTTCATATGATGAGATATTGTCTACTGTACCATCTTGAAGAATTTCTCCATATATAAATAAGTTTGATTTATTATGAAGATTACCTAAAACATTAGTCCAATAGTTTCCAGCCCAAGATTGATTAGAATCTAAGCCAGTATTAGTTTCAATATGTTTTGCAGCATCGAAACGGAATCCATCAGCACCAGCATCAACACATTGATTTAAAAAAGTTATAGCTTTATTTTGAACAGCAGTATTTTGAGTATTCAAATCAGGCATTCCAATACCTTTTTGTGTAATATCATATCTAGCATTCCAATTGCTACATTGTCCAAGATTATGATAGAAACTAGAATCTTTAAATGAAGAATCAACTGAAGCATCTAATTGATCCGGATTACCATTATTAGCCATATGATTCATTACTACATCTACTATTATTGAAATTCCATACTTATCAGCTTCAGTACATAGTGATTTAAAATCATCATAAGTTCCTAGTTGACTATTACCAATTGCTTGATTAGTAGGTTGATATAACAACCACCATTTGCTTGAATCCTTGCTGGAATCCTTAGTTCCTTGTACTGGAGAAACTTGAATTGATTTGTATCCAGAAGAAGCTATATTTGGTAATTGATTTTTAATAGTATTAAAAGACCAATCGAATGCATGTAGTATTACTCCATCTTTTGTGTTAGATGGTAGTGTAGTAGAATCAGCAGCGTAAACTATTTGGCCAGTATATTTGCTAAATAAATTTAATTTATCAGAAGGTAAAAGTGCAATATTAAATACAAGGATAAATGTTATCAATTTTGAAATGAATTTTTTCTTCATAATTGTTGATACTCCTTTTTCATAAAATAATAAAAATTACACTTATATATTGAGGGCCCATTCAATGTATAAATTTATTTATAGAAATTAGTATAAACATATAAATGTTTACAAAAATAATAATAACATGTTTAAGAAAAAAAACAATATTTTACAAAAAAATAAAAGGGTATTTAAGGGTTAATTTGTTATTTTTGTAAATACACACAAAATGTGAGGAGAATTTAACTAAATAAATAATTTTAAGTTAAAAATAAGTAAAATGGTATGGTATTTGCTATATATTTTAAATATAGGATATTCATTTCAATAAATAATAGAAATTACAATATGATATGAGGACAACTTCAAATAATAGATTGATTTTAAAACAAGAAAAAAGCAAGAAATATTATTGATAATATTCATTATAAATTATGATATAATCACAAAAAAGGAAGGAGGAGGAATTCAAGTGGCTAAATTATCCATATTAAATGAACGTATGGAAAAGTATGCTTGTGAAAATGTTTCACAAATATATGAAGATTTTAACATAAAAAAGCAGGGATTATCTGATTCAGATGTTGAAAACATGAAATATAGATATGGGAAAAATATCATAGCTGTAAAAAAAGAAGATACATTTTTATTTAGATTAAGACGATCATTTATAAACCCATTTACTACTATACTGTTTATTTTAGGAATTATATCATTTTTTACAGATACAGTTCTTTATAGTGTAAAACAAACACATTCAATAACTACGGCACCAATTATAGGGATTATGATCTTAATAAGTGGATGCTTACGTTTTTTACAAGAGGTAAGGTCAAAAAATGCAGCTAGTAAATTGATGAAATTAGTAAATTCTCATGTTACTGTTTTACGTGATGGAAAATTTATGGAAATTTCTGCTGACAAATTAGTTGTTGGTGATTATATTAAAGTGTCTGCAGGGGATAGAATTCCAGCAGATATGCGTTTTGTTTTTACATCTGACTTATTTATTTCACAGGCAGTTATAACAGGTGAGAGCTCAGTCCTTGAGAAAACGCATAATAATTTGAAAAAGGGAAAGTCATACTCATTAATTGATTATGAAAACCTTGGTTTCATGGGAACTACAGTTATAAGTGGAAAAGGAGAAGGACTTGTTTTAGCTGTTGGGAAAGAAACATTATATGGAAATTTTAATATTTATAATTCAGAACGTAAAAGTAGATTTGAAATATCATCAACATCTATTGCTTCAGTATTAATTAAATTTATGATTATATTACTTCCGTTAATATTTATTCTTATTGGAGTTACTAAAGGAGACTGGATAAAATCATTTCTATTTGCTTTATCAGTTGCAATTGGACTTACGCCTGAAATGCTTCCAATGGTAATTACAACCTGTCTTGCAAAGGGATCTATTTCTATGTCTAGAAAGGAGACTATTGTTAAAAACATAAATGCTATGCAGGTATTTGGAAGCATGGATGTTTTATGTATAGATAAGACTGGAACTTTAACAAACAACGAAATTGTTTTAGAATACTTTATGGATATTATAGGAAATGAAGATTCTCAAGCTCTTGATTATGCATATTTGAACAGTTTTTATCATACTGGTGCGCAGAATCCTGTTGATGACGCAATATTGAAATGCAGAAATATGCCAAATCATGAACAACATTTTCTGAATATTTCAGAAGAATGGAGCAAAAGAGATGAACTCCCATTTGATTATAACCGTAAATGTGTGAGTATATTGGTAGAAGATAATAATGAAAATAAACTTATGGTAATTAAAGGTGATATAAATGAAATTGCTGATAAATGTAGTTTTGTACGTTTTAATGGGGAAAATATTAAAATACAAGATGATAAAAGAAAGAATATAAATGCAGTTGTTGATGATATATTAGAAGATGGAATAAAGGTTATTGCTGTTGCTATAAAAAATATTCAACGTGATAAAAATAATATAACTGTAGAAGATGAAAAAGATTTGATTTTAATTGGATATCTTGCTTTTTTTGACGTTCCTAAAAAATCTGCAAAGGAAGCATTAAGAAAATTACAAAATCTTTCTGTTGATACAAAAATTCTAACTGGAGACAATAAAAAAGTAACAGCATCTGTATGCCAAAGGTTAGGCATTAATACAGAAAGAATTATTTTAGGAAAAGAATTAGAGTCATTATCTGAAGAAAAGCTAAATGAAATTGTTGAGAAAAATAATGTTTTTGCTGAATTGACTCCACATCAGAAAGTAGAAATTATTTTGACATTACGTGACAATGGACACATTGTTGGATTTATGGGTGATGGAGTTAACGATGTTCCTGCTTTAAGTGAAGCAGATGTTGGCATTTCTGTAGATAGTGCTGTAGATGCTGCTAAAGATATTGCAGATGTGATACTGTTAAAAAAGGATCTAAATGTTTTAGAAAGTGGTATTTTAGAGGGAAGAAAGACATTTTCAAATATGACAAAATACATACATATATCAGCAAGTTCGAATTTTGGAAATATTTTCTCTATTGTATGTGCGTGTATTTTTCTTCCATTTCTTCCTATGGCATCGTTACAGCTTATACTTTTAAATTTATTTTATGACATTATATGTATTATACTTCCATGGGATAATGTAGATGAAGAATTATATAAGAAGCCTAATGAATGGTCAGGAAAGCATTTGTCTAGATTTATGCTATTTTTTGGTTCTATAAGTTCTATATTTGATATTTTAACTTTTATATTTTTATATTTTATAATGTGTCCAGCATTATGCGATGGAAAGTTATTTCATATGATAAGTGATGTATCATTACAAATCAAATATATGATGATATTTCAAAGTGGATGGTTTATAGAATCTATGTGGACACAGGTGCTTATAATTCATATGCTTAGAACTAAAAAAGTGCCTTTTATTCAAAGCACTCCTTCAATTCCAGTTATGGTTGTTACAATAGTTGGAATAATATGCTTTACTGGATTTTCTTATTTACCAGTAGCAAATTTATTAGGTTTAACAGCATTACCTTTGGTATTTTACTGTTATTTAATATTTATTGTAGTTTCGTATATGCTTATAACAACATTAGCAAAATCTTTTTATATTAAAAAATATAAAAAACTATTCTAAGAAGGAGGAAATATATGTGAAAAAGAATGCAAGCTTTATAACAATAGATTCTTCTTCAATAAAATGGTTGATTGAAAAGATGAGTCAGGTTCCCAATGATAGCCTACATAGTTTAAAGGAATTAAAGGATGAGCTATCAGAGTTATTACAGGGAGAAATAAGTAGTTTAATATTAAATACAGATGAGTTAGATGAAGATTATACTGTATCAGCAAATGTTTTGAAATTTAATGAATTAGAAATAAATGCGAAAAATAGGACGGTACAGGAAAGTGGTCGGGCAATTGTACTTACTCCAAAAGAATTTGAAATATTATATTTTTTGGCTCAAAATCAAGGAACGGTGTTTACAAAAGAACAAATATATAATGCTGTATGGGATGAAGATTATTTTTTATCTGATAGCAACATTATGGCATTTATAAGGAAATTAAGAAAAAAAATAGAGCCAAATCCAGACGAACCTATTTATATTATTACAATTTGGGGAGTTGGATATAAGTTTAATGATAATTTATAAGAAAAGAATAGTATTAATTATAGAAAGCAGGATTGTATCATAAAAGATGATATAATCCTGTTTTCTACATTTCTTGCTAAAATGCAAGGAAATCGCAAGATTTTAGCCATGGGTTTAAAAGATACTTTTTAATATACTAAAAACTGTAGTACTACTAAAACAAACATAAGAAATGGAGGGAGAATAATGTTCAAGAATAAAAAAATGAAAATAACACAAGATCTAAAGGAAAGCATGGTAAAAAAGGATAATGTTAAAAAACGTCTAATTATCTCTGCTATGCAAGAAGAAAATTTAGTACTAGCACACATGGAAAGTAGTAAAAATGGATTATCCAGTGAACAGATTGAAGAAAATCGTAATTTGTATGGAAGTAATAAAATAACAAAGCATAAGAAAGAATCATTAATAAAAAGATTTGTGGAAGCTTTTATAAATCCATTTACATGTATATTGATCTTTTTAGCAATCATTTCAGCATATATGGATATCATTCTTGCAGAACCAGGTGAAAAAAATCCAACTATAGTTATTATAATTACAGCTATGATTTTTATAAGTGGAATGTTAAGATTTGTGCAAGAAACACGTTCTGGAAATGCTGCAGAAAGCTTGTTAAAGTTAATAAAGACAACATGCACTGTTAAGAGAGATGGTCATCAAATGGAAATTCCACTTGATGATGCTGTAGTTGGGGATATTGTATATTTATCAGCAGGGGATATGGTACCAGCTGACATAAGAATTCTTAATGCAAAAGATTTGTTTATAAGCCAGTCTTCATTAACTGGTGAAAGTGAACCAGTAGAGAAAAGTTCACAAAAAATTATAAAAGAAGAGTCAATTTCTAATTGCAACTGTCTTGCTTTTATGGGAAGCAATGTTATAAGTGGTTCTGCTACAGGAATTATAGTAGCTGTTGGAGATGATACTTTATTTGGAACAATGACAAAAGATATTCAAGAAAAACCGACTGTTACTAGTTTTCAAAAAGGTGTAAATGCTGTATCATGGGTACTAATACGCTTTATGTTTATAATGGTTCCAATAGTATTTTTTATAAATGGAATTACAAAAGGGGATTGGGTTGATGCTTTTACCTTTGCAGTATCTGTTGCTGTAGGATTAACGCCTGAAATGCTACCTATGATAGTTACTACATGCCTTGCAAAGGGAGCTGTAGCAATGTCTAAGGAAAAGACAATTGTTAAAAACTTAAATTCAATACAAAATTTTGGAGCAATTGATATTTTGTGTACTGATAAAACAGGTACACTTACACAAGATAAAGTAATTTTAGAATATCATATGGATGTAGATGGAAACGAAGATTGCAGAGTATTAAGACATGCTTTTTTGAATAGTTATTTTCAAACAGGATTAAAGAACCTTATGGATATTGCTGTAATTAATCGTGTAAAAGAAGAAAGTGATGAGAATTATTCTTTAAGAGAAATAGAAAAGCAATATCAAAAGGTAGATGAAATTCCATTTGATTTTAGTCGTAGAAGAATGAGTGTTGTTGTTTCTGATGATTCAGGAAAAAGACAAATGATTACAAAAGGAGCAGTAGAAGAAATGTTATCTATTTGCTCTTATGTAGAACGTAATGGACAAGTGATTAATCTTACAGATGAGATGAAAAAAACTGTACTTAAAACAGTTGATAATTTAAATGATGATGGTATGCGTGTAATTGCTGTAGCTCAAAAGACTAATCCTTCACCTGTTGGTGCATTTTCTGTAAAAGATGAAAATGATATGGTGTTAATTGGATATTTAGCATTTCTTGATCCACCAAAAGAATCTACAGAAATAGCTATAAAGGCATTAGCTGAATATGGTGTTGGTGTCAAGATTTTAACTGGTGATAATGAACGTGTAACACGATGCATATGTAAAATGGTTGGATTAAAGGTAGATTATATTTTAACAGGTTCTGATGTTGATAACATGGAAGAAGACGTATTATCAGAAGTAATTGAGACAACAACTGTATTTGCTAAACTTTCCCCATCACAAAAGGCTAAGATTGTTTCTTTATTAAGAAAAAATGGACATACCGTTGGATTTATGGGAGATGGAATTAATGATGCAGCAGCAATGAAGGCATCTGATGTTGGAATTTCAGTAGATACAGCTGTTGATATTGCTAAAGAAAGTGCAGATGTAATTCTTCTTGAAAAAGATTTGATGGTATTAGAAAAAGGAATTATTGAAGGTAGAAAAACCTATGCAAATATGATTAAATATATAAAAATGACAGCTAGCTCTAATTTTGGGAATATGTTTTCAGTGTTAGTAGCAAGTGCATTTATTCCATATACACCAATGGCGAGTATACAATTAATTTTGCTTAATTTAATTTATGATATTTCATGTACAGCTATTCCATGGGATAATGTAGATAAAGAGTTCATTGAAAAGCCAAAGAAGTGGGATGCTTCTAGTATTGGTAAATTTATGATTTGGATAGGACCTACTAGTTCCATATTTGATATTACAACTTATCTTTTATCCTACTTCTTTATATGTCCAATGTTTGTACCAGGGGCAGATGGGAGAACATTTAATTCTATTCCAGTTTCAGAAGTGGCAGTAAGAAGTACTTATATAATGATGGCTCAGGCTATTTGGTTTGTAGAATCTATGTGGACTCAGACACTTGTTGTTCATATGATACGAACAAAAAAAGTACCATTTTTACAAAGTAGAGCCTCTTTTCCAGTAATATCATTGACATTTACAGGAATAGCAGTACTTACTGTTATACCATTTACATCCTTTGGAAGAATGATTGGTTTGTATCCATTTCCAAGTGTGTTTTTCTTTTGGCTAGCAGTAACTATAATTCTTTACATGCTTATTACAACTGTTATGAAAAAAATCTATATAAAGCGATATGGTGAATTATTATAAAAGGATAAATATAAAGTTGAATTTATTATAGATAAATTTGCTTATAAATTATAATGAATGAGTGGGGATGAACAATATGACAGAAATAGAAATGTGGAATGAATATAATAAAATAAATATGAATGCCAAAAATTATGAGGCTTGGTCATTTGGAGGAAATACACCTGAAATGCCTGATTTTTTAGCAGATTTAGTATTGAAGGGAATTAAAACAGCAACAGCTAGTGCATATCCTTGTTATCTTTATGAAAATGCTCCATTACCCCCATTAGGTGGATATAATATTATATTAAATACCAAAGGAGAAGCTGTTTGTATTACAGAAACATTAAAGGTATATACAATACCATTTAATCAAGTAAGTGAAGAACACGCGTACAAAGAAGGTGAGTTTGAACGAACACTGGAATCTTGGAGAAAAATTCACTCTGAAATTTTTACAAAGGAATTAAAATGTATTGGAAAAGAATTTACAGAAAATATGATGGTAGTTTGTGAAGAATTTAAAGTTGTATATCCAATAAAAGAATCTTAGAATTAAAAAAATAAGATCATATTTATAACAAATTAATTTAAAAGTTATGCTATTATGTTAATTTGTTATAAATATTATTATACAAATCATTCATTTTTTAGAGTATCATTAAATACTAAAACACCACTTTTTCCATTTCTTTTAACTTTATACATGGCTAAATCAGCTTTTTTTATTAAATTTTGCTTATCAAAGTCATTTTCATCAGAAAATGCAATGCCGATACTTACTGATATAGAAATAGGCTTACCAATAGCTGTTTTAATATTGCTTATTTCTTCAAATATTTTTTGAGCTAAACATTCAACCATATCTGGTTTATCAAAATGTGATATAAAAATCAGAAATTCATCTCCACCAAGTCGAGCTTGATAAATATGCTTATCCTGAAAACTTTTTAAGATATTAGCAACTGATACTAGAACGGCATCTCCAAAATCATGACCATAACTATCATTAACATTTTTAAATCCATCTAAATCTAAAAGCATTGTAGCCTGATTGGTGCAATTAATATTTTCATCCATAATATCATAAATTGCAGTACGATTTGGAAGACCTGTCAGTATATCAGTTTTAGCGGATTCTTCTAATTTTTTATAGCTAATATCTAATTTATTGGACATTACATTAATGGCTTTGTAAACTTGAGCAAACTCATCATTACCTTCATATGTATAATTACAATATAAATTTCCATTTGCAACAGCATCAATATTATCTATAAGTGATTCTAAGGGATTTGTGATGCCTTTTACAAATAACAGACTAAGAACTAGGGAAACAATCCCAGTTATTGTAGCTGCTAATATAATGATATTGTTTATAAAAAAACTGCTGTGATTAATTTCTGAATGTGGAATTGCTACTACGACAATCCAAGAACATCCAGAAATTAGATGATATGATGCTAGAGTTTTAGTATCTTCTAAATTGTATTGAAAGAAATAACTTTTATAAGATAGAGCATCCTTCTTTATATTTTTAAAAATTTTTTTTGATTGTTCGCTTTCTAAAAAAGGTGTGATATTTATATTGCTATTGCAAGATAGAACATTATAATTTTGATCTAATATATAAATATATCCATTTGAACCTATTTTGGAGCTGTTCACGTGTTTATCAATTTCATCAATACTTATTAAACGAAAGATGGATCCTATAACTGAACCATCATCATCTATAACTGGATATGAAATTAAAATTTCTTTTTTATCATTTTCATCAATAATTTGAAAAGTATCCATACGCTTTTCTTTTGCATCTTTATATGCTTTTGAATGTTCTAATGAAATACCTAATTTTGTTTTATCAGGGCATGCTACTATTTTTCCATTAACGTCTGTAAGAAAAATATTATTTATTCTATTATCTGTTGAAATTGCGGTTTGCTGTAATTTTATTATATCATTAAATAAACTTGAATTTAGAGCTGAATCAGTACCATTTAATGAATGTAAATATTTTTTATAAACTGAAAGGTTTGAAGAATAAATAAGTGCATTCTTTTGTGTATTATAAAAATCTGATATATATTTTGCAGAAGATTCTGCTTGATTAGAAATTATCATTTGATAATTTTTCATTGCAGAAGTTGTGTTAACTTCCATTATAATAAATGAAAGTAATAAAATTGGAAACACAGAAAGAATTGCTACAAACAGAGGTAGTTTTGTTTTTATTTTTAAATTAGGAGCTATCATAATTCACCTCAAAAATTTTAAGTATATTTATAATCAGAATATTAAAATAATATATCAAATTACAAGCATGAATTGCTTTTTTTGTTTAATATTTGTATTATATATAAAGTTTAACATAAGTCGACAGCATTTTAAATATGATGACAGAATGGGTGGATTAAAGAAAACGATATTATTATTTTAGGTAAAATAATAATAGCTTTAATTGATTGAAGTAATAACAAAACTTACATATTAAAATTTGAGAAATTATAAAATTACACACTAAATTTATGACTTATTTTCAAAAATGGTTTTTATGTAGATTATTTTTATTAAGACAGATATAATAAAAATAATCTATACTAAAAAATTTAATAATCAATAACATAGGAACAAAACAGATAAAAATTAAAATTTTAATAATAAATATGATAAGGTGTGTTAAACATGGAAGAATTAAAAAACGCAATAGAAGAAATTTCTAAAGAGAAAATAATAAAAGTAGTAATAAGTAATAAGATTAATAAGGAAACAAAATATAATAAAATAGTATTTTTATTAAAGGAAAGCAAAAATAAAGAGTATTATCAGATTGAAAAATATACAGATAAGCAGGTTTTTCATGAAAATATAGATTTGGATTTATTTAAATCTAAATTTGAAGAGAGTATAGCAATTGGATATAAGCAGGTTTCAGCTTGGTCTGATAGTGTTACATATGATCTTAGAATTTCTAAAAAGGGAAAGGTTCATCTTGGAAAGAAAATGGATGACAATGATAACATAGCAAAAAAAAGCCACAATAAGAAAAAGAATTATATATTACAAGAAGGTATGATAATAGAACCATTAATAGACCTTGGAGTATTTACTAAAGAGGGAAAGGTAATCAATTCAAAGTACGATAAATATAAGCAGATAAACAGATTTGTAGAAATTATAGACGATGAAATAAAGAAAAATGATTATAAGGAACTTACTATTTTAGATTTTGGATGTGGAAAATCATATCTTACATTTGTGCTTTATTACTATTTTGTTAAAATAAAAAAGATTAATGTTAAGATGATAGGTCTTGATTTAAAGGAAGATGTAATTAAAAAGTGTAATGAAATTGCAAAAGCTTATAAATATGATAATTTACATTTTGAACTTGGAGATATAAATGGGTTTAAATATAATAATAAAGTTGATATGGTAATAACACTTCATGCATGTGATACTGCAACTGATTATGCTTTATATAATGCAGTTAAATGGAATGCAAAGATGATTTTTTCAGTTCCATGTTGCCAGCATGAATTTAATAGTATGATGAAAAGTGATTCATTATCTATATTAACCAAATATGGTATTGTGCAGGAGAGGGTTGCAGCACTTATGACTGATGCAGTTCGTGCTAATATACTTGAAGCATGTGGATATAGAACACAACTTCTTGAATTTATAGATATTGCACATTCACCTAAAAATATATTAATAAGAGCATCAAAAGGAAATATTACAAAAGAAAAGAAAGAAAAATCTTTACTGGAAGTGAATAATCTGGTAAATGAGTTTAATTTTGAACCTACATTATTAAAACTGGTGAAAAATGATAATTTAGTGTAAAATAAAAGTATAGAAAACAATAAATTGGTGTAGTTTGATGAAATTTATTTAATATTAACTTAATAAGGAATATTAAATAAAATAAATTTAAAAAGTAAGGGGAAGAGATCATGAATAATAATATATTATTAGAATCAGGAACAGGTGAATTAGAAGTAATTGAATTTATGGCAAATAATTGTCGTTACGCTATAAACGTTGTTAAGGTTAAGGAAATAATAGAAATGCCTAAAGAAACACTGACAACATTACCAGATCCAAAGCCAGAAGTGGCAGGGCTTATATTATGTAGAGATGAAATTCTTACATTAATAGATTTAAAATATATTCTGTGTAAGAGAAATGCAGGAAATCTTGGGTCAAAGGTTATAATCTGTGAGTTTAATAAGGTTAAGGTAGCATTTAATATTGATGATATAGTTGGAGTACATCGTATAAAATGGGGAGACATAAGAAAACCCGATGATTTATCTGAAAATTCATTATCTGTAGGTAACATATTATTAAATGATAAGGTAATAATAATGCTTGATTTTGAAAAGATAGTAACAGACATTGCTCCGGGAGCTGGAATAAGTGAAGATAGACTTGTTAAAGTTGATTATAGGGACAGGTCTGATATTAAGCTAGTACTTGCTGATGATTCAGCATTGATAAGAAGACTTCTTAAAGAAACCCTTTCTAAAGCAGGATTCAAGAGCATGACAGTTTTTAATGATGGAAAGCAGGCTTTTGATTATATCGTAGGACTTAAGGACAGAAGAGGAGAAGAATTTTTAGAGGATGTAGATATTCTTATTACAGATATTGAAATGCCACAGCTTGATGGTTTAACATTAACAAGAAAAATAAAAGAAGATGAGGTTATGAAGAAACTTCCAGTTATTATATTCTCATCATTAATAACAGAAGAATTAAGACACAAGGGTGAATCAGTTAAAGCAAATGCTCAACTTAGTAAGCCAGAAATTGAAGCACTTGTTGATGTTATAGATAAATTAATAGAAAATAATAAAATTTCTTAGCATAAGAGGTTATTGAATAATTATATAATAATAAAAAAGATTGAAAGTGAATATTTTGAGCTTTCAATCTTTTTTTATTTAAGCTATTCTTGAGATACATTTTTCAATACCTTTTGCAAGAGTTCAAAAAGTATTTCAGATTCACCTTTAGTCATTCCTTTTGTAAAATATGTTTCAAATATTAAGGCTTTTTCAACCATCTTTTCATAAATATCTTTTCCTTTATCAGTTAAAACAATTTTTTTATAGCGTCCATCTTTTTCACTGGCGGTACGATATAAAAAACCGTTATTTTCCAATCTGTTAAGTATATCTGTAACAGTAGAATTTTTTAAATAAAGATTTTTTTCTATATCTTTTTGATTAATTTCAATGTCGTCATTAGTAGATATATAAAACAAGATGTTCATTTGTGATGAAGTAAGATTCATTTCTTTTAAACCCTTATCACTGATTTTTTTAAATACATTACGAATAGTACCAAAGAGCATGGAAAATTTTAAATCAGAGTTCATGAGTACATCTCCTATTCATTTAACATTAAGTATAAGTGTATTTTACCGTACTTGAATACATTTATGCAAGATATTAGTCCTATAGTACCCTCTAATAAAGAGACTTTTGATTTAATAGTGAGCGCTAAATTTTAATATATATTTATTTTATAAGTATATAAATTCATTTATTGAAAATATTCATAAAGATAATGTTAAAACTTAAAAAATATATTTTATTCCATACTATAAAGTAAATATTGACATTATAAAAAAAAGAATTTATAATTGTTTATTAGTTCCAGTACATAGAGTGCGAACTATATTTAATTATAAAAAAGTAAAAAACATTAGTTTTATCCCTTTAATAATGATAAATATAACTAAATGTTTAAGCGAATAATAAATAAATACATAGTGTACTAACTAGTTTGGGTGCATATATTGCTGATTGCAACGTTTTACAAATATGTTTAAAGAAAAAAGTTATACTATAAATTCACGTTTATACGTACAAGGAGGATTATTATGAAGTTTAAGAAAGTATCATTACTGCTTTTAGCAGTTATAACAGCAAATAGTTTTATGGCATGTAGTTTACCTTTTGCTCATGTAACAGGTGATCAAATAGTAGCTGGTAATTCGAATAATTTGGTAATTCAGTCTAATATAAAAATGGATGAAAGCAATGTTAATTCTTTAACAGGAGGACAGATTTCAGAAGTTTTAGTAAGTGAAGGTGATACTGTAACAAAGGGACAAGCATTAGTTGCATTAGATTGCGATTCACTATTGGCTCAAAAAGCGCAGGCTGAAGCAGGTGTTGAACAAGCAAAGGCAGGAAAATCACAAGCTGAGGCAGCAAAGGCACAAGCTGAAGCAGCACTTCAAAAAGCAAAAAATGGTGCAACTCAAGAGGAATTAAATCAGCTGAAATCGGCAATTGATATTGCTAATTCTAATGTGGAAAGTGCACAGTCTGCTTATGATGTTGCGAAAACAAACTATGATAGAACAAAAACATTGTATGATTCTGGAGCTGCAAGTCAAGCAGAGCTTGAAGGAAAAGAAGTAAGTCTTCAAAGTGCTCAGACAGCTTTGGATAATGCAAAATCAAATGTTCAAATTAATCAAGAAAAATATAATCAAACAATAAAAGGAGCAACAGCAGAAGATATTGCCCAAGCCCAAGCAGCAGTTGATCAAGCACAAGCTGGTATTGATAAAGCAAATGGAGCAGTTGAACAAGCAGAAGCATCAGTAAAACAGCTTGAAATTACTTTAGAAAAATGCTCTTTAGTATCACCAGTTGATGGAGTTGTTACAACATTAAATGTAAAAGATGGAGATTTAGTATCATCGGGAATGCCAGCAGTAGTAGTTACCGCTATAAATAATCCATCAATAACTTGCAATATAAAAGAAACTGATCTTGATAAAGTAGATTTAGACCAAGAAGTAAAAATAAAACTTCCTGCATATGAGGGACAGGAGTTTAAAGGAAGGGTAACTAATATTAATAAAAATGCTGATTTTGCTACAAAAAAAGCAACTAATGACAATGGAGATTTTGATATTTTATCATATGGAGTAAAAGTTGAATTTGATGATTTAGAAGAACTTAAAAATATGGGAATAAATCTTCGTGCTAACATGACAACATTTGTTGATTTTGGAAAGTAGTGTGATTATATATGAAATCAAAAATAATATACGGAATTGATAAAATAGTTGCTATAAAAGATTCGGTGAACAAAAAAGCAGAAAATTTAAAAGAAGAAATTAGAAAAACTTCAATATATAATAACAAACTAGGTCAATTTTTCAGAAAACTATACAATTTTATATATGAACACCTTTTAAAACATAAATATATGATAATACCAATAGTAATCTTACTAGTATTACCACCGGGCCTTAGCATTTTACTAGGACTTGAATTTTGTAAAAATCCTGTTGACAATGTGCCTACAATAATAGTTAATCATGACAATTCATCTACAATACAAAGTCTTATTCAGATGATAGAAGATAATGATGTTTTTGATGTTGTTGTTCATAGTAATGATGATGATGATATAAAAAAGTATATTGATAATGGAACTGCAATGGCAGGTCTTATTATTCCTGAAGATTTTTCTGATAACTTATTAAATGGAAAAGAAGCAACGATACTATCATTTGTTGATGGAAGTGTAACATCGCCATCTAGTGCTGCAAAAGGTTCTATATCTGAAACATTGGGAACACTTAAAAGTGGGTATCTAATGAAACTCGCAGAGGGAAAGCTTGGAATGACACCACAAAATGCTCAGAATTTAATTTCACCTATGGGATATAATTATAGATTTTTAGGAAATCCAACTAAGAATATGTCCATATTTATGATGGAGGGAATTATATTGAACAGTATGCAGATAGCAGTTGCTATTGCAGGTTCATTTATCAGTGAAAAGAAAAATTATATTAAACTCATAGGAAAAGGCGTTATAATTGGTTTATTAGGTGCATTATCATCATTAATTTGTATGTATACACAAATTAAATTTTTTAATATTCCTTATAGAGGAACTGTTTTAGGTGGTGTACTATTGACTATTTTGTGCAATTTAGGATGGGCTTTTTTTGGAATAATCCTTAATTATAGTAAAAAGGGTAATAGATTAGAAGCTGCTTCTTCATGTGGTATTGTCTCAATGACTATGTTATTTTCAGGATATACATTTCCAGTCCTTGCAATGCCAGAATTCTTTTCGAAGATTGTGAATTTTATGCCAAATACTCACTTTATAATTCCATTAAGAGATATATCTTTACTTGGCTTTACATATGATGATGTTTCAGTACATGTAATTTGGCTTTTAAAATTTGCATTGTTAATGGTTGCTTTGGTAACATTACAATTTGTACTAAGCAAAATTCCTAAAAGGGAAAAAAGTTCAAAAGCAAAAGGAAATGTTAATGATGAAAAAGAAGTCCTTGAAGACATACATGGAATAGATTCAAATAATGGACAACTTGTAAAAGTCAATAATAAAGGAGGGGTACAATGATGAACTATTTTAAATTAGGAGTGAAAAAATTTTTATCCATTTTAAAAGAAGAATCAAGCCGTCTAATAGGAGTAATTGTATCACCTTTAATTACATTGTTTCTGTTATCTTATGTTTGGAGTAATGTATACGTAGAAAATATTCCTTTTGGTATAGTTGACTTAGATAATACTTCTTTGTCACGAACAGTAATTGAACAGTTATCAAATTGCCCATCGCTTAAGGTAGATCATTTTTTTGATTCAGAATCTGACCTAGAACAAGCTGTTAAAGCGAGAACTGTTCATGGAGGTATAATAATACCACAAAATTTTAGTAAAGATGTTAGTATGAAAAAATCCCCTAAAGCGGAGATAATAGTCGATGGAACTAACATGCTTATTGGAGGAAATGCATTAAGCGGTGCAGCATCTGTAATGGGAACTTTAAGTGCTGGAACAGAGCTTAAAATGCTTCAAGGAAATGGAATGTTTCCATCGGTAGCTAAAACGGCTATTGGAACATTTTCATATGTACAGCGTATATTATACGATCCTCAGGGAAGTTATATTAGGAACATGTCATATACCGTTGTTCCTCTTGTAATTCAAATGGCCTTTTTATGTGAATTTTTCATACCCATGTTCATAAAGAAGAAAAAAGATTTTGCAACAATGAAAATACGTTCAAAAGAATTTATATTTAGTCTTTTAGATATAATTATAAGGATAGCATTATTTGCTTTAGTAGTAATTATAGCAACATTTATTGGATTATGTTTAATAAAAAGGTTCTATTCTCTGCCAATGAGAGGGGAACTTTGGATATATGCAGTGTTAATGATAGCATTTTTCTTTAATCTCATTGGATTTGGACTTGTGTTTGCGTCCATATTAAGTAAAATGGATTATTTTGTTTTTGTATATACCGTATGCTCAACCCCTTTTATGATGACATGTGGTGTGGCATATCCGTTTTATATGATGCCAGCTGGTGTTGAATTCTTTATTAAGTTTATATCACCACTTGCACAAGTAGCAGTACCTTTAAAGAATCTTAATTTGAAAGGTGTTGGATGGGATATAATACTTCCGTACTTTAAAGAAAGTATTGGATATTCGCTATTTTGGATACCTATAGGATTGATTATGTATATTATAAGTGTAATTATTACAAAATACAAAATTACAAAGTCTTCACAATATATAGATTCTGAAGATAACATGAATATTCAAACAATTCAATAGTATATAGAATAAAAAATTTATAGAATTGCTTTCATTAATAATTTATAATTAGAATTAATGAAAGCAATTCTTTTTGGTATAAAATTACATGAAACAATAATTAAAAATATAGTATTATTTTTAATATTTATGAGAAAATATTAAAAAAGTATGTATTTTGAGTTATAATATAAAGAAATACAGTATTTACATTAATACGTTCATTTTAGGAAGGCAGGTATAAATTATGTATAAAAAACAAATTGAAGAGTACTTTGAAAAAAATAAAGAACAAATACTTAATGATATATGTGATCAAATAAGAATAAAAAGTGACAGAGGTGAAGCAAAAGAAAATATGCCTTATGGTGAAGGTCCAGCTAAGGCCCTTGAAGCTGCTTTAAAGTTAGCAGAAAGCATGGGATTTAAAACTAAAAATTATGATAATTATGTTGGAACTGTTGATTTTAGTGATAAGGAAAAAGGACTTGATATACTAGCACATTTAGATGTTGTCCCAGCTGGAGATGAATGGACAGTAACTCAGCCTTATGAACCAGTAATTAAAGATGGAAAGATATATGGAAGAGGAAGTTCAGATGATAAAGGTCCAGCTATAGTTGCGTTGTATGCATTAAAAGCTGTTAAGGATATGAATATTCCATTAAGTAAAAATGTAAGATTAATATTAGGTACAGATGAAGAATGTGGAAGTTCTGATATTGAACATTACTATGCAGTAGAAAAAGAAGCTCCAATGACATTTTCACCTGATGCTGAATTCCCATTAATAAACATAGAAAAAGGACGTTTAGCAGCAGAATTTACAAGTGAATATACTGAAGATAAGGCACTCCCAAGAGTTATAAGAGTAAATGGTGGAGTAAAGGCTAATGTTGTTCCAGATAAGGCTTCTGCAGAAGTTGAAGGTTTCACTTTAGATGTTGTTTCAGACTTATGCAAGAAAGCAGAAGAAAAAACTGGTGTTAGATTTAGTGTTACAGAAGATGGTTCTGTAATAACAATAAATGCAAAAGGTAAAGGAGCACATGCTTCAACACCTGAAAATGGAGACAATGCTATTACAGCAATAATTGAATTATTAACTTCAATGCCATGTGCTAAGAGTGAAGGATTTGAAAGATTATGTGCTGTCAATAAATTATTCCCACATAATGACCATATTGGTGCAGGATGTGGAGTTAATATGAGTGACGAATTAAGTGGAAGCTTAAGTATGGCATTTACTATTTTTGAATATAATACTACATCTTTAAAGGGAACTTTTGATTCAAGATCACCAATATGTGCAAATGATGAAAATTTAACTGAAGCTTTAAGAAAGAATATGGCAGATGTTAAGATTGTATTAGGAACTGAAGAATCTGATAAGTTAAATCCAGCACATCATGTAAGTAGTGATTCTGATTTTGTACGTACTTTATTAAAATGTTATGAAGATTATAGCGGACAAAAGGGTGAATGTCTTGCAATTGGTGGAGGAACTTATGTACATCATTTAGAAAATGGAGTAGCATTTGGATGTTCAATGCCAGGTACTGATAATAACATGCATGGAAATGATGAATTTGCTGTTATTGACGAATTAATGCTTAGTGGAAAGATATTTACACAAGCAATAATTGATTTATGCAAATAAAACAAGGTGACTGTCACCTGTCGAATTAAACGTAAAAAGTAGTTATATAATGTTAATAATTTTATTTATATAAAACATATAATTGGCTTTAACTTAAAAGTCTAGTAAATTTGAACTTTTTAAATTTACTAGGCTTTTATTAATTTAAAAAGAATTTTTAAGGATTACTTTCAAGATATAAATTTTAATAATGCTTGCTTGGCAGATATTATAGTTAATAAAAATTAAAAAAGTTTTATATAATGTGCAACATTTTATAGTTGCTGATTGTGTTAATAGTATAAGAGTTATTTAAGACTAAAAATATTAAAATTACAATTTATGTTTTGAAGAGAATATTAAAAGAGTTAATGAAAATTTTTTAGTTTCTATGCAACATTTTAAATCTTAAACTTGTATCAATAATATAGAAGGTTTTAAGAAATAAGAAACTTAAAATAAGAATAAAGAAAATTTTATTAAATTAGTTATTTAACTTCAAGGAGGAATTTATTATGATAAGAAAAAATTTGTTTAGAGGAATACCATTTTGTTTAGCTTTAGGTTTAATGATTACACCAGTTATATCTGCTCATGCAGAAGCGTATGGAACTGGATTAACAAAATCAGCTATAAAAGATGAAATAGATCCAGGTTTCATGATTAAGCCTGAAATATTTGTTAATAATAAGGAATTGAATTCAGATGATGTTAAAATATTAAATAGTGAAGCATATCTTCCATTAGAAAAAGTTGCTTTTAGCATGGGAGATAGACTAGAAGGCTCATATGAAGATGCATACATGCTTAGAAAAAGTGATAAAATGATAAATATGGACATAAAAAACAATAAATACAGAGTAAATGGTATAGAAAGTAATGTGAAATTTGAAGTTGTAGATAATATAGTATATGTACCGATTAGATTTTTAAGCGATGTTTTAGGATATAATATGGGATACGAAGGAAACTGTATTTATATAGGTGAAGGATCAGAACAATATAATGAAAATGCTAATGGAGAAGTAAATGTTGATTTGTCAGGAGATCATTTAATAGATGATGCTATGATGCTTAATCCAGAAATATATATTAACTCTGATAAATATCCAGACTTTGGTGTAAAAGTATATGATGGAAAAGTGTATTTGCCACTAGAAACTGTAACTTTAAAAATGGGAGATAGACTTGAAGGTGATATATCAACTGAGTATTATTTAAGAAAAAATAATATGATGCTTGTAATAAATTTTGCTGAAAATACTTATATATTAAATGGTAAAAAACATGAAAGTAAAATGATAACTTTAGGTGGACAAGTTTATGCATCGTTAGATTTCTATAAGGACGTATTAAATTATTCAATTAAAGAAGATGGAAATTCATTTTATATAGGTGAAATTAAAGATAAAGAAGTTTTACCTAATACTGTATCAGGGGGGAAATGGGTTTTTGAAAATGGAAACTGGTATTATTCAAATGGTGAAAGTAGAATTACTGGATGGGTTAGAGATAATAATAACTGGTACTATTTAAAAGCTGATGGATCAATGGCTACTGGATGGGTTAAGGATGCTGGAAAGTGGTATTTATTAAATAATAATGGTGCAATGGAAACAGGTTGGGTTGTAGATAATAACAATGCATATTATTTAAATAAAGATGGTTCTATGGCAAGTGGAACTACTGTTGATGGATTTATGTTAGCTGATAGTGGTGTGGCAATATCACTTTACTAAAATAAATAAAAAATATATTATAGTGTTTATATAAGCTGTATGTACGAAATGTGATTTTATATGTTTCATACATACAGTTTTAATTTCTATAATAGTTTATTTATTAAAGAGAGATATTTGAGCAATAAATTACTATAGAAAGTAATTAAAAAATATGTAGCTTTTATTATTTTTATAAAAGTTTTATAGTTTAAGATATATATGGATTATTTATGTGTTTTAAATAAAAATATGAAATATATGCATAAAAATGTTATTTATTTTTATTGACAACATGCTACTACTGAAGTATACTGATATTAAATTAAATATTGGATTTGTTAAAGGGGAGTAGTCAAAAATATAGCATCAACAGCCGCGGCGTGTTTAGCCTGGTGTTATATACCTAAATGGTGATGAGACTTTTAATATAACTTTAAAAGATATTGAAGTTATATTAAAGGTCTCTTTTTTTATTATTAAAATTAGGACTTGTAAAATAATTTATTACTAAATATTAGAGAGGAAGATTATTATGAACAACTTTTTTAGTAAGACCACAGATGAATGTTTAAAAGAATTGAATTCATCTATGAAGGGTCTGTCGAAAGAAAAATGTACTGATCTTTTGAATTCAGTGGGAGAAAATATTTTAAATGAAAAGGAGAAGAAAAGTATATGGTCTGTATTTATTGAGCAATTTAAAGATTTTTTGGTTATTATACTAATAGCAGCAGCTATTATTTCAGCATTGACTGGAAACTTGGAAAGTACAATTGTTATTATAGCAGTAATTTTAATAAATGCAGTATTAGGTACAGTTCAATATGTTAAAGCAGAGCAATCACTTGATAGTTTAAAAGCATTGTCGTCTCCTAATGCAAAAGTCATAAGAGATGATAAAAAGGTAGAAATAGCATCCAAGGATGTTGTACCTGGAGATATTCTTCTTCTTGAGGCAGGAGATTTAGTTGTTGCAGATGGAAGAATTTTAGAAAATTATTCACTTAAAGTTAATGAAAGTTCTTTAACAGGAGAATCTGAAGCAGTTGAAAAAACTCAAGATATTATAAATAAAACTGAAGTAGCTCTTGGAGATCAAAAAAACATGGTATTTTCAAGTTCGTTAGTTACATATGGAAGAGCTACTGTTTTAGTTACTAAAACAGGGATGAATACAGAGCTTGGAAAGATAGCTTCTTTAATGGAAGAAACTCAAGAAAAAGCTACACCTCTTCAAGTATCTTTAGATGAATTTTCAAAAAAATTGGCAATTGGAATTATAGGTATATGTGCGTTGGTATTTTTCTTAAGTATGTATAGAGGAACTCCACTTTTAGACTCATTAATGTTTGCTGTAGCTTTAGCTGTTGCTGCTATACCAGAAGCATTAAGTTCAATAGTTACAATTGTTCTAGCAATAGGAACTCAATCAATGGCAAAAGAAAATGCAATTATTAAGAAGCTTAAAGCCGTTGAAGGTCTTGGATGTGTATCTGTAATATGTTCAGATAAAACAGGAACATTAACTCAAAATAAAATGACTGTAAAAAAGATTTTTGTTGATAATAAGACAATTGATAGTGAAGATATTAATATAAATGATGAGTTAGAAAGCTTTTTATTAAATAGTTCTATTCTTTGTAGTGATGCTGTTTCAGTAGATGGCAATGAAATTGGTGATCCAACTGAAGTAGCTTTAACAAACTTAGGACATAAATTCTCAATTAATGAAATAGAATGTAGAAAAACTTATCCACGACTTAGAGAAATTCCATTTGATTCTGATAGAAAATTAATGAGTACTCTTCATCATATAGATGGAAAATACCTAATGATAACTAAGGGTGCTCTAGATGTACTTTTGGAAAGAACAGTAAATATAAAGACTTCATCTGGTATAAGAAAATTTACAAAGGAAGATGCAGATAATATAAATGCTGCTAACAAAAATTTATCTACACAAGGACTTAGAGTGCTTGCATTTGCATATAAAGAAATTGCAGAAGATAAAGAACTTAATTTAGATGATGAAAATGCTTTTACTTTCCTTGGACTTATTTCAATGATTGATCCTCCAAGAGAAGAATCTAAAGCTGCTGTTGCTGATTGTATAAAGGCTTCAATAAAACCTATCATGATTACAGGAGATCATAAAATAACAGCATCTGCCATTGCAAAAGAAATTGGAATTTTGCAAAAAGATGATATAGCTATGGAAGGATTAGAACTTGATAAAATGTCTGAAGATGAACTAAACGCATCATTAGAACATATATCAGTTTATGCTAGAGTATCTCCAGAACATAAGATAAGAATAGTAAAGGCATGGCAGAATAAAGGTAAAATTGTTGCTATGACTGGTGATGGTGTTAATGATGCTCCAGCACTTAAACAGGCTGATATTGGTATAGCTATGGGTATTACTGGAACAGAAGTATCAAAAGATGCTGCATCTATGATATTAACTGATGATAATTTTGCTACAATAGTAAAATCAATTACTAATGGAAGAAATATATACTCAAATATTAAGAATTCAATCAAATTCTTATTATCAGGTAATATGTCTGGAATATTAAGTGTTCTTTATGCTTCAATATTTGCACTTCCAGCTCCATTTGCACCAGTTCACTTATTATTTATAAATTTAATTACAGACAGTCTTCCTGCAATTGCAATAGGTATGGAAAAATCAAAAAAGGATGTACTTAAAGATAAACCAAGAAATGCTAAAGAATCAATACTTACTAAAGACTTTATAATAAGTATTACACTTCAAGGATTAGTTATTGGATTATTTACAATGATAGCTTATCATATTGGATTATCAAAGGGTTCTGTTGGAACAGCTATGACAATGGCTTTTGCTACTTTATGTATTGCGAGATTATTCCACGGATTTAACTGTAGAGGGAAAAAATCAATATTTTCTATTGGACTTTTCTCTAATAGATTCAGCTGGATGGCTTTTGGTATAGGTATAGTTTTAGTAAATGCTGTACTTCTTGTACCAGGACTTCAAGGATTATTTGAAGTTACTCCATTAGCTCTAAATGATATAGTTACAATTCACGTACTTGCATTTATGCCTACTGTAGCAATTCAAGTAACTAAGTTAATAAGAGAATTTGTAGAGAAAAGAAAATAAAAAATAATATATATGTTGCAATTGACAGTTGAGAATTGACAATTAAGGTGAAAATCCTTACAGGATTTTTGAAATTATATGCAGAATAATTATTGCAACATATATATATATATTAATTGACAGTTGGAAATTGAGATATGACAATTGATGTTGAAATAACCAAGTGATTTTTAGATTATAATTGCAAAGTTTATAGTGCAGTAAATATATAATAAAGTACCTAAATCTTATAACTATTTATAATAGTATTTATAAGGTGTAGGTACTTTTTATAAATTAGAAAACTATTTTATTTTTAAAATTCCACTTTCAGCAATCCTTGACACTGCTTCTTCAATAATAGGAACAGGGAGAACAAGAGCAAATCTAACGTAACCTTCCCCAAGAGATCCAAAAGCACTTCCAGGAGTACATATAACACCTGTCTTTTCCATGAGCTCCATACAGAAATCATTTGAACTTTTAAAGTTAGATGGAATTGGAGCCCATGCAAACATGCTTCCTTTGCTGTCAGGAACACTCCATCCTATTTTACTTAAGCCTCTGCATAATGCATTTCTTCTTTTTTCATATTCCTTGCAGTGTAGTTTAACACTATCTTGTGGTCCAGTAAGTGCAGCAATTGCAGCATGCTGGATTGGTTTAAATATACCATAATCAATTTGAGAACGAAGCATTTTGAAGTGCTTTATTATTTCACTATTACCAACTACAAAAGATACTCTTGCACCAGTTATATTAAATGATTTTGATAATGAGTAGAATTCAACACCCACTTCTTTTGCTCCTTCATGAGATAAAAAAGAGCCACCACATTTTTCATCATAAACTATGTCTGAATATGCATTGTCATGTATTATTATTATATTATGTTTTTTCGCAAAGACAATAAGTTCATCATAGAATTCTAAAGGTGCGGTAGCACATACAGGATTCATAGGATAAGATACTACCATAAATTTTGTTCTTTTTAAAATATCTTCATCTATTTTGTCTAGGTCTGGAAGATAATTATTTTCTGGAAGAAGAGGGTAATAAGCTATTTCAGCGCCTGAAAGATATGGTCCTATTTCAAAAATAGGATATCCTGGATTAGGTACAAGGACTATATCATCTTTATTACATAAGGAAAAACCTATATGCGTAAGTCCTTCTTGAGAACCATACACTGACATTATTTCATCAAAGTTTAAGTTTACATTAAATCTATTTTTATAATAAGAAATTAATGCATCTATTAGTTCAGGCATATCATCTAAAGAATATTTCCAGTTCTCTGAGTTTTTTGCACAATTTATAAGTGCTTGCTTTACATGCTCGTCTGGTTCAAAATCTGGTGTGCCAACTGAAAGGTTGTACACTTTTTTACCTTGCTTTATGAGTTCAGCTTTTTTGTCGTTTAAAACATTAAATATTCCTGTCTGAAAGTATTTTAGATTATTTGAAAATTCAAAATTCATTGTTTGTTCCTCCTAAGTATGGTATTAGTTTGATTGCTTAAAAAATTAAATTACATTTAGACTAAAGCAATTACATATTATAATATATTTTACAATTATATTGTAATAATGGCAAATATTTTAACATTATATTATTAATATGAAAAATATACTTGTTGTTAAGAATTTAAAGCCTTTGCAAGAATGGACAGATTATAGTAGAATAATTATAATGAAAAGACACGGAATTTGTATTATTTTTGCTAGGAAGAAGAGGGAAGTAAAATGGAATTTAATTTAGCACAGAAAAGGATAATAAACGCTAGAGCTAATGGAATAAAGCTTATAAAGGGTGAAGTTTCATGCGGTAAGACAGTTTCAGCAATAAAAAGAGCTTTTAAGCTTCAGCAGTTTTATTGTGTTAATAAAGATGACGATATTTTAATACTTGCAAAAGATAGTCATCATCTAAAAGCCCTTGAAAGTATTCACGAAAGTATATTAAGCAAAGCAATAATACAAAAAAGTTTTTTTGATGATGAGAATAAAAAGAAACTTGAAATGAATAATATTAATTCCATTATTTTATCCTATTTTAGTAAACATAATGAAAATCACAAAACAGATTATTCAATTGCAGATATTAAGGTGTGCAGAGAAGCTTTAAAAGAAGCTATAAAGAAAGTAAAAGAAAAGAGTGGTTCAGTTTACAAAAATATAAAATTCTTTAATGAAGAGTATGTAGAATTTTTTATGGATGAAATAAAATGGATTAAAGAATGTATTTTTACAGAAGAAAATGATTATTATGAATGTGATAGAAGTTCAAGACTCAATATTAAGTATGGAAAAGAAGAAAAACTTATAAAAATAAGAAAGAATTCTAAAGCTAGGAAGTGTATTTTTAATATAATGACTGAGTATAACAGGATTTTAAGAGATAATAATCTTGTTGATTTTGAAGATGCAGCTTTGTATGCAGCAGAGCAATGTAAAAATGAGAAGAATAAAAAATATACTCATATTGTTGTTGATGAAGTTCAAAATTTTACTAGAAGTGAACTTCAAATAATAGATACTTTATATAATAAAAAAATGTATTCTACTCTCACTTTGGTACTTGATACTGATAGACTGGATAAATGTTGTGGATGGATAAATAAAAAGAGAAAGTTTTCATCTCTTGGATATAATGTAAAAGGAAAATCTGTAACTTTAAAAGAAAAGTTTATTATGAAAGACGATGCAAAAAAACATTTGAGTAAATTAAATGTTCATAAAAAGCCAAAGGCTGTGAAAAAACATAATAGGAACGATGACAAACAGTATTCTTATAGTCTTTTATCTTTCGATCTATCAAATATTGAAAAGTGCACAGATCATGATAGTAATAATATTTTTAATAGTGAAAACAATATGTTAAATACTAATAAAATTAATGAGAATATAGCAGGTGAAAGCATGATAGATTTTGAAACTATAAAATATATAGATTTAAATAGAAATGTATGTCATGAATTTATAACTGATTTTTATGAATGTGGAGAAGTGTACACATCAGATGATAATTTTAAGAATAGAGTTGAAGAAGTTGTAACCATACCTGTCTTTAATGAAATAGCAGCAGGGAGCCCTATTCTTATGAATGATGAAGTTGAGTATAGCTGTAATATTCCTAAATCATGGATAAGAGGTAGTAAAGATTTATTTATATTAAAAATTAAAGGTGATTCAATGGTAATGAAAAATATAAATGATGGTGATCATGTTCTTATTAATAAGAATAAATATCCATGTACTAATGATGTAGTTGCAGTTGAAATTGAAGGTGAAGCAACACTTAAGACTTTTAAGACAAAGGGGAAATATGTAATCTTAAAACCAGAAAATGATAAGTATGATCCAATAATACTTAATGGAGAACAGGAATATAGTATCCTTGGAGTTGCTGTAGGTATATTAAAGAATTTTTCTTAATGTGAGTAATAATAAGACTTTGTGTAATATTTAACAAAATAAATGTTCTTTAAACAGTTATATAATAGTGATAATTGCAATATATTGATATTAGGAATATTGTAAAGGGAATGTGATTGTGAATGGGACAAAATATTATCTATAATGATGAATGTTTAAGTTATGATGAAGTATGTGAGAGATTCAGCTATGTTCAAGATGAACACAGTATTGATGAGGATTTGGGTAAAAATAAAGAAAAAGCTACATCATATGTATCCCAGTACACAAAAGAAGAAATTGAATTTATGTTAAAGGAATGTATATGAACTACTGTTAAAGAGCTTGAAAAGAAAGTAGATGATATGTTTAGTGGTGCAGAGAGTATATATAATACTGAAATAAAATCGTGGAATGAAGTTCTTGCAAGTATTAGGCTAAATGAAGATATAATAGAGCTTAAGCTTACTAATGATTTTGTGTGTGATTCTATGATAGATATAAATTATATTTATATAACTTTATATAAAAATGGAAAAGGTCTATTTACTGAGTGTATTGAAAGGATAAGTGAAGAATATGAATTTACAGGTTCTTCATTTATCCCAATTACTGAAAATGAAATTTATTTTAAGGCACTTGATAAAAATGAGTTTATTGACAGAGTTTTATCAGAATTAAGATAGGTAAAAATAAAAAAGTACCCAGGATGTAAATGTTTTATATCACTGGGTACTTTATTTCAAGTTTGTATTTGCATATTTATTTCTACAATAGAAGATTGACAGTGAAATAACGAAAAATTTATAATATATTTTAGGGAAAACAGAAAAAATGACTTTAAATAGAGGTGGTAAAATGGGATTAAGTGTTAAAAGAACTTCTATAATTTCTTTAGAAAGCAGAATGGAGCTTGATAAGAAAGGTGTGGGAGTTGATCTTGGTGGGAAAAAACTAAAAGATTTATTGGAAAATGCAAATAAAAACAACAATAAAAATAATAAGACTAAATGTAAAGATGAAGAGTTAAAAAGTGAAAATATATCATTAGAAGAAATTAAAAGTATGCATCAATATTGTTTGGATGAATTAAATTGGCAAGGTATAAATAGTATAAAACCACCATTTGATATAAATTCAGATGGGCCCAATAAGATAGATGCTTTGGAAAAATATGAAAGCTTCCAGCCAGGATTTCTTTTTAGAATCTTTAAATTTTTAGAAGAGAAAAAAAAGAGAGAATTATTAAAAGATATTGAAATTGCAGAGATGAAAGACAAAGCCCTTTTTGGGGATTATGAAAAAATAAGTCAGTTAAGCCTTCGAGTCTTAAATGGAGATTTGGATTGCTATTTTCAGGTTATAGATGAGATAAGACCATTTGATAGACTTTTAAAATTAGGAAGCGAAGTAGAAATCGGTACAAATGATTCAGAGTCTATGGAAGTTGAATTTAAGGTGAATTCAGAAAAAGTAATTCCAAAAAGCAGATTTAATAAAGAGATATCTGGAAATGATGAAGAAGTGGAGATCACTTATTATGAAATGATAGAAGAATATGTATGTAGCAGCATACTTTTTGTAGCTAAGAATATTATGAACATTATACCTGTAAATAAAGTTGTAGTACATGCTGTTGATAATGTGGTTGATATTGATAAAGGTGCTAAGAACGATATAACAATATTATCAATTGTATTTGATAGAGAAACTTTAAATAAGCTGAATATTAAAACTGTCAATCCTATAGATGCTCTTGATTATTTTATATGCAATATGAGACATCAGAAAGCATCAGGGTTTAAAAATGTTGATAGAATTGTTCAGTATTAAGTTATGAGGTGGCAGGAACTTGATATTAAAAGATTATACTAAAGAAATGATTACAAATTTAATAGATATTATTAAAGAATGTGCATTACAAGATAAGATTACAGTTTCTCTTGAAGGAAGCAGGGTAGAAAATCTTCAATTTATAGAGGAGTATAACATAAATGAAGAAAAGCTCGTGGAAATATTATCACAACTTGTTAAAGAAGATTTCTGTTATGGACTTAAGAATATGCAAGATGGTGTAGTACATAATGATCTTTATGTATTTTGTCCTGTAAAAGATCTCTACAATATTAAGGGTGAAAAGGAAAGTGTTGATATTTACATGAGATTTAATATGATACAAAGTGATGAGGAACCTTATAGAATGCTTGTTTCATTACATAAAAGAAATAAACCTATTACATATATTTTTAAGTAAATAACAGTTCTAGAAGAGGAGAAAAAAGTATGAAACAATATGCTTTTTGTGAATACTGTATGAAGATGCAGCCATATATAGTAAATGACATACATATAACAACAACTTTAAATGATGAAGAAATTTCATATGATGGGAAAAACGCTATCTGTTGTCAGTGTAGAAATGAAATATTCGTAAATGATATATGCAGAGAAAATTTAGAGACATTATATAGTGAATATAGAAAAAAGAATGACCTTATAGAAAATGATAAAATAAGCATCATTTTAAAAAAATATGATATATCAGAAGAATCTTTATCAATTATTTTAGGATTATCAAATGATGCAGTTTCAAGGTATCTTAAAGGAGACATGGTATCTGTTCATGATTCAAATGTTTTAAAGAAGATATATAAAAATATTCAGTACTATTCTTTAATGCTTGAGACAAATAAAGATAAAATAAAGGCTTATGAATATTGCAGAAGTAGAAAAGCAGTAAAATTCATGATGACAACAGGAAAAGTTGAAAGTAAGGTTGATGGAGTAATAAAATATATACTTACAAGAAGTGATGATGTTACTTTATTAATGATTCAAAAACTGATTTATTATGTACAGGCCTTTTATTATGTGTTTACTGAACATTTTTTATTTGATGAAGATTTTAAGGCAGGGGATAGAGGACCATTACTTGAAAGTGTATATGAAAGATGTAAAGTCTATGGTTTTGAATATATAAATAATGAAATACTGAATAATGAAGAAGTAAATCTTTTAGATATTGAAAAGAATATTGTGGAAGGTGTTTTGAAATTTTATGGCTGTTATAGTGGTAAGATACTTGAAAAGATGGTTGAAAATGAAGCACCTTGGATTCTTGCTAGGAAAAAAATGTTGAATTGTAAAAGCGAAACACATCTAGAAGAACAAACTGATATTATAAGCAAAGATGCATTATCAGTATATTTTACAGGTGTAAAAGATAAGTATGAAATGATTAGTGTTCTTGACATGGAAAAATACAGCAAAGATATATTTGAAAAATTTCTCTTTAATGGTGCACATATAGATTATTAATATATTTTGTGGAAAAATTACAAGATTTCAGAATATACTAATAATAGATTAATTTTTAGGAGCAGAAATATGAATATGGATTTTCATGTTCATGGAATTCTTAGTAAGAAGCTGAATTTTGATGAGGAGTTGTTTATACAGGGAATTAATTTTGCTAAAAATAGTGGACTACATGGATTAGTCCTTTGTGAGCATTTTAATGCAATAGATATCGATTCATCTTTTTCATTTCTTGAAGATAATTTTATTTATGAAAACGACAGATATGATGTTAATGGATTTTATGTATATTTAGGTATGGAAGTTGATATAAGGTATGGAGGTCATGTTATTGTATGTGGCCAAAGGCAGGAAGTATATAGTATAAAAGAAAATCTTAAAAATTGCAGAAAAAAAGCAGACTTTATTCATTTTGAAGATCTTCTTGATATGGCAGAGGAAAGTGAGTGCCTTACTATAGGAAGTCATCCATACAGAGAAAATCATAAACTTTATCTTCAGAGTGAAAAAAATTTAAAACGTCTAGATGCTCTTGATTTAAATAGCAAGGATATATACAAAAGAGGACTTATAACTGTTGAAAAAGAAGTTGCTGAACTGTCAAAAAACATCAATGTTCCCTATATTACGGGGAGTGACAGTCACTATCCTATAATGCTTGGATGTGTTAGAACATGTTTTGATGATGAAGTAAGAAATATAAGTCAGCTTAAAGAAGCAATAAAAAATGAGGAGTATACAAGGAAGATTTCAGACGATTTAAATCTTAAGGTTTATACTGCAAAGGCTGCAAAAAATTATATTAAGAAAAAAATAAAGGAAAATAAATTAAAGTAGTCTCTTTTTGTCATATGAAGAATAAAATATCATATATAAACGTGATTATAAGAGCGTAATAAAAATTAGGAGATGAGAGAAAAGTGTGCATGCTAAGTAATGATGAATTCATACTTTTAGATGAATTGATATACTTGGAATGGGATGCATATGATGATGAAAGTGTAGAGGAACTTGTACTTGATATATTAAAGGACGATAATCTTAAGATACTTATGGATAAGATGAGCAATTGTGTGGTTTCATCAACAAAAGAAGAATGGGAAAGAACCCTTGAACAGATTTTAACTAAACCTAATCTTCCAAAACTTGTTATAATTAATGTTGAAAATCATAAAAGTGGAATGAGGACAGCAGCATTTAAGGATTCTGATGAAAATGTAATTGTGGTTTTCAGAGGAACAACGACAATAAAAGAATGGGATGACAACGGTCAGGGTGCATATGAATATGATACGGAGCAGCAGATTTATGCACTTAATTATGTTAATAGCATCGATTCTGATAAGATAATTGTAACAGGACATTCTAAAGGAGGAAATAAGGCGCAGTACACAACAGTACGTTCTCCTAAAGTTATAAAATGTGTATCAATAAATGGACAAGGGTTTTCCAATGAATTTATAAATAAATATAAGAAACTTATTGATGGTAACAAAGAAAAAATTATTGCAGTAAATTCTAAATATGATTATGTGAATTGTCTTTTTAATTCTGTAGCAGGAGAAACACATTACATTAAAACATCATTTCAGTTTAATCCTCTTTTTTATCATAAAGGAAGCATAATGCTTGACTATGATGGTAATCTTAGAGACGAGACCAGTAGGAGTATATTTGCAAAAATAATAAATGATTTTTCAACTTCACTTGTATCGGATCTTCCAGATGATTTAAAATCAATAACTGTTGATGGACTTATAAGCGGCATAGAAGCAGTATTGTGCAAAAAGCAGTCAAGTGATAGGATAATTAAAATAATAGGCAGTGTTTTAATCATGATGACTTATGGTAAATACTTTAAGATAAAGGAAACATTTGCTTTGAGTTATATGGTAATTCAGTTTTTAGTTCTACCACTTTTATTTTGGGCTGATTTTATAAATGTGGAAGAGACCAAAAATAAAGAACTTTTAAAGGATATATTAAACAAAATGGATAAGGCTGCAATGACTATAATAAATAAACTTAAATTAACAGAAGATAGTAAGAATCCAATAAGCAAAAACTTATATAGCAAGTTTGATATTTTTATAAATAAACTTCATGGTGCAGTAGAAAGTTTATAATTATTATGATTTTATTTCATTAATTACTGGAATGTAAAAGAAACTTATTATTTGTTAAATATAATGAGTTTCTTTTTGTTTTTTTATATAAGTATGTTAAAATATGTTACAATATTAGAAGAGTTAGGCTAGGTTTTGAAAGGAGTACATATGAAGACTACAATAATGTTAATAAGACACGGAGAAACTGAATGGAATATACTTGGAAAGTTTCAAGGAAGCACTGATATACCATTATCTAATGAAGGAATTAGACAGGCTTTTATGCTTAAGGAAAGATTAAAAAGCGATTTTGATTATATATTTTCAAGTCCACTTAAAAGAGCTTACGAAACAGCTAAAATATTATGCGATGAAAGTGGAAAACATGTTAGTATAGCAGAAGAAATCAGAGAAATTAATTTTGGTGAATGGGAAGGCCTTACTGTAAAAGGTATAGCAGAAAAGTATCCAGATATATTTAACGAATGGAGAAATGATAAGAGAGAAGGAAAATTTTGTGGTGGAGATATGAGCACTTTAAATGCATCCATAAGAGCAAAAAATTGCATTATGGAAATAGCAAATAAGCATAAGGGAAAGAAAATTGTTATTGTAGCTCATGGAGGAATAATCAAAGCAGGTCTTATAGGAATTTTTGAATGGGATATGAGCATGTACCACAAAATAGCACTAGGTAACACATGTGTAAATACTATAACATTTAACGATGATATGAAACCGGCTCTTTTAGGATTAAATGATACAAATCACCTTGACTGTGAGGTTACTCAAGTGTAATATACAGAGTTTTCAAGGAATATAGATAAAGTTTTAAGATAATATACAGGGAGTGGATGAGTTTTGGAATATACTGATTTATTTAATATAAAACAATTTAATAAATTTAAGCATGAAATACAGTACTGCAATGACTTTATGCTTTTTAATCAGTCGACAGCTATTTTAAAAAATTCAATAAGCTGTTTTCCATGTCATCCAGGTCTATACTATCTTCTTGCTCTTACTTATTTCAAGTGTAATGAATATATTAAAGGTAGTGAATGTTTCCAAAAAGGAATTACATATGATAAAAAGAGTAATAGGTATTTGGGACTTGTTAGTTGTATATTTTATGAAATAAATGATGTGGAAAATTCATATAGTTATGCTTACAAAGCACTTGAAATTAACAAAAAGGATATTGATGCTGTAATAACTCTTGGAAGAATTGAACTTTATAGAAATAATTATGAGGAATCATTATCATATGGAATTATGGCAGTACAATTTGATGATTGCAATTTCTGCGCAGTAAGGCTTTTAAGCAAAATTTATATTGCTATGGGAGTAGAAGAAGAAGATACTTTGAAAATTCTGTACAGAGCAAGAGAGCTGGGTGTAGATTATGAACTTAGTCTTGATATAATTAAAGTTTTATATATAACAGAAAATTATGTACAGTGTCTTAAAGAATGTAGGACATCGCTTTTAGAAAATTGTACAGGCTATGTAGCCAAGGCAATAAATAAATATGTTAATGAAATATCAACAAGAACTTTTAGCGTGTCTGTGCAGGATGTTCAAAATATACAGGAATCTCAATCTTCTTATGAAGTCAGATCAGAAGATACTGAAACAGTAGAACATGATAGCTATTTAAAAAGCTGCAAAAAGAGTGGAAGCACCAATCGATTTATAGAAAATATAGATACTATAATAAAAGCTTTAGAAAATACGGAAAATTATAAGCTGAAAAAAACTAGTGATGAATATAAATCTGATTTTAGCAAATCTAAATATGATAATGTAGACTCTTATAAAAGCACTGAAAATAAAGATAAACACAATGATAAAAAAATGGATAAAAAAAAGCCTGCAAAGAAAGAAGACGATTTAACTAAGAAGGAATCATCAGAGTTTCAGAAAAATAGTAAGTCTAATGAAGGTGAAAGAAATTCAAATACACTTGAAGAAGCATTAGAAAAATTAAATTCACTGACAGGACTTAAAAATGTTAAAAAGGAAATTGAAAGAATAGTAAGGCTTATTAAATATGCTAAAAATAGAAATGAAGTTCTTAAAATAAATAAAGAGATAAACTTATCGTATCATTTTGCCTTTATGGGAAATCCAGGTACTGGAAAAACAACAGTTGCAAGACTTATTGGTGATATTTTTTACTATCTTGGAATACTTGAAAAAGGACATGTTGTTGAAGTAGATAGAAGTGATATTGTAGGAAAATTTATTGGCGAAACTGCAAAACTTACTAAAAAGGCTATAGATAAGGCTATGGGTGGAATACTGTTTATAGATGAAGCATATTCCCTTGCAAAAGGTGGGGAAAATAGTAATGATTATGGTAAAGAAGCTATCGAAACACTCCTTAAGTCTATGGAAGATAACAGAGGAAAGTTTACAGTTATCTTTGCTGGTTATAAAAAAGAAATGAGAAATTTAATTAATATGAATCCAGGACTTCAAAGCAGAATAAATCTTATGATAAATTTTGATGATTATACAGATGAAGAATTGATACATATTGCGAAAAATATTGCTAAAGAAGAGTATTATAAACTTAGTGAAGATGGTGAAAAGGCTTTCATTGAAAGGATCCAGAAGGAAAAAGTTGATGAAAATTTTGCAAATGCACGTGTTGTACGTAATCTTATGGATGAAGCTGTTAGAGAAAAGGCTTTCAGAACTGGTGATGAAACCGTATGTGAAGAAGAGTTGACAACACTTACAAGTGAAGATTTTGGAGTTGATTTAAAATTTACTGCAAGAGATAGTATAAAAGAATATGAAACACAACTTGAAAGTCTTGTAGGACTGGATAATGTAAAAAGTCTTATAAAAGACATATTAAACACTGTAGAACTTATACATAGAAAAAAGGAAATGGGAATAAATTGTGAAGATGTCTCTTTAAATATGATTTTTTCAGGAAATCCAGGGACAGGAAAAACAACAGTTGCAAGGATTGTAGGAAAGATACTTAAAGCCATGGGAATATTAAAAAAAGGACACATGGTGGAAGTAACAAGGTCTGATCTTGTTGGTCAGTATGTAGGTCAGACAGGTCCAAAGACTCTTGAAAAAATAAAAGAAGCTTATGGTGGGATTCTATTTATCGATGAGGCATATACATTAAACAGCGGAAGTGAAAATGATTTTGGAGGTGAAGCAATAGGAACTCTCATAAAGGAAATGGAAGATAACCGTGATAAACTTATTGTAATAATGGCTGGATATACAAAAGAAATGAAAGAACTATTAAATATTAATCCTGGACTTGAAAGCAGAATTAAATTTAATATTCAATTCAATGATTATAGTGGAGATGAACTTTTTAAAATATTTAAATCTCTTTGCAAAAGGGAAAAGTATAAAATTTCTCATAATGCATATAAAAAACTTAAAGAGGATTTTGAAGAACTTTCAGAAAATAAAGGAAGAAATTTTGGAAATGGACGTCTTGTACGAAAATATTTTGAAAATGTGAAGATGAAGCAAGCAACTAGAATTATTAATGAAAATATTAATGAAAAAGAAGAAATGCTTAAAATAATAAAAGAAGATATTGATTAAAAATAGAATATAATATGCTGGTAATGAAGTTAGTTAGTAAACAGTATTTTTAAGGATAAAGGATATAAATTTGTATAGTAGTTTATATCCTTTATTTTTTATTTTAGAAGATTTAAACGATAAAAAATGATGCAGCGATTATAAGATAAACAGCTAAAAGTTGTACTCCTTCAAGGTAGTTAGATTCACCATCTTGTGAAACTCTATTTGCAATTAGTACAGAGGCAATAAGAGCTATAAGTTCAAATGTATTAAATATTATACTCATAGGAGTAAAGAAAAGACTTATAAATATAAGAATAGGAGCTACAAATAAGATTATTTGAAGACTTGATCCTATAGCAATTTCAAGTCCAACATCCATTTTGTTTTTTAGTGCCATAATAACAGCTGTACTGTGTTCAGCAGCATTTCCTATAATAGGAATTAATATAATACCAACAAAAAATTCACTCCATCCAAGGCTTGCTGTAATATCTTCTATTCCATTTACTAAGAATTCACTTTCTATTGCAATTATTATTGTTGATATAACGAGAACAGAAATGGCTTTTTTTAAACTCCATTTTGCCTTATGTTCTTCTTCTTCATATTCATGTGTGTAAATGTCTTTATGGGTATTAAATGAAAAATATAAACTTAAAATATAAATTATCATCATTACTATAGCAACAAATATACTTAAACCTTCATATCTTGTATTTAAAAGTGCAGGATCAACTGAATGGGTAAATAATGCAGGAATACATAGACCTATAACGGCAAACAAAAGCATACTTGATGTAACTTCTGTAATTTTTTTATTGAATTTTTGAGTCTTATATTTTAAACCACCAGCCAGCATGCTTGCCCCTATTACAAGTAGTATATTTCCAATAACTGCTCCTGCAATAGATGATTTTACCACTTCGAATAATCCTTTTTTTAGAGCAAAAAAAGATATTATAAGTTCTGTTGCATTACCAAATGTTCCATTTAAAAATCCGCCAATTTTTGGACCAGAGTAAAAAGAAATTTCTTCAGTACCTTCTCCCATTAAACCTGCAAGGGGAATTATTGATCCACATGATAATAAAAACATAATTGTACCAGGGGCGTGGAAAAATTCGGCAATAAAGCTTATAGGAACAAATATTAAAAAGTATTTTAAAATTTTCATAAAGTTATTTCCTTTCTGTGGGGTATTAAAGTCAAGGTAATATCAAAGAGAATATAAGGAATACTATTGCTGTTTATGTAATAAATATTATGTATTTATATTATCCATGTGCTTTAGAAATTATTATAAGAATTTGTAATGAAAATTTATAAAGTCATAAGATTATAAAAATTAGTTTTTGTTTCAAAGTAAAAAAGACCTATACCAATTTTTATGTTTTATGGTAGGGTCTTTTTAGCATCTGAAGAAAATTATTATAATTTATTGAAAACTAAGAGTTTAGTTTTGCTGTTAATATCCATACATATTTATTCATTTGAAGGAAACTTACTTTAAAATCTTCTTTTTCAAATATGTCTTTTAGTACTTCATGTGTTGAATAAAATTCAGTTTCTAAATCATGAAGAAGAGATAAGCAATGAGATGTTTCTGCATCTTTTAAAATGTTCTTTTTAGATTCTTCAGATTCATACATGGTATCTGCAATGACCATAACTCCATCTTTTTTTAGTTTATTTTTAAATAGAATCACAGCTTCCTCTTTTTCATCATCAGTCAAGTGATGAAATGCGTAGCTGCTAATAATAGCATCAATACTATTATTTTCTATAGGAAGTGAAAGGAAGGTACCAGGAATAAATTTTATATCTGGATATTTTTCAGAAGCTATTTTTCTCATTTTTATATTAGGTTCAACTCCTACAATATTATATCCAATTTTTGATGCTATATTTGTAAGATTACCTGTACCTGCACCAATATCCAGAACTTTTGCATATTTATACTTTGAAATATGCTTTGCTGTTTCATTTAATATCTCATTATAGTTATCAAACACTTCATTGTATTCACCTTCTTTAGATTCAACTGTTTCATCGTATTCATCAGCCCAGTCATCAAATAATGCATTAAATCTGAAATCTGATAATTTCATGTTAAAATCATATAAATGCTGGCTGAAATATCTATCACTTCTATCAGGAAGTATAACCACTATATTTATAGGTTCTTTTGCTTTATACGCTTGTTTAACAGCACCAGCAACAGCAGCACCTGAAGAAGAACCAGCAAGCACCCCTTCCTTTTTTGATAGAAGACGAACAAAATACATAGCTTCATCATCTTGTATTTTTTCAACATCATCTATTAACGAAGAATCGAATATTTTGGGAATAAAGTGATTACCAATACCTTCAACTTTGTAAGTTCCAGATTCACCACCACCTAAAATAGATCCTACAGGGTCAGCAAGGACTATTTTTATATTAGGATTTTTAGATTTTAAATATTGAGCAATTCCGGTAATTGTGCCACCAGATCCTGCACCAGCAACAAGCACATCAACTTTTCCATCTAATGCATCATATATTTCTTTTCCAGTTTTTTTATTTGCTTCAAGATTTGCAGGATTATCAAATTGTCTTGCCATAAATGAATTTGGAATTTCATTTAAGAGTTTTTCAGCCTTTTCAACTGCACCTTCAATGCCTTTATCAGATGGAGTTATAATAAGTTCAGCACCTAAAGCTTTCATTAGGATTTGTTTTTCAATAGAGAATTTTTCTGGAATAACTATGATTAGTTTATATCCTTTTTCAAAAGCAGCAAGTGCAAGACCGATACCAGTATTTCCAGCAGTTGCTTCAATTATTGTAGAACCAGGTTTTAAAAGGCCATCTTTTTCAGCAGTTTCAATTATTTCAATTCCAATCCTGTCTTTAATACTTCCACCTGGGTTTAAATATTCAAGTTTTGCAAAAATATTTATATCTTTATTTGGTGTGATATTATTTAACTTCAATAGTGGTGTATTTCCAATAATATCTCGTATATCATTTATATAATGCATAGTATAATCCTCCTCTTTTATTGAATTGTATAAGAACGTTATTTTATCTAATAAAATAAGTAAATTGCATATTTAACTTTAAAATTATAGTTTAATATTATTGAATTGTAGTTCTAGGATTTATAATTATTTCTTTAACAAAAGATAACAATATATGGTTAAATTTTAGAGTAGAATACTTTTAGTGAAGGCTTGATCAAGATCATCTATAAGATCATCAACATTTTCAATTCCAACAGAAAGCCTTAGGAGATTGTCAACAATTCCTGTTTTTTTTCTTATTTCATATGGAATTGCAGCATGAGTCATTGTTGATGGGTGACATATTAATGATTCAACACCACCGAGGCTTTCAGCTAAAGTTATAAGTTTTAATGATTTAAGAAATTTTTTATAGTCAATAATATCTTTTGTTACAAAGGATATCATTCCACCAAAACCAGAAGCTTGCTTTTTTTGTATTTCATAGCCTTTTGAAGTTTTTAAGCCTGGATAATATATTTTTTCAACAAACTTACTTGCTAATAAATAATCTGCTATTTTGGAAGTGTTTTCATTATGCTTGTCCATACGAACTCCTAGGGTTTTTATCCCTTGAAGAAGCATATATGAATCAAATGGTCCAAGAATGCCACCAGTAGAATTTTGAATAAAATAAAGTTTATCTAGTATTTCTTTATTATCTTTAACGGCAACAAGTCCAGCAACTACATTACTATGACCACCAAGATATTTTGTGGCACTGTGAATTACAATATCAGCACCAAGATTTAATGGTTTTTGAAGATATGGTGACATAAAAGTGTTGTCCACAATAGTCAAAGATTCATATTCTTTTGCAAGGCTACTTACATTTTCTATATCTGTAATATCCATTAGAGGATTTGTTGGAGTTTCAACAAATACTGCCTTAATCTTATGACTATTTTTGTCTTTGTCAAAAATTTTCTTTATACTTGATAAGTCTGAAATATCAACAAGTTCATAATTAATATTAAAATTTTTAAATACCTTGTCTATAACTCTGAATGTTCCTCCATAAAGATTATCTGGAATTATTATTTTATCGCCACTTTTAAATAGAGAAAGAACTGCTGTAATTGCAGCCATTCCACTGCCAAATGCAAGAGCACCAATGCCATTTTCAAGAAGAGCAGTAGTTTTTTCTAATGCTTCTCTAGTAGGGTTTCCAGTTCTTGAATATTCGTATTTATATTCTCCAAGACCTTGCTGCTTATAAGTTGATGTCTGGTAAATAGGTACATTGACTGAACCAGTAAATTCATCTCCATCAACTGCTCCATGGACTAATAAAGTTTCTATTTTCATATTTAAATCCTCCTTGTTGGGTAAGTTTATGTATTTATATCAATCAATAATTCATATTCATAGTGTATGCACACTATTCCTATTTGTTTACTTGGGATTAATGAATTTTATTTTAGTAATTATGATTAGAGTTGTCAAGAAAAATTTTAAAAGGTCATGGAGAATGAAATTATTTAGTGAAAATAATTATTTTATTAGAACTAAGGTAAGTATTGACAGAATAAGAAATTTAAAGTATTATAACTAAAACCAAGTAAGCTGATAAGAATTCTATAAGGAATTGGAAGATTATTTAATTAGTTCTTATGATGGATAATTTCTTATACATAATAAAAAGCAATAAGACAATGGGGGGAATAGACATGCCAAAATTAAGTACAAGACTAGACGGATTCACAGAATCAGTAATAAGAAAAATGACAAGGATATCCAATGAATATAACGCAATAAACTTATCTCAAGGATTTCCAGATTTTGATCCACCAAAGGAGATTACAGATAGATTAAAAGAAGTAGCAGATGAAGGACCACATCAGTATTCTGTAACATGGGGAGCACAGAATTTTAGAAATGAACTTGCAAAAAAGCAAAGTAAATTTATGGGGGTAAATATAAATCCAGATGAAAATATAGTTGTAACTTGTGGAAGTACTGAAGCTATGATGACTGCAATGATGAGTTTATGCAATATAGGCGATAAAGTTATAGTATTTTCACCATTTTATGAAAATTATACAGCAGATACAATACTTTCAGGATCAGAACCTATTTATGTACCTTTAAAACCACCTTATTTTAATTTTGATAAGGATGAACTTAGAAGAGCCTTTGAGCAGAAGCCTAAAGCAATTATTTTATGTAATCCTTCCAATCCTACAGGAAAGGTGTTTACCAAAGAGGAGTTAGATTATATTGCAAAACTTGCAATTGAATTTGATGTTTTTGTAATAACAGACGAAGTATATGAGCATCTTGTATTTCCACCATACAAACATACATACATGGCGTCACTTAAAGGTATGTTTGAGCGTACAATTTCATGTAGTTCATTATCTAAGACATATTCTATTACAGGATGGAGACTTGGATATGTTATTGCATCTAAAGAAATAATTGAGCAGTGCAAAAAAGTCCACGATTTTCTTACAGTTGGAGCTGCAGCGCCACTTCAAGAAGCAGCAGTTGTAGGACTTCAATTTGATCAGGATTATTATGATAAATTAACAGAAAGTTATGATAGCAAAAGAAAATTATTTTTAGATGGACTTGATAAAATTGGATTAAAATATTTTATGCCACAGGGTGCATATTATGTCATGGTAGATATATCACAGTTTGGACACAAAAGTGATTATGATTTTGCAGTATGGCTTATAAAAAATATAGGTGTTGCTGGAGTACCTGGATCAAGTTTCTTCAAGGAAGATGTAAATAATTATATAAGATTTCATTTTGCTAAAAAGGAAGAGACACTCAAAGAGGCTTTAAAAAGATTAGAAAAGCTTAAGGAGTATATAAATTAACAGATGTGTATTGCAATTGAAATCAGATATTTTTCAAGGTGAAATTTAAATGAGAAAGTTCAACTATTTAAATAAAAATATAAAAAAAAGGTTGACAAGGTTGAAAATGGAAAGTATACTAAGTTTATCAACTTAATAGAGACAACTTATCAAGAGTGGTGGAGGGACTGGCCCTATGAAACCCGGCAACCGACATTTAGTTCATTTACTATATGTGACGGTGCTAATTCCTGCAGTTTGTTTAAACTGGTAGATGAGAGAATAATTATTGTGTGTATGTATTACGCCAGAGTTTATTCTCTGGCGTATTTTTCTTTAGTAAATTTGTTTTCAATTAATTTTGAAATTAATATGTAATTTCTAGAGTATAGTTGTAAAGTTCATAGTGAGGCATACATTATGCAATTTTAATTCAGAGTAACTTGATAATATTAAATATATTTAAATAAAGTAATAAGCATATTCGAGGGGGAATAAAAATGAAAATTTTAAAGAGATTAGCAATATTAACATTGACAGGAGTGATAGGCTTAAGTCTAATAGCATGTGGGTCAAAGACTTCAAAGAAAGTAAATGATGCAGCAGATGGTAAAAATATAATAGTCGGGGTGTGTCCAGGACCTTATGGGGATATGGTTAAGGAAATATTTACACCATTATTAGAAAAGAAAGGTTACACTGTTGAAGTTAAAGAATTCAGTGATTATATTCAGCCAGATCAAGCATTAAATAATGGTGAAATTTCAGCAAATTTAATGCAGCATACTGAATATTTAAATAAATTCAGCAAAGATAACAATCTTGAAATAAGTGCAATAAAAACAGTACCTACACTTGCAATGGGAATGTTCTCAAATAAGTATACATCAATAGATCAAATTCCAGATGGTGCAAAAATAGGAGTTCCAAATGATGCTTCTAATCTAGCAAGAGCCTTAAATGTGTTAAGTGTTCATAATATTATAAAATTGAAAGATAATGTTGATGCTACAAAGGCAAGTAAACTTGATATTGCTGAAAATACAAAAAATATTCAGCTTGTTGAAGTAGAGGGAGCACAACTTGCAAGAAGTATTGAAAGTACAGATGCTTCATTAATTCCAGGAAATTATGCATATGCATCAGGTCTTGATTATTCTAAAGCATTAGCAATCGAACCATTAACAGAAAATTATAAGAATGTTGTAGCAGTAAAAACTTCTGATTTAGATAAAACATTAGGAACAGATTTCAAAGAAATAATAGAAAGTGAAGAATTTAAAACTGCAATTGAAAGTAGCAAATTTAAAGATTTTTCTAAACCAGAATGGTGGAAATAAAACAATAAGCATAAAGGGGGCATAAACATGATTGAATTAAAAAATATTAGTGTGGATTTTAAAGATAAAGGACAAATTGTACATGCTGTTGATAATGTAAGTTTAAATATAAATAAAGGTGAAGTTTTTGGAATTGTAGGTTTAAGTGGAGCAGGAAAAAGTACACTTGTAAGAGTGATAAATCTTCTTCAAAAGCCTACAAATGGAGAAGTAATAATTGATGGGGAAAATATTACAAATCTTAAATCAAATGAACTTAGAAAAAAGAGACTTAAGATTGGAATGATATTTCAGCATTTTAATTTAATAAGTGGGAAAACAATTTATGAAAATATTGAATTTGTATTAAAAGCAGATAATTATCCTAAGGAAAAGAGAAAAGACAGGATAGAAGAACTACTTGAACTTGTTAACTTAAAAGATAAAAGAGATTCATATCCGGCAAGTTTAAGTGGAGGTCAGAAGCAGAGAGCAGGAATTGCAAGGGCTCTTGCAAATAATCCTGAAATTCTTTTGTGTGATGAAGCCACATCTGCACTTGATCTTGAAAATACTGATGAAATAATAACTCTTTTAAAGAATATTAAAGAAAAAACTAATATTACAATCGTGTTTATAACTCATGAAATGGATGTTGCAAAAAGATTATTTGACAAAGTAGCAGTCATGAGTAATGGGGAAATAGTTGAAATAAATGATGTGTACAGTATTTTTGCAAATCCTATACACCAAGTAACAAAATCACTTATAGAAAGAAATGCAAAAATAGAACTTCCGAAAGAAGTATTTAATTTAATAAAAAATGGAGAAATATTAAAAGTAAGCTATAAAGGGGATGAAAGTCTTAAGCCTATTATTTCTGAGGCAGTAAAGAATTTTAATGTTGATATAAGCATAATTCATGGAAAGATTGATTATATTGGAGGAAAACCTCTTGGAACTCTTATAATAAATGTTTTAGGAGAGAAAGATGAAATAAAGAAAGCAAAGAAGTTTATAAAGGAAAATGCATTTTATACTGAAAGAGTTATAAATCAATATTTGGAGGTGGTTTAGATGGAAAATACAATAGAAATATTACAAGCAGAGTTAGGTACAGCTGTTTTTGCATCATTACAGATGATAATTACAGCAATGATAATTTCATTTTTTATTGGAGGAATTCTTGGACTTATTTTATATCTTACTTCAAACAGATTATTTTTTAAGAATAAGACATTAAATTGTGTTGCAGGTTTTATTATAAATATAATACGTTCTCTTCCATTTGTAATATTATTGGTACTTTTAATACCACTTACAAAAGTTATTACAGGAACTGGAATTGGACCAGAAGCAGCAACAGTTCCTATAACAATTGCATCTATAGCATTTTTTGCAAGGTTAAGTGAAGGAGCATTTAATGAAATTGACAAAGGTGTAATTGAAGCAGCAATAGCATCTGGTGCTAGTTTTGCCCTAATATTAAAAGACGTATTAATTGTTGAAGCTCTTCCAAGTCTAATACGAGCTGTTACTGTAAATCTTATAAGTCTTATTGGTTTCTCAGCCATGGCAGGAATTGTTGGTGGAGGAGGAATTGGAGATTTAGCAATAAGATATGGATATTATAGATATGAAACCGGAGTAATGATTGTAACTGTTGTTATATTAGTTGTTCTAGTTCAATTTATTCAGATAAGTGGAGATTTTATAGCAAAGAAATCTAACAGAAGATAATAGAAAAGGTTAATACAGATAAGCATAAGTTAAAGGAGGTTTGAAAAATGAATTATGAAGAACTCAAAAATATTGTCAGTGGCAACAATGCAGTTATACTCGGAGATAATATTGAAAATAAGTATTTAACTGATGGTCTTGGTATAAAATATGGAAAAGCAGAAGCACTTGTATTTGCAGAAAATGAAGAAGAAGTAAAAAAAGTTATAGAATATGCAAATAATAATAATATTAATATAACAGTAAGGGGTGGAGGGACAGGACTTACAGGTGCTACAATCCCAATTTATGGAGGGATAATTCTTGATGTATCAAGAATGAATAGAATTATTGATATTGATGAAGAAAATATGACTATTACTGTAGAGCCAGGAGTTCTTCTTAAGGACATTCAGTCATTTGTCTCAGAGAAAAATTATTTCTATCCTCCTGATCCAGGTGAAAAGACTTCTACAATAGGTGGAAATGTAAGTACTAATGCAGGTGGAATGAGAGCAGTAAAGTACGGTGTAACAAGAGATTATGTAAGAGAGCTAAATATTGTTACAGGAGATGGTAAACTTGTGACTGTTGGAAGCAGGACAATAAAAAATAGTTCTGGACTTGATTTAAAAAATCTTATAATAGGTTCTGAGGGAACCCTTGGTGTAATAACAAAAATAGTATTGAAAATAATTCCAAAACCACAAAAATGTATAAGTATTCTTGTTCCTTTTAATGATCTTAGGGATGGAATTGAATGTGTAACAGAACTTATTAAATCTGGCAGCAATCCTACAGCAATTGAGTTTATGGAAAGAGATGTGGTATCAAATTCAGAAAGATATCTTGATTTAAAACTTCCATATGATGGTGGAAAGGCATTTATTCTTCTTACTTTTGATGGAGATGAAACATCAATAAATATTAATAAAGATAAAGCCAGAAATGCAGTTTTTAAGAAAAATGCTATTGATTTTGTTGAACTTAATGAAAAAGAATGCGAAGATACATGGAAAATAAGAGGGGCATTATGCAGTGCAGTGACAGCAGGAAGTGAGCAGATTCCAATAGATATTGTTGTTCCAATTACAAAAATATGTGATTTTGCAGAGTATGCATCCTTTCTAGGTAGAAAGCATAATATAAAAGTAATTTACTTTGGACATGCCGGTGATGGAAATATTCATTTATGTGTAGTAAGAGGTAATCTTACTGAAGAAGTATGGAAAAACAGTTCTCATAATTTTCTTTTAGAGCTTTATGGAAAAAGTCATGAGTTTAAAGGAATTCCATCAGGTGAACATGGTATTGGACTTGATAAAAGAGAATATTTTTTATGTCATGAATCTCAAAATAATATAGATATAATAAGAAGCATTAAAAGTGTTTTTGATAAAAACTTAATTTTGAATAAAGGAAAAGTATATTAGATGAAAGATACATTAAAGAGTTCTAAGGTTATAAATTAGAGCTCTTTATTTATATATAAAATCTTTAGTTAAATAATAAAATTGTACTTGATGAATAGATTTTCAAAATTAGGACATTGAAATTACTATTGTTTGATGATTAAAAATATTAAGAACATATTTTGATTTTCAGTTTAATATCTATTAGAATATATATTAAATGATAATATTTAAATAGAGTTTTAAATTTGAAATACTATGGGAGCTTTTTATGAATAGAAAAAATAATGAAGAAATAAGAGAAGACAAAATAAAAAATCTATTTAGTGTCTATCCTGTGTTGAAGATGATTGAAGAAAAAAATGAAGGCATAATAAAGAACAATGTACAGTTTAGGACTTTACAAGCAGATGAAGATATATCCAGTAAAGGTAAAGGTACGTGTCAGGGAATTCTTTTTGTATTAAATGGAAATATAAATATAAAGAGAATAAATGAAGATGGCGATGAAACAAACCTATACAATATTGGTGAAGGTGAACTTTGTCATGAAGCTTTAAGTTGTCTTTTGAGTTATAAACCATTAAATATAATGGGGATTGCACTTCAAAAGTCAGAAATATGTATAGTTCCAATGGATATAGTAAAGAAAGTCCTTCTTGAAAGCAGTGAATTTTTAAGTTATATGTATAAAGACATTTATGAAAAATTCACAGTTGTTATTGAAAAAAAAGAAGATAAAAATCATAAATCTGTTGAATCAAGAATTGTTGAATATTTTTTAAATAAGAAAACAAGCATAATATATGAAACTCATAAAGATATAGCTTTTGAAATAGATTCTAGACGTGAAGTGGTAAGTAGAAAGCTTAAACTTTTTGAAAAAGAAGGATATATAAGACTTGAAAGAGGTAAAATAAGCATTTTAAAAGATTTAAATGAAATTTTAAAAAAGATTGAGATGTAACGATGAACAATTTTAAGTTGCTTTAATTGTTAAAGGCCGAGTTATCCATAAGTTGATAAATAATTTAATATTACATATAAATGGATAGTAATTTATAAAAATCAAGTGAAAAATCCTGAGTCAGTAATAAATGACTTAGGATTTTGTTGTTATTGAAGAAATTATTGTCATTCAAGCATAATTTAAAATATCATTTTCTTTATAGCAGAAGTGTATTCTTCAAAATCAATCAAGTGTTTTTCTATAATTGTTTGAACAACCTTCATATTAACATTTTGATAGTCATGAACAGCAATATTTCTAAATCCAACCATAGGTTTTAATTTGTTAGAAAGAGTATTATCTATAATATTATTTGCCTCTAAAACTTCAAAAGCATCTCTACTATTTTGTGGAATTCCTAACTTTTTTTCTGATACTATGTGCATAGCTAAATCAATAGAACATTCACAAGCTCTTTGTATATTAAGAATTATAGAATCTTGTTTAGTGTAATCATCAAGATTAGATGGATTTGAAGCATATACTTCATTAATTCTTTTAATACAACGCTCTATACTAGCAATTTTATTTAAAATAACATCATTAACCATAGATTTTATCACCCTTTTGAATATTTTTTATTATTTCAGCTCTTTCCTCATTTAAGAGGGCGTATTCTTTTAAAGCTCTCATTTCAAAGTATGCTCGTTTCACATCATCATTACAGTAGATTAATGAACTAGTACCTATTATTTGTGCTTTGAAAACTGTAGAGGCCTTTTTTAAATCTATTAAATCAACATCTCTTTTAAATATTTCTGCAAGTTCTTGAGCTTTCATAAAACATTCATACTCATCAACATCTAAAAAACTTAAAAAAGCAATATCTATATCACTTTCAGGTTTCAATTGATTCTTAGCTGCAGAACCAAAAAGGTAGACTGAAATTATGTTAAAATCTTTAAGTAATAGAATGGATTTGTTTATATTTTCCTTTAAGTTCAATTTGATCACCTCTACTTTACAAGCGTTTATTTCAATTATAGCATAAACACATCTAACTATACAAAGAGGGTTTTTAACAAAGAGTTAATTTTAAAGAGAGGAAAAGTATAATTAATGTTTTGTAAAAATAGAAACTTATGAAATTAAATTCAAGTTTGTATCATTATTAAAGTAAATGATACATCCCAATTTAAAGTAATGATTATGAAATTAGATACTAATTAAATGGAATTAAGTACCAAAATAACAAAAAACACTTTGTACTATGTTTATGGGCTAATTAATAATTATAGTAGTTTTATGTTAATAAATTTGTATTTTAGGACTTTGAAACACAATTTTATACTTGCATAAGCAATATTTGACTAATTTGGTGAAAGTGGTGAAAAGACATGAACAGGAAAAAAATATCAATTATTTTAAGTGGAATTATGGGAATTATGACTTTACTTCCAAGTAGTGCATACGGAACTTCAAATAATGGATGGGAAAAAATAAATGGAAGCTGGTACTATTACGAAAATGGGAATAGTATATCAGGATGGAAATATGATCATGAAAACTGGTACTATTTAAATAATGATGGAGTTATGAAAACAGGCTGGATTAAGGAGGTGGGCGACTGGTATTATTTAAATGATGATGGAAGTATGGCTAAGGGATGGAAGTTAATTGATAATCAATGGTATTATTTAAATAGCAACGGTTCTATGGCTCATGATACGGTTATTGATGGATATACTTTAAATTCAAATGGTGTTTATATTGAAAATAAAAAGAATTATACTTTTACAGAAGGACTTAATAAATTCTGTCTAGATTCAGGTGCAATGATCTTAGCTAATGAGGATAAAAAGCTAAATACATCATACTCACCATTAAGTTTTTACATGGCTCTTGCAGTATTAAGTGAAGGTTCAGATAACAATACAAAGACTGAAATACTAAACGGATTAAATGTAAATGATGAAGAAAAATTAAGTGAAGAGTGTAGAAAATTATATGAAAAAGAAAGTTTCGACTCTAAGTATGGCAAATGTATATTAGCAGATTCTGTATGGCTTGATGATGATAACAATGATGTAAAATTTAATGAATATACTTTAAAGAAAATAGAAAATGATTATAATGCAGGCATATTTAAAGGAGATCTTCAAAGCTTTAATACAGCTAAGGATATAAGTAACTGGCTTTTAGAACATACAGGAGGACTTTTAGGTGGAAATCCTTCTGATTTTATAAGTGATGAAGGAGCAGTAATGAACATTATTAATTCTGTTTACTTTAAAGATAAATGGGCAGATGTATTTAATAGGAATCTTACTGAAGAAAAAGACTTTTGTTTAAGTGATGGATCAAAAGTTAAAAGTGATTTTATGTCTAATAATATATACAGTAAAATTTATGAAAGCAATAATGGATATAAATCTTCAAGTCTTAAATTTGAAAATGGTAATGAAATGATGTTTATTCTTCCGGATAAAGGAACATCTGTATATGATATTATAAATGATAAAAACAAATTTAATGAAGCTCTAAATTCATTATCAGATAAAAATGTAATCATGGAGGATGTACATTACAAGGTTCCTAAGTTTAAGGTTTCATCAAAACTAGATTTGAATAATTGTGCAAAAACTTTAGGCCTTGAAAATATATTTAATGGAAAAACTGCTGATTTTTCTAAATTCAGTGAAAAAGGTGGATTAGCTGTTTCAAGTATATCTCAGGAAGCAACAGTATCTATTGATGAAGATGGAGGAGAAGCTGCTGCATATACAGAAATTGAAATGGATGGATGTGCTTATGATCCAGAAGCAAAATCTTATGATATGACACTAGACAGACCATTTATTTTTGCTATTACTGATAAAGATAATACTCCTTTGTTTTTGGGAGTAATAAATAATCCAACTGTTTAAAAGATGCAAGTGAAAATTACTTTTTAGATTATTTAAAGAATAGTATAGAAAATTAAAAATGAAATTTCAAAGTAGCTGTATCAAATTAAAAGAACTTCAATTTGATACAGCTACTTTATGGTAGAAGTAAATAGTGTATTTTTTTAACATCAGAATATACAAAAATCTAAGTTTTAAGTATTAGTGATTACCTATAGCTACTTAAGAATATATGCATTGACATTGTTTACACAATATGTTATTTTTAAATTGAGTAATCGGTTAACTAAAGGAGAATATAATGACAGTAACAATAAAGGATGTAGCAAAAGCATCACATGTTTCGGTTGCTACAGTATCAAGAGTATTAAATGATCTAGGAGGATATTCTGATAAGACGAAAAATAATGTGTTAAAAGCTGTAGAAGAATTGGGATACAGAGGAAATGCTATTGCAAGATGGCTTTCTACTAACATTACTAGAACAATTGGAATAATTATACCAGATGTGTCAACAAATTTTGATGGAGAAATTATAAGAGGAATTGAGGATGTAGCTCATAATAATAATTACAGTGTTATAATATGCAATGCAGGTACTGAGGGAAAGCGAACACTAGAATATTTAAAAATTCTAGAAGAACGTAAATTAGATGCCATAATTATAGTGAGTATAGAAATAACAGAAGAATATTATAAAGTTATAAAATCTATGAACATCCCATATATATTAATATCTACAATGTCATTCAAACACAATATGCCTTATATAAGGGTAGATGATACAATGGCAGCGTATACAGCAACTAAATATTTGATAGATAAAGGGCATAAAAATATTGCAATGATCAGTGGAACAAAAGAAGATAAGATAGCTGGATGGCCTAGAGTGCAAGGGTATTTAAATGCTTTAAATGAGCATAATTTAGAAGTGGATGAAGAATTAATAAAATATGGTGATTTTTCTTACGAAAGTGGTATTAGGTGCATTGATTTATTGTTGGATACTAAAAAGAAATTTACTGCAGTATTTGTTGCAAGTGATGATATGGCAGCAGGAGTATTAAATGCAACTTATAGAAGAAAAATAAGAGTTCCAGATAAGCTCTCGATTATTGGATATGATAATACTAAAACAGCAGAGATGTCTATACCGCCATTAACAACATTGGCTCAACCCCTGTATGAAATGGGATGTAAAGCATTTATTAGAGTACTAGATATGATAAATGGAAGAGATTCTATGGATGGTACAATTATGAATCATAGTATTATTGAGAGGGAAACAGTAAGGTGGTTAAAATAACCACTTTATTTATCAAAATTACGTAATCGGTTAACTAAAATCTTTTAAGTAATCGATTAACTATATTATAAATTAGCTATTAACTTTTACGTAACCGATTAACTATAAATAATTTTATATAAAGGGAGGAAATGATTTATGGAAAAGAAATGGTGGAAAGAATGTGTCGTATATCAAATATATCCTAGAAGTTTTAAAGATAGCAATGGAGATGGTATTGGTGATTTAAAAGGAATTATAGAAAAGTTAGATTATTTAAATTATTTAGGAATAGATGTAATCTGGCTTTCACCTGTATATAAGTCACCAAATGATGATAATGGATATGACATAAGTGATTATCAAAATATAATGGATGAATTTGGAACAATGAAAGATTTCGATGAATTACTTAGAGAATGTCATAAAAGAAATATAAAAATAATGATGGATTTAGTTGTTAACCATACATCAGATGAGCATAGCTGGTTTATGGAAAGTAAAAAATCTAAAAATAATGAATATAGAGATTACTATGTGTGGAAAGAAGGAATTAATGGACAACCTCCTAATAATTGGGGATCTGTATTTAGTGGTCCAGCATGGCAATATGATGAAGAAACACAGATGTATTATTTACATTTATTCTCGAAAAAACAACCAGATTTAAATTGGGAAAATCCAAAACTAAGAAATGAAATTTATTCAATGATGAAATGGTGGTTAGATAAGGGGGTTGACGGCTTCAGAATGGATGTTATTAATTTCATATCTAAAGATCAAAATTTCCCAAATGGTGAAAATGGTGATTTTGGCCCTTATGCTATGAATGGACCAAGAATACATGAGTTTTTAAAGGAAATGAAACAAATGGTATTAAAAGAAAAAGACTTAATAACAGTTGGTGAAATGCCTGGAGTTACTGTAGAACAAGGAAATTTATATACAGGAAAAGATAGAGATGAACTTAATATGGTATTTCAATTTGAGCATATGGATATTGGTAATGGAGAGTTTGGAAAATGGCATAAAAATTCATTTAAACTTACTGAATTAAAAAGAATAATGACTAAATGGCAGAAAGGATTAGAGAACAATGGTTGGAACAGTTTGTATTGGAATAATCATGATCAGCCAAGAGTTGTATCAAGATTTGGTGATGACAAAAAGTATTGGAATAAATCAGCAAAAATGTTAGCTACGTGTCTTCATATGATGCAAGGAACTCCTTATATATATCAAGGAGAAGAAATTGGTATGACTAATGTAGCTTTTGAGAAGTTAAGTGACTATAAAGATATAGAAATTTTAAATGCTTATGAAGATTTAGTAGTTAAAAAAGGTAGATCTCATGAAGAGATGATGCAAGGTATATATGATAGAGGTAGAGATAATGCACGTACACCAATGCAATGGAACGACAGTGAAAATGGTGGATTTACTTTAGGAACACCTTGGATTAAGGTAAATCCTAACTATAAATCGATAAATGTAGAAGAAGAGATAAACAATGAAGATTCAATTTTAAATTATTATAAAAAACTCATAAAAATAAGAAAAGATAATGAAATTGTTGTTTATGGGAAATACGATTTGTTATTAGAAGAAAGCGAAGAAATATATTCATATATGAGAACTTTAAATAATGAAAGATTATTGGTAATTTGTAGTTTCTCTAAAGAAGAAACTACCTTTAACTTACCATCAGAAGTTGAGTATAATTCTAAAAAATTGCTTATAGGCAATTATGATGTTTGTATAGATGAACAGTTAGAAAATATAAAATTAAGACCCTATGAATGTAGAGTTTATATAATTTGAAAAACAGCAAAGTTTTATAAGAAAAATGCCTAATTAATTCTAAAAAAAGTATAAGTAATTTCTAATAAAAATATTAGGAGGTGAATTCTATTTTCATATTGAAACTAAAAATAAAAAAGACACTTAATAAAATATTTAGTAAGACGTTTATAAAAGTTAGTTGTATGAAAATAGTTGTTATGAAAAAAAATCTAAAAAAATTTATTAGTTACTCAATTCTATGTACTTTATCCATGTCAATTCTATTTGGTTGTGGTAAATCAGATAATATAAATAAAGAAGGAAAAAGACAAGTTGAAGTGTTTTTGACTAAAGCAGAAGCTATTGGAACTTTTAAAAAATTTGAAGAAAAATTTGAAGAAAAAAATCCAGATATTGATGTAACCATAAACTGTCCAGCTCAAGCTATGACTGTTTTGAAAACAAGATTAGTAAAAAATGATATACCAGATATAATAACTATGGCTGGGGAGTTAAATTATGCAGATTTTATAGATGCAGGTATTTTAGAAGATTTATCTAGTGAAAAAGAAATAATAGATAGAATACAACCAGCATATTTAGAAGTATTAAAAAGTTTAGAATTTGAAAATACAGATGGAGTATTTGGTATTCCATACGCTTGCAATGCAGGTGGAGTAGTATACAACAAGGATATCTTTAATGAACTTGGTTTAAGTATTCCTAGTACATGGGATGAATTTATACAATTATCAGAAAATATAAAAAATCAAGGTATAGTACCATTTTCTTTCTCATTGAAAGATTCATGGACTGCAATGCCAGCGTGGAATGCAATAACAGCTAATACACAGCCAATTGATTTTTTTGCAAAGCGTAGAGAAAATAAAAATACATTTAAAGAAGTATATAAACCAATAGCAGAGAAAATATCTCAATTAATACAATATGGTCATAATGATAATTTCGGTATTGGATATAATGATGGAAATGTATCTTTTGCTCAAGGAAATGCAGCTATGATGATACAAGGAAATTGGGTTATTCCTGAAATATTAAAATTAAATCCTGATGCAAATATAGGAATGTTTGTACTACCTGTAAATAATGATATTAAAAACAACAATGTAGTATCAGGAGTGGACTTGTTATTTTCCATACCAACAGAAGCAAAAAATAAAGAAGATTCAATAAAATTTATTAAATTTATGACAGAGAAAGAAAGTATGGAAGCATATGCAAATGAGCAGTTTGCAATTCCAGCATTAAAGGATATGTATCAAGAAGATAAAACTGTAGAAGACTTAAAGCCATATTTTGAAAATGGAAAAGTACTAGATTTCCCAGATCATCATTATCCTTCATCAATGCAAGTTGCAGATTTAGCACAAGGATATTTATTTGATAATGACATAGATAAGTTATTAAATAGTTTAGATGATAGATGGAACAGAGCTCAAAGATAAAATAAATTAAATTAGTGTACAAGTAAGTACACCAGATATATAGGAGTGATAAATGTGAAAGAAAGAAAACGAGTATTTTTATTAATGTCTTTACCAGCAGTTATATTATTCTTTGTATTTCATACATTACCTTTATTAAAAGGTATATCTTATAGTTTTACAAATTGGAGAGGCTTTGGAGATTTTGATTTTGTAGGTTTTAAAAATTACTTTAGTATTTTTTCTGATGAGAGAATAGTTAATTCATATATGTTTACAATTAAGTTCGCAATATTTGCAACCATAATAGTTAATATAATAAGTTTAGGATTAGCAATAGGACTTAATTCTAAGATAAAGTTTAAAAGCACATTAAGAGCTATATACTTTATACCTAATATTTTAGGTGGATTAATAGTAGGGTATATTTTCAACTATATATTTACATTCATATTAACTGAGTTCGGACAAGCAATTGGAAGCGAAGTATTAAGTAAAAGTATACTTGGAGATCCTAATCTAGCATGGATTGGAGTAGTTATTGTTGCGGCGTGGCAAGCAATAGCATTCAATACAATAATATATATATCAGGTCTTCAAACTATTTCAGAAGATGTATATGAAGCAAGTTCTATAGATGGAGCAAGTAAGTGGGTTCAATTCAAGAAAATAACATTCCCTTTAATAGCACCATTCTTTACTATAAATATGGTTCTTGCTATGAAAAATTTCTTAAACGTGTTTGATCAAATAATATCATTAACAGGTGGTGGTCCATCAGGCTCAACAGAATCTATTGCTGTACTAATATATAAAGCTGGATTTGAAGGAAGCCAATTCGGATATCAATCAGCAAACTCTGTTATATACTTTATAGTAGTCGTAGCAATATCATTACTACAACTAAAAATTCTTGAAAAAAGGGAGATGGAGTTATAATGGGACAATTATCTACAGCAAAAATATTAAAGAAAAAATTTAAAGATAAAGATGAAAAATCAAATTGGTCTTTAACTATATTAATGTTAATAGGAACAGTGACAATCATATTCCCTTTAATTATAACTGTGCTAATAGCATTAAAATCACCACAAGATATGATGGGTGGAGTTTTATCATTACCAGAAGTATTTCATTTTGAAAATTTTAAAAATGCAATAGAAATGACTAACTTCTTTAACGCATTAAAAAATAGTTTATTTATTACAATAACAACTGTTATTTTTATAGTTGTAACTAATTCCATGGTTGGATATGCCATTGCAAGAAATTTACACAAGAAATCATACAAAGCAATTTATTACTATTTTATTAGTGCAATGTTTGTCCCATTCCCAATTATAATGCTTCCTCTTGTAAAGCAAGTTAGTAGCTGGAATATGGATAACATTTTTGGAGTATTATTACTATATATAGTTTATGGATTATCATCCAATGTATTTTTATATGTAGGATTTTTAAAAGCTATTCCAAAAGAATTAGAAGAAGCAGCATTTATAGATGGTGCAAGTACTTGGCAAGTATTCTTCAAAATCGTATTTCCAATGTGCAAACCAATGCATGCAACAGTAGCAATTATGACAGCTTTATGGTGTTGGAATGATGTTATGCTTCCACTTGTAATATTGAGTGATCCAAATTTTGCAACAATTCCACTGGTTCAATTTATCTTTCAATCACAATTTGGAACTAATTACAATCTAGCATTTGCATCATATTTATTAGCGTTAATTCCAATTTTATTATTTTATTTGTTTGCACAAAAATGGATAATAAGTGGAGTTACTAAAGGTGCAATAAAATAAACTTAATGAATATTTAAACTTATTGTAATATAAGAATGTAAGTTTGGAGAGCATGTTTTGAGAAGTTCCTAAAGGAATCATAAAAAAATTATGGTTCCTTTTTGGCGTCTGAAGAGGCTTTTATGACTTTATATTATATTGACTATTAAGTTATCTACATAAGTTCTAATAATTTATCATGTGAATATAAATATAAATGAGAATTTTATAGCAAAAGGAAGGTATAGAATGGATAAAATTGATTCCATACTAGAAAAATATGATTATAATAGACAGCTTCTTATTGCAATTATGCAGGACGTGCAGAAAGAATATCATTATCTACCAGAAGAGATATTATCATATATAGCAGAAAAACTTAAGATAAGCGAAGCAAAAATATATGGAGTTGCTACTTTTTATGAAAATTTTTCTCTTAAACCAAAAGGAAAATATGTAATTAAAATATGTAACGGCACTGCATGTCATGTTAGAAAATCAATTCCCATATTAGAAGAGTTCAGAAATATATTAGGATTATGCGAAGAAAAATCTACTACAGATGATATGATGTTTACAGTGGAAACAGTTTCATGTTTAGGGGCATGTGGACTTGCCCCCGTGTGCACAGTTAATGATGAAGTATATCCTAATATGACAAAGGCAAAAGTAAAGCTACTTGTTGATGATATTAAAAAAGATTTTAAAGCAAAAATCCTAACTTCAAAGGAGGATACATCTTATGAAGATTAATTCAAGAGAAGAACTTGAAAGAATCCGAAATGATTATAGAAAAGCTTTAAATAGTCAGGAAAAGCAGATACTTGTATGTGCTGGAACAGGATGCATGGCAGGTGGATCAATAAAAATTTATGAGAAATTCAAGAAAATTATTGAGGAAAAGGGCCTTAAGCTTGAATTAAAACTTGAAAAAGAAATAGAACATCCTCCAATAGAAATTAATACTAAAAATGGAGAAAAAGAAGATAGCAGTAATGATGATAATAAGACAGCATCAATAAAAAATAGAAAGAATGAGATTATAGGTCTTAAAAAGAGTGGATGTCATGGATTTTGTGAAATGGGACCATTAATAAGAATAGAGCCTGCAGGAATTCTATATGTAAAAGTTAAGGAGAGTGACTGTGAAGAAATAGTAGAAAAGAGCATAATAAATGATGAAGTTATTGAAGAATTAATTTATAGTGATGGAAAAAAAGGATACAGCAGACAAGAAGATATACCCTTTTATAAAAATCAGACTCGTGTAGCGTTAGAACATTGTGGACATATAAATGCTGAATCTATTGATGAATATATTGCACTAGATGGTTATAAAGCTGTTACAAAGGCACTTTTTGATATGACTCCAAGTAATATTATAGATGAAATCAGTGAAAGCTCTTTAAGAGGAAGAGGTGGAGGTGGTTTTCCTACTGGGATAAAGTGGAGTCAGGTTTATAAACAAAATGAAAATGACAAATATATTGTATGTAACGGTGATGAAGGTGATCCAGGAGCGTTTATGGACAGATCAATGATGGAAGGTGAACCTCATAGAATAATTGAAGGAATGATAATAGCGGGCATTGCAACAGGTGCTCATAACGGTTATATTTATGTCCGAGCTGAATATCCACTTGCAGTTGAAAGGTTAGAAAAGGCCATTGAACAAGCTGAAAATAAAGGACTTTTAGGTGATAATATTTTAAATTCAGGATTTGATTTTAATATTCGTATAAGCAAAGGAGCAGGTGCATTTGTTTGTGGCGAGGGAAGCGCACTTACAACATCAATTGAAGGAAGCAGAGGAATGCCCCGTGTAAAGCCACCAAGAACAGTAGAAAAAGGATTGTTTGGAAAGCCTACTGTCCTTAATAATGTTGAAACCTTTTGTAATGTTCCACCTATTATTCTTAAAGGAGCTAACTGGTATAAGACTATTGGAACAGAAAATAATTATGGGACAAAAGCCTTTGCCTTAACAGGAAATGTTAAACACACAGGTCTTATTGAAGTGCCAATGGGAACATCGTTAAGAGAAATCGTATTTCGCATTGGAGGAGGTGTTAAAGATGGTGAATTTAAAGCAGTTCAGATTGGAGGACCTTCAGGAGGTTGTCTTTGTGTGAATGCTGGACATCTTGATTTAAAACTTGATTTTGATTCTTTAAAGAAAGTAGGTGCAATGATAGGCAGCGGAGGACTTGTCGTTATGAATGACAAAAGCTGTATGGTTGAAGTAGCAAGATTTTTTATGAATTTCACTCAAAATGAATCTTGTGGAAAGTGTGTTCCGTGTAGGGAAGGAACAAAAAGAATGCTTGAGATTCTTACAGATATAGTTGAAGGAAGAGGAACAAATGAACATATTAACATGCTTGAAGAGCTTTCAGATACTATTTCAGCTACAGCCCTTTGTGGACTTGGAAAAAGTGCATGTCTACCAGTTAAAAGTACATTAAAATATTTTAAGGAAGAATATACAGCGCATGTAGTGGATAAAAAATGTCCGGGTGGAGTATGTAAAGCTTTAATATCTTATGAAATTAATAAGGATAAATGTAGAGGATGTTCAAAATGTTCGAGAAATTGTCCTGTTCAGGCTATACAAGGAGAAATTAAAAAAACCTTTGAAATTGATAAAGAAAAATGTATTAAATGTGGCCAGTGTATTATAGAATGTCCATTTAATGCAGTAGAAGTAGTCTAGGTGAGGTGGAGGATTTTATGGGGAAATACATGATTATAGATGGAAATCGTGTTGAATTTGATGAGGAAAAGAACATTTTGGATTTAGTAAGAAAGGCAGGAATAGATCTTCCGACATTTTGTTATTATTCAGAATTATCAATTTATGGTGCATGCAGAATGTGTGCAGTTGAAGATGAAAAGGGAAGGATAATTTTTTCGTGTTCGTCGCCTCCAAAGGATAAAATGGTGATTAAGACTAATACACCGAAACTTTATGTCCATAGGAAAATGATACTAGAGCTTATTTTAGCATCCCATTGTAGAGATTGTACAGTGTGTAGAAAAAGTGGAAAATGTAGACTTCAGGAACTTGCATTAAGATTTGGAGTTGATAAAATACGATTTAAAAATACAAAGAAAAAGCTGCCAATAGATAATTCTTCAAACGCCATAGTAATTGATTCTAGCAAATGTATTTTATGTGGAGATTGTGTACGTATGTGTAGTGAAGTTCAAAATGTAGGAGCAATAGATTTTGCATTTAGAGGTTCAAATATGATGGTTAGTCCAGCATTTGGAAAGAACTTGTCTGAAACTAACTGTGTAAGCTGTGGGCAATGTTCTGCAGTATGTCCGACAGGTGCAATTACAATAAAAAGTTGTGTAAAAGACGTATGGAAAGCCATATATGAAAAAGATAAAAGAGTTGTTATGCAGATAGCTCCAGCAGTAAGGGTTGCACTTGGAGAAGAATTTAAAATTAAATCTGGTGAAAATGTAATGGATAAAATAGTTGCAGTAATGAGGAGACTTGGTGTTGATGAAATATATGATACATCAGTTGGAGCAGATTTAACTACACTTGAAGAAAGCAAGGAATTTTTAGAAAAACTAAAATGCGAAAGTGGATGTATTTCTATCAATAATGATTTAAAACATAAAGATTTGGATGTGGTAGACTGCCATAATAAGAATATAAAAAAAGAATTTTTTGAAAATCGTAGAAATATTAGATATCCTTTATTTACATCATGCTGCCCTGCATGGTACAGGTATGCTGAAACTAAACATCCAGAACTTATGCCACATATATCTTCGTGTAAATCACCAATGGAAATGTTTGGTGTAGTAATAAAGGAATATTTTAAGGAAAGGGACCTAAAGGAAGGAAGAGAAACAATTTCAGTAGCAGTAATGCCTTGTACAGCTAAAAAAGCAGAAGCAGATAGAGAAGAATTTACAAGAGATCATATTAAAGATATTGATTATGTTCTTACAACAAGTGAATTGTGTGACATGATAAATGAAAGTGGAATAAAGTTTGATGAAGTGGAAGGGGAATCCTTAGATACACCATTTTCATTATATTCTGGTGGTGGAGTTATCTTTGGAGTTACAGGGGGAGTTACAGAATCAGTTATACGTACCATATATGAAGATCAAAGTCAGAAAGGATTAAAGGATTTGCAGTTTGTAGGCATGCGTGGTATGGATGGTGTAAAGGTGTGTGAAATAGAAATAAATGGACTTCAATTAAAAATAGGAATAGTAAGTGGTCTTGCAAATGCTGAAAAGATTATACAGAGTATTGAAAGTGGAAAAGAGCATTTTGATTTTGTTGAAGTTATGGCATGTAATGGAGGTTGTATTGGAGGAGCTGGACAGCCATTTGGATTAAATAAAACTAAGATAGAACGTGCAAAAGGGCTTTATAAGGCTGATAAGGTTGCACAAATAAAAAGAAGTAGTGAAAATCCAATGATGGATACAATATATAAAGATATTTTAAAAAATAGTAATAATCTTTTACACAGATAATTTTCAAAAGATCCTAAAAAAATTAAAACATCTTAAAAAAGTGATATAAAAATCTAAAAAAATTTACATTGTCAGGTTTTTTAAAATGATATAATTAAAAAGGGTAGCACACCCACAAATGTGGAAAGAACTCATTTTCATATTAGAAAATTTAATTCCACATATATATAAAGAAGCTGCATTCATACTGATTTATTCTTATGAATATGGTTTCTTTTATTTTTATATTAAAAGTTTTACTTACCTAAAAGGCTTTTTTCTGATATAATAGAATTTAGAACTAAAAAACACGCCTTTACATGCGCTTATGAATTAAATAAATTTTAATTAATAAGTTGATTTTTTATTAAAAAAATGAAGTTATAATTCATAAAAATATGGTTTTTATAATTTGAATTTTGTTTATGAGGGTGTGTAAACGTTATCAAAGAAATGGAGGAGTAAAAATGTTCAAAATTGATGATTATGTTATTTATGGGGGCAATGGTGTCTGTAAGGTGACTGATGTTGGGGTTCCTGAAATAAGTAGGTTTGACAGTGAAAAGGAATATTATACTCTTGAACCTGTATATGAAAATGGGAGAATATTTGCACCTGTTGATAATGAAAAAGTTGTAATGAGAAAGGTACTAACGAGACAGGAAGCAGATGATCTTATTGGAACTATTCCATCTGTAGAAGTAAATTGGATTGACAATATGAAAGAAAGAGACCATGAATTTAAGGATATAATACAACATTATGATTGCATTGGATTCGTAAAGATAATAAAGACTATAATTGAAAAGAAAAGAGAATACAGTTCAGATGGGAAAAAACTATCTGTAAGTGATGCAAACTATCTAAAGAGAGCTCAGGAATATCTAAGCGGTGAGCTTGCAATTGCCTTAAACATACCTAAAGACACAGTTAACAATTACATAGAGAATAGATTGAAATGCATGTAAGATAAAGATATGATAAAATCAAGAATACTAAAAAAATTATTTAAAATTAAACTTCAGCACAAGATTATTACTGAAGTTTAATTTTTTATTATATACATTGAAATTGACATGTTATGTTCAGTTTAGGTATTCCTTGTTAGTAATTGTAAAGTGCAATATTTATTTATATAGATGTAATGTTAATAACAACAACTTCTGGATTGTTGAATATTCTTGGTACTGGTGTAGACTCTCTAGCAAGTCCACGGCTTACAATTAATGTGGTGTCTTTAAAGTCATATCTACCACCTGCATATTTAGGAAAAAGCCCTTGATGAGGAGCTATTACTCCATTAATTAATTTTGGAATTCGCCATTGTCCACCATGGGCGTGGCCAGATAAAACAAGATCAAAATCATATTTACGATATTTATCAATTAACTCAGGTCTATGTGAAAGAAGTATTGAAAAATTACCATTATCACATGCCTTGCCTGTGTTATCAAGTTGTTTGTAAAAAGAATTCTTTGCAATAGTCGGGTCATCAACACCACATATATTAATTTTTTGACCATTGATTTCAAGGGTATCATAAATACCATCAAGAATAGTTAAACCGTATTTTTCAGTAGCTTTTTTAACCTCTTGTGTATTTTTTAAAGTCTCAGTTTTTGAATCATGATTGCCAGTTACAAAGTAGCATTTAGAAATACTGCTTATCTGCTTTAAAAATGTGTCAGTATTTGCATTATCAGATTTTTTATCGTTGTAAATATCTCCGCCAAGAAGCACCAAGTCTGGATTCTGACTTTTTATGTCTTCAATAAGTGTATTCATATTATCCCCATAATAGCAAGAATGGAGATCAGTTATTAAAACTATTTTTAAATCATTGTTTATTTTGTTGGAAGCTACTGTATAAGGAACGATTTTTTCTTTTATACTAAATATTCCAAGAATAAATATTGATGTTAAAATTATCATCATTAGTTTGATTAGAAAAACAATTGGTTCATAAATCATATGAATAAACCTTAAATATTCCATGTATAATTATCTCCAGTAATAAATTAGTATTTATAAGTAATAATCTAAAACTTCAATTATTACTTTTTAAAACTTAATACTATTTTAGCTTATTACATGGGGGAGGCGTCAATAGATTAAGTCTTAATATTTGTTTAAGATTAACTTAATTTATAAACAGGGTTATTAATAATTAAATTCATAGATTGAATGTTTTCAAATTTAGGAACGGACAAAACTATTTAATATCATTCCAAGGACAACGATAATGAGTCCTATAAGGCTTAGTGTTGTGGGAACTGTATCATGAAATATAAGAATTCCTCCAAGAAGAGTAAACACAACTTCGCCAGCTTGAGTCGACTCTATTATAGCAATATTATGAGAATTATCTTTAACAATATCAGTGGCTTTAAAAAATAATATAGTTGCAATTATTCCAGAAAAGACAGCTACTATGAATGATTGTATTAACTGACTTTTTCCTGGAAGTCCAGAATTTGAAATTCCTAAAAGTGATATTATTATCCAAAATGGTATACTGCATAAAGTCATTCCAAAAACTCTTTGTATAGTATTTATATTGCTATCACAAATCTCCATCATTTTACGATTTCCAAGTGGATATGAAAATGCAGCTATTATAACTGGAATAATAACAAGCATTGTATTTAGCAAAGAAATATCAGTAGCTTCTTCAATATACATTAGGGCTATTCCTACCAAAATTAGTAATGATATGAGAAGAGACTTTTTGGGAATTTTATTTCGTATTTTTACTATACCTTTTTCTGTTTTTATAATCTTAAAGAATAATGGTGACATAAGACCACCAGCTACTATTGTCAATTGCCATGTTCCAGCAACAAGCCATGATGCACCATAAGATGAAGCAAAACTTAAAGGAGCATAAAAAAAGCCAAATCCTATAGTACTCCACAAAAGCCATGATAAAGGCTTTTTACGAATATCAATAATTACTTCCTTTAATTGTCTTTTTGAAATCATTATAATAAGAAGCATTGGTAACATAAAGATATATCTTAAAGATGAACTCCAATACCAACTTCCACCTGAAAGATGCATCTGTTGATTTAAGATAAAGGTAAATGCAAAAAAGAATGATGCACAAATTCCCAGCATAAATGCTTTTTTCATAAATATAAACCTCCAAAATTTAAATGTATGTTATAACATATATAAGTATAGTATATTATACAACATGGGATTTACAAAAACAATAAGTTAGAATAAAATATGTTATAACAGACACAATTTTAAAAATGTAATGAAAGAGAGTGTTGAATATGGAAAATTTAACTTTAGTTATAGGAAATAAATTAAAAAATATTAGAAATTCTAGAAATTTAAGTTTGGATGATGTGGCAGAATTGACAGGTGTTAGTAAAGCAATGCTTGGACAGATAGAAAGAGGAAAATCAAATCCTACTGTCTCAACATTATGGAAGATTTCAACGGGACTTAGGGTGTCATTTTCATCTTTTATTGATGAAAGCAAAGAAGAACTTAAAGTTATAAATATAGATGAAATAGAACCGGTAATTGAAGAAGATAGTACAATGAAGTTGTATCCGATATTTCCTTTTGATCCTAATAGGGGAGTTGAGATATTTACCATAGAACTTGAAAAAGGATGTATTCATGAATCCAGTTCACATAACAGTGGAGTTGAAGAATACATTATTGTAACTGAAGGTGAAATTGAGATGACCATTGGAGAAGAAAATTTTATATTGAAAAAGGGATGCTCAATTAAATTTATGGCAGATAAAAATCATACATATAAAAATTTAAATGAAGATAAGGCAGTTTTTCAAAATATAATATTTTATAGGTAAATTAAGAATATTTCTCTAAATAAATAGATATATTGATACATCAGTAAATTATATTCATTTAGCAATATAAAATAAAGGTGGAGAGTATGAGAAGAATTTTAAATAGAAGAGCTAAAAAGAAAAGCATATTTTTTATATGTATATTTTTAGTGGTATTTTCAGCTATAATTTTAATATTTAGCAGCTGTAGTAAAGATATATATAATGACGATAAAAAAATAGCTGAACAAGGTGATTCTTATAGTTATGGCGATAAAATAGGAAGTCAAAAATCAAATAATGACTTAGATTTAAAATTCAGTGGTTTTTCTGGTTACGATACAATATTAATATTAAAAGTAAGTGAAGACAGCACAATAACATTGAATTATGATTTAAATATTAAAAGTGGTAATTTTAAGCTTGTCATGGTAAGTCCTGATAAACACATTGAAAATATACTTGAAGAAAGTGCAACAGGAAATAAAAATATAGAATTAAAAAAGGGCGAATACAGATTTAAGATTGTTGGGAAAAGTTCAAAAGGGCAGATAAAAATTTCATTTAATGACACTAAAAATATAGAAGCAATAATTTCAGATTAATGATTTATTAAATTAAATCTGGATTAAAGTTAACTATCTATATTTATTTTGTTATAATTTAAATGTTATTATAGAACATCAATAGAATATTAAAGGAAGATACAACAGATGAAAGTTTTTAATTATAATAATAAGCTTCAACAAAAAGAATATTTATATGAAGGATTTTCAATAGATATAAATAAAAAGAATGTAATTTCATTTGTTGGAGCAGGTGGGAAAACAACATTAATTTATAATATGGCAGAAGAATTAATGAAACTTGGGAAAAATGTTATTATAACAACAACTACTAATATGTTTATATCAGAAAAATACTTCTTATACAGCAGTGATTTAGTTGAAATTAAGAAATATTTAAATAAATCTAAAATAGTGGTTTTAGGAACACCAGTAGGCAATAACAAGTTTACTTCTTTAACTAATGTTAGTTATGATGAACTTATAGAAATATGTGATTTTTTATTAATAGAATCTGATGGTTCAAGAAGGCTTCCATTAAAAGCACCACATGATCATGAGCCTGTTATAATTGATAAATCTAATATTGTAATAGGTGTAGCTGGAATTGATTCTGTAGGAAAATCAATAAAAGATATATGCCACAGAAAGGAAGTTGTATGCAATATTTTAAATGTTGATGAATCTCACATAATTACAGAGGAAGATATTGGAGTTTTATTATCCAGCAATAAAGGGCAGATGAAATACATAGAATCATTTAATGGAAGTGTAAATTATGTGGCAGCAATAAATAAATGTGATAATAAATATCTCATAGATAAGGGAAAAAAAATTAGTGAATTATTAAATGAAAAAAATATAAATAGTGTTATTACAAGTTTTAAATAAAAATCTGTTAGGTAGACAATATTACTATAATGTTACCTGACAGTAAACAAGGGGATGAAAGTATGATTATATTAATAAAGGGAGCAGGAGATTTAGCAACTGGAATTGCACATAGATTAAAAGTTTGTGGTTTTGATGTTATAATGACTGAAATAGCTATGCCTACAACTGTAAGAAGAACAGTAGCTTTTTCTCAAGCTGTTTTTGATGGAATTGCTGAGGTTGAAGGTGTCAAAGGAATTTTAGTCAGTGATGTGAATGGAGCCATTAAAGTTATAGAAGAAGGAAACATACCGATAGTTATAGATTCAAAAGCTGAACTTATAAAGGAATTGAAACCCCATATTGTTGTAGATTCAATCATAAGCAAGGTGAACTGTGGCAATACAACTATAAATGATGCACCTATAGTAATTGCAGTTGGACCAGGTTTTGAAGCTGGAATTGATTGTCATTGTGTTATTGAAACTCAGAGGGGACATTATTTGGGAAGAACAATTTATAAAGGATCTGCAATAGCTAATACAGGTATTCCAGGGAATATAGGAGGATATACTGTGGAGAGAATAATAAGGTCATTTGGTGATGGTTTTATTAAGCCTATGGTGGAAATTGGTGAACATGTTGAGAAAGGACAAGTGGTCGCAAAAGTAGTTAATTCATTAGAGTGTGATGATAGTAGTGAGCCTGTTTTTGCAGAAATATCAGGTATAGTTAGAGGAATGCTTCAAGAAGGTGTAAAAGTACATAAGGGTATGAAAAGTGGGGATATTGATCCAAGATGTGAAAAAAAGCATTGCTTTACAATATCAGATAAGGCACGTTCAATAGGCGGGGGAGTATTAGAAGCTGTACTAACATTGAATAAGCAATTATCAAAATAAAAAATAAGGGGAATATGTATGGGGAAAAGATTATATAAACAAGTTATAAGAGAATTAAATGAAAATGGATTTGTTAAGACCTTAACTGTCATAAGCCAGAATGAAAATATAGGTAAAAAAATTATAGTAAATAAAAATTTAAATGATTCTATAAATCATGAACATGATTATGATACAGATGAAATTAAATATGATAAGTTTTTAAAAGACTTAATTAAGGATGTTGATTTAAAAAATGGTACACATATATGTAAAAGTGGTAATGAAGAGATATTTGTTGAAGATATTGTAGGAAAGCCAAAGCTTATAATATGTGGAGGTGGGCATATTGCACTACCTTTAAGCAAAATGGGAAAGATGCTTGAGTTTGATGTTACTGTAATTGATAATAGAATAGAATTTGCCAGCAAAGAAAGATTTCCTCATGTTGATAAGATTATATGCATGGATTTTGATGAAGCAATTGAAGAAGCTAAAGTAAACAGTAATACATACATTGTAATTGTAACTAGAGGACATAAAGATGATAGAAAATGTCTTGAAAAAGTTATTAGAACTGATCATAAATATATTGGAATGATTGGAAGCAGAGGTAAGGTTGCATCTGTATTTAACGCTATGATTAAAGAGGGATACAGAGAAGAAGAATTGGAAAAAGTATATAGTCCAATAGGTTTGAAAATAGGTGCACAGACTCCAGAAGAAATAGCTGTAAGTATCTTTGCAGAAATAATAGAAGTGAAAAATAAAAAGATGGCCTGTAATATTGAAGACAGCATAATAGATAAATTAGATTCTTCATCTGAAAATATGGTTCTTGCAACTATTGTAGAAAAGAGTGGATCAACACCAAGGGGTGTAGGGGCAAAAATGTTGATTATTGAAGATGGAGGCGTAATAGGAACAGTTGGTGGTGGTAGTGTAGAAAATGCTGTTTATGAAAAAGCCATAGAACTTATAAAAATCCAGAAGTGCCACATAGAAACATATGATTTATCTAATTCAAAAGCTTCTAAATTAGGAATGGCATGTGGTGGAAGTGTAAAGGTGCTATTTGAGTATATAAGTTCTAATTCATAGTTAACAGATAGTGGACAATGAAAATCGTGAGAAAAGTTGAATGTGTAATATATACACTGGGCTATAAATTTTACAATTATAATTTAGAATCATATTGTAATTTCAACATTAATTATTAATTGTCATATGTCAATTGTAATATATATTGCAATTGATAATTAAGGTGAAATCCTTACAGAATTTTTGAAATTATATGCAGAATAATTATTCCAACATATATATTTTTTTAAAACATAATAAAGAAAGTAGGAAAAGTAATGAGCAAAATGATTGATGCAAAAGGTAAAAACTGTCCAATGCCAGTTATAATGGCTAAAAAGGAAATAGATGCAGGGGCACAAGAACTTATAATTGAAGTTGATAATTCAATTGCAGTTGAAAATCTTAAAAAGCTAGCCAATAGTCAAGGATTTTTTACAAATGTGAAAGAGGAAAATGGGAATTTTTCAGTTGTATTTAATAAGGACTGTGAAAAATGTAATGAAATATTATCACAATTAGATAAAAAAACGTCAGTAGGAAATTATTCTGTGTTTGTTGGAAAAGAAATAATAGGCTCTGGAAGTGAAGAACTTGGAAAAAATCTTATGAAAATGTTTTTCTATACATTAAGTGAAAGTGATGATATTCCAAAATATTTACTTTTTATGAATGATGGTGTAAAAGTGCCTACAAATAATGAACAGGCTATAGAACATTTAAAGGAACTTGAAAATAGAGGTGTTGAAATATTAGTGTGTGGAGCATGTCTTAATTTTTACAATCTTGAAGAAAAACTTGAAGTTGGTAAGATAAGTAATATGTATGACATAACTAATGCTATGAAAGCTACTGATAAGGTTATTACTTTATAATTAGCACAGGATTTTATAATAATATATCAATAAATTATTCGTTGGCATATAAATTGTATTTTTGACTTTTAAATACAATTTATATGCTGTTTTTTATGTGTATAAAATTAAATTATTTCTATATACTTCTTGCATGTATCCTTAGTTTGACCTATTACCTTACAATATGGAGTAAATTCATTCATTCTAGCTACATACTTCACTGCATCTTGTTCAGGCATAGATAGTAGAAGTCCACCAGATGTCTGAGGGTCAAGCAATACATCTATTGTTTCTTGTTTTATATGTGATAAATGAGTAAAGTTATCTTTTAAATATTCAAGATTATTATACATACCTTCTGGAATTATTCCCATGGAAGCATAAGTTAGAGCATCACTTATTATAGGCACATCTTTAGAAAATAATTCAATTGTTTTATTGCTTCCTTTAGCCATTTCATAGCTATGACCTATTAGACTGAATCCTGTAATATCTGTACATGAATTTACTTTAAGGCCCTTTGTACTTTCTTTGGCGTACTTATTTAAAGTAGTCATTATGTCAGAAACTTCCTTGATTTTATCGTAAGACAGTAATCCTGCTTTGGATGCTGTATTCATTATTCCTATACCTAAAGGTTTTGTAAGAACAAGAAGATCTCCAGTTTTTGAATTACTATTTGTTAAGATATCATTTGGATGAGCAAATCCACTTACTGAAAGTCCGTATTTGGGCACAGCATCTGCAATTGTATGTCCGCCAGCAATCACAGCTCCAGCTTCTGAAACTTTATTGTATCCTCCAGCAAGTATTTCATGCATTATTTCTGGATCAAGGCATGATGGAAAGCATAAAAGATTCATTGCAAGTGTTGGTGTACCTCCCATTGCATATATATCACTGAGAGCATTAGCTGCTGCAATCTGTCCAAATGTAAATGGATCATCTACCATTGGAGGGAAAAAATCTACTGTTTGAATTATAGCAGTATCTTCATTTAGTTTATATACACATGCATCATCGCTAGTATCAAAGCCTACTAAAAGATTTGAATCGTGAAATTTAGGCAGTGTTTTTAAAGCTTTTTCTAAAGTGGCTGCACCAATTTTTGCAGCACATCCAGAAGTCTTTGTAAGTTCTGTTAATTTAATTGTTTTTTTCATTTATATTAACTCCTTTAAAAGTTATGTGTACTACGTTTATCTTAGTATATATATTACACTATGAATTTTATAATTAGAATTTGAAAATAATATGAAAATTTTGTATATATATGTTGCAATAATTATTCTGCATATAATTTCAAAAATCCTGTAAGGATTTTCACTTTAATTGTCAATTCTCAACTGTCAATTTTCAATTGTAATATATATGAACATTCTATTGATATTAAAAATGTACGTTCGTCTATATATAATGTGAAATAAATATATATAATATAATTATATCATGTGAATAAAATTAAAACAAAAAATATAAAGAATATACAATATAAGAAAAAAGTCTACACAATTTTTAAAAAGTGTGATACAATAAATTCAGAAATACGTATGTTTTATTGATAAACATTAAAAATATTCGGTAATAGCGTTTAGGGGGACAACATGAAAAAAGGAAGTATTTATCAATTAGAAGGCAGAGTACCATTAGGACAGGCGGTTCCATTAGGAATTCAACATGTATTAGCAATGTTTTTAGGTAATGTTTCACCACTTATCATTGTTTGTGGATTATTAAACATTCCACTTGAAACAAAATCAATGCTTATACAAAATTCTATGTTTATAGCAGGTATAGCTACATTAATTCAGTTATATCCTGTATTTAAGGTTGGTAGTGGTCTACCAGTTGTTATGGGAACAAGCTCAGGATTTATAGGAACTGAAAAAGCAATTGGTGCTGCTTATGGATACAGCGCAATAATGGGAGCATCTTTAATAGGAGCAATTTTAGAAATTATTTTAGGATTTTTTATTAAACCTCTTAGAAAATTATTTCCACCAATAGTTACAAGTCTTGTGGTAATTTCTATTGGACTATCATTACTTCCGGTTGGAGTAAAATACTTTGCAGGTGGAGCTGGAGCAGCAGATTTTGGTTCTCCTAAACATTTATTAGTTGGAACAGTTGTAATTTTAGTAATAATAGTATTACAGAATTTTACTAAAGGATTTGTTAAAACATCAGCAATATTAATAGGAATAATTATTGGATATATAGTAGCAGTATGTATGGGAATGGTTGATTTTACAGCAGTTAAGGAAGCTTCATGGATAAGCCTTCCAAGGCCTTTTGTAATGGGATTTGAATTTAGACTAGATGCAATAATTTCAATGAGTATAATGTATATAGCTACTACAGTAGAAACAATTGGAGATATATCTGCAATTTCAGTAGGAGGACTTGGAAGAGAAGCTACTGATAAGGAATTAGCAGGCGGTGTTATGGCTGATGGTGTATCTAGTTTTATAGCAGCTTTATTTGGAGTAGCACCTAATACTTCTTTTAGTCAGAATGTAGGATTGGTTGCAGTAACAAAAGTAGTAAATAAATTTGTAATAATGACAGGAGCAGTATTTTTAATCCTTGCTGGATTTTTCCCAAAACTTAGTGCATTATTATCGGTAATGCCACAGTCAGTTTTAGGTGGAGCTGCAGTTATAATGTTTGCAATGATATTTGTAAGTGGTCTTAAATCATTGTTGAATGAAGGATTAGAAGGAAGAAACGGATTGATAGTTGCATTAGCAATTGGAATTGGAGTTGGAATTGGTAATGTTCCAGAAGCATTAGATCAATTACCAAAATTCATTGGACAAATATTTGCTCAAAATGGAATAATAATGACATTTGTTATAGCTTCTGTGTTAAACTTAGTATTACCTAAGGACAAAGATGAAGCTCAAGAAATGTCTGCACAAGTATAAATTAATTAAAAAGAAATCCACTGCTTATATAGAAAAGGTAGTGGATTTTTGTATAATATAAGTATGAAGTTTAATAGCAGGAGGAGAAGCATTTGTTTACAATTAAAAATTATGTGGTTGCAGAAAGTTTAGAACAAGCTTATGAGCTTAATCAAAAGAAAAATAATGTTATTTTAGGAGGAACAGCCTGGCTTAAGATGGGTAATAGAAACATACAGACAGCCATTGATTTATCTAATCTTGGTTTAGATACAATAGAAGAAGATGATGAATCATTTAAAATTGGATGTATGTGTACATTAAGGCAGTTAGAAGTAGACAAGAATTTAAATTCATACTTTGATGGTGCAATAGAAAAATCATTAATACATATTGTTGGAGTACAATTTAGAAATTGTGCAACAATAGGAGGAAGTGTTTATTCACGATTTGGATTTTCAGATGTTTTAACATGTTTGTTAGCGTTAGATACATATGTTGAACTATATAAGGGAGGAATAATTCCTTTAGAAGTTTATAAAGATATGGATTATGATACAGATGTCCTAGTTAGAATAATAATAAAAAAAGATAAAAGAAGAGTCTCATACTTAACTATGCGTAATAGTGCAACTGATATTCCAACATTAGCTATTGCTGTATCTAAGAAAAACCTTACTTGGAATGTTGTAATAGGTGCAAGACCTCAAAGAGCTATATTAATAGATGGAACAGAATTTTTAAGTGATATTCCTACTGAAGAAGAAAAAAATAATTTAATATCTCATATAGTAAATAATGTTAAATTTCAAAGCAATATGAGAGCTAGTATGGAATATAGAGTTCTTCTTGCAAAAACTTTAGTGTTAAGAGCTATTAATGAAACATTATCTTAATTGATAAATTTATATAATGAATAAAAAAGATTACGGAATGTGTAATTTTGAAAATATATTTTAGACTAAAATTATAAAAAGTGTAGACTAGTGTGGGAGGAACCAATGGAAATTAAATTATGGATAAATGATAAAGTATATATAGATAATATTGAACCTGATATGATGCTTATTGATTTTGTAAGAAGCAAGGGATTTTTTAGTGTGAAAAGAGGTTGTGAAACAGCAAACTGTGGACTTTGTACAGTTCATTTAGAAGGAAAACCAGTTTTATCGTGCAGTACTCTTGCAGCAAAAGCTAATGGAAAACATGTAACAACACTTGAAGGACTAAAAGAAGAAGCTGAAGAATTTGGTGCTTTTATGGCAGATGAAGGTGCAGAGCAGTGTGGATTCTGCAGTCCAGGATTTGTTATGAATGTTATTGCAATGAAAAAAGAATTACATAATCCAAGTGAAGAAGATATAAAGTACTATTTAGCAGGAAATTTATGTAGATGTACTGGCTATATGAGTCAGCTTAGAGCAATTAAAAAGTATCTTAATAAAGTTAAGGAGGACTAAAGATGAAATTCGTTAATAAGGGAATAAGAAAAAAGGATGCTATGGCATTAGTTACTGGTAAGCCTGTTTATACTGATGATTTAGCGCCAGCTTCATGTCTTATAGTTAAAGTTCTTAGAAGTCCTCATGCTCATGCATTGATTGAAGAAATTAATACGTCTATAGCAAGCAAGGTTCCAGGAATTGAATGTATATTAACATATGAAGATATGCCAAAGTCAAGATTTACAATGGCTGGTCAGTCTTATCCAGAACCAAGTCCATATGACAGACTTATTTTGGATAAAAGACTTAGATGTGTTGGAGATCCTGTTGCAATTGTTGCAGGTGAAAATGAAAAGGCTGTAAATAAGGCATTAAATTTAATAAAGGTTAAATATGAAGTTTTAGAACCAGTATTAGATTTTAGAAAAGCTAAGGATAACAATATTTTAGTTCATCCAGAAGAAGATTTTAAGGCTTTATGTGATGTTGGAGCAGATAACAAGAGAAATCTTTGCTCAACTGGTGGTTTTGAACATGGAAATGTTGAAGAAGAGTTTAAAAAATGCGCACATGTAATAGAAGAAACTTATCATACAAAGGCTAATAGTCAGGCAATGATGGAGACTTTTAGAACATTTACTGAACTTGATACATATGGAAGATTAAATGTTACAAGTGCAACACAGATTCCATTCCATGTAAGACGTATTTTAGCAAATGCATTAGAAATACCAAAATCAAAGATAAGGGTAATTAAACCTAGAATTGGTGGAGGTTTTGGTGCAAAGCAAAGTGTTGTTGCAGAAGTATTCCCTGCTATAGTTACTTTAAAGACTGGAAAACCTGCAAAAATGTTATTTACAAGAGCAGAGACACTTACTAATGGAAGTCCTAGACATGAAATGGAAATCAAAGTGCGTTTAGGTGCTGATGAAAATGGAATAATTCAGGCAATTCACATATATACATTATCCAATGCAGGAGCTTATGGAGAACATGGACCTACAACAGTTGGGTTATCTGGACATAAGTCAATGCCTTTATATAGTACACCAAAAGCTTATAAGTTTGACTTTGATGTTGTATATTCAAATACAATGGGCGGTGGAGCTTATAGAGGATATGGTGCGACTCAAGGAATATTTGCACTTGAATCTGCAGTAAATGAACTTGCTGCAAAATTAAATATTGACCCTATAAAGCTTAGAGAAATGAACATGGTTAAAGAAGGAGATATAATGCCTGCTTACTATGGAGAAAAAGCTAACAGCTGTACACTTGATAAATGTCTTTCAAGAGCTAAGGAAATGATAGACTGGGATAATAAATATCCATTCAGGGATATGGGTAATGGAAAAGTAAGGTCTGTTGGAGTTGCACTTGCAATGCAGGGATCAGGTATTTCAAATGTTGATACAGCAGCAGTAGAAATAAAATTAAATGATGATGGTTTTTATACTTTAATGATTGGGGCATCAGATATGGGAACAGGGTGTGATACAATTCTTGCACAGATGGCAGCTGACTGCTTAGATTGTGATGTTGATGATATAATTGTTCACGGTGTTGATACAGATCAATCTCCATATGATACAGGTTCTTATGCATCAAGTACTACATATATTACTGGTGGTGCTGTTATAAAAACATGCGAAACATTAAAAGAAAAGATTCTTGATGAAGCATCAAAACTTCTTGAATGTAAAAGAGAAAATCTTGAATTCGAAGGTGGAAAAATATTCTCATTAGAAGATGATAAAGAAATCACGTTAAAAGATTTTGCAAATAGAAGTTATATTGCTGGGATAAAAACAATAAGTGCAAGTGAAACTAATTATTCACCAGTTTCTCCACCTCCATTTATGGTTGGAATGGTTGAAACTGAAATAGATATGACAACTGGTCAGGTAGAAATAATTGACTATGTTGCAGTAGTTGACTGTGGAACAGTAATAAATCCAAACCTTGCAAGAATTCAGACAGAAGGTGGAATTGCACAGGGTATTGGAATGGCATTATATGAAGATATAACATATAATAAAGCTGGTATGATGAGGAATAATTCATTTTTACAATATAAGATTCCATCAAGACTTGATGTTGGAACAATAAGAGTTGAATTTGAAGCCAGTTATGAACCAACAGGACCATTTGGAGCAAAATCAATAGGTGAAATAGTTATAAATACACCTTCACCAGCTCTTGCGCATGCTGTATATAATGCAACTAAAGTAAATGTAAGAACTCTTCCAATAACAGCTGAAAAAATAGCTATGGGAATGATGAAAGGTGAAAATTAATCTTATTTTACTAGCATCAGGATTTAGCAGAAGATTCAATGGAAATAAACTTCTTACAGAGTTAAATGACAAACCTTTGTACATGTACATTGTTGACACAGTTAGGGAAATTATTTCTCATAAGCATTTATCTTCAACATATATTAATAAAATAATATGTGTAACTCAATATGAAGAGATAGAAGAAAATTTAAAAGATACAAATATAAATGTGTTGATAAATAACAATAGTGATTTAGGAGTTTCTAATTCTATAAAGCTAGGAATTAGTTATGATATGAATGCTGATGGATATATGTTCATAGTTTGCGATCAGCCCTTCATAAAAAAAGAAACTTTAGAGAAGATTTTAGAAACATTTGAGGAAACTAATAAAGGAATTGTTGCACTTGGCATGAGGAAACAAGTAGAAATTCATGATATTTGTAATAAAGACAATCTAGCAGATAAGAGTTATGTTATAGGAAATCCAGTGATTTTTTCTAAGAATTATATTTCTGAATTGTTATCACTTAAAGGTGATATTGGAGGAAAGAGAATTCTAAAAAAACATATTGAGGATGTTGAATTAGTATATGCAGACAATGAAATTGAATTAATGGATATAGACACATTAGATTCGTATAAAGAAATAAAAAAAGTATTAGAGACATATGAAATATATGGAAACTAAATTTCATATAACTTTGAGGGGCTTTGGTTCATTAATTCCAATAAATTAAATGAATTTAATAAAAGGTAGAAAACAATTGAGTTAGAATAATTGTTTTCTACCTTTTCGTTTTTGTAAAGGAAATCCTATAGAGTTGAAAATTTATAGTTAAGGATTAACCATATGAAGGAAATTTATACACAAGCAAAAAACTAAGGATTTTTATTGAAAACTTTAAACTTTCCCCTATGAATTATCAACTGAATTATCAACTAAAAAGCATGGTGCAGATACTTATTTAATTATAAAGTATTTACAAAAACAAAATATGGTGATAATATGTGTATATAGAGAATATACACACTTAGATACGGAGGTGTACAATTTGGATATTTTGATAAACAATGATTCTCAAGTAAAACTATATGAACAGATTGAAACTTCCATTAAAAATAATATATTAAATGGAAGTTTAAATCCAGGAGAGATGTTGCCATCTATAAGAATGCTTGCAAAAGAACTTAAAGTCAGCATAATTACAACTAAAAGGGCTTATGAGGAGCTAGAAAAGCAAGGTTTTATAGAAACAGTAGTAGGAAAGGGAACCTTTGTTTCCAATGCAAATTCTGAAAGGCTGAAAGAAGCAGCTATGGCAGAAATGGAGGGACGTTTAGAAGATGTTATTATTTCTGCAAAAGCATTAGGACTTACACTGGATGAATGTATTGAGATTTTTAAAAATTTATATGAGGAGGTCTAGTTTTATTATGGAAGCAATAGAAATAAGAAATTTGAAAAAGATTTATAAGGATTTTACTTTAAATATAGACAGATTAGATATTAAATCTGGATTTGTTACAGGGTTTATAGGACCTAATGGATCAGGAAAAACAACTACAATCAATTCCATAATGGGAATGCTTAAAGTTGACCAGGGAGAAATTAAAGTCTTAGGTAAGAATATTTTAGAAAATGTAAAAGTTAAAGAAGATGTAGGCTATGTAGGAGATATACCAGGTTTTCTTCAGGAAAGTAGACTTAAATATATAAAGAATAGCATAGCACCTTTTTATCCTAATTGGGATGAAAAAATGTACAAAAGTTATATGGATAAGTTTAACTTAGATGAAAACAAAATATTTAAAGAATTATCAAAGGGTATGCAGAAGCAATTTCAGCTTACAATGGCATTTTCACATCATCCTAAAGTTTTAATAATGGATGAACCTACAGCAAATCTTGATCCTATTGTACGAAATGAAATTCTTGAAATAATAAGCGAACATATGTTAAGCGAAGAAATAAGTACATTTTATTCATCACATATAACAACTGATATTGAAAAGTGTGCTGATTATGTTGTGTTTATATATAATGGAAAAGTTTTTCTTCAAGGTGAAAAGGACGAGATTTTAGAAAATCATGTTTTAGTCAAATTTAAAAAGGATTTGTATGACAAGGAAATAGAAAATGAGTTTATTTCTATAAGTAAAAATGAATTTGGATATGAAGGACTTATACATGACAAAAGAAAAGCCCACGAACTTTTTGGGGAGGAAGCTATTTATGAAAAATGTTCTTTAGATGATATATTAGTACATTATGTAAAGAAGAATAAGAAGTAATAATCTATAGATAACAAATTTAATTTGAATATTAATTATTAACTAAAAGGGAAAGAAATATTAATGATATTAGAGAGGGAAAGATATGAATAATATAAAAAATTTATTGAAACTACATTACAGTTCAATTTTTGCATTAAAGAAAACAGCACTTATAATATTGGCACTTGCAGTATTTATGACAATATCAAATAATGATGGGTCAATGCTTCCATTTGGAGCAGCCTTGTTGGTTATGGTTTTAAACTACAATTCTTTAGCTTATGAAAGTAACAGTAAATCTGATTTCCTTATTTATTCACTTCCAGTAAAGCCAAAAGAGTATGTTTTATCTAAATATATATTTGGATTTATTAACGTAATAATTTCAATTATATTTGCTGATGTTTTATATATGGTATTAAATATGTTTAACTATATATCACAACAAGATATTCCAGTTGGAATTATAAATACAACGGTAATAATAGTAGGAATGATTATTGTAGATATAGTTAATCCCATAGCTATTGTTGTAGGTTTTAATAAAGCAAGGATAATACTAATATTTTTAGCTATAATGCCAATATGTTTTTCAAGCACAATTGTTTTTGCATTATCAAAAATTGATTTCTTTAATATTAATATATCAATGGGAATAATGGAAACAATAGTTGCAATTGTAGGAGTTATTTTAACAACAGCATCATATTTTATTACTGCACATTTATATGAAAGAAAAGATGTAAATTAAAATAATATACAGAGATTTTATATCACTATTATTTATACTGACAATTTATAAATCTTAATTCTATTTACTGCAATCATAAATTACAGTAAATAGAATTTGTTATAATAACTATCAATCTATAATTGAAGGAGAAGGGCATGGTGTAGCATTTAAACAAGAGGAATGGCTAGGACACTGAGGAGTTATATCGTTGTTATTACATACTACTGAAGAACCTTGGTTTGTTAATACAGCTAATTTTTCAATGATTGTAGCATACATAGTTTTATTTATAATTAATCCTAAATCAGCAGATGCTAGGAAGTTTGCATAAAGGGATGTATCTGGTATAGATGATGTTGGACTAGTAGTTGGGTCATCTTTAACAGAATAGCTTGAACTCATAGGTTTTACACAATCAATAGAGAAACATATATCGAAATTCTCAGTTAGTTTTAATTTTGTATTTGTAGGTAAGCACATTACTTCTGCAAAATTGAAAGAACTTGGGAAACCTAAACCATTTGATATTGGAGTTGCATTTTGGAAAACTGTTACAGCTAGTGGTGGATTTGCAACTAATTCAGGTGTTGTTGCTCCTTTTATTACTCCAGTGAATGGCTGATTGCCTATTGTACCAGATACATTCATACTCAAATTACAAATATAAAATGATATATTTCTTTCAACTATTTTATTTTGAGCATAAGGTTGTGATGCCTGATTACAGCAACAAGGTGATGTTTTTACATTTCCTGAAAAATCAGTATATAAATTTGTTACTGGGGTACCGCAGCTACATTCTAGTGATATTGGAGAAAGTATAAACTGTTTACCATCAATACTTCCTGTAATTGTGTCGGTGGAATATGGAGCTACTAGTGAAGGTCCAACTCCAATACATGAATATGAATAACTAATATTGGTAATGCATATCTTACCATAAGGTATTGTGGCAGTTGATCCTGATGCTGGAGATTTTAATAAGTTAGTTTCTATTACTAAATAATTAGGATATGCAGCCTCATATTTATTTGTACAAACACAGTTTTGAATTACATTTGCCAAAATAGGAACTGATATTTGGTTAGATGGATCCCCTTGGATTATTATTGAGGGAGTGTCACAAGGAATACAGCCACAATTTATTTTGCTTATTCTTGATGATACATCATTTGAAAAGCAATTTTGCTGTGAAGAAGCAGTTGATTTTTCACAATTAGTCATTAAATTAGCCTCCTTGATATATAAATTTTTGTGTGATTATATATAATTATTTTATGATTAATCAATTAGAAGGTTCATTCTATTGATTTTATTTTGATTATGAAAATTTAATAAATATTGTTTAATATATTAAAAGATTATGCTTAATTATTAAAGAAATCATACTTATAAATATGTGGTATATTGCTTGATACCTTAAATTAATCTTAATAATGTAATAAATCTGTTGAGATGGTATGATCTGTTATGATATAAATAAAAAGATTATAAAAATAATATTAGATTTAAAGGGAGAATTTTTCAAATGAAGAAAAAAATATCAGCACTACTTTTACTTTTTTTGTTTTTTTCAATATTTCCAATGAAGAGTTTTGCGGCAAATGTTCCAATTAACCCATGGGATTATGCACAAAAGCTTGGAAAAGGGTTAGATGTTGACTGGTCAAAAACAAAAGAAGGGAAAGAAGCGTATAACTCACAAACAGCTAAAGATTTTAGTGACATGGGAATAAAACATGTTAGAATAAGAATTAAAGATGATATGACTGATGAATCTTTTAAACTTTTGGACAAGCAAATTAAGGATTGTCTTGATAATAACATAATACCTATTATTGCATATCAGGCAGATGAGTTAAAAAATGATCCATCAGATAAGAATTTAAAGAAAGTAGTTAAATGGTGGGGAAAAACTGCAGAGCATTATAAAGATTACCCATACCTTTTATCATTCGATTTAATAATTGAAGTTACAGATGAATTGAAAAAAGAGCCAGAACGATTAAATGAAATATATGAAGAAATTGTAACTGAAGTTAGAAAAACAAATTCAAAAAGAATTTTAATGATATCACCTAGAGTTCGTTCTAATCCAGAATATTTAAATGATTTAAAAATACCAACGAATCATAATGGATACTTAATGGCTGAGTGGCATTTTTATGCTTCTGGTCCAAGTAAAACTAATAGTGAAAAATTATGGACAACAGGTACTGATAAAGAAAAACAGATAATAATAGATAAGATAAATCTAGCACTAGATTGGCAAAAGAAAACAGGTATTCCTACATGGGTTGGTGCATGGATGGCTGGTGATTATAATGATGGAAATAATTATTCAGTACAAGAACAGACTGTATTTGCAAAGTTTGTATCAGACGAATTGGACAAGGCTAATATACCATTTGCAGTAAATTCAGATACAAAGTTTTATGACAGGCAGAATAATAGATGGTATGATGAAATGATACCAGTATTAAAAGCTATGGGATTTACAAAGAATAATGTAGATTCAGTTATAGATAAAAAAACAGAATGGGTTAAAGATAATATAGGATGGTGGCTGAAAAGAGCTGATAATTCTTATCCAAAATTACAGTGGGAACTTGTTGATGGAAACTGGTATTGGTTTGATAATAATGGATACATGGCAACAGGTTGGAAATATATTAATAATAAATGGTATTACTTAAATAATGATGGTTCCATGAAAACTGGATGGTTAAAAGATACTGATGGAAAGTGGTATTATTTAAATACTGACGGTTCTATGGCTGTAAATACTAATGTTGGTGGATATAATTTAGGATCAAATGGAGCATGGATAGTATAATAAGTATGTAAGATTACTTAAGAAAAAATAAGTAGATACTTTATTAATTAAATATAAAGCTTTTGTCTAATAATAGATGAAGGCTTTATATTTATTTGCAGATGATATCTATGGATTTAAGGTATTTGAAATAAAATATATAATATGCTATTTTAGATATGTAAGTGAAAATGTGGAGTTGAGATTATGAAAAAAGTGATTATGAGGAAAATAGTTAATGGACTCATTTATATACATATTCTTCATCATGCAGAAATTGAACCTATATATGGAGTATGGATGCTTGAAGAACTTGAACATCATGGATATCATGTAAGCCCTGGAACTTTATATCCAATCTTAAAATCTATGGTTGAAGAAGGACTTCTTGAAAAAGAAGAGAGAAATGTTGGTGGGAAAATACGTAAATACTATAAAGCTACAGATGAAGGTATAAAAATTCTTAAAGAGTTAAAGGAAAACTTAAAGGAATTAACAAGAGATGTTACATAAGTAAAGGAAGTAAAATGATTTTTGTTTTGCTTCCTTTACTTTTTTTATTTTATATGATAATATCGGATTACGATATCAGAGTTCGATATTGAATAAAAATGTTTAATATGTAAGAAGAAAAGATTAAAGGGAGAATTAAATGAACAACGCTTTAGAAATAAAAAATATTCACTATAAAATAGGAAATAAGCCAATTTTAAACGGATTATCACTAGAAATTAAAAAAGGAGACTGTATATCTATTGTGGGGCCGTCAGGAAGTGGAAAGAGTACATTCTTGAAATTATGTGCAGATCTTATTACGCTATCACAAGGAGAAATAAAGTTTAATGGAAAAAGTTATTGTACATATAATCCTTGTGAACTTAGAAAGAAAATTAGTTATTGTACTCAGATTCCATATCTTTTTGGTGATACAGTAATGGATAATATTGAATTTCCATATAAAATAAGGGGTGAAGAACTAGATAAAACAAGAATAGATTATTTATTAAAAATAACAGGACTTGATGAAAGTATTCTTTATCAAGATATAAATCATTTATCTGGTGGTGAAAAGCAGAGGATTGGAATAATAAGAAGTCTCATATATATACCAGAAGTACTTTTGCTTGATGAATCTACAAGTGCACTTGATGAAAAAAACACTAAAAATATAGAAAAATTTATTAAAAGTCTTAATGAAGAAGGCGTAACTGTACTTTGGATAACTCATAGTAATGAACAGAGTCAATCCATATTTAATAAGAGAATAGAAATATCCAATGGAAAAATAGAAAAAGTTGAGGTAATAGCTTAATGAATACACAATCACTTATTTTATCATCAGTTTTAATTGGAATACCAGTTTTTATATCATATAAAGAAAAATTATCTATGGAAAAGGACATACTTATAAGCATAGTTAGAGCTATAATACAGCTTGTTATAGCTGGATATCTCCTTGAGTTTTTCTTTGAAGTAGATAATAAGTTTATAACAGTAATTCTTCTTCTTATAATGATTATAAATGCATCATATAACGCAGGAAAAAAGTTTGGAAAGTTAAAGAAAGCAGTATTTATTTCTTGTATAGCCATGATTATAGGTACTGGTGTAACATTAAGTGTATTAATATTATCAGGTTCTTTAGAATTTAAACCACAAGATATTATTCCTACTGGAGGAATGATAGTAAGCAACTCAATGGTGGCTATAGGACTTGCTTATAGAAATCTTAATAATGAGTTTAATGATAAAAAAATGGAAGTAGAGATTAAATTAGCTTTAGGTGCAGATATTAGAGAAGCTTCTCATGATATATTAAAAGAAAGCATAAAAACAGGTCTTGTTCCAGTAATAGATTCAGCAAAAACTTTAGGTATTGTATCTTTACCAGGAATGATGACAGGACTGATTCTAGGTGGAGCATCTCCAATTGTTGCTATAAAGTATCAGATAATGGTTACCTTCATGATATTATCATCAGCAGCAATATCAACGTTAATATGTGTTTATATGGGTTATAAAAGCTTTTTTAACAAAAGAATGCAAATTAATCTAATATTGTAGAACAGTGTGCTATAATATTCTTTGATAAAAAATTTATATAGATATATATTTAAAGAATTATTATAAGAATTTATATTATTTTTTTATGGAGAATAAATATTAGAGGTGAAAAATGACAATTAAAAAATACGTAGGGGATAAAAGTTTTTATAAAATGGTTTTAACAATTGCAATCCCTATCATGATTCAAAATGGAATAACAAACTTCGTAAGTATGCTTGATAACATTATGGTAGGTCAGATTGGAACAGATGCTATGAGTGGAGTTGCTATAGCAAATCAGTTTATATTTATATTTAGTCTTTTCATATTTGGTGCCATATCAGGCCCGGGGATTTTTAGTGCACAGTTTTATGGAAATGATAATCATGAAGGTGTAAGACAAACCTTTAGATTTAAACTTATATTATGTGGAATAATTAGTGTTATCGGTATATTTATAATGGGTACATTTAGGCATGAACTAATTTCACTTTTTCTTCATGAGGGAAGTGTAACAGGAAATATTTCTGAAACATTGAAATACGGAAGCGGATATATAGCAATTGATATAATAGGTCTTATACCTTTTGCTATAATGCAATGCTACTCAAGTACACTTAGGGAAACAGGAGAAACTATTGTACCAATGAAAGCAGGTATTGTAGCTGTAGCAGTAAATCTTGTATTCAATTATCTTTTGATTTTTGGTAAGTTAGGATTTCCTATGCTTGGTGCATATGGTGCTGCTATTGCAACAGTTATTTCAAGATTTATTGAATGTTTTATAGTTGTAATATGGACTCATAGACACAAAGAAAGAAATAAATTTATCGTAGGAGCATATCGTAATTTTAAAATTGAAAAAAATCTTACAAAACATATTATATTAAGGGGAACTCCTCTTTTAATGAATATAAGTCTATATTAGAACCATTATAATTAAAAAAGGAGGAAAACAAATTGGATATTGCAGTATATACAAGAGTTTCTACAGAAAAAGAAAGTCAAGTTAGTAGTTATGAAAATCAATTAAGTTATTTTAAAAATAAGATAGAGAAAGAAGGAAATGTTCTATATCAATTCTATGGAGATCCAGGTTTGTCAGGAGTTAATCTTAAGAGAGAACAATTTATTAAAATGCTATATGATGCTGGAATAGATACATTAAATATAAATACACAACAAGTATTTGTTTTATCTAAGCGTAACCCTAAGTTTGATATTATCTATACAAAATCAACTTCAAGATTAGCAAGAACTACTGACATACTTAATGTAATAAAACTACTAAAACAGAAAGGTATAACAATTTATTTTGAAGATATTAATAAATCTACAAATGATATAGATGCAGAATTATTAATTAACTTAATGATATTATTAGATGCTCAATTTAGTAAAGACCTTTCAAATAAAACTAGATTTGGTAAAAGAGAAAGTAATAAAAAGAATCTCTACAAAATGCGTTTATTAGGTTATGATAAAATTGACGATAAGGTAGTTATTATACAAGAAGAAGCTGAATTAGTAAAAAAGATATTTGATATGTATGTTAATCAAAATTTAGGTACACATATAATAGCTAAAAAAATAAATGAGCAAGGTTATAGAAGTATAAAAGGTAGAAAATTTAATGGGACAAGTATTTATGGTATATTGCATAATGAAAAATATATTGGAACATATGTAGCTAATAAGAGATATACAGACAGTGTAAATAATATACATAGAAAAAATGAAGAAAAAGATTGGATAATAAGAGAAAATGCTTTCGAAGCTATTATAAATAAGGATTTGTTTAACAAGGCACAAGAAAAATTAAGTAGTACTGCTATAGGAAATCCACCAACAGCTAACAACAGATACGGCACTCATTTAAAATGTGGTATATGCGGTGGAAACACTCAAATAAGGGCTCGCAAAAATAGAAGTAATAGATACGTGTGCAGTACAAAACGTAAAAAAGGACCAAGTGTTTGTAATGGTCCATATGTTTTAGAAGAAACTATTGATAAATTTGTAAATAGTGTACTGAGAAGAATTGATTATTGGTATAATGGTGAAATATTTTGGGGAATAAGAGCTTTAGAAAAAAAGAAAGGTAATTTAAAGGAAGATAAAGATATAGAAGAAAGAAGAAATAAGTTAGTAGATTTATATCTTGATAATTTAATAGATAAAAAGTTATATGAGAAGCGTATTAAAGAACTAGATGAATTAAATAAAACTAATGAAATTATAGATAAGATAAATAACAAGATACAACAATTAAAAGAATTAAGAGATATTCAGTTACCTACTACACCGCAAGAATTGTTATCTATAAGTACATTATATATTAACGAAGATAAGAGTTTGAGTATAAAATTTAATATACGTAAGGAAATAGAAGAAATTGTGAATAGTTAATGCTAATTACAAGGTGTAATTAGCAAAATATTTTGTAGTCTAATATTTTACACCAGTAAACTTTTGCTTGTTAACTTTTTCTGATAAATGGTATATAAATATAGGTAATATAAAAAATAAATGAATTGTTGAATATATTGTTTTAACTATGGGGGTCGTCATTTTTTGGCGGCCTATTTTTTTTATGCATAAATATATAAAACTTTTTTTCTTATTTAATTAATGTAAACGTAAACAAAAACTAAAATAAGAGGTGTATTTAATATGGCAAAAGAAATAATTGAATCAAGAGAATTAAGAGAAGAAAATATAGGAAAAGTTGAAGTACTTGAAAAAGTAAAAGCAGTACAATATCTAACAAAAGATTTTATATGTAGCGTAGAACAAGCAGCAGAATATTATGAAGTAGATAAAAATACGTTAAAACAAACTATAAAAAGAAACAAAAATGAATTTATACTAGATGGTTACAAAGTACTAAAAGGTGAAGAATTAAAGAAATTTAGAGAAGCTTGCAAGGTACAAGGTGTACCTAGCAAAAAAACAACACAATTTGCTATTATTCCAAGAAGAGCATTATTAAGAATCGGAATGCTTTTAACTGAGTCTAATATTGCAGAACAAGTAAGAGATTATTTATTAGATACAGAAGATATATTAAATGAAGTTAAAGAAAAAGCTAAGAAAAATGGTAAAGTAACAAACGAAGAAATTAAAGAGATACAACAAAGGAAATCTAAATTCTTCAACGATAACATTTACGATAAAAAATCTGTTAAAAGTTATTTATTAAATGCAGAATGGTATCAGCTAGAAGATAGAATAAATGAAGTATATAATATTTTAAAACCATGTTGTACAAGTGCTAAATATGAAATATTTAAGGGTGCTGAAAAAGTATTAAATAAATTAATAGAAGAAAATGAGTTTGTGAAAGAAATTAAAGCAGAATTTATTTTCAAAAGTTGTTCAAAGGGATTAATAAAATTACAATCACTTCATATTGATAAAATAAATAACAATAATAGTTATAATAAAAATAAACTAATTACAATAGCTCCTCCAATACCAAGTTATTATTTAATACCAGATACGCCTGTGTTTTCGTTTAATAAGATGTATGAATATAGCAAAGGTATTACTCATAGAACAAAAGAATATAACAATTATATTATGAATTTTCCTCATATGTTGGTTAAAGATAGATTTAACGATGTAGACTTGAATAAACCAGTAGAGTTATTTATTAAGATTGTTGCTCCACAAGCTAATGATGTTGATAATGCAATTAAATCATTGCAAGACCAAATTGCTTTAGCATTAGGTGGAACAGATAATAACATAAATGATTTACATTGCAGCAGAAAAGGAACATGTGATACAATTCAAGAATCTAAAGTATATGTGTTACTAAGAAACAAGTAAATTTGAGGGGCAAAAGCTCCTCTTTTTGTTAAATATTTCACAGTTTGAGTATATATAATAATAAAAGTTTAAGGAGAGATGTTAGATGGAAAGAATGACTGAGTACGCATTATATGGATGGTATCGTATGGAAAATGTAGGCGAAAAGATATATTTAAGAGGAGACATATATGATGAAAAAGGTTCTGATTTATACGCAATATTTGATAACGAACAAGAATTTTTAAAACACTTATATAATACTCATGGATTAATGAAAGAGAACAACAAAGACAAAAACGATATAAGAGTTTATTTCAATGAGCCAAATGATAAAAGTTTTTCTTACTCAAATAGAAATAAGTATATAGATAAGTTTGGATTTTTAGATAGCTACTATGATATTTCATTTGAATTAGATTGGCTGTAATTATTGATGATATTGGAGGGAGGATTTAGTTCCTCTCTTTTTTTATTTTTGATTTAAGGGATGATAGTATGGGTAAAAAACAAACATTCATAGAGTATACAAAAAATATATTAGATACATTTCTTCCAGAAGACTATAAAATAATAACTTCAACTTATCGCAAATTAGAAATTGTAGAAGATTTAGATTTATTGTTAAAGACAGTTGATAGCAAATTTGTTCAAGTAAATATTACATCTTATAATCGCTATAATTACATTTTGTGTATATACTACAAGAAAAACAATAAAATACACAATGATAATGGAGCAGCAGCTATAACTATAATGAATGATGTAATACAAGAGAAAAAATATTATCTACATGGTGAAGAAGTAAAGGATCTTTTTAAGATATCCATTATAGAATGTCAGTAGTAAATAATCTTGTTAACTTTTTCTCCTATTTAGTATATAAATAAATATAAGAGGGAACAACAAAATCACTATTTTAATTCTTGACATATTTCTCCTTTGGTTATTTTAATTCCATTTTAATCACCTCCTCCTTAGTATATTTGTAAGTTTTGACATAGTTTCCTCTTTGGCTGTTGGGTTAATTCTCAGCAGCTCTTTTTTTTTTTTACATAAATATCTGAGAGTTAGAAGCAAACTCTCAAGCTAAAGTTTAAAGCTAACTTAACCGTTAATAAATTTCCTAAGTTACTCTGAATTACTTAGAAGTTTAATATGTCAGTTATAAACATATCAAAAATACAAACTTATTAGCAATTTTTGTTAATTCTTTCCTAAGAAAAGTATATATATAAGAAATTAATAAAAAAAGGAGAACGATAACATGAGTAAAGTTTATAAAGCAAAAATTAAAAAATTCTTAGGACAAGATGTTAGAACAATCACAGATGAATACAACAAAACATGGTTAGTAGTAAATGACTTTTTTAGCTGTTTAGGAAGAAATACTGATAATGGTAATGCACAAACAAGTGATATTGATAAAATGGATGAATTTTTAAAAGATATTGGTAAAACAAGCGAAAGTTTGAAGCTAACTTTAGCTGTTGGAAGAAAGAAAAAGAATGCAAATAACACTCAAAATCTTAACTGTATAAGTATAGATGTTGCTCCAATATTAACTACACAATTTAAACCAATTAAAAGTAATAAAAGAACAGAAGAAGAAAATGAAGAAATAAAAAACAAATGGATTGACTTTATGAAATTTGTAAATCAGTTACTAGAAGATAATGAAGCACATAAGTTTATTATTACGGATAAAGAAAATCAAAAAACAAAAATATCTACGGCTATGGAAGCTGGTGGAGATCCAATGAAAATAAATATGAGAGTTAATAAAGTTATGGCTCAATTATTAAACTTAAAAGATAAAAATGGTAAGGAAATTAGTAGTATAAAGAAAGATGAATTAAAGATATTTCAAGCAAATACAACAATAGATTTATTAAAGGCCAGAGAATATGTATTAGATAAATTCGTTAATGCATTTGAAATAACATCAGACTACGATTTATCAGAGCAAAAATCATATCAATTAGCCAAAAAACATTATAACTTGTAAACGTTTAGGGCTGAGAACCAAAAAGGTTCCTAGCTCTTTTTTATTTTGTTAATTCTCTCCTAAGAAAAGTATATATATAAGAAATAACAGAGGCACATGTCGAGAGACAGCACTAATATCCTCTCTATTTAATATTTTATTTTAAAGGAGACAGATAGCATGAAAGAATTAAAAATTATAGGTAAACAAAATATTAATGGTAACGAATTTACTGGAATCGAAGGCGGATTTGGAGAAGATAAAAAAGCGATGTTAGTTAAGGACATTGCTAAAATACATGACAGAGAAGTAAAGAAAATTAACGAACTGATAAACAACAATAGAGAAAGATTTAAAGAGGGAATTGATATATTAGATTTAAAGGGAACAGAATTCGAGGTACTTCTGAAATACCACGAAATTTATTCTCAAAATGCTTTAAATAGAAGTAATAATATTTACTTATTATCAGAAAGAGGATATTCAAAACTACTTAAGATAATGGAAGATGATTTAGCATGGGACAAATACGAAGAATTAGTAGATGGATATTTTAATATGAGAGCAATTGTCAATTCAGAACAACAAATTAAGGCTAATTTATTACTGTCAATTTATAACGGTGGACAAGAGGCTGTAGTAGCATCAAAGGAATTAACAGAATTAGAAACAAAACCACTAAAAGATAAAATAAATGTTCTTACGCCATTAGCTGAATTAGCAAAGAAAAGAATAGATAAAACAGGTACAGTGTCATTAACAGATATGACAGTTACTTATTCATTAAAAAGAGGGCAAATTACTTGTTGGGCAAAAACAAATGGATATTTAAAGAAAACTGGTCATGAAGTAAATAACAAAGGTATTCCATTTTTTAAAGTAGTAGAAGATAATGGATTTAAAAATATTGCAATTAAAGAAGATGGAATAAAGTTAATAGATGAAAATATAGATGACATAAGAAATTCAAGTTGCAGATATAAAAAGAAGTAAACATTTAGGGCTGAGAACCAAAAGGTTCCTAGCTCTTTTTTTATTTTGTTAACTATTTACGTAAAACAGTATATAAAGAAATATAAACCACCTTTTATTGTATTTAATAATTAGAATAAACAAACAGGAGAGTGAGTGATAATGAGTAAAATAAAAAAACTTATAGACAAATTAATGTTTAAAATAGCAAACACAATTAGATTAGAAAAATTAAATTATGCAATAAACAAAGAGAAACTTGAGTATGAAGAGAACTTACTAAGAATGAAAGCTCTTGAAGAAGAAAACGAAAAGTTAAGAAATAACTAAATTCGTTGGCGAGAGTGCACTTTTTAAAATTTGCCATATAATTTACCTTTTAGCCATAAAAATTGGCACTTGAGTGCATTCTAACACTTTTTAATAAAATATTGACTCTCAACGTGTGTAACTCCAATACCTCTAGAGAGCCAAAAAGAAGGAGATTTTTAATATGAAAACAACTTTTGAAGATTTAAATAGAATGACTTTAATTTATGAAATATGTGATAAGCTATACAAATTATATGATAAAGATATTCAATCTTATGTAGTAGCGAAAGATAATGCTAAGAAAACATTTAAACTCACAAAGAAAGAAATGAGACAAATAGAATCTATTATAGAAGAATAGGAGTTAACAAATGAAAAGATATTACAAAACTAAGAAGTACTACGACAAAACAACAAATACTACTTATGATAGTAAACTTGAATATGACTTCGATCAATACCTAAAGACAAATTATCCAAAATGTAAAGTAAGAAAACAATTATCGTTAGAGTTAATTCCAAAATTCAAAGATAGAGATGGACGAGCTGTAAGAAAATGCGAATATAAAGCAGATTTTGTTATCACAGACAACAATGGTAATACTTATGTAATAGATATAAAACCAAATAATAAAGCTTGTATAGAAGAGAAATTCAAAATCAAATGGAAGCTAGCTAAATATATATACAAAAATTATTATTTCAAAGTAGTAACTTTCGATAAAAATACAAATAGTTGGATAGAAATTAGAGTTTAGGGATTAAGTTCCCTAGCTCTTTTTTAACGTAAATAAATATAAACCACCTTTTACTCTATTTAATAATTGAAACAGTGATAAACAAGGAGTGATTAATTTATGAAATATTCAGACATTGTAAATATCCAAGTGTACGAAGGTAAGGACCTATTAGAAAAAATGCATTCAACTAAATTTCGTTATAATGTTTCACTTAATGTATCATTAGATTTATTACAAATAGAGAAAATATCTAAAACTCATTTCTTTACAATGGATAATAAGATATATTCAAATGCTCTAATCTCAGTAAAATTTAACTACTCAGCAAAACCATTAAAAATAAAAGATATAAGAGAGAAATTATATAATGATGGATTCGACATTGAGTATGGTAATAACGAAACAATACATTACGTTAGATATAAGAGATCAGCAGGACAATCACGTTGCGGTGTTTGTTTGTTTATAAGAGAAGACCTTTATAAAGAAATGATGGAATGGAGCTTAATGAATATAAATCTTTCAAGTAAAATAGATAATGCTTCATTCGAATCTTATATATCCTTAACTCTTTCAGCAATACAAAATACTATCTCAATTAAACCTAATCAAATACTATTAATAGATGATAGAAAAACTTCTTTCAAAGAGAAAGTAATTGCAGTATCTGATAAGAACAATAATCTATATACAGAGGAAAAAGTAGTAGACATAATAAATGACATATGGGATGGACAATCTCTTCTAGATAAAGAAATATTTGATATTAACGGTTATTCTGAATATTCATCCCTAATCCTAAGAAACAAGTTTTTTAAAACAAATGCCTTAAATAGTAATATTCAATTATTTATGAAAAACTTCTTTAAGGAAAATTATAATAATGCCTATGTAAAAGATGCTTGTGGTAATAAAGTAAAAGTCTCAGATATTCGTCTTATAACTACTCCCAACAGTGTTAAGTACCTCAAATTCGATAGTTATAAAAATTGGATAAACAATATACCAGAAAAATTTGGAGTAGTAATGCATGAAGAGAAAACAAAATATGAAGATGGAGAATTAGTTGCATTAAATTATCAAATATTAAATACAATAAATCTTTCTAATGAAGATATAACAGAACTCTTACAACCACAACTAAATTATCTTAACCTCTTAAAGAATGAACCAGCAGTAATGAAGAAACATTTATCACTAACTGACTTCTCTAACAGACCAATGTCAACTACAAATGATTTTATCTTAAATATGTTAACAATAAACGAAGATATAACCAAAACAAAGATGTATTCTAATTTTAGAAGAGACATAACTCGTTCATACGTTGAACACTTAAAACAATCAAGAATTTTAGTAGAGGGAAACTACTCAGTAATTTTCAGTAATCCATATGAAATGCTTTTATCTTCTGTTGGTATAGAGAAACAATTAATGCATAAAAATGAGTGTTATACAAAAAGATTTGCCTTTAACAAACGACTTCTAGCAGCTCGTTCTCCTCACATAGTATCAGGAAACTTATTACTAGTAAAGAACAAAAACTTTAAACAAATAGAAAAGTATTTTAACCTTTCTAATGAAATATGTATAGTAAATGCAATAGATGCAAATACACAACAACGATTGAACGGTCAAGATAACGACGGCGACCATTTCCTAATTACAGATAACGAGATATTAGTAAAAAGAACATCTGTTCTATACAAAAACTTCTTAGTACCAACACAATTAGTTAACTCTACAAAAATATCAGAAGAACATTTACCTTCTAATTTAGCTGCTTTAGATACAAGAAACTCTTCTAATATGATAGGAATAATAGTTAATTTATCTCAATACTTAAATTCTTTAATGTGGGATGCTTATAGAAACAATTTACCTTATAAAGAAATATATAAAGATGCATGTACTCTAGCAATAATGTCTTGTATAGCTATTGATATGGCCAAGAGAATCTTTCCAGTTAACTTAACAAAAGAATGTAATCGTTTACGTAATAAGTATAATATAAAGAAGGAACGTCCACTCTCATTTAAAGTATTTACCAACTGTTATACTTACCAGTACAAAAACTGTCCATGCGATAATTTACAATTAATAGTAGATAAAGAAGTAAGAAAAATCCGTTCTAAAAGAACTGTACCTATAACAATATCAGAATTATTCAAAACAGAAAATATAAACCTATATAATGTATCATCAAATGTAAATACAATAATAGAAGATGTAGAAAGAATGAGAAATAAGATAGCAGCTATATGGTCAGATAATATAATGGATAATAAAGAAAAATATATACAAGCATCTATAGTAAAAGAAATATATATAGAAAAAATAAACAAATATAATATAACAACAGATGAAATAAAATATTTAATAAGCCTAATAGATAATAAACAAATAAAACATATAAGACAATTATTAACTATACTATATAAGAGCAATACAAACAAATTTAATTCTATATTTAAAGAAACTACTAATAAAAGAGAACTAGTAGAAGATAATAAAGGAAATATAACAATTTATAATAAGAAATATAATATAGAATAAGGATAGTGACGATATAGGATAAGAAATATATAAGGAAGAGTAAGAAAGTAACAAAATAAGTTACCAATTACCTTCCTTTTTTTAAGGTATAAATGTACAATAGTAAAATATATAGGAGGTGAAATAAATAGTGGATAATGAAGTTAGTTTATCACAAACATCAATTAAGAACCTAGTAATAGAGGAACTCGCATTAGGAAACATCAACATTACGCAAATTGCAGAAAAATATAAAATAAGTCGTCAAACAATTTACAACTGGAAAAATGACGAAGAGTTCGTTAGTGCGGTGCAGAGGCGTAAGAACATACTACTTAATGACAGAAAGAATGTAGCAAACGAGTTATTATGCAGTTATATTACTGATGCGATTGAGACATTACACACCATCATGAGTGATACCAGTGTGGACTCTAAGACCCGTAAAGATTGTGCCATATATCTTATTGACAAGACACTTCCTAATAAGACTGGTGGCGGAGAGCAACGTCCTAGCAATACCTATAACATAGATAATAGGAAGGTTGTTAATAACTCTATTAGTGATATATTGAAGAAACTCAACAAAGATGGAGAGTAGGCGGGAATAAGTACCTTAACGTGTAAAAGAAAACAATTGAAAGAATTAACAACCTTTCCTTAACACAATATATACTATTTTATGCTCTCAAACCATTGGAGTTGTGTAGAATTATTGGTAAGTGTGTAAAAGATACAATTATATACCTTTTCTTTAACAAATATGTTATTGACATGCTAGTAGATGGCCATCGGTTAAATTCTGTGTTGCATGAAACGTGTTCTCTTAGCCACTCTGATTTCCAGTACATTTTTCTGAAATTGCACATGTGTATAAAATTTTTCTCTCTAATTTTTTCGACATTTTCTGTAAATAAAAACCCTATACTTCTGTTAACTTTCTCCAAAAGATGGTATATAATTAAATATATAGTAAATATTTTACTTTTCTTACTATATTATATATACAAATAAACAAAAATAAAGGAGAATGAGAGAGATGAAATACGGATATTGTAGATGTTCAACAAGTGAGGAAAAACAGGATGTAAATAGACAGGTTATGGAGCTTAAGAAAATGGGAATTACTGATGAAAAGTATATATATAAGGAATATATAAGTGGAACAAGTAAAAACAAACCTGAACTCGAAAAATTAAAAGCTATTGTAGTAGCTGGAGATACTATTTGTGCAACTGAACCATCTCGTTTAACAAGAAGTACAAAACAACTTTGTGACATTATTGATTTTTGTAAGGATAATCATTTACGTTTAGAACTTGGAAACTTTGTAGTTGATTGTACTAAAGAATTGGACCCTATGACTGAAGGAATGCTTAAAATGATGGGTGTTTTTTCAGAAATTGAGAAGAACATGATAAGTACAAGAGTAAAAAGTGGTATGGAAAATGCACGTTTAAAAGGTAAAAAAATAGGAAGAGCAAAGACAACAATGGATAATATACCTAAAGAAGTACTCAAAAATTATGAATTTTATAAGAGTAGTAAAATAGATAAAAGTACATTTGCAAGAATGTGTGGAGTAACACGTCAGTCTATCTATAAATATATAAAGATTATAGAGGAAAATGGAGGTGTTAGATAATGAAAGTGAATGGATTAATTAAGATAGATAATATAAATGTTAATAATATTACTGGTGGATTTGAAAATGATGAAAGATGTATATTGGCAAAAGATATAGCAAAGCTTCATGGAGTACAAACATTTAAATTAAATGAATTGATAAAAAGAAACATGTTACCTAATAAAAATAATTTTATTATAGGTGTAGATATAATTGACCTCAAGTTGTGCAATAGCCTAGCTATACCAGCCTGGTATAGCCAAATATTTAGTAAAGATGAGATAATGCTTCTAAAAATATTTGGTTATTATCTCAAAGAGGTTATATAAAGTTAGTAGCTGCTATGAGTAATAATAATATAAAAATGTTACCATAATAATTTTTATAGAACTTTGGTTTTTTTACCTTAGTTCTTTTTTTATGCAATTTTTTAGAAGGAGGTTAAAAATGAAAGATACAATTTATTATTATAAAAATATGGAATTAGATGAATTATCATATGAAGTATATTTACTAAAGGAATTTTTAATGAAAAAGTACTCAGAAGAAGAAGCTGTCTTACTTATACAAGAATATTCAGATAATTTATATGATTTAGCAAAAATGTTAGGTGAGCAAGACTTTAGATTCTTTAATTTATTTTACTTAAGAAATATTTTTACTCCTTCTAGTGATAATGTACAAAGAAATTTATCAAAAGCTCATATGGAAATGTGGGATTTACTTCAAGAAACATTAATAGAAGGAAAACAGGATAAAATTAATATAGTTTGTCCTAGAGGATTTGCAAAAACAATTACATGCGATTTAGCGGTAACTGTTTGGGCTCATTGTTATAAAAAATCAACTTTTACTTTACTTATAGCGAAACGTGGAGATGATTCTATACAATTCTTGGCTGCTACTAAAAATCAATTTGAAAATAATGAATATATAATTAGGTCTTTTGGTAAGTTAATTGATAAAAGAATAGGATTAAAGGTAAATGCAAATGAAGTAGAATTTACAAATGAAACTTATGTTAGATGTATGGGTGCGGATTCAAGTTGTAGAGGAGCAAACTGGCATTCAATTAGACCAACATTGGTTATTGGAGATGATGCACAGTCAGAAGCAGATGTTTTAACTGAGCAAGCAAGAGACAAGAAATATCAAAAATGGTTAAAGGAAGTAGAGAATGTTGGTGAAAAACCAGTATATCGTAACAAAAAACTATTAAGAAGAGGAACAATTATAATTTCAATCGGGACTGTCCTCCACATAGACTGTCTGATTTCCCGTTTATCACGAAATATAAGTTACAAAACATTCTTAAGAAGAGCTATCGTTTTAGATAAAGATGAAACTGTTGATGATATATTTACTCAACCGTTATGGAAACAATTTAGAAAGATATATTTTAATAGTACATTAGAAAATAGTAAAGCAGAAGCAGAGAAATTTTATAATGAGAATGAAAATGATATGCAATATAAAGTATTATGGGAAAAATGGAGTTGCTTTGAATTAGCATGCCAATATTTTGATGATAGACAATCATTTATGTCAGAAATGATGAATGATGCTTCAGCAATTGGCGAAAAGTGGTTTACTTCAGTTAAAACTTTATTTAAAGAAGAAATTGATAATCATAATTTCAAAAAGACAATATTGGCAGTTGACCCAGCGACATCAACAAAGAAAAATGCCGACTATACTGCAATGGTAGTTTTAAGTGAAAGCAATAACGGATTTTGGTTTGTTAGAGATTTAGTATTGGAAAGATTAGAATATGAAGATTATTGTAATAAGGTAATTGAGGTTATTCAAAATAATCAAGATATAACTCATATTTATGTAGAAAAAAATACTTATGCAGGGACTGACGTGTTGAGGATAAAGGAAATAATGAGTAAGAACAAAATTAAAAATAATTATACTTGGATAAACGAAAGAACAAATAAGAATAAAGATGAGAAAATTGAGAATATTATTTCACCAGTAAACAATGGACAAATTATCATACCTGAAGATTTAGAGGATAGTTATGAATTTATTCAACAATTAAAGTCATTCCAAGGACAAAAATGGACAGAACATGATGATGCTGCGGATGCACTTGCAGAAGCATATATAAGAATTAAGGATTTACAAAATACTAAATACTTTTATATTTCTAGTTATAGATAGGAAGGAATTTAAAATAATGAATGAACAAGAATTTTTAAAGTGGTGTAAAGAAGAGGTATGTGATTATACCAATAAGCACTTAGATAAGAGTGATAATAAACAAATTACAGTAGATGATGTATTTATGGTATGGGCATGTAAAACATTACAAAACAACAAAGCATTATTATCAACTACTCTTTTTGATGGAATGTACTATGAGATTACTTATAATGGTGACAAAGATGAGGCATATTTTGATGCTTATAAGAAATGGGAAAATAAAACAATCAAATATAACAAGTAGGGGGTTAAAAAATGGTAGATATAAATAAAATTAAGTATGCGTACAATGAATATCTAAATAATCTAGGTTATTACAAAAATATAGATATGAGATATTCTGGAAAAATAAACTTCTTAAAGGAAGAAAGAGAATATAAACGTTCAAATGAAAAAGAGAATTATAATTTTATAAGACAATTTGTTGATGAAGAAGCAAATTATGCTTTTGGTGTACCAGTAACTTTCTCATATGATGAAGATCCAAAATGTACAAAAGACATTAAATATATAATGTCAAATAATGATGCAAATTATGACGCAGAATTAGGACGTTTACTTTCATTATTTACTATGGTGTATGAAATAGGTTATATAAATAGAGAAGGAGACATAAGATTTAAAACAGTTACTCCACTAAATGGTAATCATTTTACAGATGATAACGATGAAATGGAATTTTTTATTTATGTTCATAAAAAGAAATTAATACTAAATGATAACTTAACTTTAATGGATTATATAGATGTATATGACGATGAAAACGTTTACTACTATGATAGTTCATTTAACTTGTTAGATGTTAAACAACATAATTTCGGATGTATTCCTGTATCATACGGATGTTTTGGTGGTAAATATACAATAGAAAATGGATATAAACAGAATAACAATTCGTTGGTTGATATAATTGCGGATAAACAAGATGCTTACTCAACAATTCAATCTATTGCAACACGAGAAATAATTGATTTCAATAATGCTATTCTCACAGTTTTTGGAGCAGAGTTACAAGACAGATTAGACGAAAATGGAAATCCAGTATTAGATGAATATGGAAATAGAGTTAAGATTCAACCAGTTTTAAGTGATACATCATTAATAAATTTTGCTGATAAAAGTACTCAAGGTATAGCATGGGTAACAAAAGAACTTCCAAAAGATTTCATAGAACATAAATTAACTCAAACAAGAGCAGATATTTATTCTTTAGCAAGTCACATTGATTCATCTCAAGAAACTAAATCAAACGTTTCAGGTGCTGCTTTAAGATGCAGATTATTTGTATTAGAAAATAAATGTATAGAATTAGAAAATGCAATGCAAAATTTATTAAAAACAAGACTTAAGTTGATATGTAAGTATTTGGCATTGAATAATATTGCAAATTATGACTATAAGAAAATAGGAATAAAATTCAGTCCAAATATACCTATGGATTTAGCAAGTACAAGTGATGCTTTGGCTAAGATTGACCATTCTGTATTAAGTAATTATACAAAGAGACAGATGTTAGCAATTGTAGATGATCCAGATGCCGAACAAGATAGAATAGACAGAGAAAATGAAAAAGAACTATCATTGATTGATGATTTAGATATGCCAAAAAAAGCAATGTAAATAAACTTACATTGCTACCTTGGAGGGTGAGATTATTTGAAACTAAATAAAAATCAAGAATTATTTGCAAAAATACAAGATAACTTTACTGTTGAAATATATAGAAAGTATGAAAATAAAATAAAAGAAATTATTAACAATAATGCAAATGATGAGAAAAAAATAATGCAAGAAATAGCCAATATAATACTTAATTATGAAGTAAGTAAAGAAGTTATGAAATTGAGTAATATTGAGAAAAAACAAGTTAAGCAAAAACTAAACGCATTAATAGAAGCTACGTTTATGGCTCAGATTACGTTTAACAAAGATTTTTTAGAAAATTTACTTGCAGAAGTAATAAAAGATAAAATTAACTCTAATAATTTCTTAATTAATTATGCTCTTAAACCAGTAAAACAGAATGTTATTAATAAGATATTAAATGAAAAAATAAATGGTAAAAACTATTCTGATAGAATTTACTCAAATGGTAATAAAGTAGCTAAACGTATGAAAAAAGAAGTTGACTTGTTTATAAATGGTAAAACAACAGTTAATGAAATAAGTAATAGAATATCTAAAGAATTTAATATTAATAAAAATTTAATTAAAAGATTAGCTAATAACGAAATTGCCAGAACCCAAAATAGAGCAGATGAAATATGGCGTAAAGAGCATAACATAAAAAAAGTTATGTATGCTGCAACTCTAGATATGAAAACATGTGAACATTGCGCTGCGCTTGATGGAAAAATATATGACAATGACAAAGCTCCAACCATCCCTCGTCACATAAGGTGCAGATGTACTCTAATTGCAATAGTAGATGAGAATTGGCGACCACAACAAAGATATTCAAATAAAGATAGAACAAATATAGATTGGAAAGATTATCAAACTTGGCTTAAAGAACAACAGAAATAACAATATAAGGAGTGTTATTAATGAAAGTAAAGATAATAATGAAAAGTGGAAATGAATATATACAAGATATTAAAGCTAATAATATTGAAGATATATATGCAGCTTTACATTTAGATTATGATGGACATATTATTTTGAATAAAGAAACAATAATTAATACTTTAGAAGTTGCTGAAGTACAAATAATTTAAAGCATGTGATATTGATGCTATAGGATACACAAAAAGATATTGACGATAATGGATAGAGAGAAAAAATCAAATTTAAACTCTTTATCTTTTATTAATAACTAATATAAAGATATTTTCAAATTTTAAAATACTTACAGGGACATTGGACTTGTTTGGATGAAGTTAATAAAAAGCAAGAAAAAGTATATATAAAAATAAATTAATACTTAAGGAGCTGATTAACTTGTATAAAATTTACAAAATAACTAACTTAACAAATAAAAAGGTTTACATTGGAAGAACAAATAAACATTTTGTATGGAGAGGACAACCAGAATATATTAAAGGAAATAGAACAAGATATAGTTTAAAAATAGAAAATATACATTCGTCAGAAAATTTTAGAAATGATATAAAAGATAATTTAGAAAAACTAGGTAATAGGAATATTAAAATTGAAATATTGAAAGATAACATTTTAACTGAAAAAGAAGCTGATAATAGAGAAATATATTGGATAGCTAAATATAATTCAACTGACGAAAATTTTGGATATAACTCTCAAAAAGGTGGAAAAGACCATAGACCAAATAAAAAAAGTATTATAAAAACTAAAAATACAATGTTAAAAAATGGTACTACAAAAGGTAAAAATAATGGAATGTTTGGTAGAGCTTCTGCAAATTCTAGAAAAGTTATATGTATAACAACTGGAGAGATATTTAATTGTATTAAAGATGCAGAAAGAAAATATAATATAGCATATCAAAGTATATCAAGTTGTTGTAGAGGTACAAGAAAATCAGCTGGTAAACTAAATGGACAAAAATTAAAATGGTGTTATTTAGAAGATTATAACAATTAATATAACGTATATTAAGAGCTTGAATTTAATCAGCTCTTTTTTTTATAAATTAAATTATTACATGAACTATATAGGGCAATGAACTATATAGGGCAGGAGGTAAAAATATGTTAAAAAGTGAATTATTAAAACAAATAGAAAACTTAGCAGACGATGCTGAAGTTAATGAAACTGTTTTAGGAATGGATGAATTTGCAAATTCATCTAAATTTGACTTTTCTAAGGCAACTATAGATGACTTTAAGAGTATGCTCAATACAAATGAAAAAATAAATGGATATTATCAAAGTACTTTAGATTCAAAAGTTAGTAAAGGAATAAATACATTCAAAGAAAAGACTTTACCAAGTTTAATTGAAGAAGAAGTTAAAAAAAGAAGTAACACAAATCTTACTCCTGAACAATTGGAAATAAAACAACTAAAAGAACAAATGAATAAACTTACTCAAGAAAAAGAATATAATGAAAAATTAAAGACAAATGCTAGTAAGTTAAAAGAAAAGAAACTATCAACTGAATTAGCAAAATATATAAACACTGACGAAGATATCACTTTCTTCGAAACATTATTTAATGAAGAAGTTCAAAATGCTGTTCAATCAAAGATAAAAAGTAATCCAGCTATACCAGAAAAATCACAAGGTACTGCGGCAGTTATCACAAAAGAACAGTTTAATAAAATGAACTATAAACAAAGATTAGACTTATACAATGAAAATAGAGACTTATACAATATATTAAGTGGAACTACAGAAGAGTAGTTCTTTTTTTTATGCAAAAATTTAGTAAACAAGAGAGGTAATAAAAAATGGCAAATCAAGTAACAAAAATAGCAGACTTAATCAACCCAGAAGTTTTATCAGGAATGGTAAGCGCAAAATTAGAAAAGAAGATTAGATTCAAACAAATAGCAGCAGTTGATTCTACATTAACTGGAAATCCTGGAAATACTATCACATATCCAGCATTTGAATACTCAGGAGACGCTCGTGAATATAACGAAGGGGAAACTTGTGAATTAGATAAGATCACAACTAGCACTAAACAATTTACAATTAAGAAAGCTATGAAAGCTATCCCTGTAACTGATGAAGCATTACTTTCAGGTTATGGAGATATATTAGGTGAGTGTTCAGGACAAATAGCATTAGCTATTGCAAACAAAATTGATAACGATGTAGTTGAAGCTATATTAAGCGCTGATAAGGTTTCTTTTGATGGATCAGCAACAAAAATCGCGTATTCTGGAATCGTAGATGCAATAGATTTATTTGGAGAAGAAGTTAATTCTGAAAAGATTATGTTTATTAATTCTCATCAATTACCAGAATTACGTAAGGCAGACGATTTTATTTCAAGTGACAAGTATGGAACAGATAACAAAGTAATGATATCTGGTGAAGTTGGAAGAATTTGTAACACTAGAATTATAGTAAGTAATAAAGTACCTTCATTTGACTCATACTATGTAATGGATGAAGTATCTGGAACAGCTGTAACTTCTGCAAACTTAGAAGAAGTAAAGAAAACTCTACCAAATGTACAAATTGGAGAAAAAGTAACTAAAGTTAATAAAGCAGTTTATTTTAATCCAATTATAAAGATGAACAATGATGTTGAAACAGAAGATCAAAAATCAGCTATCACAATTTTCTTAAAGAGAAATACATTAATGGAAACTGACAGAGATATATTAAATGAAACAACTGTTTTAAAAGGTGGTATTCACTACGGTGTTGGTGTAACAAATGCTACTAATATTGTAATTGCTCACTTCAAGAAATAATTAAAATTTAGTTAATATTCTCTCCTATTTAGTATATATAATTATAATTACTATTAAAGAAATTTGTAGAATATTGTATAATATACTAAAGGGAGAGGATAATTATGGCAATTAATATTTACGGAACAATTTATAAAGTTACAAATTTAGTAAATGGCAAAGTTTATATCGGACAAACTACTAATAAAAAAGGTTTTGACGGAAGATATTGTGGTTCTATAAAAAATACTCACAACGAACATTTAAAAAGTGCTATTGAAAAATACGGAATAAATAAATTTAAAGTAGATAAACAAATAGATTTAGCATTTTCTAAAGATGAATTAGACGCAAAAGAAAGGTCTTGGATAGCTATATATAAAAGCAATAATGGAAACTTTGGTTATAATTATAGAGATGGTGGAAGCAGAGGTAATACTCATGAAGAAACAAAAAAGAAACAAAGTAAAGCACGTCTTGATTTAGATCTTGCAAAACATATAATATGTGTAAATACATTAGAAGAATTTTCTTCAGGTACACTAGCATTTATAACATATAAAGGAAAACCAGATAACGTTGCCAATGGAATAACAAAATATACTCAACCATATAAATCAAATATTAAATATGTTTATGTTTGGGCAGATGATTGGAATAAAATGAATGATGCTGAAAAACAAGAAAAAATTGATTTTTGTATTAAAATTAACAAAATAAGCAAAAGAAAAGGTCCTATGCTTGGTGCTGTTAGAAAAGGTGAAAATGCTGCAAATTATGGAAAAGGAAAACACATAATATGTGTAAACACGTTAGAAGAATTTGTTTCTGGAACAATAGCTAAAAAGAAATATGGTAGCTCTCCATGGAATGTCGCTAATGGAAAAAAAGATTATGTTAAACCAAAAGGTCAAAATATAAAATATGTTTATTGTTGGTCTAAAGACTGGGAAGCTATGACAGAAAAAGAGAAGCAAGAAAGAATTGAATATTGTAAACAAATTAACAAGAAAGCTTCATAGGCTTTCTTTTTTTATACTCCAAAAAGGAGGAATGTAAATGACAGATACTTTAAAAGAAAAAATAATAATTCATTTTATCAAGAATTATAAAAATCGTACTGGCTGGTCAGATGATTATGTAAGAGAAAATTATACAGATGCAATAGAATATATGATAGAAAAATTTGATTCAATTTTTAATTATAATTCTTCAAGCAGTGGTTCAAATTCTAATTCAAGCTTGCCTACAAAAAATATAAAGAGAATAACACAAGGTGCAAGAACACACGAGTATTACCAAGACAGTTCAACTTCTACTTCTAGTGGTACTGAAAATATTATAAATTCTGATCCTATTTTACTTACATTACTTGGTAAACCTTTTATAAATGAGTGGTGATTAATTATGAATTGGTTTTACACAAAGCAAATAGATGTTTATAAGTATTCTGATGGTTTAGTTGATTCACATGGATTTGTAAATGATGGATATGAACTAAAGTTTTCTACGAGTGTTGATATTCAACCAATTGGAGAGGAAAAAATAAAGCGATTATATGGATATAATATCGAAGCTAATTATGAGATGTACTCAGATGAAACATTTGTAGAGAGTGACATAATACTGTGGAACAATAAAGCATATGCAATTCAGAAAGTTATAACATGGGATGATTATTGTATTTCACTACTGAAAGAGAGGGATGATAAATGGATTTCAATGTTGATATAAAAGATTTGGAAAACAGAATAAAATCTGCTTGCATTGATACATTAGAAGATGCAGCAACCATAGCGGTAGGTGAAGCTCAGTTTAGATGTCCTGTTGATACTGGAGCATTAAGACTTTCAATAACACATGATAATGTAGATAAAAATAAGCTTTCAGTTAATGTTGGTTCATCAATTTATTATGCAAAGTATGTTGAAGAAGGACATAACCAAGGTAGTGGACATGTAGATGGTAGATGGATGATACACGACGGTATTACCGTTGCTGATGCACAAATGGAAGGGATATTACAACAAAAGCTAGGAAGTAGGTTTTCAAAATGATTAAGTATAATGATATACTTTGTGGAATTGGAGATTGTTTAAAGGATAACTTTCCAGAGATAGACCGTCGTGTTAAAAAGAACAAACAAGACTTAACTAAGCCCTCATTTTATGTTCAAGTTAGACCATTAGAAACTGTTGATTATAAGAGATATAGAGATAAGTTAATAAATATTAGTGTGTGTTATATAAATGTTGTTGAAGATCGTTACAAATTAATAGAAATATTAGAACAATTAGAGAGTGCCTTAGACTTGGGAATAAAAGTCAATGGTACTTTTTTATTGTTTAAGAACAAAAGGCATGTTTTATCAGATGATGATATGAATTTTACTATAAATTTAACTATAAATTACAAAGATGATAGAACTGTTATTGATGAAAGTGACTATTATAGTGCGCTAATGGAAGAGCTATATGTTGATTTCAAAACAAAATAAAAATTTAAAAATTAAGAAGGGTGATAAGCTAATGAGTGATAAGATTAAAATTATTTTAAAAGCGTTATCTGAAAGTGCGGTAGAAAGAAGCACTAGAGGTATTGTATGTTTAATATTGAAAGATACAGTAGAAGGCGTAAAAGAATATAAAAGTAAAAAACAAGTAAAAGATTCATTCTTGCAAGATAACATGACTATAATAAACAAGTGTTTTGTTAAATATGGAGTAAAATCATTAAAAGTTGTTTGCTATGGAACTAGCGTTAGCGAAGCTTTAGCAAAATTAGATGGTGTTAAATTCAATTATTTAGCATGTCCAGAGCTAACAGAAGAAGCCGATAAGAAACTTGTTGCAGATTTTGTAAAAGAACAAAGAGAAGCTAATAACATTTTAGTACATGCTGTTTTACATAACTCTAAAGCAGACCATGAAGGTGTTATTAATTTTAAAAATGATGAAGTTGTTGATGCTGATGGAACTCATACTGGTGATGCATATTGTATTGATGTTGCATGTATGGTTGCAACATTAGGTATGGATAGAAGTTTAACTAATTTATTGGTATCTGATGTTGAAACAGCTACAGAGATAACAGATGGCGAAACAGCAATAGAAAGTGGAGAACTATTCTTATTCTATGACCATGATATGGAAGGTTATGTATTCTCTGATGCTGTTAATAGCAAAACAACTATTAAAGATGGAGAAAAGGAAGCATTAAAGAGCATAAGAGTATGTGAGATATTTGACATGGTTAGAGATGACATAAAAGTATCGTTCAAAAAGTCTTATAAGGGAAAAACAAGCAATTCCTACAATAACAGAAAACTTATAAGAGATGCATATAATCTTTATTTTAAGCAGTTAGCGAAGAAGGGTGTATTAAATCCAGAAGAAAGCAATACTTGTTGGTTAGATGTAGATGCTACTAAAGATTATTTAGAATCTAAAGGCATAGACACAAGTGAAATGACAGATGAAGAAGTATTGAAGAGAGATATTGATAAGAAAATCTTCTTAAAAGCTAGAATATATGCTTTAGATACAATAGAAGAACTTGTGTTCGAAATTAATTATTAAAAAGGAGGATCACTAAAATTATGGCTGTTAATAAGTTATCAGAACAAGATTTTTTAAATAATAAGTTTTTTACATTATGGTTTAATAACGAAGAAAAAGCAGAAGTAATCACAGCAAGTGCTAAATCTTCATTAGAAAGTCAAAAGTTACCTATTGCAGGTTCTATGGGTAAAATCACATTAGTAACAGGAGCAGAAGGTTCAGGTTCTTTAAGTTTCTATAAACTAATAGATGATACATTAAACCAAGATATAAATAATTGTATTAAGAATGGTAAGCCATTTACATTTGATTTAATTGGTGAAGTTGAAAATAAATCAAAAGGTGGAACATATAGAGTTATAATAGAGGATTGTCAAATAACTTCTTTTGAAGTATTAAATGTTGATATTGGTAGTGCAGATGCAATGAAACAAGAATATGAATTTGAATACAATCCAGAAAATGTAGATATTGAATTATATTAATAGACTTAGATTAATTTCTAAGTCTTTTTTTATTAAAAATTTTTTATAAAAGTGAGTGATTTTAAATGCAATTAACAATAGATAATTTATTACAAAACAAAGATATTATTACAAAGCAAACTGGTGTTAAAACAACAACATTAAGAATTAAGAGATTAGGCGGAGACATAACAATACAAAGTTTAGAACCTAATAAATTAGAACAAATACTAAAAGAAGCAAATGCTGGAAAAAGCACATTAGAAATAAACAAAAAAGTTATTTATATGAGTGTAATAGATCCAAACTTAAAAGACAATGAATTATTAAAAACTTATGGATGTAAGAGTAATCCATATAATATAGTAGAAAAGATTTTTACTGTAACAGAAATTGGTATTATTTCAGATAAAGTTGCTGAATTAAATGGATTAAATGAAGTTAAAAATCTCGAAGAATTTGTAGAAGAAATAAAAAACTTATAAGGGAAGATATAGAGGCTAGGATGCTAAGTTATTACATTAATAAAGGCTTTAAGTTAGACTATTTATTAAATTTAACATATAACGAAAAAGCATTCTATATATCTTCCATGTGTTATGAAATAGAAAATAGTAGAGAAGAACAATTAGCCATGAATCCATTTTTTGTAAAGAAATAATAAATAAGAAAGGAGGAAGCTAATGAGTAATTTATATGGTGGAACGCTCGTTATTAGTAATGGATTTAATAGCACACTTAATCAGTTTGCTAAAGATATGAATAGAGCTGGAAACCAATTTAAAAAGTTTACCAATGATAATACTAACCAAGCCAATAAAGCTGGTAGAGCATGGCAAGATAGTTTTGGTAAAGCGAATAAATCTTTTGATAAGTTCTTCAGTAATACTACAAGTAAAATAGGTAAAATTACAGCTGGTTTTTTAACAATTAAAGGTGCTATAAGCGGTGTACAAAAGATATTGGAAAGTGGCATGGATTTTCAAAATGCTAGTGTATTCTTAAATGCTGTGTACGGTGATAAAGTTGGTGCACAAAAATTCAAGTGGGCTACAAAAGAAGCTAATAATACACCATTTTCAGAAAATGAAGTAGCAAATGGATTAGCAAAAGCACATTCTTTAGGTTTAAGAGATGACGAAAAAACATTCAAAATGTACGAAGACTTAGGGTCTTATGCTAAAATAACAGGCACAGGAGACTTAAATAGTGCCATAGATGCTATAGCAGATGCACGTTCAGGTGAATGGGAACGTATATTCACAATAACTGGTGCTAAACGTAGTCAATTTGAAGAGTTTGCCAAAGAAAGAGGAATGGGTAGATTCACAAATAAAGATGGAAAAGTAACAGATCCTGAAAAATTCATGGAAGTATTAAAAGCTTATATGGATGACAAAGGTATTACTGGTATGACTGATAAGTTCTCTAAAACACTATCAGGTAGATTATCTACCCTTAAAGGTAACTTTGGCAAAATGTTAGCTGAAGTTGGTGGTATTAATGATAAGGGCGAAGTCGAAAGTGGTTCATTATTTGACCAGGCAGCAAAAGGATTAGAACGTCTTATAGAGGCATTGGGAAGATTTGCAAAAAGCGAATCATTTAATAAGATTAAAAATGCATTAGGTAAACTAGGACAAGCTATAATTGATGGTCTCGATTATCTTTCAACACATCCAGAAGTAGTAGATAAATTATTATCACTTGGTAAAGCATTTATAGGGTTTAAAGTAGTAAGTACACTTCTTCAACCATTCAAAGATTTTTCTGGTAAATTGCTTGATTTACTTACAATGATTAATGACTTCAAAACTGGTAAAGGTGTATTTAAAGCAGCTAAAACCGCTAGTAACTTTGCTGATGATATGGTTACCCCTTCTTCAAAAGGCGGAATAAAGAATTTTGGAAGTAGTATAGCTAAAACTTTTAAAAATATTGGAAGCAGCATAGCAAAAAGTAAAGTTGGGCAAACCGTTAAAAACTTTGTAGGTAGCATAGCAAAAAGTAAAGTTGGGCAAACGATTAAGGGTCTTGGTAGCAAAATAGCTAAAAGTGGTATAGGACAAGCCGCAAAAAATGCTTTTGGTAAAATATTTAAAAGTAGTGCAGCCAAAGGTGCAGCCAAAGGTGCTACTAAAGTTGCTGCTAAAAGTGGTTCAAAACTTTTGGGAAGTGCAGCAGGACCAATTGGAGCAGGAGTTGCAGCAGGTATAGAATTTGGAGATACCATGTATAATGATGAAAATTCAATACGTAAATGGATAAATTCCGGTATTGGAAAGATAAAGGGTGAAAAACATGATTATGTAGGGGCATCTTTTAGTAATTGGGCTAAGGGTTTACTAGAATTTTACCATAAAATTGGTTTTAGTCCTAATAATTATACTGAAGAACAATATAAAAATATGAGAAAAAATCTAAGCGCGTATTCTCAAGTAAAAGATGATTATTTGAATGGACGTACAGATTCATATGTACCATTTTGGGATGTTTTGAAGGATAAAGGAAAAACAGATTTATTTCCTGAAGTAAAAATAAATATAGAAAAAGTAGAAAAAGGTGCAGACATAGATGAATTAATGATTAAATTCTCAAATATGTTTAACAAAGTATTTTCAAGAAATTCAGTAAATGGATAATAAAGGAAGGTGAATAATATGGCTGATGATAGACGATATTTTAAAGTAACTGGTAAAGCAGATAATTACTCTCTTATATTTCCAATTACTCCCTTCCCTAAGTTTTCTGCTAGTGTAGATACAAAATCAGAACGATTAATTGGTGTTGGAGAGGTTGATTTAGGGCATACTAAAAATTTGATGAAATGTACTATATCTGGAATAATACCAAATCCAGAAAATGATTATTTATTCTTACTAGTACCTCCTAAATCAACCTCAACATATATAAATTGGTTCTGTAAATGGATGAATGATCAAAATGACTTATTAATAGAATATTACACAAAAGATAAGAGAATAGCCCACTTAGATTGTAGAATACAAGAGTTTGAGTGGGGAGAAGAAGATGGAACAAAGAACATCAATTATAGTATGACGTTCAAAGAATATAGAAACATAACTATAAATAATGGGGAAACTGATGGAAAGAAAGTAGCAGAATCTTATGGTAGTAGTGTTTATTATGCTGATGACGGTGATACACTTATCTCTATTGCTACTAAGTTATTTGGAGATAGTAGCAAATGGAGTTATTTGCAAAAGATTAATGGATTTTCCAATCCGCTTTTTATATACAAAGGACAAGCTATAAAATTATATTAAGGAGGTGATTGTTTGGTAGATTTGAGTTTAACTATACAAAAATGGAATGACATAAATAATACAATAGAAATAAAAGATATTTGTACTAGTATTAAAATGAACACTAGTATTAAAAATATTACAACAGAACTACAATTTACAATAGGTTATGAATACAAAAATTATTATTATTATAATTTTGAAATTGGAGACTTAGTATATTTTTGTGTAAACGGACAACAAATGTTTTATGGTAAAATAACAGATAGTGAATTTAATTTAGACTCTAATACTCAAACATTCATCTGCTATGATCTTGTTTGGTGGGTATGTAAGAATAATATTACAGAAAACTTTAAAGACATTACATTGAATCAAGCTATATGGACTGTATTTAGCAAATTTGATTTTACTGAATTTAGTGTAGACTTAGGTGAATTGGGAAAATATGCCGATATGAAAATTGGTAATCATAGAATTAAGAATAAACCAGCTAAAGACGTATTATTAGCTATTATGAGTGATGTAACACGTATGACTGGTATTTATTATTATATACACATGGATTTTAGAGGGCGTGTAGTAATTACAGAATGTGATAAATATTATAGTGGCTTAACTATCCAACAATCTAGTAGCGATGTAGCTGATGGTAATCTAATTGACTATACTGTTACTAGAAGTATGCAAGATATGGTTAATAGAGTTGTTGTATACGATAGCGAGTATGTAGAACTAGTACCATTATATCCAGAAAATACATTAAGTGCTAGAGAAGTAAACAAAAATCGTTATGGTATAATTCAAGATACAGTGGTATTGAGTAAAAGTGAGGATTTAGAAGCTGTAATAAAAGAAGCTGATAAAGAAGGAAGTTTAGACGTAATAACTGACAAAGATCAAGCAAGAATTGCGCACACTTATAATAGTAAATTATTAAAGCTTGAAAACCAACTTAAAATAACTGGATATCCAACAACAGAAGTATTAGTTAAGTGCTTAGGTGATATTAATTATAAAGTTGGCTATGGCGTAATGTGTAAACTTCCAGATAGTGAATTTTATGACAAGTTTATGTATATAACAGCTAGTGAATTTGATTTTATACCAAATTCTGATAATTGGATAAACACGTTAGCTTTAAGCCCTAGTAAACATAAGGAATTAACTACTTGGTCAGATATAGAAGAAGTTGTAGTTGATGAAAATGGTAATATTATCCAAGGTGAAGGTAGTAAAATTGGTAATAGTAATATTGTTAAGAAAGCTTTAGAATGGGCTTATGAAACAGCGAACGATGATAACATAGGTTATAGTATGAATACTAATCTTAGAAATGGACCTGATTATTATGATTGCAGTTCGTTTGTTATACATGCGTTTCGTTATGCTGGCTTATCACTCGAGGGAGCTACTTATACTGGTAATATGTATGATACTTTCTTAGCAGAAGGTTTTGAAGATGTTACAAAAGAAGTTAATTTGAAAACTTGTGATGGGTTAATACCTGGAGATGTATTATTAAATACCATACAACACACAGAAATATATGTTGGTAATGGTAAGAAAATAGGTGCGCATACAGACAGATATCCAAAAGCTGACCAAATATCCGTAAACGATTACAGCAACTATCCTTGGAACTATGTATTAAGATACGCTGTAACTGAAGAAGAGGGAGAAGAAGAAGAAAATAGCAAAAAAGGATTAGTTTCCAATAAGTATATTAATTTACTTAAAGAATTAGAAGGATGCGATTTAACATTAGTTTGCAGAGATGGAGATGTTCCTACTTTGGGTTATGGATTTACAGGTGATGAAATAGGTGGAAGAACAACTATAACAGAAAGTGAAGCAAGCGCAGAATTGGTAGAAAAAATAAACAATTCTAGATATGCTGGAGCAGTTAAGCGTAAATTAGATTCTTGTGGTATATCTGTAACACAATGTAAATTTGATGCTCTTACTGATTTAGCGTATAATGCTGGTTCAGATGTAAGTGACGAAGCTATAAAAAGGTATATTGAAGGTGGGGATAGTGCTATACTTTCTTACTTTAAGTCAATAGTACATGACAATAATCATAAAGTTTTACCTGGACTCGTTAAAAGAAGACAATTAAATTGTGATATGTGGACTGATGGAAAATACTATAATCCATATTAATAAGGAAGTGATTTGATGTTAATAGAAGATATGTTTATCGAATCTTTTAAAAATGGTGCTATTGGAGCTGTAGATATTAAAGAAACATCTATAGGAATTGTAGAAGCAATTAATCCATTACAAATAAGAGTAGATGGTCTACACCTCGATTATAGCGAATTATACGTTAATTACGACCTATTAGAACACAAAGAAACATTTAAAACACTCACTGGAACTGTTGGAGATAGAACAACAACTATCTCTAATGGTTCTATTATTTTTAATAGTAAATTAAGTGTTGGTGATAGAGTAGCTGTGAGAGAAGTTACAGATGGTCGTTATTATATTAGTGGAAAAGTAAAAGGAGGTATATAGATGGATTTTTTACCAAGTATGCCTAGAACACGAACAAATATAATGTTTAATAAAAGTAGTGATATTCCATTACTAAAAGAATATGCTTGGGATTTTGACAATGATAATTTTCTAACAGAAAAAGGAAAATTTGTAATCTTAGAAGGATTAGAAGCGCTAAAAGTTAGAAATTATTTAGCCTTAAAAGTATATAAAGGTAGATTTTTTATTTATAAAAATAAAGTTGGAACTAAATTAAAAGATTTAATTGGAAGAGATAGAAACTATGTTAGTTTGCATGTTAGAGAAATGATAGAAGAGGCATTGTTAGATAATATATATGTAACTGGCATAGAAAATTTAGAAATAAACTATAACAATGGGAAAATAACTGTAGAATTTACGGTTTTAAATATATATCAAGATTATACAACAGAAATAGAAATTTAAGAAAGGAGTAAACATATGACTTATTTTAAAAGTGCAGAACAATATTATAGTGAAATGACAAGTACATTGAAAGATGTAGACAATAGTGAACATAGTTTAATATATAATGCCAATATGCCTATATCTATGGAGTTAAGTTATAATACAATGTTATTAGATGAGTTGGAAAAGCAAATACATGCTAAATCTGCAATAGAAAATGGTTACTATGATAGTTTAATAAAAATATGTGCAGATATGGGTATAGAAAGAAAAAGTGCTACGACTGCTGATGGTATGGTTACTATAACAGGAGCGCAAGGAATAACTATTCCAAAAGATTTTGCTGTAGCTACAAAGTTAGGCATAGTTTACAAAACTACTACTCAAACAACTATACCTACAACAGGAACAGTAGATGTATATGTTAAAGCAAGTGATATTGGAGCTTCTTATAATGTTAAAGCTGGTGATATTTGCACTTTTCCAATTTTGTATAAGGGAATAGATACTGTTACAAATAACGAAGCTATAACTAACGGATATGACATAGAGTCATATGAAGCATTATATAACAGATATTTATTAAAGATACAAACACCTGCTACAAGTGGAAATAAATATCATTATGAACAATGGGCTCTTGAAGTAGTTGGGGTAGGGAATGCTACTTGTATTCCAAGCGCTGGGCTAGTAACAGTAATTATAACAGATAGTAATAAGAAAAAAGCAGACGATGAATTGGTTAAAAAAACATACAGCTATATTGACGAAGTTAGACCACTATTGGCAGGGGAATTGGTTATAAAATCTGTTAAGGAAGTTGAAATATCTATAACTGGTAGTATAGAAATCGATGCGTCAACAAATCTAGGAGATGTTCAAACAGCATTTGCTACTTTAGTAGAAGAGTATTTTGATGATAAAGTATATAAAACAAAGAAAATTAGTATAGCTAAAATTCAAGCATTGTTGATTGATATAAATGGTGTGCTGGATTGTAGTGATATACAAATAAATGGAAGTTCAAATAATATCGAATTAAATATAGATGAAATAGCAGTATTAAAGAATCTAAATATAGGGGTGATATAATTTGAAACTAAGTAATTTCGGACAAAAACTTAATAAAATAGATAATAATGTTTATACAATAGAAGAAGAAATCACTCTTATAGATGGTGTGTACGAAGCTGATTTAGAACATTACAATGTAGATCCAAATTCAATATCTGTTTATACTGGAAGTAAATTAACTGGTCAACAAATTAATACTTGGAGCAAAAGCACTCCCAGCCTTACTCCTTGTAGAACTCATATAAAAGTATATAGTACAATTACTCCATTATATATTACGTATGAAACAATTGGTGATACTGTAGAAGCAGATGATGTAAATAATGTACAAGATGCTATTATTTATACTCAAACTGAGTCAAATGCAGAAAATAAAAAATTAACACAAGATTTAGATGACGAAGTTCAAAGAGCAATGTTATCTGAGCAAACAATAACAACTAATTTAAGTAATGAAGTAACAAGAGCTAAAGCAGCAGAGCAAACAATAACAACTAACTTAAATAACGAAGTAACAAGAGCTAAAAAAGCAGAATCAGATGAAACTACAAGAGCTAAAGCAGCCGAAGGTACAATAACAACTAATTTAAGTAATGAAGTTACTAGAGCAACTAAAGTAGAAGGAGAAATAACAACTAACTTAAATAGTGAAATAAGTAGGGCAAAGTCTGCTGAAGGTACACTAACAACTAATTTAAGTAATGAAGTTACTAGAGCAACTAAAGCTGAACAAGCTATACAAACTACTATAGATACAAATAAATCAATTTGGAATGACAAATATACTAAAGCAGAAGTAGATAATAAAATTAGCCAAGTAATTAGTGATATAGATTGGAAAGAATCTGTGGCAACTTATAATGATATAGCTACAACTTATCCTAGTCCACAAGATGGATGGGCAGTAAATGTTAAAGACACAGATATTACTTATAGATATAGTGGTAGTAAATGGATAGAAATAAGTGCAAACTCTATTCCATTAGCAACAAGTTCAGTTGATGGTAAAATGTCTAAAACTGATAAGAGTTTCTTAGATACTGTTAAAAGTTTATGGACTAATGTAACAACTCATATAAGTGATGCTGTAAAACATATTACAAGTGCAGAAAGAACTTTATGGAATACAGTAAGTAACAAAGCTGAAAAAAACCACACTCACGACACGTTGGTTTATTATGATTTAACAGGTAAGACAGTTGATTTAAATGATTATACTATAAATGATGGAATTGTAGAACATAGATTTTATAGATGTAGAACTATAGGTGGGTCAGCAAATATATCCAATAAACCAGTTGCAGATAATCCATTTGTTTTAGAAATAGAATGCGTTCGTTGGAGTAGCGCTACTGACTTTATAACAAAACAAACATTCACATCTGCTGAAATTATGTGTGATTATACAAGATTTTATCATTCAAGCGTAAATGCTTGGACAAAATGGGAAACGAATTATAATAGTAAAAATTTAACAAAAGTATCTCAACTTAGCAACGATGCTGGATATCTTACTCAAGCAGATGTAGACACTTCTCAAAATCATATTCATACTAACAAAACAACATTAGATAAAATTACAGAAGACGCATGGAATGATAAACTTGATAAAACAGGTGGAACAGTAACAGGTAGAATTATATGTAATGGCGGGTTAACAGTAAAAAGTCTTAATGGTGGTTCTGGAACAGCTGGATATATGCATGTAGCAAGGATAACAATAGGTAGTGCTTATCAAAATCAACCAATATCGTTTGATATACAACAAAGAAATAGATATGGCTCTATTATTCTTCAATTTCAGAGTGCAAATTCTCATGATCCAGATTTGTCTTATATACAAAAAAGAGGAAATATAGAGGCTTATATGGTTAAGTCTAGTGCTGGCGTATGGGATTTATATGTTCAAAAATCAGAGGGGTATGATGTAATAGAAGTTATTGACATGGGTAAAGGTGAATATATGACTCTTACAACAATAGAATGGAAAAATGTAACAGTAACTACTTTGCCAACTGGTTATATTACCGCTGGTAAACAATATATTGATATGAGTGTTGCTAAAGCTGAACAAGATTCTTATGGCAATCAAATTAATACAACTTATGTTAAAAAAGGAACTACATGGGATGAATTGGAGGGGAAGTGATGAATAGATGATTTATAATACTGGATATTATGCTGCAAATACTTATGGTAAAACAATTGAAAATGTCACTGAAGAAGATTTAGAAAAATTCTATGTAGACCTATCAAAGTATGTTCCTAGATTTATATACAATGGAGATATTTTTAACAGGATATATAAAGCACAAGAATATCAACTATCTTGTTTAGCTGCATATACACAAGATTTATTAAATCAAGGTTTTATAGATACCGCAACATGGGGATTAACAGCTTGGGAAGAAGAATTCGGAATAAAAACAAACTTAAATTCGTCATACGAAGAAAGAAGAGAAGTTATAAAAGCTAAAAAAAGAGGACAAGGTACATGTACAAAAGCATTAATTAAAAATGTTGCAGAAGCTTTTAGTGGTGGAGAGTGTAATATAATAGAAAATACGGCTCCATATACTTTTACAATTCAATTTGTTGGTATTAAAGGTATACCTAAAAATATGAAAGGTTTAATTAGTGCTATTGACGAAATCAAACCAGCTCATCTTGTATATGATTTTAAATATACTTATACTTCATGGGATTATTTAGAATCAAAGAATTTAACTTTTGATGATACAGAGAATATAACATGGGAAGAATTGGAAATTTACGATTAAAAAAGGAGAGATATACAATGCAAAAATCAACTCATAATTCATTACTCTTACCAGAAGGTACAGATAACGTTAGAAGACAAGATTTTGTAGACAATTTTAGTTCTATAGACGATGGGCTAAGCAAATTTTACGTTGCCACCCTTAATTCTGCAAACGTTTACAAAATAACTACAGGAAATAATAAAACAAGTTTAGAAAATGGTTATTCTATGAAAGTTGCGATTCCGAGTGATAGTACAGCGGCTGTAAGTATAATAGTTGATGGAGTTTCAGCAATAGCTGTAAATAAACCAAATGGAAGTGCTGTTACAAACTTTAAAGCAAATGGAGTTTATAACTTAACATATTATAATTCGGTTTTTATCTTAGCTAGTGGTGGAGGCGGCGACGATGTAAACTTTACTGCTAGCGATTTATTAGTTGGAAAAACTGCAAACGATAGTAATGGTGAAAAAGTAGACGGTACTATGCCAAATATGTCTGGAAAGGCTACTCAATGGTGCGGGGATGAAACTTGTATTGTTCAACCTAATCCATTAGACTCATCACAAGGAATGGTTACTTTTCCTAATTATGGAGGAAGTGGTTACTACAGTGATACATCTTCAGTAGTAGGAAATTTAGGTAATTTAAATGCTGGAAATATTAAATATGGTGTTAAGATTGGTAGAAGTAGCAATTATGGAGCAGACAGTACAAATACAATAACTGGAACATTTACTTCAGATGCAACTGCTGTAGCTGCAGATATGTTATCTGGAAAAATAGCTTATGTAAAAGGTAACAAAGTAACTGGAGTAATGAACTCTATGACTACAAATGGTACAGATGGTACAAACTTTCATTCAGATGCTTATAGTTGTGAATATGGAACACATTCATCTGGTGATGCAACTCCTTATTTATACTTTGGTATTCCAGCATGGACTTATACAGCTAAGAATGGATTTGTAAGAAGTCCAGCTAGTACAGTTGCTAGTAAACTAGGTTTAACTGCAAATAAAATAGTAGCAGGAAATAATATTTGTGGTGTTCAAGGAACAGCAACTGTTCAAAGCTTAGGTGGAAGTGTTTTTAAAAGTGGAACAGGTACTGTAACATTAACAGAAAAGCAAAGTCGTATATTAGTAGATTTTTCTTCCAAAGTCCCTTCTACCGTAAGAGTAATTTGGGGTCAATTCACTTCTGGAAGTACATTCTACTTTGTTAATTTTAGAAGTGGAACTAGTGGAACTTTTAAACCGATAGTTTGGGACAAATACTATAGTAAATATGCAGATAAAAACCCTGTTTCAATTACTGGAATTAACTTGGGTGATGGTGACTCATCTCATACTTGGAGTGCTGGAACTTATACTTATAATTGGTATGCTATTTAAGGAGCGTGAGAATAAATGAATACAATGATAGTTTATGATAAAAATACTGGAGAAGTTATATCAACAAATAGTCCTGCTGAAGGTGAATATGGAGTTTTAGTATATGATGTTCCAAACTACAGACGACCAGAAAAAGTAATTAATGGTGAAGTTATACTTGAAGATACACCGGAGATAAAGGAAGCTAAGCAGAGACTAGAAGAAATTGAGAAAGAACAATTAGAAATTAAAATGAAATTATTAGAAGAGATAGGAGGTTTTTAATATGAAGACAGATAATTGGATATACGATTACATTGTGGATTTAGTTGAAGTGAAATATATTACAAAGGAAAAAGCATTAGCATATGCAAATAGGTTTCATGACATGGGCAAGTTGAATGAAGAAGAGTATAAGGACTTGATGTTGTTTATCGAAATGACATATGCAGAAGAAATTTAAGGAGCCAACAAATGGCTCCTTTTCTTAGGAGGTAATAATGTTGAGTAGACTATCAAAACTTTTATCAGCAAGATTTTTAGTTGTAGTAATGTTAACTATTACGTTTTGCTACCTTGCAATAAAACAAACACTTACTACTGAATTTACTACAATATATGTTATTGCAATCAACTATTACTTTTATAAAGAAAGAACAAAGGATGATAAAAATTAATAACATATAAGGAGAGTGATTGAAAGATGGAATTATTCATTTCAATGGTAGAAACATTCGGTTTTCCACTAGCTTCAATAGTGGCACTTGCAATATTTATAAAAAATATGTGGAAAAATCAAATAGATACAAATGACAAATTATTAAAATCTCAACAAAAAACAAACGACAAGATAATGGACGAGTTAAAAACAGTAAATAAGACAAATGCTGAATTAGTACAAGTAGTAAGTGATAAACTTGATGCTATTAGTGATAAGTTAGATAAATTAGATAAAGAAAAGGACAAAGACAAGTAAGGAGCTATTAGTTTAGTTCCTTTTTTTTGTTACAAAATTTTAAATAAGAGAGGTAATATAAATGGCAGATGAAACTAACAACAACGAAACAATTTCAGAATCTACAATTACTACTACAACAACTACTACAACAACTGAAACAATCTATCCAGTAACTCATGCTGAGGCCGTATTAGCTGGTGAAGCTGAACCCATCACACATTTTGAGAAGGTGATAGCTAAATATTGCACTGGAGGAGGTTCTGGAACTGGTGATGTTGATATTGTTACTACTTTAGATAGTACAAATACAGATACTCAAGTTCCTAGTGCTAAAGTTGTTTATGATAATGTAAAAGATAATAGAGTTAAGACTTATACTGATATAACTCAATTAGGATTAACTACACCTACGACTACAAGTGACGTATTTAATGCTATGCCTGATAATAGCATGTTTATGTATAAAGTAAGCACTATTAGCTTTACAGATGTTCCAACATTTGGTATTTTAATGATACATAAATGTAGTAAAGATGGTTTTCATATTGAACTTAAGAGAAGTTTTAGCATTTCAGCTGCAGGGAATGATGTATTTATTGCTAAGTTAAAGGGTAAAGATGGTACTAGGTTAGTATGGAACAAATTAATTAGTGATGTTGATATTGTTACTACTTTAGATTCAACTTCAACAGATACTCAGATTCCTAGTGCTAAAGCTGTTTATGACAATTTACAATCATTAATAGTCTCATTAACACAAGCAGAATATGATGCTCTAACAGATGCGCAAAAAAATAATGGAACTATATACTTGATAACACAGTAGGTGATAATATGAGTAGTATAAATTTAGCAAGCATTTGTGATGTTTACCATAAAGGAAAGTCTATCTCTAAAATGATTAGAAATGATATAATTTTATGGGAAAAAACTGGAAAGTACACTATATTTAGTATAAATTGTTCTGATACTTCAAAAGAACAATTAAAAATAGCAGCTATATCAGACAATAGCATAACTGAACTAATAATAAACAATGTTACACAAACTATTCCAACTACAGATTCAACAACTTTTAGACTTAAACAAGGCGAAAACATAATAAAAGTAAAAGGTAATTTTAATGTTGCAGATTCATCTATAACTAATATTAAATTCTTAGATACTTGGTCAGGATTAACTAGTTTGAATTGTATGTTTTGGGGTTGTTCTGTTTTAACTTCATTAGACTTAAGTGGTCTTAACACAAGTAACATAACTGATATGTCAATTATGTTTACTGATTGCTATGTATTAAATTCATTAGATTTAAGTAATTTTGATACTAGCAATGTAACCAATATAATGGGCATGTTTGCTGGTTGTGAATCTTTGACTTCATTAGACTTAAGCAATTTCGATACAAGCAATGTAACTAATATGGATAGTGCATTTAATTATTGCTCTGCTTTAACTTCGTTAAATTTAGGTAGTTTTGATACAAGTAGTGTAACTGATATGGGTTATATGTTTAGTTTCTGCGAGGTTTTGACTTCATTAGACTTAAGCAATTTCGATACAAGTAATGTAACTGATATGAATAGTGCATTTAATCATTGCTCTGCTTTAACTTCGTTAAATTTAGGTAGTTTTGATACAAGTAGTGTAACTAATATGAATAGGATGTTCCTTGATTGTACTAGCTTAACTTCGTTAAATTTAAATAGTTTTGATACAAATAACGTAACTGATTGTAAAGAAATGCTTGATAACGTTCTTAGTACTGCAACAATTAAAGTAGGTAGTAACTTCACTAAAACAGAAGCTGATTGTAGCTGGACAGGAACATTTACTAGAGTTTAAAAAACAAAGGGATAGAAAAAGGGAAGCTTTAATTAGCTTCCCACTTTTTTTGTCCACTATTTTTCTAAATTTGTAATAAAATCTTTTCTCTTTTTACTACACAAACATCTTATAGCACTTTCATGAATACTTGGCAAGTGTAACGCCACATCTTTAACAAAAGCTATTGCTTCTTCACTTTCATTCTTATTATCATATAATCGATTATATACTCTAAATATAAATGATTGATTAAATCCTTTTCTCAATTTTTCTCCAAAAATTTTAAATTCTTGCTTCTCATATTTAACTTCTTTATCCGTATCACAAGAAACATCTCTAATTTGAAATAACATTTCTTTTAGTTCAATTATATAATCATATACATCTTTAATTTTTGTAATTCCTTCAATTATCTTATCATTCTTACTTAATAACCATTGTCTCTTTTCTTCTAACAAATATGTGTCCTCGTTTACATGCCATTTGATACTTCTCTTATGTTTCTCAGTACTTACACTTTCAACATAAAAATAATTATTTAACACTCCAGCTACATCATTAAAAGTAATAATTTTATTCATTTTTATCAACTTCCTTTTGTATTTATTAGAACAAACATATGTTCTGTTCTTGTAAATATTATACAATCGTTCGACGTAAAAGTACACAGTTCTACATAAATTTTTTGCAAATTTTGTTAATTATCTCCAGTTTTAAGTATACAAATAAATACCTAGTAAAAATACTAGAGTTTTATTTATTAAAGGAGAGATTACAATGAGTAATTTAACAGAAGAAATTATTTTAACAAACGAAAAAGAAAGAGAAAAATTAATTGATAAAGTAGAAGTTTTGAATAAAGTAAAAGAGTTAGTAGCTATACCAAACTCAATTTATTGTACAAAAGCTATGGTTGCTGAGTATTTTGAAATACCTGAACCTACATTAGATACTTGTATAAAAAATAATAAAGAAGAGTTATTTGAAAACGGGTTAGTTAAGTTAAACAAAGAAGATTTTATTAATAGTTTTAACTTGTCAGTTATAGACAAGTTAAAACTACAAACTTATCAAGGTGGATTTGAATACGAAGGTATAAGATTCACAAACAACTCATCATATTATTTTAATCGTAGAGCTATATTAAATGTAGCAATGTTATTAAGAGATTCAGAAATTGCAAAACTTGTAAGAAAATCATTATTAAATATGAGTGAAAATAAAGAAGCTATTAGTAATGAAGTAGATAGTATTATTAATTCTGCTATGGCTGCATTTTCTTACTTATCTAAAGATTTGCAAGAACAAGTATTTAAACAAACGTTTGAAGGTTTAACAAATGCTAAAAAAGAAATAGGTGAACTACAAGAAGAAAAGAAAGAATTGGAAGGTGAATTAGATACAGCAAAAGATTTAATAGAAACTAATAGTGCTATTATAGATAAAAATGGATATACTATTGAATCATTAGCTAAATATCTAGGTAGTACCGTATTAATACCTAATATGTTAAATAGCAAATTAGTACCTTGCGGAAGAAATCTATTATTTAAGTATTTAAGAGATGAGAATATTTTAAAGAGTAATAATGAACCATACGCTAGATATAAAGATTGGTTTAATGTTATACCAAATAAACAAGCTACACAAGCAACAGGACGTACAATAAACACTACATTAATAACTGGAGATGGAATATACAAATTAGTTAAATATATGAAAAAAGATACTAATATAGATACAACAAAAATAAAAAGTTATGAAGAAATAATTAATAACCTGTAGACATTTAGAGTTTAGGGATAATAATCCTTAGACTCTTTTTTTTGTCTAAAATAGTGAAGGTTCCATAGAGGAATCTTCAGAAAATAAGTTAATTCATCTATGGAATTAACTGCTGAAAACGAGGGAACTAAAGAGGGCACCCTCATAAGTTGGTAAAAGATATTTACTTAGTTAAAAATAGTTAAAAATCTGCTCTCTAGAGCCATTGGTACGACACACGTTGAGAGTACAAAAACTACCCAAAAACCCTAGAATGCATTCAAGTGCCCAAAAATTAGCCTAAATGTTAAATTATATGGCAAATTAAAAAAATTGTATTCTCTCCAAAATTCTTGTTAACTTTTATTTTCGTTTCGTATATACATGTGTAAGCTAAGAAATTTTAAATTAAATAATTTTCGCTCGAATTATATCCATTTTTAAAAAATTTTGGCTTAAAAATTTATAACAGAAAAGGAATGATGTTAAATGAAAGAATTAAGCAGCAAAGAAAAATATGAATTATTAATTAAGAAGTTTACTACAAGAGATGAGAAAGGAAAAGAACATTTTGATTCATGGGCTTTATTAGATATAACTGGTTATCAATTCAATTGTTATTGGGTAGACAATTGTTTTATGACAGAAGACATCTTTAGACAATACTATGGTTATATTAGTAATGATGATTATAGAAAGGTTGATAAAAAATATATTGAAAAATTTTTCGAGATATTTCATATTGAAGAAATTAATAAAAAGCAAGTGAGTTTTGATTCTATTGACTGCTTTTATGATAATTTTAATAAAGCTTTGGATAAGTTACATGAAAAAATGATAAATCATGATTATAGCAAAGAATATAATTTAAAGTATAAATTTGAGCATATAGAAGAAACAATTAAAGAGAGAGAATTTAATTTTGAACGTAGACTTGAATATATAAATGAAGAAACTGAAAAAGATTTAGCTAATTTTATAAATTATTTTTTTAGATAATACTGGAATAGAAGTAAATGATGACTCAATAACTTTAAATAAAAAAATAAACTGGTTAAGAGGAGCAATTAAGTTCCTCTTTTTTTTAATTGTTTATAGTAGGTGATAACTTTTTACTAGTTTTAGTTAATATAATATATATAATTAAAATAATTGAAGGTAGTATATAAATAAAGATATAAATAGGTTAATAAATAATTTCTAATAGTATATATAAAATTAAATAAAAAATAAAGGAAGTGTTTATTAGTGTATTTATGTAAGAATTGTAAGTATAACAAAAGAGGTTACTGTTTAATAAATAAAGTAAATGGATTAAAGAAAATGAATATTCAAATTTGTAAGGACTTCAGTGTGGTAACTAGTAATCAAAATACAGAGCATCTATTATTCTTAATGGAAAACTACTTAGAATATTTCTACAGGGAATATAAAGAGATAGTTGATTATATACCAGCTAATTTAGATACTAACTACAAACTAGTAAGTTCTCACAAAAATATTTACAACAAGAATTCAGAGTGTTATATAATCGAGTATAAAAACACAGTAGAAAACAACACGCTAAAAATCTATCTTAACAAAAATTATATAAGAAACGAACACTATAAAGAGTGTATAACAATAAGTAATATAGAAGATGAAGACATAAGAAATATTGATATTTTATTTAGCGACAACAATATACAATTATCTAAATTTATAAACGGTAAAAAATATGAAGATGAAGAACGAGAATTAATTATAAGTAATTACAAAGGATTAGATAGCTATAATATTACTGAATACACTTTATCACTTAGTAATATTGATAATTTTTACGACTATATAAATATGTATGCTAATAATTTTAATTTGGAGTTACTCGATAAATATTTAGAAGAAGATAAAGAACTAAAAGATATATTATTTGATAAAAAAATTCTTAATATAAGAAAAGATACTTCACATAATTTATTTTATAGAGAATTGGTATGGGAATATTACGAAGATGATGTAGTACTTTTAATAGATTTTTGTAAGGAAAAATGTAAAAACGGATATAAAGAATTTATAAAAATTAGTTTTAACAAAATTGATAAAAACAATAAATTAGTAACAAGTAGAAGTAATGGACCTTCGTATATAGAGATAGATAGTAATGATGGAATTTATAAAGCATATAGTACTGATGGAGTTAGGTGGGATGATTTTAAAGTCTCAGTTTATGAAGCAAGTAAATAGTTATTTAGCTAGGATTAATTTCCTAGCTTTTTTATTTTATAGGTGATAACTTTTTACTAGTTTTAGTTAATATAATATATATAATTAAAATAATTGAAGGTAGTATATAAATAAGGATAGATAAAAAAAAGAATAGTAAAATTAATTACTATCCTTAAATATTATTATTATTTAGTTAGTTTCTTTTTTAATTGAGATTTAGTTCTTGATATATTTGCTTTATCTCTACCAGTTAATTCAGCTATATCAGTTACTGAGTAGCCTTGACTTAACAACTTGGCTACTTCTCTCTGGTTATCATTCAAATCTAATTGATCTAGTAGCATTTCTAACTCAAAATCATCGTAACCACTCTCATTATATCCTACTTTATTATAATAACTGTTCTCAGAATCTCCAATATTATTATCTAAGTAAACAAACTCTTTATCTTGTCTGCTCTTAGCATTTAGATATCTTACCAAATTGTAAAAGTAGCTATTGGATATCTTCTTAAACCATGAATTTGTATTAATAATATCATACTTACATAAATTATTTTCATCGTAAGTTTTGTCATGGAATGTCTTAGCAAAGTTAAATATTTGTATTGTTAGTTCTTGTTGTACATCTTCATATCCTCTTAAGTTAAGACAAAAGAAATTTGGAAAACTAGAGATGCTTTTGTAAATAGTTTTTGATGTGTAGTATAACTTTGCATTTAACATTTCTACTAAGTCATAAAAATAATAGTCAACATATTCTCCAGTAGATATCTTATTTAAAAGCTCAGTAATTTTTTTGTCTCTTTTGTTGTGGAAATCTGGAGTTATATCTAAATCAGTCCAATCACAACTCTTAGAATAGTTTTTAGCTTCCTCTTCATCGACATTTGATAATACCTTATCAATTTCTTTATTTAGTTTCTCACTTTCTTTTCTCTCTAGTTCAGCAAAAACCTTGTCTAATTTAATGTCAACTTCTTTTTCTTCATATCCATATTCTGGCATAAGTAGTAGATTTGGTTTACTTGCATCTGGAGAAGTCATTTTCTTTATCATCCATTCTATATTGTTGCGGTTAACTGGCATTTTTTCTTTCTTTAATTTTGAAATTGCAATATAATTTGTAGAATCCATTCTTCGTTTACCTCGCATTTAATTTAGTTTTTTGTAAGAACAAGCTTACAATTATTATATATATCAAAAAGCTAAAAATATTAACAGTAGGTGATAACTTTTTACTAGTTTTAGTTAATATAATATATATAATTAAAATAATTGAAGGTAGTATATAAATAGGTTAATAAATATAATAATTAGTTAATGTAATTGTTTAATTGGTATATAGATAAATATAAGGTATTATTTGTTGTATTTAATTAGTATAAGAAGTTAAACAATAGGAGTTGAGGAATAAACAATGAATTATAGATGTAGTGCATACAATTTGTTAAAGAAACATGAAATAAATTACTTAAGAAGAAATGAAATATACATTACACATTTAAATATACTAAGATTGAAGTTTAAAGATGATGTGGCATTTAGAGACTACGTAAGAAACATACTTTGCAAAGGAGCTTGGTTTAACTAATGTTAGCAAATTTTGATGAGTTGTTAAAGAAAATTGATGCAAGATTTTTGTTAATTTTAAAATTTAAAGATGTTGATGCATAAAATAGATATTTAAGGAGTGTTGATGAAAGATGAGAGAAGTAAAAGATGTTGGTATGTTATTAAGAAAAGGATTAACATTACCAGAAATATACAGGTTATTAAAAATAGAAAATGTAACAGTTGAACCTATTTATCGAAATATAAATCTAATTGGAAATGCAAATCCAATTAAGGTTGCTACAAAACAAATCTATGTAATGAGAGATATGGATGGAAACGAATATTATCTAAACTAAGGGGAGAGTAATCTCCCTTTTTCTTTTGTATATTATTAGTAGAAATATGGTATAATAATAAAAGTGGTTCTATTAATATTCTGTAAATGAAGGACTATGGGCAATGGGAATGTCAGCATTAAATGCTATATATTCTCGTGGAGGCCTTGCTGTAGTTGCAGGACTTAATATTTCAAATACAGTATCCAATGTGTTTAATATTGTATATATAGCCCTTGGAAGTTCAGTTTCGATTATTGTAGGTCAGCTTCTTGGAGCAGGAAAGATGGAAGAAGCCAAAGATACTGACACAAAACTTATAGTATTTTCAGTTGTAAGCTGTATAGGATTTGGATTATTTATGTCATTAATTTCGCCATTCTTCCCTAAAATATATAATACAACTGATGAAGTAAGGCATTATGCATCATATTTTATACTAATAATAGCAATGTGTATGCCACTTGAAGCATTTATGAATGCATCATATTTTACTCTTCGTTCAGGTGGAAAGACATTTATAACTTTTCTTTTTGATAGTGTTTCAATATGGGTAATATCAATTCCATTTGCTTACATTCTCATGAACTTTACATCAATTGGAATAGTAACAATATATTTATTATGCCAGCTTATAAGTATAATAAAATGCATAATAGGTTATGTACTTGTTAAAAAAGGAGTATGGATAAATAATATAGTTGTTTAAAAGAAAATAGTAAAGCTCTCAGATTAATTTGCTGAGAGCTTTTATATTTAAATGACAATTAAATAAATATTATTAAGTCTTGTTCATAAACACATTTTTGTATTATATACATAGATTATATGTAGTCTAAAGCTAAATTTGCAGATTGACATTGATAAAAGTATATTTTACAATTAGTAACGTAAAAATGAAAAAAAAGGAAGCGAAATTAATATGCTAAGTGTTATTAAAACTGCAATTATAACAATCATAATATCATTTATATCAGGAGTATTACTAGATAATTACAAAAATTTAGCACCTAAAATATCATGTACTATGGGAAAATGTGTACCTATAAAAATGAACAATAAAAAAATAAGAGCATATATTCTTAAAGTAAAGAATATGTCAAATAAGACTCTTCATGACCTAACAGTTAATGTACAAGGACACCATAATGATTTGAAAATGGACGATGCCCAAATAACAGGAGGATTAAAATTTGATATATGTGGTGAATATAATAATTTTAATGTAAGTATACCTTTTTTGAGCAAAAATGATGAGTTTTCGGTTAAAGTATTTGTGGATGATGTACAAGGAGAACATAGCAAGCCAGTTATAACTTTACGATCACCAGAGAATTTTAAAAAGATAGGTAATGGAGAAAACAATGGGGTTTTTACTGTATTATCAGGAACTTCACAAAAAATATGTAACTTATTTTCAAATAAAGAAGAGAAGAATAGAAGAAATATTCAGAAGAATAAAATAGAAAAGAGTATTTTGAATAAGAAGACTTTAATTACTACAGCATCTATAATTTCATTATTATGTATTGTCTTTTTGGGAAAAGGACTTTATAAAAGTATATCTGGAATAGCACAGGATGAGAGTATTCAAAGTGATACTGAGCAGAAATCAAATTCTATAGATACCTCATCAAATGAAAAGACTAAAAATTCAAGTAGCAATACATCTAATAATGGAAAAAATCAAAGCTCAAGTACAAAATCATCTTCAAAAGATGGTATCAGTAATGAAGTAAAGGGACAAGATTCTTCATCATATGATAATGGAAAAGCATCTGATAATAAAACTAATGTAAATTCAGAAGAAAATAAAAGTACATCAGCATCGAATACAGATGCAAATAAAGAAACAGTAAATGAAAAAAATCAGGATAGTTCATCATCTACTGCAAATAATAATAATACAAACAAACAGTCAGCAGATGAGAAAGCAAATCAAAGTACAAAGACTAGTACGCCAACAAATACTGCTGGTAATACAAAAGCAAATCAGTCAAGCACTTCATCATCAAGTGATACAAATGTAAATTCTGCAAGTGAAAAACAGCAGGTATCAAATAGTGAATCAAGTGAAAATTAGTAGCTACAATTTTTTATAAGAGACAGCAAGAAAATCATATAAGAAGATGATTTTTCTGCTGTTTTTTTAATTTGTATAATTATTAGAATTGAATTTTGTGAGAGATATGTAGTAACAATAAAGTTTTACTAAAGAAATAAACTCAGATATAATAAACATATCTGTTCCAATTAACAATTGGAATTATATATTTTTGAATTAATTTTAGAAATCATATAAATTTATTAGTTATTATAGTAGAGGTATAAATGACGCAGACTGAAATAAAAATAGGTAGAAAAAAAGTAAGAATTAATATAAAGACCATAGATGAACTTGAAAAGGCGATGAAAAATGAGGGGTATGATGTAGCTAGTTTTGAAAATTTAAATATTGAGGAATTTAAAAGTGAAATTTGTAATTTATTTAATATAAAACCCAGTGTTGCAGAACATATTTATTCTAATATGAGTCAGTGTGAAAGAGAGATTAATTATAGGTCTAATAATGTTCAAGATTTTCTTGATTATATGGAAAAGATTACAGAAATCAAGGAATATGAAAAAATACTTTGGAAGAAAATTTGTAAAGTAGATAAAATCCATATAGATAGGATTGAATATGATAGAAAACCATCAATTCAAGAAGATGTAGAGCATATGCTTAATGCAATTAAAAATGTTAAGAATACTATGTGTGGAAAAATAGATGAATATGAAAAATTGAGATTATATGAATTGGAGACAGGAATTGATGAAAACTATATCTATGCTAAAGATATTGAATTACTAAAAAAAATGATTATTAAAGATAAAGGTAAAGTTAAGAATACATATAATGAATTTACATGTAACAAGAGAATTTACATAGATATACCGGAAAATATGAATAGTAGTTATATAAAGCCATTAGAAGGATCTATTGAATATCATGAACATATATCAAGAAATATACCACGTATAAAGCGTCTCATAAAAAATCTTGATAAATATATGAAAATAACCAGTGATGAAGAAGGAAATACAGTTTGTGAGATTAACCAAAGCAAAGCTCTTCAGGATTCTATAAATATAGCTGTGGCAGTTTATAATCAAAAGGAATTTAAAGCTGTAAGCGGAAGTGATGAAGTAGATGATTACTGCGTGGCAATGGAAAAAGAAGAAACAGTATTTGAAAGCTGCAGGGTTAATAGACTTGGGAAGATTGGAATTGGTTATAATAGATTTTATGATAGTGAAAAGAAAATATTAGAGGAAATCCATAAACAGATTGAAGAAAAGAAACTTGATGATAGAGGTAATCTTGTTATGTATAGCAGATGGGAGCCATGTCCCAGCTGCTATTATGTAATAAGTCAGTTTTGTAGTGCTCATCCCCAAATAGAAGTTTCAGTGAAATTTGATAAATCATATGGGGAGTAAGGATTATAAGTCATCTACATCCTGTTCTTCGCCATATCTTACAGTTCCTTTAGCGCTGAAACTATCTTTTGGATCATAAGATATGAAAGTCCCATCATTTGGTTCTTTAGATTTTGTAGCACATTTTGTACATGATTTTGTCTGGACATTGGTTAAATCTTGGATACTTTTCATTTTGCTCATATTAAGGCCTTCTTTCTTAATACTATTAATATAGTTTTCGATGATAAAACTATATTAATAGTATTTGTAAAAATGCAAAAAATCTACAGAATATTAGTTGAGAATTTTTGGGAATATAATAGGAAGCGTTGAGGAAAAATAAAATTGTAATTACATTTCTAAGAAAGTTTATACTTGAATAATAAGATATAGGTAATTATCATAATAATAGATAATTTATAGAAATCAAAAAAAAGTTTAATGTCAATTAATTTAATAGGCATTGAGCTTTTTTAGTTTAATTTTAATTATGTTTTGAATTATAACCACTAAAAATAGATGTAGAGAGTAAAAAATAATCTTTTAAAATATAAAAATAAGTTTTCCTTATAAAATCCTTATAATTAACATTTATCATGTTAATTGTGAGGTGGATAAAGATGAATAACATTATTTTAGAAACAAAAAATTTAAGTAAAAATTTCAAAGGAGAAAAGGCAGCGGTTAAGGATATATCATTAAAGGTAAATAGAAATTCAATTTATGGATTACTTGGACCTAATGGAGCAGGGAAATCAACAATATTAAAGATGATTACAGGAATGCTTAAGCCAAGTAGTGGTGAAATTCTTTTTAATGGCCACAAATGGAATAGAAAGGATTTAGCAAGTATAGGTTCTTTAATTGAAGAAGCACCGTTATATGAAAATTTAACGGCAGAAGAAAATCTTAAAGTAAGAACTACTATATTAAATTTACCAGATTCAAGAATTAAGGAAGTATTAAAAATAGTAGAACTTGAGAATACAGGAAAGAAAAGAGCAGGCCAGTTTTCAATGGGAATGAAGCAGCGGCTTGGAATAGCAATTGCACTTTTAAATAATCCAGAACTTTTAATATTAGATGAACCAACTAATGGGTTAGATCCATTTGGAATACAGGAGCTTAGAGAACTTATAAAATCATTCCCTGAGAAGGGAATTACAGTGATTTTATCAAGTCACATGTTAAGTGAAGTAAACCAGATTGCTGACCATATTGGCATTATATCAGCTGGTGTTTTAGGTTATGAAGGAGAACTTAAAAATGAAGAAAATCTAGAAAAATTATTTATGGATATTGCAAGTAAGTATAGGAGGGAAATGTAGTCTATGTTTAAGTATATTATTTCTGAAAATATGAAAATTAAAAGGACTTTTGCAAAAAGACTTATGTTTATAGCACCATTTATGATTATTGTTTTTTCAACATTAATGGCGGGACCATACTTTCAAATTGATATTTATAATTGGTGGTATACAATAATATTTCCGGGAGTACTGGCTGTTGAATGTTTATTATTATTGAATATTGATGGAAAGAATAAAAATAAAGGGGTTTTATCACTTAATGTGAACTTAAAAAAAGTTTGGGTATCTAAAGTGGTAGTTGCAATAAAAAATATTACTATTTCCTGCTTCTTAATTTTTGTAGCAGCGCAGACGAGTATTTATGTAAGTCCATTTGAAAGTATCAGCAATATTAATTTTATAAATGGATTTTTAGCATTTATAGTAATGATTCTGACAAGTATGTGGCTTATTCCAGTATACTTTTATATAGGAAAAAAGATAGGATTATTTCCATCTGTTATTATAAGTATGTGTGCAGGAATATTTTCTATTATAACAGCAGTTGAAAGCTGGTGGTGGGTAAATCCACTTTCATATACAGCAAGACTTATGTGTCCTATACTTAAGCTTTTACCTAATGGTCTTATGGCAGTTAAAGACAGTCAGACATTTAAACCAGAACTTCTTGAAATATCACAGATTCCATTTGCTATTGTTGTATCAATTATACTTTTTGCAGTATTTACTTACATGACAGCAAAATGGTATGAGAAACAGGAGGCAAGATAATAAATGCAGGTATTAAGATTAATAAAAGCTGATTTTATGAAATTAAAGCATACACCATTTTATTGGATCCATATTTTTGTGCCAATAAGTGTTGTTACTGCTTTTTTACTATATTACTCATATTCAAAAATAAATTCAATATCAAAATTAAATGGATTTTTTGAAGCAATATCAATTGCATTTCCTCTTATTATAGGAGTAATATGTGCCTTAGTAATGGAACAGGAGAAAAAAGCAGGAAAATTTAAAGAAATGATATCTACTGAAAATAGTAGGGGGATATGTCTTTTTAGTAAGCTTATGGTAATGATAATATGCGGTGCAATATCCCTTATAATTACAGTAAGTGGATTTTATATAGGATTCCAATATTTTTTAAAACAAAATATGTTTTCAATAAATCTCTATATAAATATAGCAGTAGTTGTATTTATAGCACAGATATCTTTATATCTATTTCATGTATTTCTAAGCATAAGATTTGGAAGTGGAGTATCGATTGGAATGGGTATATTTGAAAGTATGATTTCAGGGTTATTCATAACAGGTCTTGGTGATGGTATATGGAGATATGTTCCGTGTAGTTTTGCTGTAAGATTTAGTGATGGATTTTTTGTAAAAGAAGCTGGAACAGCAGATGTATTTAATACCTTAGCAGGTACTGGATATTGGATTAAACAGTGCGCTGCAGGATTTATTAATTGTATTATAATTACATTTGTAGGGGTTATTGCATTAAAGATGTGGTTTGATTATTTTGAATTTAGTAATTGTGAATAGTATTATAATCAGATCTAATTAAGAAAGGATGAAATTATGGCTGATATTTTAGCAATAGATGATGAAATTGGAATATTAAATATTATAAAAAGTGCTTTGGAGAAAGCAGGTCATAATGTTAAGATGGTAGATAATCCGACAATAATATTAGATAATGAATATCTAAAGTATGATTTGATATTATTAGATGTAATGATGCCAGAAATAGATGGTTTTTCATTATGCAGAAGAATAAGAAATTTAGTGGATTGTCCCATAATATTCTTGACGGCCAAAAATATGGAAGAAGATGTTGTTACAGGATTAAGTGTTGGTGGAGATGATTATATATCAAAACCTTTCAGTATAAAGGAATTGAGAGCAAGAGTTGATGCTCATTTAAGAAGAGAGCATAGAGAAAAACAAAATGCATTTTCTATTTCAGGTATAAAATTCAGCTTGTATTCTAAACAAATAAGCTTTAATGAAAGCATAATTCCATTTACTAAAAGTGAATATACAATATGTGAATATCTTGCTTTGAATCATGGACAGGTATTTTCTAAAGAAAAAATATATGAAAATGTATTTGGATTTGATGGGGAAAGTGATATTTTAGCTATAGTAGAACATATCAAAAATATACGAAATAAATTTAAGAAAATTGGAATAAACCCAATTGAGACAGTATGGGGGATCGGATACAAGTGGAAAGAATAGTAAAAGAAAAGAGTATATCAAAAGTTTTTGTGAAATATATTATCTGCTTTTGTATAACAAATATATTATTTATTGCAATTACAATTTTTTTATATGGCTTAGCATTTAATGCACATATAATGTATCCAGCTAATTATTTTGAGCAGAAGATTGAGAGTAATAGAGATAAAATTTCAAAGGAAGAATCAATAGATGAATTGATACCAGATAGATGTTTTTATTCGCTATATGATTTTAATGGAAATGTATTAAGTGGAAATATGACAAATGAAAAAGCAAAAGATGTATGGCAAGTGGTAGAAAATAATAAAATGAATGTTGGAAATTATTATTATAAGGTAATACCAAGAAAAGAAGATATATGCATTGTGGCATATGAGATAAAACCTTCTTTTGTGAATCCAATCTTAAATAAATATATACCAGATCCAGAAATGTTTATTTATATAGCAGTATTGATTATATTTGTTGTAGAAATTTTAATCTTTGCAAATATGTTTAAGAAAAGAATTAAAAAAGAAATGAAGTTTCTTTTGGAAACTACAAAAAAAATACAAATGGAGAATTTAGATTTTGAGGTAACCTATTCTAGAATAGCGGAGATAAATGATATTATTAAGTCATTAGATATTATGAAAAGTGAACTGAAAAATTCCCTTAATGATAAATGGGAAATGGAAAGAATTCAGAAAGAACAGACTGCGGCTATGGCACATGATATTAAAACTCCATTAACAATAATAAAAGGAAATGCAGAGCTGATAAATGAAGGAAAGTTATCGGATGAGGAATATAAGTTTACTCAAAATATTTTAACAGAAGTTGAAAATATGGAAGGGTATATAAAAACCTTAATTGAAATAATGACGTGTGATAAAGAAATGAAATTAAAAAAGAAAACAATAAATTTTGATAAGTTTATATGTGAAGTAATAAATCAAGCAGAATCAATGTGTGTAAATAAAAAAATAAGCTTTGAAACAAGGAGAGGTCATATACCAGAAGTAATAGAAGCAGATAAATATGCATTAAAAAGAGCAATAGGTAATGTTATTTCAAATGCAGTAGAATATACTCCTATAGATGGAAAAATAATATTTTCAGTATGTGAAGATTCTGAAAAAATAGTTATTACAATTGAAAATTCAGGTAGGGAATTTACTAAGGAAGAATTAACATCAGCATCACAAAAATTTTATAGAGGAGATAAAAGCAGAAATTCTAAAAGTCATTATGGTATGGGATTATACATCTCAAGAAAAATGATTGAAAAGCATGGTGGAGTTATGGTCTTAGAAAATTCAGATATACTGGGAGGTGCAAAAATTACATTTTATCTTCTAAAATTTAATAAATAAGAGTATAATATGAAGTATACTTCATGTGAAGTGTGCTTCATATTAACTGCATTTAAGAAAATATTAAATTTATTGGAAGTGGAGTGAAGAAATCTGAAAAATAAATTAAAAGAATATCGCTTAAAAGAAAAAATGACACAGCAGGAACTAGCGGATTTAGTTAATGTATCATCTAGAACTATAATTTCTCTTGAAAAAGAAAAGTATAATCCATCTATTATGCTTTCTTATAGATTAGCTCTAATTTTTGATACAACTGTTGAAGAATTATTTTGTCTAAAAGAAAATAAAGAATTGGAGGATGGGAAATATGAGAATTTACAATAAAAAAGGCTTCGTTAGTGGAATAATAACTTTATTATTATGTGTAGTGGGAGTTATTGCAGTAATTTTAAAGGGTCCATCTATAAAGTTGGTTATTTTACTTCCATTTCTATTGTTATTTTCGTTGACGGAAATAAGGAGGAGTCTTTCGAAATCTATGTCTAAAGAAGATATTATTAAAAATAATGACGAGAGAGATAAGTATATCTTATTGAAAACATCTTATAAATCATTAGAAATTCTAAGAAGCATAAATTTTATAGTGATAATGTTATCAATGATTTTATTTGCAGTTACAAAAAGTGAATTTGTACTTGGCATTTTTGTAGTATCATCTATTTATATGACATTGAATTTTCTTGTGGAGTTGGCTGTAAATATTTATTATGAAAAAAATGAATAAGTGTATTATTTTAGAGCAGCTTGATATTTCATTAATTTAATAAATAATATTAAGTATGCATTAAATTAATGAAATAGCTTCAAGATTATTACTTATTTAAATAACCATATGAGCATTAACATATTTAAAGTTAAAATAGAATATGAAATACAAGCTGCAAATCTTGAATTATTTGTTAAAATCAATAAAGCTATCAAAATTATAAACAGTATATACCAATACTTGTTTTTCTTTAACTGCTTTTCTTTTAATCTTTTCTGTTGCGCTTTAACTGTTTTTATAAAAGATATATCAATCCAATTATATATAAGATAATATACAGCAGTAGCTACTATACATAAAAAGCTTTTTATAACAATATCATTAAATTCAGCAGCTAATCCTACAATAATATATATACCCACAACAAATAATATATATTTTATATACTCTATAGTCTGTAATAAGAAATTAATTATATCATCATTATTATTTTTTTTCCTCATAAAACTTATCCTTAAAATATTAAATTTATTTAGTGTCTTATATTATAGTCTACCACATAATTAGGAGTAGGAAAATAATAAAGACATGCCTCCATGAACCTATAATAGAATATTGTATTGTTACAAGTATTAAATAACGGATTACTAGTACAGATGATGATTAATCAAAAGATTTGACTATATTTATAAGTAAACTGGAATTTTATTGGAATTTGTTGCTTTACAAAATAGTAGATGTAGCGTAAAATATAATAAACATATGTTCGCATTAGGACGAGTTTTATTGTATAAAAGCAGGGGGCGAGAATAAGAATGAAAACAATAGAAAGAACAGATGAATTACAATTGATAAATGCTGTAGAACAATATTTAAAATTAACATGCTATGAGTCATACATAGGAAATGATTTAGAAACAGTATTTAAACATGCCAGAAAAAATGGAGATTACAGATTTAAGATGTTAAATATAATAGAAAAGTTTATATTAGAATAGATAAATAGTGTAGAAAGTTTGTCTGAAATAGATAAAACATATAATGATCTGATTTCTAATGGGGCAGTATCAGTATTTGAACCAATTACAGAACCATGGGGACAGCGAACATGTTATATTGCTGATCCAGAAGGAAAATTAACTGAAGTTATATAATTTGTTAAATATTAATTTTAAAGTGAAGACTGTGATGTAATAAAATCATGGTCTTTTTGAATTACTATTTTATGGAGTAAAAATGAATTGATAGAATATATTAAGGAGAGTTAAATTAAAGTATTGACTATTACGTAACGTGATAGACTATTATAAAACATGTGAGGTGAGCAGAATGAAATTAAGCATAAGTGAAACAGCAAAACTTAGTGGTGTAAGTGTGCGCACACTACATTATTATGATGAGATAGGACTTTTAAAGCCAAGAGAAATAAGTGAATCCGGATATCGTTACTATGATAAAGAATCTCTTGAAATACTTCAGCAGATTTTGTTCTACAAGGAGCTGGAGTTTTCACTTAAGGATATTTCAAATTTTATAAGACAGCCTCATTATGATAAATTTGTAATCTTAAAAAAGCAAAAAGAACTTTTGATTTTAAAAGAAAAGCGTCTTAGAAAGATTATAGAGCTTATAGATAATAGTTTAAAAGGAGAAGACAACATGAGTTTTAAAGAATTTAATGTAGACGAAATTGAAAAAGTGAAGAAGAAATATGCAGAGGAAGCCCAAAAGCTGTATGGAAATACAAAAGAATATGAGCAGAGTAAAAAGAAAGAAAAATCTTATAGTGATGAAGATAAGGAAAAAATCAATATTGAATATACCGTTATTATGAAAGAGTTTTATAATAACATAAATTTAAATCCAGAAGAGGATAAAGTTCAGAAGGTTGTAGCCAAGTGGCAGAATCATATTACAAAATATTATTATAAATGCACAAAAGAAATACTTAAGGGACTTGGACAGATGTATGTAAGTGATAAAAGATTTAAAGAAAATATAGATAAGAACGGTGAAGGAACAGCAGAATTTATGGCTAAAGCCATTGAAATTTATTGCAGAAAATAAGTTTATAAACATGAAATTTAAGGCAAATATTTAAGATACACCACGCTGGAAGTAAGAATATATGGTTTAGTTTAAAAATTAATACTCAATGTCTGATGTGTATATTATCAGATATTGAGTATTTTAATAATAGCTACTATGAAATTTAAGATATATTTAAATATAAAAGCTCAATGCCAGATAATTAATAGGCATTGAGCTTTTTTGTTATCATAAATTTTGATTATGTGTGGAATTATAAGAATCAGGGAACATTGGTGGAGTAAGTTTAAACTTAAAAGTGTCTCTATCGATTAATCCAACAATGCTCTTACTAGTGTATAATTCAAATAAAAATTCTGCCATTTCTCTGCTTGTATGGTAAGTACCAAAACTTTTATCATAATCATAATTTGAAATATTATTTGCTACATTTCCAAAGTTTGTTTTAGTTGCAGCAGGTGCAAGCACTTTTGCTTGAAGTTTTGCATTACTTATTATAAGTTCATGGGCTAATCCTTCAGTAAATGCACTTACAAAAAATTTACTTGCACAATATGTGACTGCATTTGGTACAAGTGTATATCCTCCGGCAGAAGAAATATTTATAAGAGTTGTACCTTCAACATCTTTATAATCATGAACAAATAATGAGGATAAAATAGTAACAGCTTTAACATTAAGATCAAGCATTGTTTCAATTTTATTTAAATTTTGAGTCACTACATTATCATAATTACCAAATCCAGCATTATTAATTAATGTTTCAATATTATAATTTTTCAAACTGTTATAAAGTTCATAGACATTTTTTACAACTGATAAATCAGTATTTTTAATTATAATGTCCAAGGAAGGATTCTCCTTCAAAATTTCAGTCTTTAATTCTATTAAATTGTTTTTTGTACGAGCTACGATTATTAAATTTTTCCCTTTAGATGCAAAAAGTTTTGCACTCTCATATCCAATTCCTGAGCTTGCCCCTGTAATAAGTGTATATTTATTTTTTTCTTTCATAATAATACCTCCTAAAATATGCTATACTTGGATTATATTATCTAGAGTTAACTAGAGGTCAAGCATATTTGGAGGAATTTTATTATATGGATTATTCAATTGGAGAATTTTCTAAAATTACAGAAATAAGTATATATACATTACGCTATTATGAGAGTGAGCATTTAATAACACCAGATAGAAAAAGTAATGGAAGACGTGTATACAAAGAGAAAGATATAATATGGATACAATTTATAAAAAGATTGAAAGATACCGGAATGCCTATTAAAGAAATAAAGAAGTACGCTGAATTACGCTCAGATGGGGAGTCTACCATGACAGAAAGAATGGTTATGCTTACACAGCATAAGAATAAGCTTGAAGAAGAAATAGAGACACTTAATGAACATTTGGAAAAATTAAATGAGAAGATTACATATTATGAGGGAGAAATTAAAAAATAAAGTGTAATTTAGTGATAATGGTTAGGATAATTTAAAAGGAGAAGAAAAATGTTTGAATTAGCAGTGAATAAATTAAAAAAATATCTGGATTCGACTCAGGTTTTTGAAGATGTAAGTTTTAAAATATACTCAGGAGAAAAAGTTGGGATAGTAGGAGATAATGGTACAGGAAAAAGCACGTTATTAAAGTTGATTGCAGGAATTATACAATTGACAAGAGATGATAAGGGGGACATCTTTATTCCAAGGGATGCAAAAATAAGTTATCTTGAACAGATTCCTGATTATCCTGGCGCCTTAAAGGCAGCAGATATATTAAATATGGCATTTGATGAAGTAAAGAAAATTGAGAGTGAGATAAAAGAATTAGAAGAAAAGATGAGCTCACTAGATGGAATGGAGTTAGAAAGAGCATTAAAAAAATACAGCAGCCTTCAGGAAAGCTATGATTCAAAGGGCGGATATGAGCAGAAGGAAAAACTAAGTAGGATATGCACTGGTCTGAAGATAACTGAGGCATTCTTAGAAAGCAGCTTCAGAGAATTAAGTGGTGGAGAAAAGACTACTTTAATGCTTGGAAAAATACTGCTGGAAAATCCAGATATACTGCTTCTTGATGAACCGACTAACCATCTTGATATGGAATCATGTGAATGGCTTGAAGGATTTCTAAGAGGTTATAAAGGCATGATTATTATTGTATCTCATGACAGATATTTCTTAGATAATGTGGTTACAAGAATTATAGAAATTGAAGATATGATGTGTGAAAGCTATAATGGGAATTATTCTTCATTCACTAAACAGAAAGAAGAAAATATGATGATTCAATTCAATCAATATAAAGAACAGCAGAAAAAAATTGCAGCTATGGAGAAAGCAATAAAAAAATTAAGGGACTGGGCTTCCAGAGGAGATAATGAAAAATTCTTTAAAAGAGCTGCAAGCATGCAGAAAGCACTAGATAAAGTCCAAAGGTTGGAAAAGCCGAAAATTGATAAAACGACCGTAAGACTGGATTTCAATGAAACTGAAAGATCTGGAAATGAAGTTATTAAGGTAAAAGGGTTAAGCAAAAAATACAATAATAAAGTTTTGTTTGATAATGCAGACTTGATGGTACGTTATAAGGACAGGGTGGGTATTATTGGATCAAATGGATGTGGAAAAACTACTTTTTTAAGGATTCTTCTTGGTGAAGAAGTACAAGACAGCGGAACTCTTATCATTGGGGATAGTGTAAAATATGCATACCTGCCTCAAAATATCGTATTTGATAATGAAGAAATGACAATCTTAGATGAGTTTAGGAATAATGTATCAATGCTTGAAGGTAAGGCAAGAGAATATTTAGCGAAATTTATGTTCTTTGGAAGTGATGTATTCAAGAAGATTAAGAATCTGTCTGGAGGAGAACGAATAAGAGTGAAATTAAGTGAACTGCTTTACTATGATATAAATTTATTAATTCTTGATGAGCCTACAAATCACCTTGACATAAATTCAATAGATACTCTGGAAGAAGCCTTAGGAGATTTTAAGGGAACAATCTTATTTATTTCCCATGATAGATATTTTCTTAATAAAATGAGCAACAGAATAATAGAAGTTAAAGACAAGAAATTTAAGACCTATGAAGGAAACTATGATTATTACAAAAATGAAAAAGTTAAACTAGAATCTGTTAAAGAAAAAATTCAAGTAGTTCCTGAAAAAGAAGTTTCAAATGAATGGATAGAGAAAAAAGAAGAACAGAAGAAGAAACGCTTGAGTGAAAGCAGAGTAAAGAAACTAGAGGAAAAAATATTCAGCTTAGAGGAAAAGCTTGAAGAAATTGAAAGGAAAATGATTGAGGCAGGAGCGGATTATGAAAAAGCTGGTAAGCTTTGTATTCATAAGGAAGAGATAGAAAGAGAATTAGAACAGATTATGAAAGAATGGGAAGGCATTTGTTAATGTTAAATTATAGCTATTATAATAATATATGTTATAATTGGACAATATGAATTGTTAATAAGTGGAATGTGTAATGAAATAAGTGGGGGCATAAGGATGAATAACATAGGTACAAAAACAATAAAGACAGAACAGTTAATATTACGAAGATTTGAATATGATGATACAAAGAGTGTTTTAAAGAACTGGGCTTCTGATGAAGAAGTTCAGTCATTATATTCAGAACCAGTATATAAAACTGAAGGAGAAGTAAAGGAATTACTGAAGAAATATATAGATTGTTATAAAAGTGAGACTTATTATCGATGGGCAATATGTTTGAAGGATAGCAATGAATGTATAGGACAGATTGCGTATTTTATGGTTAATGAACAGAATCATTTTGCAGAAATTGAATATTGTATTGGACGCTTTTATCAAGGTAAGGGATATGCGACAGAATCAGCTAAAGCTATTATAGGGGTTGGATTTAATGAAATGAATCTTCATAAGGTACAGATAAGCCATAAAGCTTTGAATGAAAAATCTAAAAGGGTAATTGAAAAATGCGGATTAAAGTATGAAGGAACTTTAAGGGATTTCTTTTATGTAGAAAGTGAAAATAAATATATTGATAGATTATATTATTCTATTTTAAGAGAAGAGTATGATTTAATGTGTGGAGTATAGAAGATTTTAATTAAGATACATTATTAATGTCGTGTTGAGAAATATAAGTAAAATGAAAAGGTTAATGCTTTGGACTATTAGTGTCAAGTTGAGCTGGAAAGAGTACATAATATTTTTTCGTATCTTCAATATATTATGTTAAAATATGTTATAATTGGATTTAATTATATAATATAGAGTGTGCTTGGAGGAAGAAATGAAGATATTAGTATTTTGCGCAAAAGGATTTGAAACAATGGAATTTAGTGTCTTTATAGATATATTTGGATGGGCACGAAATGACTACAATTATGATATTAAAGTTGAAACATGTGGATTTACAAAACAAGTGGTAAGTACATTTAATGTACCTATTACAGTAGATAGAATTATAGATGAAATAAATGTTGATGAATATGATGCATTAGCAATTCCAGGTGGATTTGAGGAATTTGGTTTTTATGAAGAAGCTTATGATGAAAAATTTCTTGAGTTAATCAGAAAATTTGATAAATGCGGAAAAATTATTTCATCTATCTGTGTGGGGGCTCTTCCAATTGGTAAAAGTGGAATATTAAAAAATAGGAGAGCTACAACTTATCATCTCCGTGATGGATATAGGCAGGAAGAATTAGCAGAATTTGATGTTAATGTTGTTAATGAGCCAATTGTAGTTGATAAGAATGTAATTACATCTTATTGTCCATCTACTGCCTCTGGAGTTGCATTTGCATTATTAGAAAAATTAACTTCTAAAAAAGAAATGGAAGTTGTAAAGGAAGCAATGGGTTTTTAATAATAAGATATATTGAATATTTTAATAATAGGTATTATGAAGTGTAAGTATCACTAATGAAAATATAACTAGGAGACTAAGTATATCAGATTATTTGAATGGATATGGTGTAAAAATAATAACTGGAGGTAAGAAAATGTTTGAATCTAGATGCGGTGTATGTTGTAATAGTTGCGAAAGAAGAGAAAAGGTAAATTGTAATGGTTGTGTTAATATGGAAAAACCATTCTGGGGCGGAGAATGTGGTGTGAAAAAATGCTGTGAAGAAAGAGAATTAAATCATTGTGGCAAGTGTTCACAATTTCCTTGCAATATGCTCTCTTCCATGGGTGTTGAAGAAGGCTTTGATCCAAAACCTAAGATAAATCAATGCAGAAAATGGGCAGAAGAAAATTAAAGATAATTTTGTAGGTATTATTTAATGTATTTGTATTGAGACAAAACATAACACAAAAAGTCGGGAATGACTTATAAAACAATGGTAAAGTCAAAATACAGAGGAGGTAATGAAAGTGGGATGGGTTGAATGTATTGGTGATGCTATAAGCTATATAGAGAATAACATAACTAATGAATTGAATATTGATGACATTGCGAAAAAAGTACATGTATCATCATTTTATTTTCAGAAAGGTTTCTCAATGCTTTGTGGGTTTACTGTTGGTGAATATATTAGGCAACGAAGGCTTAGTCTTGCAGGAAGTGAAGTTGTTGCGACAGATATTAAAATAATTGATATTGCAGTAAAGTATGGATATGATTCACCTGATAGTTTTACTAGAGCATTTTCTCGTTTTCATGGGGTTACTCCTACAGCAGTGAGAAGGGATGGAGCAGTAATAAGGTCATTTGCTCCTCTTAAAATTAAATTTACATTGGAAGGTGGTTATATTATGGATTACAAAATTGTTGAACAGGAATCATTTACAGTTATTGGAGCATTAAGAACGTTTAAGTATGAGTCAGCTTTTACAGAGATTCCAAAGTTTTGGGATGAACATTATAAAACAGGAAAAGGTCAAGTTATTTGTGGAATGTATGGTATTAATATTGATGAAAATATGAAAAATGATGAATTCGAATATATTATTGCAGATGACTATATACCTTGGAAAGAAGTACCGAATGGTTTTACTACAAGAGTTATTCCAAAGCATACATGGGCAGTTTTTCCTTGCAAAGGTAGTATGCCTGATTCATTACAAAGTGCTAATAGAAAAATTTTCTCTGAATGGTTACCAAACTGTAAAGATTATGAAATAGCAGCAGGATATAATATAGAGATGTATAGCAATTTAGCTGATTATCCAAATGGAATACACGATGAAAATTATTACAGTGAAATTTGGATTCCTGTAAAGAAAAAATAGATAATATAGTAATTTCTATAATCAGTATTTGTATAATTCAAACTTGTTAATAAATACAATTATGGTGTAATATGTATATAAAATAATACATATTAATAAACTATTACGAAGTGCATAAGGATTATTCAAAAATGATTTTAAATAGTGGAGACACTTAAGAAAAGCCATTTTATTATAGGATATATAATAAAGTATATTGATATTAGCACTAATATACAATATTAATATTATGTATTAACAGGTAGTCTAAATTTAAGTTGAGATTGGACTACCTATTTTAATAGTATATATATCAACAATTTAGACTAACAGAACCTTATTTTAAAAATTATCTTGACTATTTTTTAAGAACAGAATAATATAGTTTTATAATTTGATAATTATCGAAGTATAATAAAATGATTATGTGACAAGAATTTAAAGTATGATATAATGTAACCAATAATTTATGAAAAAATGATATATCAATACAGGAAGGAGCTGAAAATTATAAATATTTATTTAAATACTGATAAGTCATATATAAACTTTAATAAGCTTGTAAATACACCATATTTTGTAGATAAAAGCTTAATTATAAATAAATTAAATCAAATAATAGACACAACAAATTGTTATGTCTGCATAACAAGACCAAGAAGATTTGGAAAATCAAGTGTAGCGGATATGCTTGGAGCCTATTATTCAAAGGAAGTTCATTCAAAAGAATTATTTGATAAATTAAATATAAGCAGATGTGATGGATATGAAGAAAACTTAAATAAATACAATGTTATAAATATTTCATTTAATGAAATTCCTGATCATATGAATACATATGAAGATTATATTGGTATGGTGAAGAATTCAATAAAAAAGGATATTTCAGATAATTACCCAGAGATAGATATAGGTGATTTCTATAATATTAGTACTGTTCTTAGAGCAACTAATGAAAGATTTATATTTATATTTGATGAATGGGATTATATTTTTAACAATAATCTGTTTGAGGAACATCAAAATGATTTTCTAGAATTTTTGAGAAACTTACTAAAAGATCAGCCTTATGTAGCATTAGCATATATGACAGGAGTTCTTCCAATAAAAAAATATTCAAGTGGATCAGCTCTTAATATGTTTGATGAGTTTACAATGCTTGATGATTTGCAGTATGGAGATTATTTTGGATTTTTAGAAAAAGAGGTTTTTGAACTTTGTAGTAAACAAGATAAACCATCCTTTAATGAAATTAGTGAATGGTATAATGGATATATGAATGAAGATGGAGAAAGAGTATATAATCCTAGATCTGTTGTAAAATCTCTTGTAAATAGAAAATGCAGAAGTTACTGGACAAATACAGGAGCAATGGATGAAGTTGCAGAATATCTAAAGTACAACATTCATGACATTAGAGAAGATGTTATAGAAATGGTTGCTGGAAATGAAATTGATATTATAATTGATGAAGAATTCAGAGCGGGGCAAAGAGCACCACGAACTAAGGAAGAAATATATTCGGCAATGATAGTTCTTGGATTTTTATCATATTATGATGGATACTTAAGAATACCTAATAAAGAACTTATGAAAGAGTTTGAAAAGGCTTTAAAGGATGAGTCCTTTGGATATGTTTCAGAGATAGTTGAAAATTCAAAGAAGATGCTTAAAGCTACAGTTAATGGAGATATTGAAATAATGGCAGAAATACTTCATGATGTTCATAATTCAGAAATTCCTATATTGCAGTATAATGACGAGAATAGTCTGGCATGTGTTGTAACACTGGCATATCTTTCAGCAAGGGACACTTATAGAATAGAACGTGAAGAAAAGAGCGGAAAAGGTTTTGTAGACTTCGCATTTCATCCAAGAAGAAAAAATGATACAGCATTTATTTTAGAATTAAAAAAAGATGATACTCCAGAAAATGCAATAAAGCAGATAAAAAATAAAGAATATGCACAGAAGTTTATAAAAGAAAATGAAGATAGAAAGATGGTTATAGCAGCAATATGCTATGATTCTAAAGAAAAAGAACATCATTGTTTGGTGGAGGAAATATGAATTCAAAAGAACTAGCGAAAATATTTAAAGCACTATCTAATGAAAATAGATTAGAGATATATATGGAGATATTAAGATGTACAGAAAAATCATATGAAGATGATAATTGTTGTGAGTGTTTTCTTACAGATATAATAAGCAAGTTTAATATAGGAGCACCCACTATATCTCATCATTTAAAAGAACTTACAAATGCCGGGTTGATTTTTACTGAAAAAAAGGGCAAGTTTGTAATTGCAAAAATTAATGAAGATTTAGTAGATGAAGCATGTGACATGCTTAAATTAGATAGCAATAAATAAATGACTTACTATAGTCATTTATAGCTATATAATTCGATAGTTGTCAAAATATAGAATGGATATATTTGTGAAGAGAATATAAAAATAAAATTCATAATTTAAATTATAATTTTGGTTACAAGAAAGGTGAAAGATATGAAGATTTTTTATTTTACAGCAACAGGCAACAGTTTATATGTAGCAAAAAGAATAAAGGAGAAAATTAATGATTGTGAACTTGTTTGTATACCTAAAATAAGTGAACAAGAGGAAATGGTATTAGATGATGATGTTATAGGTTTTGTTTATCCAATACATTACGCAGGAGTTCCAATAACAATGTATGATTTTTTATCTAAATTAAAAATAAAGAGTGAGTCATATGTTTTTGCAGTAGGGGTTTCAGGAGGAGGATCTTCTAATACAAGTTTTTATCAGATTAATAAACTTATTGGAAGAAATATTGATAACTGTCTTTCGATTAAATATACTTCTAATTATTTGAAATTAGGGACAAACCCGTCAGAGAAAAATTTAAAAGATGCAATAGCAAAATATGATGATAAAATAGAAGAATTTATAGAGGTTATAGGAAAAAGACAGAAGAAATCCTGCAAATTTGTAAGTATTCTAGGAAAATATGAGTATAGATTTTTTAAGGATACTCTAAAAAATAAAGATAAAAAATTTAATTCGAATGATAACTGTAATGGATGTGGAATATGCACAAAGATATGTCCAGCAGAAAACATTTCAATTATAGATAATAAACCAAAATGGAATGGGAAATGTATAGATTGTATGGCATGTATCAACATATGTCCTAATAAAGCAATAAATATAGGAAATTCAACAGTAAACAAAAACAGATATAGAAATCCATATATAAGCTTATCTGAATTAATAAGAGGTGAGTAGCAGAAATTTTTTAAAATAAAGACTCTAAGAATATGTTATACTTGGATTATAGCATATGGATTTAACTATAGGAGATGAAAACTAAATGAAATTTAGATTAGAAAATGAAAAAGATTTTTTTGAAGTTGAGAATTTAACAAGAGAAGCATTCTGGGATGTTTATAGACCCGGCTGTAATGAACATCTTGTTTTGCATAAATTAAGAAATGCGGAGTCTTTTATAAAAGAATTGGACTATGTCGCATTAAAAGATGACAAGATTATAGGAAGTATAGTATACAGTAGAATGTTTTTTGGAACTGATAAAAAGATGTGTGAAGATATTATTTGTTTTGGTCCAATTAGTATACATCCAGAATATCAGAAAAGTGGTATTGGAAAGAAGCTTATTAATTATACTATGGCTAAAGCAAAAGAACTGGGATTTAAAGCAGTTTTAATAACAGGAGATTCAAATTATTATAATAAATTTGGATTTGAATGTGCAAGTAAATACAAAATACTGCTTCCAGGAATGTCAGAAGAGGATGAAGCTGAATTTTTTATGGTGAAAGAACTTGAAGATGGATATTTGAAAAATATGTGTGGTATTTATGATTTTGATTCATGCTTTTACATAGGAAATGATGAACTTGAAAGCTTTGAAAAGAATTTTCCTAGCAAGATTAAGAGAGAACCACGTAGTACAGATTTAATATAATTGTATAGGGAGCTTTTTAGTAAACAACAAATTTTGTATGGAAGAAGGAATATAAGTTGATTTATTTTCCATAAATGTGATATATTGAATTAAAGATTACCACCGGGTAAGAATGTAGCGAGCATTCATTTGTACATCATTAGGTCTTAGAAGATGTGCAAATGGATGCTTTTTTGCAAATAATAAATTTACGATTTAAGAAATTGGAGGGAATTAAATGGAACTAAAAATAATAAATCAAGATTTTTCAGTATGTAAAGTCAAGGATTTATCACAGATTGATTATTCTGATAAATTTTGCTTTATAGGAAAGACAGATGAGGAATTTTCATTAGTATGTAGTACTGATTTAGTACCAGAAAATATAATTGAAAGTGACAATGGATGGAAAGCATTCAGAATAGAGGGAGTATTGGACTTTTCCCTTATAGGAATATTATCAAAAATATCTAGTTTACTTGCAGAAAATAAAATTGGAATATTTGCAATATCTACATATAATACTGACTATATTCTTACTAAAAAAGAGAACTTTGATAGAGCAATTAATGTTCTTAAAGATAATGGATATGAAATAAAATCCGGTAGCTAAAATATACTTACAAAATATGTTATAATTGGTTATGAACAAATTTGAATTTGTAGGGGTGTAAATAGATGATTGGGATATATTTAAGTGGTACAGGCAATACAAAACACTGTATAGAAAAATTAGCGTATTTAATGGATTCTAAATCAAAGACTATTCCATTAGAGGATGATAATGTTATTGAAGAAATTAAAAAAAATGATACAGTCATACTGGGATATCCAGTTCAGTATTCTAATTTACCATTTATGGTTAGGGATTTTATAAGAAGAAATTCTATGATTTGGAAAGATAAAAAGGTTATTTGTGTTGCAACAATGGGAGCTTTTAGTGGTGATGGAGCTGGATGTAGCGCAAGATTGTTAAAAAAGTATGGAGCTATAATACTTGGTGGTTTACATATTCATATGCCAGATTCAGTGTGTGATGTTAAACTGTTAAAAAAGACTGTTGAAAAAAATAGAAAGATTGTAATAAAAGCAGATAAAAAGATAGAAAAGACTGCTGAAGCAATTAAAAGAGGAATATATCCACAAGAAGGAATAAATATTTTATATCATATAGCTGGTCTTTTGGCACAAAGACTTTGGTTTTATGGTAAAACAAAAGGATATTCAGATAAGATAAAGATTAGTAATGATTGTGTTGGCTGTGGTGTTTGTTCAATGAGTTGTCCAATGAGAAATATAACAATAAAGAATAAAAAGGCAGTTGCAGAAGATAGATGTACAATGTGTTATAGATGCATAAGCCTCTGTCCTCAAAAAGCAATTACTCTTTTGGGAAAAGAAGTTCATGAACAATGCAGGTTTGAAAAATATATTTAGTTTTTACAGGAGGAAAAGTACATTGATTGTTCTTTTTATAATTTTTGTTGTTTTTTATGCTATATTTGATTTGATAATTAGAAAAACAGATGTTCATAATAAGTTATTCAATAAATCGATAGTAAAAAAACATAAGTATGTTAAATTCATTTTCATTTTATTATTTATATCATTTGTATTTTCAATTGAATATGGAAAACAATTATTGAAGTATATTTATGATGAGCCCAATTACTTAAGTATTATAGTAAGTGCACTTTTGAGTAGTATTTATGTGAATTTTATACCTATAATCTTTAGAAGAAATAAGTAATGGAGATATTATTATAGTAATTATATTGACTATAACATTGAAATAGTATAATTTACAGGGGGATTAAATGGCAATATCGAATGTAAAAGCGACTTTACAAGTGGATATAGAAAGAGTGTGGGAAATAGTCACATCTCTTTATGATTATTCATGGAGAAGTGACTTAAGTAAAATAGAAATTTTAGAAGATGGAAAAAAATTCATAGAGTATACAAGAAGCGGGTACGCTACAACTTTTACAATCACTGCAATTGAGCCTATGAAACGATATGAATTTGATATGGAGAACGATAATATGTCTGGACATTGGATAGGATTATTTTCAAAGATAGATGGTAAGACGGAGATAAGTTTTATGGAAAATATAATTCCAAAGAAATGGATAATGAAACCTTTTGTAGGTATGTATTTAAAGAAACAGCAGGATACTTATATTTCAGATTTAAGAAAAGCAGTTTCAGGGAATTAAGAGAGATATTAAAATATATAATTAGTAGAGGTGTAGCAATTATGAAATATGATTGTGGTTTTACAAAGGAAAATAATTGGTTTAGATATAGGGCAGCTGCAATAATTATTGAAAATGACAGTGTCCTTTTTGTAAGAAACACAAGAGATAAGTATTTTTACTCTGTCGGTGGTGGAGTTCACATGGGTGAAACAGCTGAAGATGCAGTTAAACGTGAGGTTTTTGAGGAAACAGGTGTTGCATATGAAGTAGATAGACTTGCATTTATACATGAAAATTTTTTTGATGGGGATGGATCTCTTGATGGAATGAAGTGTCATGAAATTGCATTGTATTATATAATGAAGCCAAGAGGGACACAAGAATTAAATAGCAATAGCTATACTCAAGGTGTTAGGGAAGAAATGCATTGGATTCCTATTAAGGATATTGATAAATACAGAGCTTATCCATCTTTTCTTAAAAAAGAAATAGGAAATTTACAGCCTGAAATCAAACATGTAATAACTCATGAATAATTTTTATTTCTTATGAGTTAATTACTTATTAAAACAAGAGATAAATGAGGTGGCATATTAATGTTGTATGATAATTTGTATATAAAAGAAATTGGACTCAAAAAAGAAATTTATAAAGAAGAAAGCTATATTAAGAATTTACATGTAGTAAAAAATTTAAATAGATTGTGTTTATCAAGTAATGTTACATTCTTCGTTGGTGAAAATGGTAGTGGGAAATCAACCTTGTTAGAGGCTATTGCTGTTAACATGGGATTTAATGCAGAAGGTGGAACGAGAAATTTCTGTTTTTCATCAATGGAAACTCATTCGGATTTATATAAATATATTACAGTAGTAAAAAGTATGAATAGACCTAAAGATGGATTCTTCTTAAGGGCAGAAAGTTTTTATAATGTTGCTTCAGAAATAGAAAATCTTGATTCTCAAGGTTCCATGGGGAGCCCAATTATAGATAGTTATGGTGGTACATCTCTACATAATATGTCACATGGAGAAAGTTTTATAACACTTATGACTAACAGGTTCGGCGGAAATGGAATTTACATATTAGATGAACCAGAAGCAGCACTATCGCCAATAAAGCAAATGGCTATGCTTACTATTATTAATGAATTGGTAAAGAAAAAATCACAGTTTATTATTGCAACTCATTCGCCTATATTAATGGCGTATCCAGATGCAGACATATTTGTTATTGACGATGATGAAATTGTGAAAACTCCATATAAGAAGACCGATAATTACATGATAACAAGAAAGTTTTTAGAAAATCCTGAAAAGATGATGGAGTATTTGTTCTAAGTTGCACAATTTCTTACTGTAAAAACTATGCATATTGAGAGGGCTGACCTACGGACAGTTAATAGCTATATAATTGGAAATTCATATTTTAAGAAGAAATTTAATTTGAAAAGATAAAAAAACCACCTATTTTAGTGTAAAATTGATTTGCAACAACACAATCTTAACTAAAGGTGTTTTTTTTTATGATCAATGATCAAGAATATATTACTACAGAATTAAAACAAGTGCTAGAAAAAATGCTGATTTTAAAATCAACTCGCTTAAATAATTTAGTTGCTGTAATAATAGGAATTATAGTTTCACGTTCGGTAATTTTATCTAATATATCTCAAGAACTAAAAGATTGCTATTCTAGGGGAAATGAGGAAAGTAAAATAAAAATGATGTATCTATGTATTTCAATAGCTTATTGCTGGATAATAACTTTAGGTACTTCATGTACTAAAGATAAGAAGAATAAATTAATAGGTGCAGTTAAATTTTTAAAAGGCAAAAAAGTTGTAATATATAGTCTTTTTAGAGCCAGATATAAATAGTTTAAAAGATGTTACTATTCTAATCTCAGTGAATACTATCTGAAAGCTAATGGATAATTATTACGTTGACAACATACACTTGTAACGTCCACAACCCCAACGCTTACATATTTTTTATATTTTACATAAAATGCAATTTAAACTCTGTATTTATTCATATAAAATTACAGGGAGTATAATTTTATGTAATTATTAAAATATATTGAAAATAACTGTCCGTAGGTCAGAATAGAGCACATTGTTTACAAACTACCAATTGCTATTATTACTCAGATTGCATATAATTATAGATAAAAAGAGCAAATGGACGATTGTCGCATATATGATATTCAAAGATACAGAAAGACCTGTTGATAAAAGATTCGTCAGACTTAGAGAATTGAAGAAATGATAATGTTGAATGAATGTAGTGAAGTTTTACTTGAAAAACAAGGGAGGAAATAAATTGATAATTAAGAATGACAAACAATTTAATATGTTTCCCTCCCATGTAGGGCTTAGGAAATATATTCAATATTACAACATCGTATTTCCGTCGAATGATATGTTTGTAGCACATTATACGCTTATGCCTAACGCATGCGGAACGCTGTCACTTGCATTTGATGGAAATACAGTCATTGCTGAACTGTGGGGAGCATCTTTAACCCCTGTTTTGTTAGGTGTAGAGCCAAATGGGTATCGTGTACTTTTGCTTATCCAACTTTCCCCCATCGGGCTGTATCAAATCACACGTCAGAGTCAAGCGGAGTTTGCAGGCAAACGTCTTTCTCTTGCGGATATTGACAGCGAACTTTTTCAGTCATTATTTGAGGCGTTCGTAATGTCTAAAACAGCAACTGATTTAGCAAATGCTTGTGAAAAAGTTTTGTACAGACGCATGGAAAGGCATGTTGTTTCAGACTCTTTACTGTTGGCAACCAAAGTGATTTCTGATAATTGTGGACAAATACAAGTGAAAGAAGTTGCAAGACAATCCCATTATAGCGAACGACAGCTAAACCGATTATTTCTTACACAAATTGGAATGAATATTAAAAGCTATGCACGCTTAACTCGCTTTAATTATGTATTAAAGCACATTCAAACATCGCCTTGCCTTTTTGCGACATTATCGCAACAAGCCGGATATTTTGACCAAGCCCATTTTTATAAAGATTTCAAGGCTATCAGCGGTGTTTCACCTCAAAAATATCTGAAAACAATGTCGGATTTTTACTATGACGGAACAGAGATATACGATATAATATCCTCAAAGGAGGATTGAAAAATGAAATATCAAGGTTGTCTTTTAGCGGTTAAGGATATATCCACTTCTAAGTATTTTTATGAAAAAGTACTTCATCAAAATGCAGTCATGGATATTGGCGTGCATGTGACCTATGAGGGTTTTTCGCTGCAACAAGGATATGCAGAACTCGTTGGAATATCAGTAGATAGCTTGAAAGAGCAGTCACACAGCTTCCAAGTCTATTTTGAAGTAGAAAACTTAGATGAAGTGTATGCCGAACTAAAAAGAATATCCGGCCTGCAATGGGTACATGAAATAAAAGAGTATCCGTGGGGGCAACGTGACATTCGAGTATATGATCCCGACAAACATATTGTAGAGATTGCAGAGGATATGACTACGGTTATCAAACGTTTTTTTAATCAAGGAATGTCGCCAGAAGAAATTTCTACACGCACAATGTTTCCCATCGAAGTCGTAAAACATTACGCGTCGAGCTTTGGGCTATGACACATGGTGGCTTTGGTAAATCAAAGCCGCTATTTTACTCTAAATAAAGGAGGGCATCTATGAATTGGGAGCCTTGGACAGGCTGTTACAAAATTAGTGACGGCTGTACAAATTGCTATTTTTATGGACCACATGCGAAACGTTACGGTCAAAACACCATACAAAAAACAGATAAATTCGATTGGCCGATAAGGAAAACCGCAAAGGGCGAGTACAATATTAAAGGCAACAAAATTCTTGCAACCTGTTTTGCGACTGACTTTTTCTTGCCTGAAGCAGATGAATGGCGTAAAGAGATTTGGTCTATCATCAAAGAAAGAGCAGATATTGATTTTTTGATTTTGACAAAGAGAATTGACCGTTTCCTTGTATCACTTCCATCTGATTGGGGTACAGGTTATGATAATGTGAATATTGGCTGTACGGTGGAAAATCAAACACTTGCCGATTATAGACTTCCGCTTTTTTTATCCTATCCGATAAAGCGGCGTTTTATTGCTTGTGCCCCACTGCTAGAGGCGATAGACTTAACACCATACCTTAATGGTGTAGACCATGTTACTGTTGGCGGTGAAACAGGGCGAGAAGCTCGTGTTTGTGATTATGATTGGGTGCTTAATATCCGTGAACAATGCGTAAAAGCAGATGTAACATTTTGGTTCAAAAATACAGGCTCGCTTTTCAAACATGACAACGTAGTGGAAAAAATAAATCCATTTAAGCAAACTAGCTTGGCAAAAGAGCTTGATATAAATATTTCAGATGGGAAAAGGTTGTTTTAATAGAATGTTTAATGCTTGGTAGCTTATGCTTAGTAAGCTATGCCGCCCAACGGCAATAAAAAAACCGTTGTTGTGGTGGCAGGATTTTTATGCGCTTTAACAAAATACAGTAGTCTAACGGAGGTTTTGAAATAACAATCAAAGCTGCCGTTTTTCTTTTTATAAAAGCAAAACTTGGTGGGTATATTAAAGTCGCCTGGTGTTAGTATAAAATAGTGGACATAAGTAAAATAATATTTAGTTAAGAAAGGATGTGTCCAATATGGGTAAAGGCAAGTGCTACGATCAAGAATATAAAGATATGATAGTTGAATTATACAAATAAGGAATGACAGTTACTGAGATAGGTAAAGAAATCAAAGTTAATTATGAAGAAGTTATTACTGTAAATGAAATTATGAAATTAAAAAAAGAAATGGCACGTATTAAAGAGGAAAATGAAATATTAAAAAAAGCTATGCTATATTTGCATATATAGAAGGATGGTATAACAGAAAAAGAATACGTTCTGCTATAAATTATATGACTCCAAATCAATGCGAAGCGTTAGCAAGGAAAATTGCATAAATTTTCGATTTTTTCTGTCTACTATATTGACATAAATCCATAATTACATGATAACAAGAAAGTTTTTAGAAAATCCTGAAAAGATGATGGAGTATTTGTTCTAAGTTGAACAATTTCTTACTGCAAAAACTATGCATATTGAGAGGGAGAATATTACAAGGTAAAGTTATAATTAAGTCAGCAAGTATTGTGCTGACATTAGTTATAACTTTATTTTATTTTGTTCTCCCCATTTACACATTTCTTCTAAAATGGGCATTAATGATAAGCCCCTTTTGGAAAGGGAATATTCAACTTTAGGTGGGATTTGAGGATATTCTTTTCTTGTAATAATACCATCACGTTCCAGTTCTTTTAGCTGGTTATTAAGGATTTTATCGCTTATTTGTCCAATACATCTTTTTAATTCGCCATATCTTAATACATCATGTTCTATTAACCAAAACATTATAATCATTTTCCACTTACCGCCTATAATTGAAAGCGTATATCCAAATGGTGTAGATTTTATGTCAGTTAAATCAGATTTTTCAAAATTTTTCATACTCATTTTATCACCATCCTACAACTTAATACTAACTTTAATGTTAGTACTTTACCTAAAAGTGCATACTTGTTTGAATATAAAATAACACATATACTGATATAAGTAAAACATAGATGTAAGGAGAGGATTATTTATGAAAAAGTGTAAGATAGAGGTATTAAAAACAACCTTTCATGAAGATTTAGCAAAAAAATATGGTTGTAAAAACATTGGAAAGTGTCCTATGCATAAGGTAGGAGATCTGTTCTATGGAGATTATTCAAAACCAGAGGGTTTGTGTGATGAAGCATGGAAGGCAATGTATCAATATGTATTTGCTATATCTCATGGTGCTGAAAAGTTTTATTATGAAGATTGGATAGAAAAAGAAGGTGTTGCAATATGCTCTTGTAACGATGGAATAAGACCTGTTATTTTTAAAATAGAAAAAACAGATATAGAATCTTCTATTGATTATGAACTTATTAGATAAATAATAAGATGTTATTTTCCTAACTATGACATACAGCTGTCATAGTTATTTTATTATACTTAAGAAAATAAGAATTATTTAAAGGAGAACAGATATTATGAAGAAGACTATTTTATTTGTTATATTACAACAGTATGCAGATTGGGAAGCAGCTTATCTATCATCAGGTATTAATATGCTAGGAGATGGAAGTTATGAAATTAAAACAGTATCTTTAACTAATGAAAGTATTGCATCAATAGGAGGTTTTCATACAGTTCCTGATTATGATATTAAATCAATTCCTTCACATTATGAAGCTTTAATTTTAATTGGTGGAATGACATGGAGAGATGAAAAGGCGAAACAGGTAAAACCTTTAGTAGAAGAGTGTTTTAAGAAAGGTAAAGTTATAGGAGGTATTTGCGATGCTTCAGCATTTCTTGGTACAGTAGGAATTTTGAATAATGTAAATCATACAAGTAACGATTTAAATGACTTAAAAAAATGGGCAGGAAAGTCCTATACAGGAGAAGAAAAATATATTATGCAGCAAGCTGTAAGTGATAAAAACGTTATTACTGCAAATGGTACAGCAGCTTTAGAATTTGCTAAAGAAGTAATGTTATCCTTAAAAGTTGCACCAGAGAATAACATCATAGAATGGTATAACTTCCATAAACTTGGCTACTATAATGCTGCTATGCATGAGAAGTAAAGGGATAGTTGTAAAATATGGTATAATAAGTAAATAGATAATTTGAAATTGGAGGGTAACAATGAAAAAATGGTATGATGAGGAATACGAATTTGAAATTGAAGTAATAGGATTTCTTAATAGTGATCACACAGAGCGATATTGTAGAAATGGTGAAGAAGTAGGAGATAAGTACATCTGTACATATGGCTGTCCTGTAAATACAGAAGGGCAGGGTATTTGTTCAAAAGTAATGATGATTTTGTTTCCAATCATGGAAGCTGTCCGAAGTGGTGGAGATTTAGAGAACATAGGTGGTGATGGAAAATATAGCAAGGAATTTGTATGCCCAGATGGTTGTATTATGTTTAGGTTGACAGCAAAGAAACTTGGAAACGAGAACTTTTATAAGGGGAAGTTTTTCGGTTAATGAATATGATTTATAGGTAATAAAGGGGGTGGATATTATAAAGAAATATTTAATTATTATTATATTAATGTTTGTTTGTAGTAGCATTGGATGTAGTAATTCAAATTCTAATATTAAAGAATATCTTAGTAGGGATAATAAAATTGATTCAAAAGCAAAAGATGTAATGCCGAGTCTTGAGTCTTTGCCAGAATATGAGGATATAAAATATGTAAGTACTCATAGATCAATGGTGTTATTTGAATCTGATTCTATTGCTCTTATTGTAAATTATGATAACGATACTTATGAAAATGAAAAGAATAAATTGGATGATGATTATGTTTTTTTAAAGAAAGAAGTTAAATCGAAATTCGATGAGACAAAATACTATATTACTGAAAATGAATTTTCAATAAATAGTTATAAGTTTAGAGTAATAGATGATACTCAGAGTAGTAATATTGAATATCCTAAATCATTTGGAATCATAGGTACATCAGATGAAAAAAATAGTATAGCATATCTATATTTTTATGATTTTGATTTAGATTATATAGGTAAAGAAGATAAAGATTCTTCTATGGCTAATTTTGTTAAAGAAAATTTTAAATATGACTTTTAAAATTTATTTTTAAAAGACAAATGAGTATTATAGAAAGGTATAATTTTAAATGTTAGAGAAACTTGAAATGTATTTTGGACAAGGATTTTACTATTTAATAAGTGGAGTAGTAATGTCATTGGTGATTTATTCTATTATATTAATCGCCTTATATTTAATAAGCAAACGAAGTTCTAGAAATTTAAGTATCTTTTCTTTTAAAAAAATAATTATTGGATATCTACTAGTATTATATCTGTTAACTATATTAAGAATTACTGGGGTAATTGGAATGGAGTTTCATATATGGTGGTTTGTAGAATATATTCGGTTATTGAAATTAAGTATTCCATTTATGAATGGTTCTATTTTTATGATTAGTTTAAATTTAATAATTTTTATGCCTCTAGGATTTTTAATTCCATGTGTGTTTAAAAATTATAATTGGAAGAATGCATTGTTGAGTGGGTTTGTATTATCTCTTTCAATTGAGTTTTTACAGTTATTTGGAGGAAGATTTTTTGAAGTTGATGATATAATTGCAAATTCATTGGGAGCATTAATAGGATATCTACTCTGGCAATCAATTAATGGAATTATAAAAAAAGAGACAAGGAATAAATCAATTATTAAAGGAATATGTACAATCTTTGGAACTATTATAATACTTTTTACCATATCTCTTATTGCAAATGGAGATAATTTAGAAAAGCAATCAAATGAAGCTTATAGTGAAATAGGAATGTCTGAATCTGAAATTAATGATATTAGTAAAATCTCATATTATAAAGATGGTAATAAAATAGAAATAATTGACTTAACTACTTATTCTGAAATTTATAGATTTTTAGGAACAGATATTAGTAATAAGATAGGTTCTTATTCTAAAGATGACTGTAATGACAATGTAAGTACTATAATTGAAAAAAGAGATGACGAGTTTTTAGAAATATATTTTAATGAAAAACATAGTTTTACATTTTATAATAATAAGGATTTAGTATTAGAAGATGTGAAGTATATATTATATGATTTAGCTGATGGAACTATATATTTTGCAACTGATAACAGTGATAAATTTACTCATGTTTTAAAGTATGAAAATAAAGATAGGCCATTTCAAACAAATCAAAAAATTAATAATATACTAAATCAGTTGTAATTTAATAGGTTATTAATTAGATACTACATTAAGGAGGAGTGATAATTATAAAATATTTACCTAATACAATTACATTAGTAAGAATTATCTGCTCATTTTTATTGTTTAGCTTAAAACCATTTAGTGTTTCATTTTTTATAGTTTATACAATTTGTGGATTAAGTGATGTATTAGATGGATATATAGCGAGAAAATTAAGATATATCAGTGAAGCAGGAGCAAGTCTAGATAGTATTGCAGATGTTATTTTTATATTTTCAATGATGATTATAATTGTTCCAATTTTTAAATGGTCTTGGTGGATGTTAGTGTGGATAGGGATAATTATTTTAATGCGTTTAAGTTCGTTATTAATTGGATTTATAAAATATAGGGCTCTAGCTTTTCTGCATACATACAGTAATAAGATGACTGGTTTTTTATTGTTTTGTTTTCCATTTATAAACTATATATTTGAGCTAAATGTAACTGTATGTATTCTATGTGGAGTAGCTACTGTATCTGCTATTGAAGAAATATTAATAAATATAATTTCTGATGAACTTTCAAGAAATATAGAAAGTATTGTTTTTATTAGAATTTAAATTTCAATGACTAGATCTGAGCATAATGCTTAGTGTAAAATCCCATCAAAAGAATGTGCTTGATGGGATTTTTTTATAAGTTTATTTATCAATCATATCAATGATATAAAACTTTGTATTTAAAAATATTAAATTATATTAGGCAAATCTATTAAAGATTTAAGTTCAACATCCGATTCAAATGGTAAGATTTCTTTTTTATTATTAAAGCGATTTATCCAAGCTACATTGAATCCAAAGCTTTTAGCACCAGCTACATCCCAGCTATTAGAAGAAACAAACAAAATCTCATTTTTCTTAAAATTATACTTTTCTAAAACTAAATTGTATACAGTAGCATGAGGTTTATATATTTTAACACTATCAACAGTAATACAGTCAGTAATAAGAGAATTTAGATTAGAATTTTTAACAGCCATTTGTAACATGGTAGGTGAAGCATTTGATAATATAATAATTAATAGTCCTTTTTCTTTTAATTTAAATAAAGTTTTAGGAACTTCTTCATAGCAATTAATATTTTCATATGATTTTAAAAGATTACTTTTAAAAAAGTCATTTTTTATATTAAAATACTTTAAAGTATAATCTAGTGATTCTTCAGTTATACACCAAAAATCTTCATATCTATTCATAAGACTGCGTAACCAAGTATATTCTAATTGTTTAGATCTCCAAAGATTTGAGAATTGATCAGATATTTCCTCTAATTCGTTACAGTATTGTTTGGTGACTGAATTAATGTCAAATAATGTGCCATACGCATCAAATACGCATAGTTTTGTATTTTTTAAAGTTTCCATAATAAATCCCTCCATATAGTGATGTAAAATTTTGGGTTAACGTTAACTTATGATATAATTATAAAACAATATTATTTCGATGAAGATAGAAATAATACTTTTAATTTAGAAATGTTTGGAGAGGATTATTTTGAAACCAGATCCTAGGGTAGATGATATAGCATCATTAATAGCGGATTCATCTAGAAGTATAATGCTTATGAGTTTATTAGGAGGCCAACGTACATCCGGAGAGTTAGCAAAAGCAGCAGGCATTAAACCACAAACAGCAACATTTCATTTAAATAAAATGGTTAATGCAGGAATTATTGAAAAAACTAAATATGGTAGATATAGTTATTTTAAATTAGCAAATGAAGATGTTGTAAAATTACTTGAATTACTTATGAAACTTTCAAAATCACCTAAAATCAAATCGCTCAATCAATATATACATTCAAAAGCTTTAAGAAATGCTAGAATTTGTTATGACCATATTGCTGGAACATTAGGAATAAAAATTACAGAAGCGCTTTTAAAATATGAATATATTGAATTGAAAAATGACGTATTTAACATTACTAAATTAGGAATAAATAAATTAAGTGAATTAGGAATAATAAATTATAATTTAAAAGATATAGAAAATTTACGAGGAATTAAATGTTATGACTGGAGTGAGGAAAGTTATCATATAGCTGGAAGATTAGGAGAAGTTATTACAAGTGGTTTAATCAGATTAGATTGGATTAAAAAATCCCTTACAAATAGAGAAGTGTTGATTACAAAATATGGTGATGAGGGTTTATATAAATATTTTAATATAAAATTATAGAAGGTGGATTTATGATTGATATAATAGCATATGAAATGATATATACTGGGAATAAAATAGATGAGGAGCTATGTATTGAAATGGCTCCTTTTTCAGAAGAGATATATGAAGAATATGAAAAAATATATAATGAATGTTTTTTTGAAATGAGAAAAGCACTTGATGTTCAACCCTATAATTTCTATTTGGCAATTGAACAATTAGAGAATAGAAAACAAAATATTTATGTTTTATGTAATGATAATACAATATTAGGTTCAGTTGCTTGCTATGGAAATGAAATAGATGATTTAATCGTTAATAAAAGGTATCAAAATAAGGGGATAGGACGGAAATTATTACTTTGGGCAATTGAACATATTAGGAAGAATAATAATGAGCCAATTATTCTTCATGTAGCAAAATGGAATGAAAAAGCTTTAAAACTATATTTAGATAATGGGTTTAAAATAAATAAGATTGAAAGAGTGAGATAAATTTAAATTAGCAGAGCAAGTAACATAGCAATGGAATAGTGTGATATTTTTGTGCATGAATCTTTTATAGGATTATAGATGTATAAATTTTAAGGCTATATTTCAACATTAATATGAAAATATGCCTCAAGAAACAAGTAAAAATCAGCAAAGGAGTAGTAATTTTGATATGCGAAGCAAAGGAATACTACCAAAGAAGAATTAATAAATATAATAAATTAATTGAGAAAGAAGAAAAACATTTAAAGAATATTATTATGTTAAGATTGTTAACTGTTATTTTGGGAGCTGTATGTTTAATAACAACATATTTACTGAGACAAAGTTATATCTTTTTATTTATAATTTTAATAATAATTACTTTAGTTACTTTCTTTGGATATACATATGAAAAGATAAAAAATAAAAAAGAAAGTCTTTCTATATTTTATTATATAAATAAATCATCAATTGATAGATTAAATGGAAAGTGGAACTCCTTTAAAGATACAGGGGGAGAGTTTATAGATGAAAACCACAATTATTCATATGATTTAGATATTTTTGGTAATAATTCATTATTTCAATGGACAAATACCTGCAATACTTATATGGGCAGACTACGACTTAAAAGATTATTTACAGAAATGCCTAAAGACAAAGAAGATATATATGAAAGACAGGAAGCAGTTGAAGAACTTGCTTCAAAAGCATACTTTAGACAAAGACTTGAGGCGGAAGGAAAAAGAATCTCTAATAATAAGCAAAATTTAAAAGAACTTTTTTCATGGATGAAAGAAAAGGATAAAATTATTAAAAGCAGTACAATTACTAATATAATTAGAATGTTATCGTTGATAACTACAGTACTATCATCAGTTTTAATAATTAGAATAATTACAAATTTAATTTCTTTTGTATTAGGTATAAGAATTTTTTTACCTAAGATAGTTTGCTTAATTCCATATTATATTCCAATATCACTAATTATAATACAATGCATTATTCTAAGAATAAATAATGAACAGAGAATGAACAATTTAATTATTGCTGAAAAATATAGCAATACTATGATCACATACAAAAATATTATAAAGTATATAGAAAAAAATAATTTTAAATCTCAATATATAGTTAAGTTATACACAGAACTGTATAACTGTAACAATGGTGAAAGTGCTTCTAAGGAGATACGTGAATTTTCAAAAATTTGTGAATCTATAGCAAGCAGACGTAATATGATTTATCAGATTTTAAATCCAATTATTATGTTTGACTATCATTTAAATATTTTTCTTGAGTCATGGAAGCTGAAGAGTGGAGAAAATTTTGAAAAGTGGATTAATGTAATAGCTGAACTTGAAGCTTTGTCAAGCTTGGCTATTATTAGATATAATAATAAACAGTGGAGCATGCCAAAGTTTGTAAATGGAAAATTAGAAATAATGGCTGAAGAGATAGGACATCCTCTTTTAAGTGAAAAACGAGTATTAAATAACATCAGGGTTAAAGAACCTAATCAAGTGATACTAATAACTGGATCTAATATGTCTGGAAAAAGCACTTTTATGAGGACAATTGGAATCAATCTTGTATTAGCTTATGCAGGAGCACCAGTATGTGCATATAAATTTTCCTGTACAATTATGAATTTGTATACTTGCATGAAGATAAGCGACAGTTTAGAAAAGGGCACATCTTCTTTTTATGCTGAAATATTAAAGATTAGAAATATAGTTAAAGCTTCAAAGGAAGGACAACAAATTCTTTTTTTATTAGATGAAATTTTTAAGGGGACTAATTCAACTGATAGACATACGGGAGCTATGTTTTTAATATCACAATTATGCAAAAGTGGAAGTATCGGATTTGTATCCACGCATGACTTGGAACTAGGAAAAATGGAGAGCAGCTATAATTTAAATGTTAAGAATTATCACTTTTCAGAGTATTATAACAATAACAAAATTTATTTTGATTATAAGTTGAAAGTTGGAATTTCAACAACAAGAAATGCTAAGTATTTAATGAAATTAGCAGGAATTGAAATTGAAGAAAAAAGTTAATAAAGCTATGATTCAACAAATATTGGTAGTCTTAAGAAATCCAGATATTCTATGGTTTGGGTAATTTTAAAGTATTAGCAGTAATAATGAACCAGAAATTATCATATATTTACTTAAAAATAAATTTGTGATATTATTAATTTAAATTTTTATTAAATGGAGGAAAAATAATGGAAACCGAACCCGGGCCTACGAATGTAACAGCTCAAATTATTTTAATAGTCATTTTAACATTAATTAATGCATTTTTTGCCTCAGCAGAAATGGCTATTGTATCAATTAACAAAAATAAGGTGAAACACCTTGCTGAGGAAGGTAACAAAAAAGCAACTATATTACTAAATTTAATGGAAGAGCCTACAAAATTTTTATCAACAATTCAAGTTGGTATAACTCTTGCAGGATTCTTTTCAAGTGCATCAGCAGCTACTGGATTATCAGGAACTTTTGGAGAATTATTAAAAAGTATTGGTATTCCATATAGCAATGAAATAGCTTTGGTTGTAGTTACTGTTATACTATCGTATATAACTTTAGTTTTTGGAGAATTATTTCCAAAAAGAATTGCTTTGCAAAATGCAGAGGCAATTGCTATGTTTTCTGTTAAACCAATTTTATTTGTATCAAAGGTTACATTGCCTTTTATAAAATTTTTATCATTATCTACAAACCTACTTATAAAATTATTTGGCTTTAATGTAGATGGTTTAGATGAAAAAGTATCAAAAGAAGAAATAAAGTCAATGGTTGAAGTTGGACAAGAACATGGTGTAATAAATGAAACTGAAAAAGAAATGATAGATAGTATATTTGAGTTCGATGACAAATTAGCTTATGAAGTTATGACTCCAAGAACTAATGTATATTTAATTAATATAGATATTCCGTTAAGTGAATATATAGATGAACTCATTGAAGAAAGGTATTCAAGAGTACCAGTTTATGAAGGTGATACTGACAATATAATAGGTATTCTCTATATGAAAGATTTCTTTATTGAGGCTAGAAAATGTGGTTTTGATAATGTTGAGATTAGGTCAATATTGCAAGAACCTTACTTTATACCAGAGACTAAGAATATTGACGAATTATTTAAAGAATTGCAGTCTTCTAAGAAACACATGGCTATATTAATAGACGAATATGGTGGATTTTCAGGAATAGTCTCAATTAAAGATTTGATTGAAGAAATTATGGGTGAGATAGAAGATGAATATGATGAAGAAGTATCAACTATTAAAAAAATAGATTCAAATATATTTATGGTAGATGGATTAATACCCTTAGATGAATTTAATGAAAAATTCCATACAAATATCGAAGCTAACAATTATGATACTATAGGAGGATTTGTGATCGATAAATTAGGTAGAATTCCTTCAAGTGTTGATAATGAACATAATGTTGAGCATGATAATTTAGTATTAAAAATAGATGAAATAAAAGAAAAGAGAATTAATAGAATTAAAGTATATATTCAAGCATAAAATTACATTTAAATAAGCAAATAAAAGATACTCTGCTAAAAATAAAGCAGGGTATTTTTTTGTGGAATTACTAAATTTACAAAAAAATAACAATCAACATTAATTAATAAATCCTACATTAACTGTGCATATTAATATTGGTAAATAATAATTACAAAAAAGGAGTTATATCATGAAAAAGAAAATTAGAATATTTATAATGTTACAAGTAATGGTGTTGTTACTTAATATTAATTGGGTAAATTGTTATGCTCAAACTCAAGTTATTTCTTTAACACAAGAACAACAAAATAATTCAAAAGATATTGTTGATATTGCTAGTGAAGATGGCAGATTTAAAACTCTAGTAACTGCTTTAAAAGCTTCAGAGTTAGTTGATACCCTTAAAGGTGAAGGTCCATTTACAGTATTTGCACCTACGGATGATGCCTTTGCAAAGCTTCCACAAAATACAGTCAATGATCTTCTAAAACCAGAAAATAAGGATACTCTCGTTAAGATTTTAAATTATCATGTTGCACCTCAAAAGCTTACAGCAGCAGATGTATTAAAGTTAAATGGTAAGGAATTAACAATGTCAAATGGGGAGAAAGCTAAAATAGAAGTGAAAAATAATGAAGTATATATTGATGGTGCTAAAGTTATAATTACTGATATTATGGCTAAAAATGGAGTGATACATGTAATAGATACAGTTATGATGCCATAGATAAAGAATATATAAATAAAATGCTCCTTCTTATAGTAGACAGTTAAAATAAAAAACTGTTTCTATAATGGGCATTTTATTTTTTTATTAAGTCCGTTAAAATAACTCTTAATTGTTATTTATTTCTAAAATATGTTAAAATATTATATAATTTATATACAGAATATAAACTATTGTTTCATGCTTGCCTTGGTTTAATTACACATCTTTTAATGTAAACAATGAAGGCAGTAATCCATTTTTATTTCCAATGGTAACATGGGGAAAGTTTTTTGAAGAAAACAATAAAATTATTATGCCATTAACAATTCAGGTTCATCATGCAGTTGCAGATGGATATCACTGTTCATTATTCTTTTCAGATATAGAAGAAATATCACGAAATCCAGAACAATATTTAAAGTGAATTATAATACTGATTTAAAAATAGTAATAATAATCATAAATAGTATAAGATATAGGTGAAAAAATTAATATACATCATCTTAGGGTAATTAGAGAAAAGATATAAAAGAAAGGAAAAGATATGTAGTATGAAAAGATGGACATTGTCAATTATTATTATAACACTAATTCTAAATATCAATGGATGTACAGCAAATGGAAGTGGTCATAATGATACAAACAATCAGGAAGGAACCTTAAATGAAATTAATTCAACTAATGTAGAAAGTGATTTTAATAAAAATAATCAAGAGGAAAATAAAAAATTATCATTTAACGAATTAATTAATTTAGATAAACCTAGTATAGAAGATGCTAAAGATTTTAATTTATCATTAAAAAATGGTAGTGTGATAATGTTTTTAAAAGATAATAGTAGGGAGCACGAAATATACAATATATCAAATTTGGATAAATTTATTGATTCATTTAATTCTGGTGAAGAAGCTTATGTACGTGTTATAAAAGGTAGTTTAAAATTAGATGGCACATTTATATTGAATAAATTAGATGAATATGAAACTGATGGTAAATACATTAAAACTACATCGTATGATGTGTCTTCTGATAAAAATGAATTAATAGGAGGAAAACCAATATATGCAGCAAAAATAACAAAAACAGTTCTAGATGATGGCATTAGATATTCTATATGTGGCAGCAAGGATACGCCAGATGATATGGGGGCAACTGTTATCAGCTTTGGTAATGATGATGTTAAAAATTAAAAGTCTTATGTTGTAAGTATATTAACTATAGATTTATTTAATATTAGAGAAATATATAATTTTGAAAAGATTCATAATTATAATACAGGTATACGATTGTAAATAATGATAAAATCCAATAAGGGTGATTTAAATATGATTGAATTAAGAAATCTTAATTATAAAGATGTAAAATTTATATTAGAAAATTAGTCTGAAAATATTTTGCTGGGATATTACTATTCTAATTTTTCAATTGGAATAATAAAGATATGAAATTTCCATTACTAATTGTAGGAATTATATTAATTATTTTAGGAATTGTTTTATGGGTACAAGCAGTTATTATATCAAGAATAGATAAAAATATTACTGAAAATAAGTTGCTAACAACAGGGGCTTATGCTTGGGTACGTAATCCTATATATTCAGCGTTTACAATTGTGTACACAGGAATATTATGTTTACAAAATAATTTAATTCTTTTAGTATTACCTTTTATCTATTGGTTGTTTTTGAGCATAATTGTAAAAAAAGAAGAGACTGTATTAGAAAAAACATTTGGACAAGAATATTTGATATATAAGTCAAAGGTGAATCGTTGTATTCCTTGGTTTCCTAAAGGATAACTTCTATTTTAATATAATAAGGAAAAGCACTTATAAATAGTGATTGCAAGGAAGTAATAAAAGAATAATGAGATTTAACGAAAATTAATATAATTCCAAATTTTACGTTGATGACTCAGGGGATAATCCTGTTTATTGTCAGGGGGTGAAAAGCAGTGAAATATTGTCCTAATTGTGGTACTAAATTTTTATATAAAGAGAGATTAAAGGCTTGGAATAGACAATGTAATGAAATTCATTGCTCTAATTGTAGTGCAGAATATAAAAAGAATAATAGAATAGCTACTGGATTAAGTGTATTTATTAGCTGCTTCATATCATCGATAATTTTAAATGAAATTAATTTAGAAATTGAAGTATATGTAATAAAGCTAGCATTAGTAACTGTAATTGCATTTATTTCATGTTTTATAATATTATCATTGCTTAATTTGTTCATAAAATATGAAAGAGTTAAATAGAAGCTTTCTATGTGTGACAATACAAAAATTATAAAGATATAGTAGATAAGTATACTCATAGTTAAAAATCTTTATAGAACACTTACAAAAACAGAAGCATACTATAATTATGAAATTAATATTAAGGATTAAATAATATGAGTAATAATGATAAGTATATAGATGACGGTTCTTGGTTTATATATGTTCCGAAGAATAAGATTTTTGATGGAGCAAAATGTGACTTTAGAGGTGATATAGAGAGTAATACAAGTATGATTAAGGATTATGGTCCAAAGCCTTATGTAGTTAATATTGATGAAGCTACTAAGGAAAATAATAATTTCCGTATAGCATTATGGACAGGAAATCATCTTCAAGTTACATTGATGAGTATTAAAGTGAATGATGATATAGGTGTAGAAATTCATGAAGATACTGATCAGTTTATACGTATTGAGGACGGACAAGGAATAGTCAAAATGGGAAAAAGCAAAGATAATTGGGATTTTGAAAAAAAGTTTGAAGATGATTTTGCAATAATGATACCTGCTGGTACTTGGCACAACATTATAAATACAGGTGACAAACCACTTAAAGTATACTCTATCTATGCACCACCTCATCATAAACGTGGCGTAGTTCATGTCAATAAAGAGGATGAATAAGACAAATAAATAGTATCTAGCAAATTAAAAGGCGATAAAGATTAAAAATTTATTGCCTTTTCTTATTTTACCTAATAGGTAGAGAAAATTTTAAAAATCTCTTCTAAAAACATATATTTAAAATAGTGTCCTTATTGTAGCCTTAGTAATAGTAGCAATAGGGTTACTTTTTCATATTATGTATTATAATAATGAAGGGATTGATAGAATATGAGCAAATTTTTAATTTCTGTAGGGCATACAGCAAGTGGACAGACAGGTTGCGGAGCAGTAGGGTTATTGGATGAATCAAATTGTACAAGAGAAATAGCTCCTTTGGTTGTAAAAAAGCTTCAATCTCTAGGGAATACAGCAATTAAGCTTCAGATAGACTCTGGAAGTTCTACAGATTATGTTACAAGAGTTTCTCAGGCTAATTTAGAAGGCGGAGACTATTTTGTTGAAATACATCTTAATGCAGGGGGAGGAACTGGTTGTGAAGTTTATACAACAAATGGATCATCAGCTTCAAGTTTAGCTCAAAAAGTTTCAAGCTCTATTGCAAGTAATTTAGGTATTACAAATAGAGGGTATAAAACTAGTAGTGGACTTTACGTATTAAATCATACTTCTATGGCTGCAATGCTTATTGAATGTTGCTTTGTTGACAATGAAATAGATTATAAGGCTTATAATGCAGAAATAATCGCATCAGCTATTGTTGAAGGGCTTACAGGACAGAGTACATTTTATGGCAATGGAACATGGATAGCTGATAATAATGGATGGTGGTTTAAGTATTCTGATGGAACATGGCCAACAGGATGGGCTAAGTTACCAATTGGCAATAACAATTCTAATTTAGGGTGGTTTTTATTTGATTCAAAAGGATATATGAAGACACAATGGGAAAATCCAGATGGAAACTGGTATTACCTAGGTGAAGATAATGATGGAAGAGCACGCCAAAATGAATGGCTTATGACAGTAAGACAAGCAAGTGGTATTATTTTAATGATAATTGTGCTATGGTACAGTCTAAATGGATAAAATATAAAAATGAATGGTATTATCTAAATAGGGATGGGTCTATGGCAACAGGTTGGCTTCAAGATGGAAGTAAATTATACCTTCTTTACAGTAATGGTGTTATGGCTCATGATACTGTGCTTTATGGATATAAATTTGATTATGATGGAGTTGCAGCAAAAGTATAATGAATGTTAAGAAATTTTAGAAGTTGGTATGGAACTTGTGAGCGATATTACAAATAAAATATTTAATAGTGTATTTATATGTTCCCAAGACTTAGATTTTGGGAATTTTTTTCGAATATTAGGAAATTATAATCATAATATAATTAACATATACTAATGATTTTTTATAAAAAAGTATTTACTTAACCGTTAGAGAGTATAAATATATAGAGGTTATTTTAGCGATAATTAAGGAGATGAAATTATTTGGTCAGGAGTAATGAATATATACCACCAATTAATCCCAAATATGAAGAAAGATTAAAAATGTTAAAAATTGCATTAGAAGAAGTAAACCGTCCTGAAGATTTTGATAATTTAGTAGAGTTACTTGCTCCTCCTATAGATATTACCAACATTAATTCAACAGGAAAGTGTAAAGGAATTAAGGTGGGAATAATAGGTGGTGGAGTAGCTGGCCTAGCTTCTGCCTTTGAATTAAGAAAGCTTGGATTTAATATTACAATATTTGAAACTGAATATAGTAGAATTGGAGGTAGGATTTATACTTATTATTTTGATAAACGTAAAAAGTTATATGGTGAACTTGGAGCTATGAGAATACCCATAAGTCATGAAACCGTATGGCACTATATAGATCTCTTTAATTTAAAAACAAGACCATTTATTCAGAATGATGAAAATACGTTTATTTATGTTAGAAATAAACGAGCAAGAAATGATTTAGAAGGAAAAAGTGTTATGGAAAAAATATATCCAGAATTTAATTTAACACCAGAAGAAAGAAGAACACCTTGGCAAGAGATGCTTAAATATACACTATCAAGGAATCTTTTAAAGATAAGTCCGTCTATAAGAAAAGAATTGATAGAGATTAAAGAAAACTATAATCGTATACTTGAATATTTTGATAGTTTAAATATTAGAGAAGTATTTGAAGAAATGGGATTAAGTAAAGGTGCAATTGATATGCTCTCAGGAGTTAATTCTTTTTTGGGCAATTTTTACTACAATAGTTATTTTGAAAATCTTCAAGATGAGTATACAGTGAATTATGCTTATAGATATGAGATAGTAAATGGATATGTGAAAATACCACTAGCATTTTATAATTCTTTGATGGAAAAAGATCCAAAAGAATATTCTAATATAAAGGCAGAAGATTTAGGAAAAGTTTTTTTGAAAAATGGAAAAACAGTTATTGGAATATATAAATCAGATAAAAATAATAAGGTAGTTCTTAGATATAAAGATGAGAGAACGTTAGAAGTTAAAAATGAAGAATTCGATTTTGTAATTTGTACTATTCCATTTTCAAGTCTTCGTAATGTGGAAATATATCCTATGTTTAGTAATGAAAAAATGCAAGCAATAAAAGAACTTAACTATGCATCAATTCAAAAGACAGCATTTGTATGTAAGGAAAGGTTTTGGCAACGTGGAGGACCTCATGAAAAGATAATTGGTGGAGGATCCTATACAGATGAAGTTGTTGGAAGTATATGGTATCCGTTTTATGATGATAGTAGAAAGATAGAAAATAGAAAGAAATTTAATAAAAAGAAAAATTATCGTAATAATAGAGGAATTTTATTATCATCCTATAACTTGAATCAAGATGCTATTCGTTTAGGTAATTTAGAAGAAAGCAGACGTTTTGAATTAATAAAGCGACAAGTTGAAAATGTTCATGGCTTACAAGAAGGGGAATTAGATAGCATAGTAGAAGATTATAAAACTGTTCTTTGGGATAAAGAAAAGGGGTTTTATGGAGGTGTTTGTTATAATAAGCCAGGCCAGCAAAAACTTTTTTTGTATGCATCAGCTAAACCAGAATATGATAATAGAGTATATTTTGCTGGAGAGCATGTTTCAGTTAGTCACGGATGGGTACAAGGGGCTTTAAGTAGTGCTATGAAAGCAGCTAATGATATAGCTGAATATTGTAAAGTTATGAGTTCTAATTCTATGAAGTAAAACTTACTTTACACTGACGTTGATATCCATTTTAATATCAGTATAAAAATTTTAGCATCCCAATTATAAAAATTACATTGAAAGTAAGTAAACAGACAGGCTATTAAACCTGTCTTTTATTAATTAATTTTTTATCAAAGAAAATTAAGACTATTATGCTTAATATTATTAGAAAGATTAAAAATAAGGCGGTATGAAGAAAAAATTCTTTTGGAAGTATCTTCTTGTAGAAGAGGATGATACATATATAACAGAATTTGATAAGATAATTTCAGATATAAAATATGATCAGTGGGAAGAATTTAAAAATAATTTAGAGTCATATAGAAATGTTAGAAAAGGTGTAGTTTATGCTGTTAATTCTAATAATTTGCAGGAAGCAAAAAATCAATATATCGAAATGGAATCAATAACAGAAAAGGTGTTTGACAGCATTAACAATGTAGTGGAAACAAATTTAAATTATGCAAATGCAGCAAATGAAAGTAATCACTCAACTTACATAAAATCAAGGATGATTATGCTTGTATTAAATATTTTTGGAATATTATTAGCAATTATGCTTGGAATTATAATTGCAAGAGATATAATTAAACCACTGGAGAAGATTAAAAAATTTGCTGAAAATTTAGCTCTATATGATTTTTCAGTACCAATTTTTATAACAAGAAAAGATGAATTTGGACAAACAGGTGTAGCTTTAAATAGAGCTCAAAAAAATGTAAATGAATTAGTTAAAATAATAATACAAGAAACACATGATATGAGTGCATCAAGCCAAGAATTATCAGCAACAGTTGAAGAAGTATCAGCAACAGCTATAAATATTAATGAAGCTATAAATAATATTGCACAAGAGATGGAGGGAGCAAGTACAACTTCTGAAGAAATTAGTGCAGCGGTTGAAGAAATGGATTCGGGAATTAATGCACTTTCTAATAAGGCAATAGAAGGAAGTAACAATTCTTATAAATTTAAAGAAAAAGCAACAAAGGTTAAGTACAATAGCAAAAAAGCTATTGAGGAGACCGGCATACTATACAAACAAAAGCAAGACAAAATGTTGAAAGCTATTGAAGACAGTAAAGTTGTAGACAATATTAAAATTATGGCAGATACTATTGCAAGCATATCAGAAAAAACAAATTTACTTGCATTAAATGCAGCAATAGAAGCAGCAAGAGCTGGAGAACAAGGAAAAGGATTTGCAGTAGTTGCAGAAGAAGTAAAAAAGCTTGCCGAACAATCATCACAGGCTGTGAACTCAATTCAAAATACTATTTCAAAAGTTCAACAAGCATTTAAAAGTAGTATAGAAAATGGTAAAGACTTGCTAGAATTTATAAATGAAAATGTAAATATGCAGCTTGAGGATTATGGAGAAACAGGAAATAATTATTATAATGATTCTGATTTTGTAAGTAAAATGTCTGAGGAAATTGCAGCTATGTCAGAAGAAATAACTGCATCAGTAGGTCAGGTAAGCGAAGCAATGCAAAATATGGCTGAGACAGCACAGAAATCCACAGAACAGACAGAATTAATAAAAGAAAGTATAAATCAAACTACAAAAGCTATGGAACAAATAGCTTCGACGGCTGAAGACCAGGCAAAACTAACACAAGATCTTAATAAAATTATACTAAAGTTTAAAGTTTAATATACTTAATAATTTAAGATGTATTAAAAAAGATTTTTCAATTATTTTAAGAAAAAATTATATAAAATATATTCAAAAAGTCATTTGTACTAAATACTCTTAGATTTTTACATGGAGATAAATTATTATGAATTATAAATCAAAAATTTCGATACATTTTGCTATAATAATATATTTTAATATTTATTTTAATTTCGGTATTAATGTTTTTTGTTAAAATATCTAAAAAATTCAATAGAATTCAGTTTTTACTTGATATTGTAGCAATATCATATTCAAGTATAATTATTTTTTGGAATTTATTAATGCACAATAGTTTTATTGCATTTATTAGAAGTTTGGATAATTTAATATTATTTCTATACATGGACGGTATTTTAAAAATACTTTAGATGATATGATAAATAGTGAAAATAGCAGTAATAAAATTACAGTTTTATACATAGACTTTGATAGATTCAAATCAATAAATGATACTTATGGGCATGATGTAGGAGATGAAGTATTAATTGAAATTTCAAAAAGACTTGCAATAACAAATAACAAAGATAACATATTGGCAAGACTAGGGGGGGATGAATTTGTATTAATGATATCTGGAAATTATAGTAAGGACGAAATTGAAAATATAGTAATCGATATGATAAACTGTTGTAATGAACCTATATATATTGGTACGTATGAATTTCGAGTAACTATTAGTGTTGGTGTTACAACTTTTCCTGAAGATGGTGATACACGAAATATTCTTATAAAAAATGCTGATATAGCAATGTATAATTCAAAATCAAAAGGATATAATAAATATTCATTTTTTAATTCTTATATGAATGATATAATTTTGGAGAAACATGAAATTGAGATGTTACTTAGAAATGCTGATTACAATAAAGAATTTCAGCTTCATTATCAGCCACAAATAAATCTTGAAAATGACCAATTAGTTGGAGTTGAAGCTTTAATAAGATGGAATTCGCCTATAAAAGGCAATGTTAGACCTGATAAATTTATAAAAATTGCTGAGGAAATAGGTGTTATAGAAGAAATAAGTGACTGGGTAATGAAAGAAGCTTCTCGACAAATTTACGAGTGGAATACAAAATACGGATTAGATCTTAAGATGGGAATTAATATTTCACCTAAACAGCTTGGTGATATAAATTTTGTAAATAAAATAAAATATATTATTGATACCTATAAATTAGAACCAAAATGGCTAGATATTGAAATTACAGAGAATATAGCCATGAGAGGTGAAAAGATTTTAGAGAAAATATTTGCATCTTTAAATGATTTGTCAATTTCAACCTCAATAGATGATTTTGGTACAGGATATTCATCATTAAGCTATATTCAACAATTCTCATTTAACCGTTAAAAAATAGCTAAAGAGCTTATTGATAAGATTTCAACAGATTGTAGCAACAATCATATAGTTGAAGCAATAGTTGTAATGTCTAAATCTTTAAAGGTAGCTACAATTGCTGAAGGTGTTGAGAATTATGAACAGGTGAATATTTTAAAAGATATTGGCTGTGATGAAATTCAAGGTTATGTATTTAGCAAACCATTACCTGCAAAGGAACTAGAGTATAACTTTTTAAATTTGTAGATAATACATCAAGTATATTGAGTAGTATTATTATTGTATGAGTCAAATTATACAATAATAATAGTTCCTTTAGTCTTTAGGTTATACAGGGTTTGGAATTTCTACTAATTACGTTACAAGAGTGTCGCAGGCTAATTCGGTATGTGGAGATTATTTTATGGAACATGATGTTCAGCAGTGTGGCGGCTAAATTTATCTTATTTACAACAATGACGTTATGGTTCGTGATACAGTTCTTTATGGATATGAATTTGATTCTGATGGAGTTGCAACTAAATTTTTATGATAAAGATAAATACTATTTAAAGATATTATGCATAATGAAACCTGTTGTCTCTGATAATATATTTTAGAGAAAAAAGGTTTTATTTATAAAATTAATTTAAAGACAAAGATGAAAGAATATACTTAAAATTTTAGTATTGTATCTATTTATTTAGGAAAACTATAATTAGAGAATAAAAGGAGGCATAACGCTATGAAACATATAAACATATCAAAAGAAGCTGGATTTAAGTTGGAAAATAGTTATGCAAATCTTTCATCAATATTTTTTACTAGACAGAATCCTGAACATGTACCAGCGCCACACTTAGAAGTACTAAATTACTCATTAGCAGAAAAGTTAGGTTTAGATGCAAATGTATTACAAAGTAAAGAAGGAGTAGAGATACTATCAGGAAATAAGACTTTAGAAGGATTTACACCAATTTCACAAGCCTATGCAGGACATCAGTTTGGATATTTTACAATTCTTGGTGATGGAAGAGCAGTTCTAATAGGAGAACATATTACACCAGAAGGTGAAAAAGTAGATATTCAGCTTAAAGGTGCAGGTAAAACTCCATATTCAAGAGGTGGAGATGGAAAATCATCTTTAGGACCCATGCTTAGAGAATATATTATCAGTGAAGGGATGAATGGATTGGGCATTCCAACAACACGTAGCTTAGCAGTAGTTACAACAGGTGAAAATATAATTCGAGAAGGTCTTATGAAAGGTGCAATACTGACTCGTGTTGCAAAAAGTCATATACGTGTAGGTACATTTGAATATGCTGCAAAATTTGGTTCAGTTGAAGAAATTAGAGAGTTAGCTGATTACACTATAGAAAGACATTTTAAAGAATTAATTAATGAGGAAAATAAATATCTTTTATTACTTAGAGAAGTAATAAAGCATCAGGCTCATCTTATTGCAAAATGGCAGTTAGTTGGTTTTATCCATGGAGTAATGAATACCGATAATATGGCAATTAGTGGAGAAACTATTGATTATGGACCTTGTGCATTTATGGATAAATATGATCCTGAAACAGTATTTAGTTCTATTGATGTTAATGGAAGATATGCTTATGGAAATCAACCTAAAATTGCAGTATGGAATCTTGCAAGGTTTGCTGAAAGTTTGTTACCCATTTTACATAATGATAAAAATGAATCAGTTAAATTAGCACAAAATGAAATATCAAAATTTATTACTTTATATAATGAAAATTATCTTTCAGGAATGAGAGCAAAGCTTGGTATATTTAATGAGGAAGAAAATGATGAAATTTTAATTAACCAGTTGTTAAATATTATGAAAAAGTATAATGCTGATTACACAAATACTTTTAGAAGTTTAACTATGGATAAAACTGAAGATACAGAATTATATGGTAAAGAGGAATTTAATAATTGGTATAAAATGTGGCAGGAAAGGCTGATAAGACAGAAGGAATCAAAAGAATTATCGAGAAAGCTTATGGAAAATAATAATCCATCAGTAATTCCACGTAATCATCGTGTAGAAGAAGCTTTAGAGGCAGCAGTGAAAAATAATGATTATACTGTAATGAGCAAACTGTTAGATGTTATTACAAAGCCATATGATTATTCTGTAAAAAATGATTATTATGTTACTGTACCTAAAACATCATGCGGTACTTATAAAACTTATTGTGGGACATAAAGTTAATTAATAATACACATGTAAATTCAAATTTGAAAAATATATAAAAAAATTATCTGCCAGAGGTCGTAAAAAGACTTGGCAGAAGATGCTTATGACTATTAACAACAGTCTGAATCACAGTCACAATCTGAACAGCAGCATTTACATCTGCGATGTTTTTTGTGTTTGTGATGTTTTTTTTCTGAGTCTCCAGCAGTGCCACTGCAGTTAGAACAGCAATCAACTGCGTTATCTACAAGCTTGTCAAGAACACATGATACATTATTCATAAGCTGGGAGTTTGAATTCATAAAGTAATTTGCAGTATATTGTGTAGTCCACCAGTAGAGAATTATAAGGAGAATTATCAAGGCCTGATACTGTTTAGAGATTAAACCGAAGCTTTGCATGCCATTTAATTCTCCAGCATCATAAGCATTAGCAACACAATTGTTCATACCAAGAGTGTTGTTGAGATCATTAATACTGTTGCTCAGGTTGTTAAAATCACCGTTAAGCTCATTTATACATCCGAAATCGTCCATAAATCTCTCATCCTTTAAAATATAGTTTTATACTTTATTCTATGGAAATAGCAACCATAATGATTATGTTTTAAATAGAAAAAATTAAATATTTTAACAATATTAAAATATACTTCTTAATATAATATTAGAAATAGGTTATATACATATTAAAAATATTAATATATAAAAAATATCTAAGTTGTTTTGATAATGTACATATTATTCATTTTTATTAAGTCTGAGCATCAAAAATTTAAAATATTATATAAAGAAAAACTTCACAATAATTTTTTAACTTTTTTGAAATTTAAAGCATATAATGTTTACGTTAGTAAGTGCTATATGTTTTGACTTTTCTTATATATTTTAACTTGATAGTTTTTAGAATGACATTGTAAACATGAGTAATATCAAGGATAAATTGTTGTAGTATTTATATGGGAGATTGTCTATGGAAAACAATAAAGTAATAAATATAAAAAATAAATTATTTAAGAGTAAAAATTTTGATTATTCTGATTGTAAGATATATACACCAGAGATGGTTAAAAAATATAAAGAATGTTTCAAATTTACTATGAAGGTAACAAAGAATCATGATAAAACTTTATTTATAATGTACAAAAAGGTTGAACAGTGGTACATGAATGAAAATATAAATTGGAATATGGAGAAAATTCACATAAAGACAAAGCTTGGTTCTTATACAAGCGGTGGTTGTGGAATTGAAGCCTCTCTTCTGGCTGGTCTCACAGCAAGTGGAGTATGTACTTATATGGATACTTATATGAAAAAGCTCAGTCCTTTATCTCTCGCAATTTATGCTGTAGCTGTATTGTTTTTTGGTATGAAAGTACTTGCTGATGAAGATAAAACTGTGGAAATGTATAACATGTTTTTAGACGTAATTAATGAATTAGAAGAAAAAAATTACTCTAGAAAATAAGCATATTAAAAGTGATTTTTACACAACATAGTTTCATAGAAAGGATGTGTTGTAATATGAAAAATCAAAAAGAAACCAATTGTAGTAGCTGTAATACTGGAGCAATAAGTAGTTGTGAAAGCTCACAAAATACATTAAAAGCTGAAACAAATACAAAATTATCAAGTGGATGTAATAAAAAAGATGCAGGAAATAATGCTTGGACTTCAGTAGCACAAAATTATGATATTAAAGAATCTTGTGAAGAACATAAAAAAGATGCGGGAAATAACCAGTGGTGCTCAACTTGTAAATAAAAAAATAAAGCAATAATTATGGAAAGGCGTGATTCTTATGAACTTTTCAAAAAGCAATAATACCAAGGGGCTTAAACATTATGAGCGCGCTGGTGGATATATTTCTTATGATCCTTCAGTTTTAACAGAGCATTATCAAATTAAAGGATTTGAGGGCGATGATAAAGAAGATCCTAACAAATCCCAAAGTAAATGGTGCTAAATTATCTCACACTATTGAAAAGGAACTGCACAGCAGTTCCTTTTTAAATGTATAGAAAATCTAATGAAAAACAGAACATATGTTTAAAAGTTATTTAATTATGATATAATTACTAGATAATGAATAAAAATTTAGATTTAAATAGATTAATTAGGAGATTTTATGTCAGAGGAGTTAAAAAGTATATTAGACAATGTAATATATCTTGATATAGAGACAACAGGTCTTGACGAAACGAGCAGTGAAATTATTGAAATAGGTGCAATAAAATTTAAAGATAATACAATTACAACATTTGAAACTCTTATAAAACCTAGAGGACGTGTTCCAATTGGTATTTATAATTTATGTACAGGTTTAAGTAAAGAAGAACTTTATAGTGCACCATCTCTTGGGAATGTAAGAGAAAGCCTTTCACAGTTTTTAGAAGATCTCCCTCTAATATGTCATAATGGAAATTTTGAAAAGAAGTTTTTTAGATATCATCTTCCACAGATTAAAAATACAATAATGGATTCAATGGAACTTGCAGCAATCCTTGAACCCTATCATAAAGAATATAATCTAAATGCACTTATGAAGACTGTTACAGATATGAATAAAAATGAAATTCACAGAGGACTTGATGATTCTATAAACACACTAAAGGTTGTAAACAGTCTTTTATGCAGACTTTGGAGCAGTGAAGAAAAGAAAGGAAAAAAGAGAACTTTATATGAAAATATAAATAAATATTATCCTTATTTAAAAAAATGGTCGTGGAATAAACATCTTTTAAAGCCTCCATTTTTTATTTACGATGATTACGATTATGTATCATATAAAGATAAGAAAGAAAATGAAACTTTCCTTGAGCCATTAAAAATTGATTATAAAAAGTATGAGGAACTTTTAAAGGACGAGAAGATATGGAATAATGGTGGAGACTTTGGATACACTTATAGAAAAAATCAGCTGGAATTTTCAAAAAAGATTCGTGAAAATTATGAAAAAGGCGAAAGAATATTTATTGAAGCACCTACAGGTAGTGGAAAGACCTTTGCATACGTTATTATTGCAGCAATCGGCACATATTTAAATTCTCTTAAGAAAAGAAAAGATGATGCAAGCTTCATAATATCAACTAACACAAAGGAACTTCAAAATCAGCTTATAGAACGTGACATACCCAATATTTTAAAAAAGCTTTGTCTTTATGATAAGCTTAAGTTTGGTGCTATGAAAGGAAAGGCAAATTACATCTGTGTAGAACGCTTAAATAAATGTGATAGACTTGAAGGCGATGAAGAGGGAAACTTAGCACTTCTTTTTCTTAGAAGGCTTGCAGAAAAAGGTGAGTATGGGGACATAGAAAATATAAGCTATTTTATAGTAAAGCGCTTTAACCTTGAAAGATATTTTAAAGATGTAACTTGTGACAGTGATTCTTGTAATCTTGAAAAATGCATAAAGCCATGCTATTTGAGAAAGAGATATAATGAACTTCCCACTGAAAATATAACTGTTATTAATCATTCGCTTCTTGCATGCTGGCCATATACTGAAAAGAAAAAGATAAATCATCTTATTATAGATGAGGGTCATAACCTTATGGAAAAGTGTTATGATTTTTTTGCAGAAGAATTTACAAGTAGCGAATTTCTTGAAAGCCTGGATATGATTGATAAGGGACATCCAAATATAATAGGACTTCTTTTGAATTTAAATGCATCCTTTGGATTCAGGGAAACGATTGAAAAAGATAAGATTATGTATCTTGTAAATGAAATAATAGTAAACTTAAATATACTTATGAATGATTTTAGAACCATGAGGCTTGTTAGCGGAGAATATGATTTCAATACTGAGTTTTTTATTCCACGTGATGACTTAAAGACCATGACTAAATGTCTTCAGCCAGAAATAAGTGCATTAAAAGAAAGTATATATCCTCTTTATAAAATGCTTAATACATATGTATCAAATATTGTTCTTGATGATGAAGTTACAGGTGATAATGATTATAAGAATATAAATGATTATATTATAAAATTAAAAGGAACTTTTGATATGCTCGATAAGTTTCTTGAAGCATCAACTTTCTTTGCTAAAATCCTTGAAATTGATAAAGAATATGATGAGTTTAGATTAAAGACAGTTCCTTTAAATGTGGGTGAACTTGTTAATGAACATATGCTTAAAGATGTGAAGAGCACAACATTTTTATCAGCTACATTACGTATAGAAAACTCATTTAACAGGATAAAAAAGCATCTTGGCCAGGAAAAAGCAAATGATTTTTTAATACCACCTGTGTTTGATTTAAAGAAACAGACAAAGATTTTTGCACTTACAGATATGGGACGTTATGATGATGCAAATTACATAAAGAGAATTTCAAATTTTATTTATGAAACAAGTAAGAAGCTTAGTGGACATGTACTTGTCTTATTTAATAATAATATAAGGCGAAATGGTGTATATGAAGAACTAGAAATGCTTACAAGGGGAAGCAAGATAGAAGTTCATACAAACAAAAAATCAATTAATATATTAAATGATAAGAACAGACAGGCAATAATACTTGGAACAAAGGGATTTTTTGAAGGAATAGATGTACCTGGAGACGGTCTGTCATGTGTAATGCTTGATAAACTTCCTAACCATAGCCCAGAGTATCCAATTTTAAGAGCAGTTACAACATATCAGCATAAGATGTATCAGGATTTTAATTATCCTCAGCTTTGTATTAAGGTAAAGCAGATTTATGGAAGGCTTGTACGAAGTACTTTTGATTATGGCTACTTTATAATACTTGATCCAGGAGAAAATCAATATACACTAAGAAATCTTCAACGTGATTTAGGAGGACCTGTTATAGAGAGTACTACGTCACTTAAAGTATTAGAAGGAATGGAAAGTGATTATAATAATTGGAAGAAACGCAATCTTAATATAATGATAAAGAAGCTTCAGCGTGAAAAAAAAGACATAGGTCTAGAGTTTGAAGGAGAATCTAAGAAACATAAGATGTTCTGGGAACTTGAAGGTGTGGAAAATGGAATTTATAATTTTAAGAATATAAATTATGAACTTAAGGGAAAACTTTAAAGGATTGAATTAAATTTAATTTAAAGAATATATAGTATTATAACAGAAGGAATTATACTTAGTAGATTCTATTAGGTATATATATATTTATCTTGGTAATATTATCAAATTTATTGTGATACATGTGATCATAATCTTTGATAGAAATTTTAATAATATAAATGAGGTGGAAACATGTGTACAGCATTAAGTATTAAAGCAGATAATGGAGAGAATTTTTTCGGGAGAAATATGGATCTTGCATATGAGTTTAATCAATGTCCAATGATTATTCCAAGAAATTATGAAATTGAAAATAAAGTTACTGGGGAATATCTATCTAATAAATATGCGATTATGGCAATGGGAACTATAATTGATAATCATCCAGCATTAGCAGATGGTATGAATGAAAAAGGCTTAGCATGTGCAGGCTTGAATTTTACTGGTTATGGTTATTTTGAAGAAAAACCAGTAGAGGGAAAAATTAATATAGCACCATATGACTTTATAGGATGGATTTTATCTAATCATTCTACAGTAGATGAAGTTAGAGAAGAACTTAGTAATCTAGAATTAGTTAATGTTCCTATAAATGATAAAACACCAGTATCAATACTTCACTGGATGATTACCGATAAAAGTGGTAAATCAATAGTAGTTGAAAAAACAAAGGATAAATTTGCAGTTTATAATAATCCTGTAGGGGTAATGACTAATAATCCAACCTTTGATTGGCATCTAACAAATTTAAATGAGTATGTAAAGTTAAGTCCTGATAATCCTAGTGATACTAGCTGGAGTGATAAAAAATTATCACCATTAGGTATTGGAGCTGGTACTTTAGGGATTCCAGGAGATTTTGCTTCAGTTTCAAGATTTGTAAGGATTGCATATATTAGAGCTAATATGCCATCTATAGAAAATGATATAAAAGCTATAACTCAGTTTTTCCATATGCTTGATTATGTTAAGATGGTTAAGGGTGGTGTTATTACAGCTGATGGTTTAGAAGATTTAACTCTTTATTCTTCTTGTATGGATCAAGAAAAAGGTATATATTATTATAAAAATTATAACAATAGCAGAATAAATGCCGTAGATATGAACAAAGAAGATTTAAATGCTAAAGAAATCAAGAAGTTTGAGTATTTAACAAACCAAGATATTAATTATCAAAATTAATGTGTGAGTTAGAACTTAACAACTGATTTTTAAGTGTAAAGTTAGGGTAAATATAAAAGTATCTTATTTTTGATTGAAGTATAGTCAAAAATAAGATACTTTTATTTTGGGTTTATGGTATTATTTTACTTAAGGAATATAAAGATTTAATTATTTATATTTCATAAAATGCTTAATAAATTAGGGGGAAAGCTTATGAAAGTTAAAGTATTAAATATAGGTATATTTGCATTGAGTTTTGTTTGTTTATTGATAGCAGCTAAATTATTTTGCAATCTAGGTATTTATGCTGATGAATTTAACACATCACCAGATGTAGTCTTAGGAGGTAAAATAGGACTATATATGAATTGGCTTATGATTGGATGTGTTTCACTAATATGTGTATTATCTGGTGTGAATTTATTTACTAGAAAGAAGTAAAAAGTTATGTTAGAGAGAGGGGGAGGTAATAATGATGCTACTTACATGGATTATACCGTTGGTTATGATATGTGTTTGGGGGTTAGGAATTTATGCACTTGTTTTATTAATAAAAGCATTAAGAATATATATAGATAAAAATTCTTGATTTTATTGTATGAAAAAAAGTGAGTTAGAATAGTATTAAATTATTGTTTATACCTGTGTTTTCTAATTAATTAAGACATATGGAGTGAAAGGATTTATTATTATGTTTAATAAAAACTCATTAAATAATAAGATTATAAATACAGTTGTTATAATTTTATGTATTGTATTAATGTATATAATAATTAGTTCAATTATTATATGGGAAAAAACAAGTGATTTATTTTATATTATATCTGGAGTTATTGTAATATTAGGAATATTGTTTAATATATATCTTTTATTAAAAGAGAAAAATTAATTTAATTAACAAATAGATTTTATCTTCTTTGAAAACTGAATAAATCAGTATTTTAATAAAAATCTGTAAATGGAACTCACATGTGTTCAACCATTTACAGATTTTTTTATACAAACATTAAAGAGATAATTAATACCATATAGAAAAGTATATGATATTATGTTAAAATTAATATGATGGGAATATTAACCATAAATTTTATATACTAGGGGGTAATAATAAATGAACAGAAAAAAGATAAGCAGAATATCTGCACCCATATCAGGAATAATGAGCTTTATGCTTACAATGGGGGCTATAACTATACCTGTCTGTGCAGCAGAAACAAATGGGGGTAATGCAGTTTATGAACAAAGCACTAAATCTGACTATAGCACTTACATTAACAAGACAGAAGAAAAGGATGGATTTAAGTTTACAATAAGCAAGGTGGAAGCATCAAGAAACAGAATGTTTGTTACATCACTTATAGAATGTCCAAATAAAATAACCGATGATGATTTTAATAATGCAATATTTATGCTTACTGTAAAGAAATCAACATGCGAATCTAACAGAACTCAGACAAGATTGATAGATGACAAGACATTTGAAGTTACTTTTGATGTAAGAAGTTTTGAAGACTTTCCTTCAATTGCTCAATTAAGATTTGATGTAGTTATTCCACGATATAATCTTAATGCATGGGTTAATGTAGAAGCAGATATTTCAAAAAACTTCAATAATATAATAGAAAAAGATTTGTACATGCGTAATGATAATGAAAGAACAACATGCAGCAAAATGAAAACTGATATACTAGGAACTTCACTTTATTTTAAGGAAGATGAATATAATTTCGATGATGTTAATTATGATAATGAGTATTCAGATTCAAAGATTTTAATAAAGTGTGATGATAAATTATATGAATTTGATGATACTGATTATAATTATAACAGTGGAAATGGAATTGAAGGAAAATATACATGCAGTTCTCTGACATATGACATACTTGATAATGCTAAAAGTGTCATTCTAATTCCTTTAATATGCAATATTACAAATAAGGAAATACAAGATATATACAATAGTGAAGAATATAATGAGGATGATTATATTAATACAAATGATAATATAAGATACAAGAAGAAATTTAAGTTTGATGATGGAAAAGATGGCGAAGTTACAAAGGTAGAAAGAAGCGATGATAAAGTTATATTCTACATTAGTACTGATTCAGAAAAGAAGAGCATGCTTATGGCATCAGGAATAAATGGATGGGCATGGAATGAGGAAGATAGATACAATAATTCAGAACCTGAAAAAATAATATATAAAGATCCAGATAGTGATCACGGATATATTATTCAGTTCAATAATGTGAGCAAGGATTCAAACTTTAATATGTGGACTGATGAATTAATATTAGGATATAGCAGCTGTTTTGAAATGGGCAATGAAGTAACCGTTAAATAGTAGATTAAGTGAAGAGGAGTGGATGGTAATGATAAACAAGAAGATAGGAAAAATTATAGGACCTGTAGCAGGGGCAATGTTATTTATTGCAACAATAGGGATAATGCCAGTTAAAGCATATGCAGCAGAAACACAGATTTTACAAAATAGCACTTCAAATATAGAAAATGAGAATAAGAGTTATGAAACAGAGCAAAATGGTACAAAATTTAAGGTAAGCGATATTGTTGGTACAAGAAGTAAGATAAAATTGAATGCAACAATTACAAGAGAAGATGGTATAAATATTGATAACCATAGGAATATTGAATTTAGAATGTATATGGAAAATGTAGACAGAAGTAGTTCGGGAACATCATGGGATAGTACTGATAGCAAGACGGTTGAGATAAAGAAAGAAATGGAAAGTGAACAAGGCTTTCCTGAAAAAGGTATAATAAGAGCTGACTTAGTAATGGGAGAATATGACTTTAACGGAAGTCTTATAATACCAGTAGATTTTACTGAAAGCTTCAAACAATATGTGGAAAAGAAGCTTGATGTTGGAGTTGATAATGATACTAAAATAACAGGTTTTGAAAGTGATATCATTGGAACACGTGTTATTGTTAGAAAATCCGTAGAAGATGATGAAAGATATGGAGGATATTATGATGGTAAGATGGATCCTATTTTCATAATAAAGGTTGGAAATAAGATTTATTGTGCTGAAAATATGAGTGGATATAGCTATGGAGATGATGATGTTTATTATACATGTAGTTTTGACACAGAAGCATTAACTTACAATGATATAAAAGATGCCGAAGAAATAAGCATAATTCCAGTAAAGTGCAATTTGACGTATGATGAAATTAGGAAAAAATATAATAAGGATTCATATTATGAAGAGATGCAGAATAAAAAAATAGTAACAGATAACGTAAAATACAATAAAGATATTGAATTTGCAGATGGAACAAAAGGCAGCATAAAAGTAGAAAGAACTGGTGGTAATATAAATATATATTGCAGTTCAGATTCTGATATAAACAGCTTTATTGCAGCATTGGGTATAAATGGTGTGTTTGCAGATGAGGCATATGATAGTGTTTATTTTGAGGAAAATAAGACTATATTTAAAGATGAGAATCAAGAAAATCAATATGTTGTACAGATTAAGGATTCTCATCCTGATATGACTTGTGAAGTTGATATGAGTGTGATTTATTTATTTGCTGATAGGTATGAACTAGACGATGAGATAAAAATTAATTAATAAACCATATAAAAATGAACTACATTTAAAGAAAAAAACTATAAAAGCGTTAGAATATAAACAGCATAAGACTGTCTAGAAATAGGCAGTCTTATGCTGTTTTGATAAAAGATTTAATCTATGTCCCAAAATGATGTAGGTTCAAGCGTATCTTTATCTACAGTAACCCCTCTTAAATCATTACACTCTCCTAGAAAATAAATCAGATATTCATTTTCTTCAACAGCGGAATCTTCATTAGAATCTAATATCTTAGCTTTTTGCCATGGACATCTAAATGTATTTTTAGCCATAGTTCCATCAGAATTTAAGTAATACCACTTACTACTATCAAGAAGCCATCCTGTTTTCATATAGCCTTCACTATCAAAATAGTACCATTCTCCATCAATAAGTTTCCAACCAATTGACCATGAATTACCTTCAGTATTCCACCATCCATAAGAATCTTTTACCCATGCTGCATTTGCTTTTACGGTATATAGTGTAGATAGGGAAAGTACTCCTAATATAAGTGCTATTATTTTTTTGATTTTTTTCATATATTTTATCTCCATCCTGCTATATTTTATATATCATAACAATTATACAATATTATTACATTTTTGTGTTTGTTGTGTAAAATAAATTGATTTATATGTATAATTTATATTAGGATTAACCTTTAAAACTGAAATTTGTATAGGAGATTTAAAATGAAAATAGTAATAATACGCCATGGGGAAGTAAATATGAACTTTTACTCATGGATTTTTTGTTAGAACATTATTACATGAATTAGTGGAAAGAGGATTTAAAATTAATAAAAATAAAATTAGAATGAATAACTTGGAAGAAATTACTGCATATAAGTAAGTTTATAAATTACAATTTATGTTATAATTTATTATTAGTGTAAATATAAAACTATATATGAATTTATATATAGTAAAATACTGAATTTTACTGAGGAAGGAATATTTAATGAAATATATAAAGAAAATACCACCTACAGATGGTGATTTAAGTAATATATTGATATCAACGGGCTGGAAGAAAATAAAAGAACCTTCAAACCTAAATGAGGCAATCTTCAAGTCAATACCTTTTATGATTATAAACGGTATTATTTTCATGGTGATTGCATATTGTATATACCCACCAATAGAAGAGTTTATAAATAGCAAGAACAGTATTAGTATCACATTAAATATAAATATCATGACGATACTATATATTGCTATTACTTTTTTATTTATGACAATACATGAATTTATTCATGCATGCTTCATACCTGATTTCTTGAAGTCAGATAAGACATATTGGGGAATTAACGTACTTTTTGGTTTTGTTTGTACTACTGAAAAAATCAAGAAGAGTAGATATATAATTATTTCTATAATGCCATTTATTTTATTATCAATTATATTTCCATTAATACTAAGTACTTTTGGGCTATTGAATGAGTTTATATTATTTTTATGCTTATTGAATGCAATGGGATCATGTGTGGATTGCTTAAATATATGGATTATATTAAGACAAGCTCCAAATGGTTCTTATATTATAAACAATGGTGTTGAAACATATTATAAATAATTATGTAGGATATTTATGAATTAGTTTATGTTTTTAATCAAAATTGAACAGCATAAATGAAATGGAGGATAAAATGAATAAAAAAAGTATGAAAGTCCATAATTTAATTTTCCCCATATGGTTTTTAATCTTAATACCTATAACGTGGATTTTTATTTTGTCTGCAAATTTTTTATGGGCTAATGAAAGGTTCTTTGAAAATTAAATATTAGGGTATTGAATATAAAAATATATATTAACAAATAATAAATTAGATAAATTAATTAT
>OGRV01000018.1_pt1 | contig 168809 bp, 136 predicted proteins | sample 1573731 | NCBI WGS metagenome assembly OGRV01 (sample SAMN03295828, study PRJEB24534) | human gut metagenome | isolation source: fecal sample 3 from infant 4 | host: Homo sapiens | place: USA: Pittsburgh, PA | collected 2014-07
CTGGTCTTACTACAAAAGAAGGCGTATATGCTGGTGGAGATGCAGTTACAGGTGCGGCAACAGTTATATTAGCTATGGGTGCTGGTAAGAAGGCTGCTGCTGCTATTGATGAATATTTAAAGTCAAGAGTATAATATATTTATTGGAAAGTGGATTTTGAATAGCATAAGTCACTTTCACTATGAAAAGCAAAAACATTAAATAATAATTTTAGTTTTGATATGCCCCTTTATATAAAGCAGTTAAAAAGATAAAGCTGTTTCTATAAAGGGGGATTTTATTTTTGGGAGAAACTTAAAACTATAATCTGAAGTCAAAGTATTCAAGATAGGTTAAAATGTTTAAAAACTATACCTCATAATATGGGAATTAAATATAATCTATAGAAAACTTATATACTTTATTTTAAATATATTTTTATGTTGTATTATAATATAAAGTGTTGTAGTATAATATATAGTTGGGAAACTTAAATAATAAAATAAGTTTCCTTTTTAAATACATTAAGGGAACTTGAAAATAAAATATAGTTTCCTAGGAGGGATAATTATGATTAAAAAATACAACTATAAAAGCTTTAATTCAATATTTGTTGGAACTTTAGGAGTTGCATTAGGTATAAGACAAATGGCCATGACTATGGTTATGCCTTTTTTAAGTACCTATAGTAGTACATTAAAATATAATACACCAATGTTAGCTGGAATAGCACTTGGTGTATTTGGCTTGATGCAAGCTTTATTTCAAATTCCTTATGGAATTTGGAGTGATAAAAAAGGAAATAAAATTGTAATGGTAATAGGATTATTACAGGTTGGAATTGGATTGGTTATTGCATATTTTGCTAACAATATTTATTTGTTAATATTTGCAAGAGCAATGCAGGGAAGTGGTGCAATTATAGCAGTAGGTTATTCATGGATATCAAGTACGATAACTGATCAAAAAGAAAGAATGAAATCCATGAGTATAATAAGTACGATTATTGGTGTAGCAGCAGCTTTATCTTTTGCATTTGGTCCATTAATTCATAAGTTTGTTTCCGTTAAAGATATGTTTTTATATTCAGCAATAATTATTTTTATTGCATGGTTTGTTATTGTTTTATTTTTAAAAGATACAAAAAATATTTATAATGAAGAGACAATGGAAGTTAAAGATGCAATAAGAATTTTAAGTAAAGATAAAAGTTTTATAGCATTGAATATTGCAGCATTAATTAACAACTTTATAATGACCGCAATATTTTTTTCTATCCCGCAATACCTAGAGAAAATTACAGGCATTGATGGAATGTGGAAGATATTTATGCCAACAGTAATAGTTGCTATAATTGTAATGAGAATAGTTGTAAGAAGATTAAATAATTCAGAAAGTGTTAATTTTTTAATATCAGCTTTTGTTTTATCAGCATTAGGAGTTTTATTTTATTTAAATAAGGATTCTTTTATTTCAATATTTATTGGAACATTGTTATTTATGATAGGATATATATCTATTAGTACAATCATACCGGTTCTTGGAAACTTTATATTAGAAGATGAATATAGGGGGACTGGAAATGGTATAATAAATAGCTTACAATATATAGGTTCTTTTTTAGGGTCATCAATAATAGCAGCTATCTGGGTTAAAAGTGAAAAATGTTCATTTATAGTTACTTTTTTAGTTGGATTATTAGGTGCATTGATTATTAAAAAATATGTTAATAAGGAGAAGTTTTATGAGAGATGAAATATTGAGGATAGTAGCTCAAAATATTCAAATATATGGGATAAAAAAAATGAACTTAGATTTGATTTGCAAAGAATTGAAAATTAGTAAGAAGACAATATATAAATATTTTGAAAATAAAGATGATATGATAAGATGTTATATTAAAGAAGTACTAGATACAGATAGAGAAAGCACAATAAAGATATTAAAAAATAGTATGGATGTAAGTGATAAATGTCATCAAATAGTATATACGTATCATAAGTATAAGCTACCATTTATTATTATGGATGAAATAAGGCTAGATTATGAAGATGAATGGAATGAAATAAAAGAACTGAAAAAGTTCAAGATAGAAGCAATATGTAAAGTATTAGATGAAGCTAAAAAGAGTGGGGAAGTAAAAAAAGATATGGATTTATCAATAGTAGCATTAATGATAGATCAGGTAAGTGAAAAGCTAATGGATAAAGAAGTGCTGAAATCAAATAATCTAAAAGTTAATGATGTATTAGATCAAGTTATTAAAATAATATTAAAAGGAATAATGAACTAGAGGAATTCTTTTGGTATAGTAAAGTTGAAATAGTTAGACTTAATTTAATATGTCACAAAAATATATTTACTAAGTTTATATGATTAATCAAAGGAGAAGAAAAAATGATAGAAATATGCTGTGGAAGTTATGAAGATGCAAGAAATTCTTATATTGGTGGCGCTAAGCGTATTGAACTAAATAGTGCATTACATTTGGGTGGTTTAACACCAAGTATAGGAAGTTTAACATTAACAAAGAAAAACACTGATTTAAAAGTTATATGTATGGTTAGACCAAGAGGAGCAGGATTTTGCTATAATGATGTTGAATTTGAACAAATGATGGAAGATGCCAGAGCATTATTAGAAAATGGAGCAGATGGATTAGCATTTGGATTTTTAAATGATGATTTAACAATTAATATTGAAAAAACTAAAAAAATGGTTGATTTAGTTAAAAAATATAATGCAGAAGCAGTTTTTCATAGAGCATTTGATTGCGTAGATGATCCAATAAAAGCAATTGAAGTATTAATAGATATGAAAATAGACCGATTGCTTACAAGTGGATTACAACCAAAGGCAATGTATGGTAGGGATATGATTAAAAGCTTACAAGAAAATTATGGTGATAAAATAGAAATTTTGGCTGGAAGTGGAGTGAATGCATTAAATGCAGAAGATTTAATGCATTATACAAAGATATCTCAAGTTCATTCATCTTGTAAGGATTGGGGCAGTGATGAAACAACATGTGGTCAGTATGTAAACTATAGTTATGGGCCAGAGGGACATGAAAAGGATTATGATTTTGTATCAGAAGAATTGGTGAGAAAATTAGTGGATTTAAAAATATAAAAATGTTTGATTTTAAGTTGAATAGAATACAGATAAGAATAGATTATGCTGTCTTTTAAGTGAATCATTACTTAAAAGACAGCATTAAGTCTACTAAAATAAAAGATTGAATTTTATTTTACATCTAGTGTAATAGTCACTATAAAGAAGTTATCTATTTTTTGAGTAGATAATTTTCCATTATGCATTTCTATAATTTTGGTACAAGTTTTTAGACCTATTCCAGTACTGCTCACAGATTTTAGATTATTATTTATTTTATTTTTTATTGTGATAATTAAAATATTATTTTCAATATAATAACGTATTTTGATTGGTTCAGATTTATCAGCATATTTTAAAATATTGGAAAATAGATTATCAAATACACGTCTGATTGAAATTAAATTCATATCTAAATAACATATATGGTTGCATGGAATAAAATCAAATGTGAAATTTTCAGCATTAAGCATAAAAAATTCTTCTTGAAATATCTGCTCAAATATTTCATTTACATTAAAAGTTTCAAGTTCTAGGTGTTCTTTATGACTAAAAACTAAAAAGTATTCAAAAAGTTTATCTGATAATGATTTTATCTGATAAGCTTTTTCACGGCTATTATGTATGTATTGCATAAGATTTTCTTCAGTTTTATATTTCTTATACTCAATAATATCCAGGTATCCAAGTAATGCAGTAAGTGGAGTTCTTAAATCATGGGACATAGCTGTAATTAGTTCGCTATTAGCTGATTTTGCCTCATTTTCATTTTGTAGTCGCTCGATAAATGATTTTCTCATTTCATTAATGCTTTCAGCAAGAAAAGCTAATTCATCATTACCATCTATTGTTATATTATAATTTAAATCACCGCCTTCTAAAATTTTAATTTCATTTTCAAGTGTTCCTATATACGAAATTTTCTTATTTATTAAAGTAAGCATGATAATTACAAAACATATTAAGCCAATAGTAGCAGATATAAAAAGAGTAATGTAATAATATTTATATTCAAAATAGCAGTCCATATAAACTTTTCCATTTGTATCATAAAATGATATATCATCAAAGTAATCTGATATATTTGTGGTTTCTACCAAAGTTTCATAGTCAGAATATGAAGCATACCTAGTTGAGTTATATACTAAAGTATTATTTTCAAATATATAAATATCTACATACTTATAGTTACGTACCCATTTTTCAATTTTTTCATGATCGTCAATTGAAATGTTATTTTTTGATATATATGATTTAAAGTCAGATAATGCTTGAGTACTTTTGTTATTAAGAAAATTACTTTTATCATAATAAGTATCGAGCATATATTCACCAGCAAAATTTATTAAAAAAGATATTAAAATAGAAATAGTTAATGAAATTATTATAGATACAGTTAATTTCCTTTCCAGTTTTGTTAAAAAAATTTTTTTACTCAATTCTATATCCTTTCCCCCATACAGTTTTTATATATTTTGGATTTTGAGGATCGCACTCCAGCTTGCTTCTTAAATTTCTTATATGAACCATAACGGTATTGTTATTTGTATAAAAATATGGTTCATTCCACACACTTTCATATAAATTCTGTGCTGAAAATATTTTAGATCTATTTGAAGCCATCAACAAAAGTAGTCTATATTCTATTTCAGTAAGTATAATTTCTTCATTATCTATAGAAACTTCATTAGAAGTTTTATTTATTTTTAATCCATTTATATCTATAGAGTCTGAAGATTCGGGAGCTTCTTTTCCTTTGTATATATAATATCTTCTGAGTAAGGCTTTGACCCTTGAAATTAATTCTGTATATGAAAATGGTTTTGAAAGAAAATCATCGCTTCCAGCAGAAAAAGCCATACATTTATCAGAATCCTGTGACTTTGCAGTAAGAAATAAAATAGGTGCGCTTGTTTTTTCCCTAATTTCTATACATGCTTTAAATCCAGATTTTATAGGCATCATTATATCAAGAATAATTAAATCTGTATTATCGTTTACTTTATTTACAGCATCTTCACTATTTATGGCTTCAGACACATTAAATCCTTCACTTTCTAAAAGTATTCGAACTATTTCTCTAATTTCATCATTGTCATCTGCAATCAAAATGTTTCTCATAGAATTTGTTACCTCCTTTTTTTATAGTATATAGCCTCATGTATTTTTTATCTATATTTTATAAAGCACTTAAGAATTCTTAAGATTTGATATATGAAAAACTTAAGATATTGTATCTACACTATATCTTACAGACATAAGTGTTTAAAAAGATTGAATCATATAATTTGAAAATATATTTAAAGAAAGGAATTATTAATATTGAATAAAGAGCGTACACTGAAAATTTCAGCAGTATTCATTGCTATTTTATTAACTGCATTATTATGTGCATTTATGCCAAAACTGCTTTTAATGACTGTATCACTTGATGAATTTAATAAATACATTTTATCTATGGGGAATTTGGGAGTATTTATGCTGATATTCTTTCAAATTCTTCAGACTGTAGTTGCACCTATTCCTGGTGAGGTTATTCAGATAGCAGGAGGATATGTTTATGGATTACCATTAGGAACCATATATAGCTTAATAGGTCTTATTATAGGATCTGGGATAGCATTTTATTTTACAAGATTGATAGGTGGAGATTTTATAGCAAATCTGCTTAGAAAGAAAAAGTTAAAGTGGATGCTTGATATTATGGAAAGTAGAAAATTTGAAATTATATTGTTTATAATTTTTATAATGCCAGGACTTCCAAAAGATTTTATGATATATGTAGCTGGACTTACAACTTTGAGACCTATGAAATTCTTTATGATTTTAATAGCAAGCAGATTGCCTTGGATAATGGCATCAGTAAGTGTTGGGGCAAACATAAATGCTGGAAATTATCTTCTTACTATAATTGTATTAATTATAGCTATTATTGGATTTATAATAGGAATATTTTATAAAGATAAAATTATAAAAAAATTTACTAATGAAAAATGTTAAGAAATTTGACTGTGTTAAATTGGTGATTAATTATATAATCAATGAAATTAGAGTTTTGGTAGTATATTAAAGTATAGGAGGAAAATTTATGATAAAAATTAATGAAAGAAATGAAGTTATATTAAGGATTGCGAAAAAGGATGAACTGCCTAAATTTAAAAAAAATTTACAAGAAGCATTTGCTGTAGCAATTGTTGAAGAGTTTGGTTCTAATCTGAATGAGCCAATCCCTTCTGATAAAGATATAGAACAGTCTTTTAATGAAGCAGGAACTGTTATTTACCATATAATTCTAGAAGGGAAAAAGGTAGGTGGTGCTGTTATTAATATAAATGAACTGACACAACATAATTCATTAGAACTTTTCTTTATATATAAAAGTGAACATAGTCATGGACTAGGTTATAAAGCTTGGAAGGCTATTGAAAAACAGTATCCTGAAACTAAGATTTGGGAAACTTGTACACCATACTTTGAAAAAAGGAATATTCATTTTTATGTAAATAAATGTGGTTTTAAGATTGTAGAGTATTTTAACAAAAATAATCCTGATCCCCATGCACTAGAGTACGAAGATTTACCTGGATCAGAGGATTTATTCAGATTTGAAAAGATTATGAAGAAATAAATTGTGAAATTTAAATGCTAAGTAAATTAATGAGCCCCCAACAGCTAGTTTGTCTGGGGGTAAAATATATTCTTTAGATAGAATAAAAAAGTTGAATTATCAACTAAAAATAAAAAATATAAATCACAGGAGGAGAGGATTAATGTTGAAGAAATACATTCCTAATATACTTACATTTTTAAACTTATCCTTTGGAATATTATCAATAGTTGAAGTCATAAATAATAATTATTTTATGTCTGCGTTATGTATAATTCTTGAATCTTTAGTGGATAGATATGATGGTAGAATTGCTAGAATGCTTAATGTTTCAAGTGAAATAGGAAAGGAACTAGATTCACTTGCTGACCTTGTTTCATTTGGAGTTGCACCAGGGATTCTCATATTTTTTAAATATGGATTAAACAATTATTTAATTGGTACATGTATTATGTTGTTTTATATTATATGTGGATGTTATAGGCTTGCAAAGTATAATATAAGTGAATTTGAAGGAGTATTTCTAGGGATTCCAATAACTATTTCTGGAAGTGTTTTAGCTTTGTTATCATTAATAATTACATATACAAAGATTATACCAGGAGTTCTTATGATTATTTTGGGATATCTCATGATTTCTAAAGTGAAATTAAAAAAAATCTAATTTATTAAAATATATAAATTAAAATATGTATAAGAATAACCATAAATTCATTAAGGTATATATAAAAGATAAAATAAACTGCTCATATCTAATTTACGAAGAGTAGTTTATTTTATTGGCTTTTATAATGAATTTATTATTTTTAATCTTCGATATATTCTAAAATATCACCAGGTTGGCAATTTAATATATTACATATTTCATTTAAAGTTGAAAATCTAATTGCTTTCGCTTTGTTATTTTTTAGTATTGAGAGATTGGCCATTGTAATTCCTAGTTTTTGTGCAAGTTCTGTAGAACTCATTTTTCTTTTGGCCATCATTACATCTAAGTTTACTATAATAGACATACTAAGCTCCTTTTAAATAGTTTTATCATTTTCATCTTTTATTTCAATAGCTATTTTAATTAGTTGACTTAATACAATACTTAGTACTCCAATAGCTAACGAAACAAAGGAAACCACAATAGATGACATAATAGTTATTCCATATAAGTATATATTAAAAACATAATATAGAACAATACATACGATGTTGAATAAAATAATTTCACTAAAAGCACAAAATGATATTTGTTCTAAAAGTATAGGTATTTTTATATTAAATGGATCTTTAATTGCTATTTGCTTAGAGATTTTCTTTAAAATGAACAATGCAATAATATAAGGAATAGCACAGATATATAGTCCTATAGATATACTAATTGGGATATTGGAATTAATAATTCCTAATCTACTCTTAAATATTGCTGTTAATATTAATGGAGTAGATAGGAGTGCTAAAAAAGTTAAAATTATTCCAGTTGTAATAATTTTATTTAATAAATTTGAACTAAAATTTTTATTCATGAATCTTTTCTCTTCTTTCTCAATTAATATGAAATATTTAGATTATTAAATTTTCTTCTTTATTTTGTGTATAAATGACAAAATTATATTTATTATTAACCAAGTCACTCCTATTAAGAAAAAGAACCATGATATTGGAATTAGGAAAAATGGTTCTGATAGTGTGCCGTCAGGAAGGACTTCAGAGCCTATTAAGTTATAAGCAACAAAGCATAGTGCTGTAAGAATAAATGGAATTAAGTTTAATAAATATTTTTTCATGTTGTTACCTCGCGTTTAAATTTATTTTACAGCATTATATTATCACATGCTTATGCATAATACAATAAAAATTTATTGAAAAACGATAAAAAAATATTGAAATAAGATAAAAATATTATGTTGGTAGATTAGTTTTTAAGAATGAAAATATAAATTAATTAGTATTATGAAAAGATATTAGTAGAAGATTAATACTATTTTTTTGTATATATGAAAATTACTTGAGCAAATGTAAGAGCAATATATAAACAACATTGACAAATTTATAAGATTAACTATAATGTACATATACTTCTTATGGTATTGGAGGCGTAAACATGAGACAATGTATGGATTCTGAAAATCTTCATAGAAGATTAAAGAAAATAATTGGTCAGGTACAAGCAATTGATAGAATGATAGATAATGATGTTCCGTGTGAAGATGTTTTGTCACAAATTAATGCAGCTAAATCAGCTCTTCATAAGGCAGGGCAAGTTGTATTAGAAGGACATATTAAACATTGCGTACGTGATGGAATAGAACATGGTGATGCTGATAAAACTATTGATAGTTTCACTAAAGCTGTTGAACGTTTTGCAAATATGAGTTAAATATAAGGTTATAAAAGTAGTCAGGAATGACTGCTTTTTTTATTTTCCGCTTGAAAATATATACCCATAGGGGTATAATCTACACATACCCATATGGGTATATAAAGGTAGGAGGTTTTTTAGATTTATATGAAAACTATAATAGAAAAGATAGAATATTTATTAGAATTTGGTGGAATAAAGAAAGAAATTATTCTGCTTATAATTTCAGGTATAGCACTACTTATAAGTGTTTTTGACTTAATTCAATTACAATTTGATATAGCATGGGTAGCAATAATTCTTTGTGGAATACCTATAATACTAGAAGGGATTATTGGACTTATTACAGAATTTGATATTAAAGCAGATGTACTTGTATCAATTGCTTTAATTGCAGCTATATGTATTGGAGAACATTTTGCAGCAGGTGAAGTTGCTTTTATTATGCAGCTTGGAGCTTTGCTAGAGGATTTGACTGTAGCAAAGGCACGAGCAGGTATTGAAAAGCTTGTTCATCTTACACCACAGACTGCACGAGTTATATATAATAAAAGTGAAGAGGTTATTCAAGTTGAAAAAGTAAAGGTAAATGATGTTCTTAGGGTTTTACCAGGAGAAACTATTCCACTAGATGGTGTAATAATTTCTGGGCAGACATCTGTAAATCAAGCGGTAATGACAGGAGAATCACTTCCAGTGGACAAGACATTAGGAGATGATGTTTCTAGTGGTACTGTAAACCAATTTGGTGTATTTGAAATGCGGGTAACAAAAGCTGAAGAAGATAGTTCTATTCAGCGAATGATTAGACTTGTCCAGTCAGCCGATGCTGGAAAAGCAAAAATAGTAGGACTTGCAGACAGATGGGCAACGTGGATTGTTGTAATTGCATTGGTATCTGCATTACTTACATGGATTATTTCAGGAGAGATTATTCGTGCAGTTACAATTTTAGTAGTGTTCTGTCCTTGTGCATTGGTACTGGCAACACCTACTGCTATTATGGCGGCTATTGGTAATGCTACAAAGCATGGGTTTCTTGTGCGAGAAGGTGATGCATTAGAGCGATTGGCTTCTGTTTCAAAAATTGCTTTTGATAAAACAGGTACATTGACTTATGGTACTCCACGAGTATTAGGTGTAAAGTCAATTTATTCTAATATAAATGAGAATGATTTGTATTATTATGCAGCTTGTGCAGAGTCTCTTTCAGAGCATCCATTAGGTAAAGCTGTTGTAAAATCTTATAAAGAAAAATTTAATAATTTAAATTCAATAGCAGAAGATTTTTATATGATACCAGGGAGCGGAATTAAAGCTAGTGTTGATGGTAAAAAAATACTTGCAGGTAATGCATTGCTTATGAAAGAAGACTGTGTAATAATTCCAAAAGAAGCAACAGAACAAGCAGATAAGTATTTAAGAGAAGGATGTACTATAATTTATATTGCAGTTGATGGAGTTCTTTCAGGATTTTTAGCATTATCTGATACTATTCGAAAAGAGAGCGAAGGTATGATTAATAAATTATTTAACATTCAGGTACATCCTGTCTTATTGACTGGTGATAATGAAAGTGCTGCTGGATCTATTTCTAATATGCTTAATATTAAAGAGTTATATGCAAATTGTCTTCCAGAAGATAAATTAAATTGGATTAATAAATATCAAGAGAATGAATTTAAAGTATGTATGATTGGAGATGGAATCAATGATGCTCCAGCTTTGAAAAAAGCAGATGTTGGAATTGCAATGGGGGGAGTAGGTAGTGATATTGCAGTAGATGCAGCCGATATAGTTTTAGTAGATGATGATATTAAAGAACTTCCACATCTTCTAGCATTATCAAAAAGAATGATGGTAACAATAAAATATAATCTTATATTTTCCATGGTATTAAATTTTATTGCGATTATACTTGCTATTAGTGGTATTTTAAATCCAGTTTTTGGGGCATTAGTTCATAATGCTGGTTCTGTATTTGTTATAATTAATTCAGCGTTGTTGCTAAAATGGAAATAAAATAATTATTTTTATATTGAAAAGAGGTTGTAGCAAATTAATTTTGATACGATCTCTTTTTAAAATAATATAAATTGATTTGAAATAGACCCCAACTATTTTATTATAACATAAATAAAATTTCAATAACAGTCTGTAATTTGCTATGAAATGGTAATATAATTTAAACAAGATAAGAAAACAACATAATAAAAAAGAAATTTCTTATTTTATTAAAATACTTAAGGGGATGATACCAATGCAAAGTTTAGTATCAGCTAAGATTTAAAAAATGTAAGGAGTGAGATAGAATTCATTTAGGAACTTAAGTAAAAGATTATGAAAAGAAGATGATACCAATGCAAAATGTATTTTAATTAAAGGATCAATAAAGGTAAGGAGTGGATTGGAAAGCTGATTAAATATGTTAGTAAATAATTTATATTATAAAGAAAAGAAGATGATTCCGATGCAAAATGTATTTTAATTAAAAGATTAATAAATGTGAGGAGTGGATTAAAAGTTTATTTAACATATTAATAATCAAGGAAAGTAGTAAAAGAAAAGAAGATGATACCAATGCAATATTTAGTTTTAATATAATTAATAATCAATGTAAGGAGGAATTGAAAAAGTTAAGAACAATAATATATTAATTAATAGAGTAAAAGTAAAGGAGGATGATTAGATTTGTTATATCAATTATGATTTTATATAGTAAGAGGTGATTCCAATGTAAAATTTATAGATTAAACAAAGAGGTGTATTAAAATTAGTAAATTACCAAATAAAGTAGTGAAATAATAGCTGTATTATGAAGAAAAAATCGTAAGCAGCTATTATTTTTTTATTTAATAAGTATTATTAAATATATTTATAGTTTATAGATTAAGGAAATGCTTATATATAAAAGTTTGAGAATTTTTATATATAAGCATTTTTTATGTTAAGTAATCACTGTTATAAAAAATATAAAAGAGATTATTTATAAGCAAATAAGTATAGGTAATATAACCAAAATACAATAACTATTCCATTATGGAATAGTTTGATTCTTAAAATGAATTGAACAAGATTTAAAAACTTTGTAATATATCATATGTAGTAAGTTTGAATTTGAATTGATTTGCTGAAATTTGTAGAAAAAATAACAAATTAAATTTTTGAATTAAAAAAATAGATATTAAGGGGAGGGATTAAGATGATCTTTGGTAATATAAAATCAAATGAAAATATATCAAGTTATCCAAAAGCTATTCAAAAAGCTATTCAGTATCTAAAAGAAAATGATTTAGTGAATGCAGTTCCAGGAAGATATGAATTGGATGGAGATAATATGATATTACAGGTTTTAGATGTAGAAACAACTGAAAGATGTAATTTACGTCCAGAAGTTCATGAAACTTATATTGATGTTCAATTCCTTGCAAAGGGAAAAGAATTAATAGGATGTTACCCAGATATGGGAGACAATGAAGTTGATGAAAATCTTTTAGAAACAAGGGATCTTATTTTCTATAAGAATAATGAAAATGCAAGAGAAACTCATCTAGAAATGGAAGAAGGCTCATATGCTGTATTCTATCCACATGATGTTCATATTCCTGCAATAATGAAAGAGGAATCTATGGTAATTAGAAAAATAGTTATTAAGGTTAAAGTATCGACATTATAATATTATTTTTATGATTTTAATGAAAATGATGATTTAGAGGAGAATATAAAATGAAAAAGTTTGATAAAGTCGTATGGGGCATGGTTGGATGCGGTGTTGTAACTGAAAAGAAAAGTGGTCCAGGTTTATATAAATCTGAAAACTCAGAATTAAAGGCAGTTTTTGATTTAGATTATGATAGAGCTTGTGATTATGCTAAAAGACATGGAGTTCCAGTTGTTTATAAGACTGTAGAAGAAATGCTTGCTGATCCAGAAATTAATGCAGTATATCTTCCAACACCACCGAAGTTTCACAAAGATTACTCAATGAAGTGTTTAGAAGCTGGAAAGATTCCTTATACAGAAAAGCCAATGGCTCTTACATATGAAGAATGTGAAGAAATGATTAAGAAGTCACAAGAAGTTAACTTACCTATATATGTAGCGTTCTATAGAAGAGGTATGGCTAAGTACATGAAGATTAAAGAAATAATTGAAAGTGGAAAGCTAGGAAAAATAAACTTTGTTCACTTAAGACAGTTTATGAAGGTTGAAGATATCGATTTAGATAGAGAAAACTTACCTTGGAGATTAAAACCAGAAGCAGCTGGCGGCGGAAAGTTCGTTGATATGGTTGCTCACGTATTAGATATCGTTGAATATTTATTTGGTAAGATTGAAAATGTAAGTGGTATGGCTGAAAACTATGGTGGATACTATGATGTAGAAGATACAGTAAATGCTATTTTCAAAACTGAAAGTGGAGTAATGGGTAATGGAATATGGTGTTACGTTGCTGACCACGATGAAGAAGAAATGTTAATAGTAGGAGATAAGGGTAGAATAAGTACTACTGGTTTATTCTATGGTCCTATAAAGGTTATAGTTGATGGTATTGAAGAAGTTATAGACTATCAAGAACCAGAACATGTTGCTCAACCTTATATTCAAACAATAGTTAATGAATTAATAGGAAAAGAAAAGTCTCCAGCAGACTTAGAAAGTGCAGCTCACGTTATTAAGGTAATGGATGAGATTTTAGAAGAATATAGAAAAAGATATAATTAATATTTAGTCATATAACATTGCTGATGCTCAAGCATATTACTCATTTATATTTATTAAATTTAGTATCAGCATGTTATTATTAAAATTTTATATAAGATTGTTAATTAATTAATTAACGAAGTATTGAATAATTTTATTAAGGAGAACTAGAATGAGTGTTGAATTTATTATCGGAATTTTATTATTAGTATCATTCGCTGGATTAGTTGCTTATGCAGTTAAAGGTGGAAATCTTATGACTGGTATACTAATTATGGCTATTATATGGACTGTATTACCCCTTATAGGTAATGCTTTAGTTACAAATCCAGACTTTATAGCACAAAATAGTGACATTGTTAATATGAGTATTGTAGATGCTCTTAAGAAGGTATTCCAAGGTGGCCCTGAAGGATGGGGTGGAGTACTTATAAACTTCATATTTGGTGCTTGGTTCGGGAGAATCATGTTAGAAACAGGAATTGCTGCTACAATAATTCGTAAGACAGTTGAACTTGGAGGAGATAAGCCAATAGTTACATCTACACTTTTAGCAGTTGTTACTACAGCAGTATTCTCAAGTATGTTTGGTGCTGGTGCAGTTGTTGCTATTGGAGTAATTGTACTTCCAATATTATTATCTTTAGGGATACCTAAATTATTAGCTACAGTATCATTTTTATTATCAATAGGTGCTGGTTTATACATAAACCCTGTTATATTTAATCAATATCAAGCATTCTATTTAGGTGCAAATGGAGAACAGACTTATTTCTATAATGGTGGATACTTAAAATGGGGATTTGTTGCTTTAGCTGTTCAGTTGATAGTTGCTATATTAATACCAGCAATATTAATGAAAAAGCAAAAGAGAGTTCATGCATGGGCGGCACAAGCTCCTCAAACTGAAGAAGTAAAGGCAGCTCCAGTAATAGCTTTACTTACACCATTTATACCAGTTGTATTAGCTATTGGATTTAATGTACCAGTTATAGTTGGATTCTTAGTAGCAAGTTTCTTTGCTTTAGCTGTTTGTGGAAAATTAACATCATATAAGGCAGCTTCAGAAGTATTTAATAAGACGTTCTATGATGGTGCTATAGATACTGCTCCATTAGTTGGATTTATGTTAATGATTCCTATGTTTAATAAAGCGGCAGAATTATGTGTACCTTACTTTAATGCGGTATTAGGTGGATTGATTCCAAACAATACATTAGTAATTTGTGTTGCATTTGCAATACTTGCACCATTAGGTATGTTTAGAGGACCATTTACATTAGCAGGATGCGGAGCTGCCACACTTGGTATATTAAAGAGTGTTGGATTCGGAACTCCATTATTATTCCCATTAATGTATGCTCCAACAGTAACAATGAACATCTCAAGTTGTATTACACAATCTTGGATTGTTTGGGGACTTGGATATACTAAGGTTGATACAAAAGATTTCTTAAAATTAAGTATACCAGCAGGTTGGTTAATCTGCGCTATATTAAGCTTGATTACTTACATAATGTTTGGTATGTAGTTTAAATAAAGTTCCGCTTTACATATTTGTAGGGCGGATTTCTTTGTTTTCAGGTCATAAAATAAAACTTTTGGCTTTAATTATGATAAAATCAATATAACTACAAATCAATAATAGTTGTTAATAATGTCATAAGTTTTTATAAAAGTATAATAGGTTCATTATTGGGGAGTATACATTTAGCATTATATGATAAGAAGAGGTATTTATTATATGAAAAAAAATAATAATGTCAGGGTTGGAATAGATGTTGGAGGCACTCACACAAAAGCTGTAGCAATTGATAATGATACACATAAGATTATAGGAAAATCATCAGTTAAAACAACACATGATGATAAATTTGGAGTTGCAGCGGGAGTGGTAAAGGCTTTTAAAAATTGTTTAGAAGAAAATAATATAGATGCGAAAGATGTGGTGTTTGTAGCACATAGCACTACTCAGGCTACCAATGCATTACTTGAAGGTGATGTGGCTCATGTTGGAGTAATAGGAATTGTAGGAAGAGGCATTGAAGGATATTTAGCAAAAAAACAGGTTGCACTTAAAGATATAAATTTGGGGACCGGAAGAATAATAAAGATATCAAATACAATAATTAAAAAGAAAAATTTAACAAAAGAAAATATAATTGATAAAATAAATGAACTTAAAGGTTTAGGAGTAGAAGTTCTTGTGGTATCAATGGCTTTTGGTGTTGATGATATGACAGAAGAAGTTAGAGTTGCAAAGGTTGCAGAAGAAATGGGTATGCCTATAACTATTGCATCAGATATTACAAAGTTATATGGACTTACAAGAAGAACAAAGACAGCAGCAATAAATGCCAGTATACTTCCTAAAATGCTTGATACATCAAATAGTACTGAAAAATCAGTCCGTAGTACAGGAGTTGATGTACCTCTTATGATAATGCGTGGTGATGGTGGTGCAATGGATATTAGTGAAATGAAAAAAAGACCTATACTTACTATGCTTTCAGGTCCAGCTGCAAGTGTCATGGGATCACTAATGTATTTAAGAGTATCTAACGGGATTTATTTTGAAGTTGGAGGTACATCAACTAATATAGGTGTAATTAAGAATGGAAGACCAGCAATAGATTATTCTATAGTAGATGGACATAAAACATATGTAAGTTCTTTAGATGTTCAGGTTTTAGGTGTTGCAGGAGGAAGCATGATACGTGCAGATTCAGAAAAAATAATAGATGCAGGTCCAAGAAGTGCTCATATTGCAGGAATGGATTATGCAGTATTTACCCCTGAAGAAGAAATAATTGAACCCACGTTAGAATTCTTTGCACCTAAAGATGGTGATCCTGAGGATTATGTTGCAATAAGATTAAAGAGCGGAAAGAGAATTACAATTACAAATAGTTGTGCAGCTAATGTACTTGGTTTGATTACTTCAGAGGATTTTTCATACGGAAATGTAGAATCAGCAAGGAAGGCAATGAAACCATTAGCAGACTATCTTGGAAAAACAGTTGAAGAAGTGGCCGAACTGATACTTAGAAAATCTTTTGAGAAGATACAGCCAGTTATATTGGATTTAATAGATAAATATAAGCTTGATAATAGCCAGATTTCACTTATAGGTGTTGGAGGAGGTGCTTCATCTCTTATTAAGTATTGTGCTTCTAAAATGAACATAAAATATAGCATACCTGACAATGCAGAAGTAATTTCTTCTATTGGTGTAGCACTTGCTATGGTTAGGGACGTTGTAGAAAGAGTAGTTCCAAATCCTACACCACAAGATATAAGAAATATAAGGGCTGAAGTAATAAATAAGGCAATAGAGAGTGGAGCTTCACCAGATACAATTGATGTACATATTGAAATTGATTCTAATACATCTAGGCTTATTGCAATAGCAACAGGCTCTACAGAAGTTAAATCTACTGATCTATTAAAAGAATGCAGTGAATTTGAAGCAAAAGAACTAGCAAGTGAGGATATGGGTATTTCTAAAGAAGAAGTTTCTCTTATAGAGAAGAATAAATATTTTTATGTTTTTGGTGGAGAATATAAAAATAAGAATCAAATAAGGATTGTTGATAAAAAAGGGTTTATAAAAGTTCAGAGAAATTCAGGATCTGCATGTAAAGTAAAAGTAGAGAGTTATAAAGATTCAGTAAAGAGTCTTTGGGAAGAACTTACAGTGTATAAATCAGATAGTGTTTTAAGACCAGATTTTTATCTATGTTTAGGTCCAAGAGTTATGGACTTTGCATCAGGAAGTGATTTTGAACAAATGCTTATGATTATGGATGTAAGCGTACAAATGGCAGACCCGCAAGAAGAAATTTTAATTATAGGAGCAAAAAATGAAATCTAATGATAATTTTGCAAATAAATTTGTAAATGCAATGAGAAGTAAGAGTATAGATGCTAGAACAACTGATACAGATATTCCAGAGATAGAAGAAATGCTAAAAAATTTAGTCATGATTAATGATGAAAAGTGGGGGTATTATGCTTTCAGACGTGAACCACTAAAAGGAAAATTTAGTGAAGATGATAAATTAATTTTAATTAATAAAGCAAATGAATGTGGTAAAAAATATGCTAAGAAAATAAGAGAAAAATTTAGTCATATGAATACATATGATATAGCTAAAGAAATGGGGCTTGAGGTAGATTATCCAGATAGACCTAATGGTGGAGGGCACATAATATTTGCACAGTTTGTTGAACCTAATAAAGTTACAGTATTTAAGGATAGTATTAACAAGGCAGAGGAGTTAATAACAAGCAAAAATTTAGCGGGATTGTTTTCAGATATAAATATTGAAGAGTTATTATTAGCACATGAAATATTTCATTTCATTGAGGAAAATGATGATGACATATTTACAAGAACTGAGAAAATTAGATTATGGAAGATAGGTCCTATAAAAAATGACTCTAATATAGTCTGCCTGGGAGAAATAGCAGGAATGGCATTTGCAAAGGAATTACTAAAAATAAGCTATTCTCCATATATTTTAGATGTTTTCCTTGTATATTTATATAATATACAAGCATCATATGGTTTGTATAAAGAAATTATGAGTATAAATAATAAAGAGTAATTTTAAATTTGAGTATATCATCTAAATTTTTCTTATATAACAGGAAGCGTTTAGAGATATACTCAGCTTTATTTTTGGGAATTTTTAAGTAAAAATTCTCTGAATGCGTTAATTTCTTTACGTCTACTGGTATTGATATTAGAAACAAGTGCCAGATTTGAATTTATGGGGTCTTTCAGAGGATGAACAGCTATATTATGACTGCTAAAGGGCTTTAAAACATTATTTACAATTAAAGTTATACCAAGCCCTTCTGAAACAAGACCTAATATGGTTTCAATCTTATTTATGTTGTATATAACATTTGGAGTAAAACCTAATTTAGAACATTCATCTAGACATATATCATAAACACCAGATTTAGAACAAATTATAAGATCTTCGTGTTTTAAATCTCCAAAAGAAATATATTTTTTCTTTGTAAATGGATGATCATTAGAAGTTACAACAACTAATTCATCATCAGCTATATGTGTTATATTGAATAATTTTTTTTCTAAATTAAAATCTCTTACAATAGCAAGATCAATTTCAGAATTCTTAAGCATGCTTAAAACGGCTTCATTTTCTTCTTCAAAAATATTTATATCTATGTTAGGATATTTACTTTTGAAAGAAGCTAGGACAGATGCTAAACCGTATTGTGATATAACTGCTATTGTTCCTATGTTTAATGTTGTTTTCTTTGAAATAGAATGCTTTTTCATTCCTTGAATAATTTTATTGTAATCATCTAAAAATTTTAATGCATATACATAAAAATCTTCACCAGCACAAGTGAGTTTTGTAATTCTTGAGGTTCTATCAAACAATATAGTATCTAGTTCAGTTTCAAGAGATTTTATCTGTTTTTATAACGAAGACTGTGATATACATAACTCATGAGCTGCAGGAGAAAATCCATTGTATTTTTTTACAGCTAGAAAATATTGAATTTGTTCAATAGTAATAACAATCACCCCTTGTATTCAATGATGGAATATATTATATCATGATATTATGTATTTTACATAAATTTAATAAAAGGATATACAATAAAAACTCTTCAAACTAATAAATTTGTTAAGATGGTACAAAAAATAATAGATAAATTACTAAATAGATAAAAAACTATTTACATTATGACAAAAAATGATATAATACAACAAGTGGGACAATGAATATTGACTCAGGTATATTTCTATTTCTTAAGTAGTAAATATAACATAATTTATTAATCAAAAAATAAGTAGAATCTATTAGCTAATAAATAGGTTCTACTATATTTTTAATTTTTAACCAAACAATATTAATATTGGACGGAGAGTGTGCAGAAATATGAGAAGATTAATATTAGTAACATCACCACCAGCATGTGGAAAAACATTTATTTCTAAAGAGATATCAAAAGCTCTTAAACCTATTGTTTACTTAGATAAAGATACGCTAATAGGGTTATCTAATCAAGTATTCAAAGTTGCAGGAGAAGAAAACAATAGAAGTTCAGATTTCTTTGAAGAAAACATCAGAAATACTGAATATGAAGTTGTAATTGACTTAGCATTAGAAGCTTTAGATTACTGTGATACAGTATTGATTAATGCTCCATTTACAAGAGAAATAAGAAATCTTGAATATATGGATAAATTTAGAAATAAGCTTAAAGAAAACGACTGTGAATTAGTTGTTATCTGGGTTGAAACAGATAAAGAAGTTTGTCATCAAAGAATGATTGAACGTAACTCAGATAGAGATACATGGAAGTTAGAAAACTGGGATGAATACATATCAGGATGTAACTTTGAAAAACCAGTTGGTATTCCTGAATTAAGAGTATTTAAAAACTCATCTATGGAAGAATTCAACCAATCAATGGCTGAATTAGTAGCATATTTTAAAAATTAATTTTGTTAATAATGTGAAAATATTAACAAAAATAGCTTTTATTATCAGACTGTGCATAATTAGGTAAACTATTGTGCATAGTCTGATTTTATTTATGTATATGAAATTGTAATGATTGAATATATTGAATTCAACAGAGTTAAAGTGTTGAAAATCAACAAGTGAGAATTGATAGTAAAGGATGAAATCAAGTATAAAAGAGATCGGGAGAAAATTATGGATTATATAGCTATAGATTTTGAAACTGCAAATGAAAAAAGGAGCAGCCCTTGTTCTATAGGTATTGTAGTTGTCAAAAATAGTGAAGTTGTTGAAAAGATACATTATCTAATAAAACCTAAAGAAATGAGATTTATGCCTATAAATATAGGCATACACGGTATACGACCTGGAATGGTAGAAAATGAACCAGAATTTGATGAAATATGGAAAAGGATTAAAGGATACTTTGATAATGGATTTGTGATTGCACATAATGCATCATTTGATATATCTGTATTAAGAAGAACTATGGAATTATATAATATAGAACCAGTATCTTTTAAGTATATATGTACAATGAAGCTTTCAAAGAATTTTTATCCTCAAATAGAAAATTCTAAATTAAATACTGTAAATAGATTCTTAGGATATGAATTTGATCATCATGATGCTTTAGCTGATGCACTTGCATGTAGTAATATCCTTATTAATATTTCAAAAGAGCTTGGGAATGAGGATATAGATGAAATATGTAGGTGTGTTGGAGTAACTATTGGAAATGTTAATGAAGAAGGATATAAACCATCATCAGCAAAAGGAAGAATTTTTAGAAAATCGTCTAGAGTATCTACATGTAATAATTCAAATTCATTAGGAAATCTAAATTATGATGTGTTTAAGGGTGATACTGTTGTGTTTACAGGTAGATTATCATCTATGACACGAGATGAGGCTATAAGACTTGTAAGAAGACTTGGTGGCGCAAGTGGGAGCTCTGTAACTAAAAAAACTACCATATTAGTTTCTAATATTAAGGATATACATGAGTTAAAAAGAAATGAAATGAGTACTAAGATGAGAAAAGCAGTAGATCTCAAATTAATGGGACAAAAAATAGATTTCATTGATGAAAATGAGTTTATAAAAAAATCATTTATGTAATAATATCTATTTGAATTTTTAAAAGTATGTTGTATATAATATCACCCCCTTTAAAATATATCTTAACGTATATAATTAATATTATAGCAAAATATGTAAATCAATCAAAATATATTAAAAATCTATGTGTTTTAGAGAAGATTATAATATAATAATAAAAATAAATTTAAAACATTGAAAAGTATTCTAAAATAGACATATATATATCATTAATGGATATATATACTGATTGGAAACAACATACAATTCGACAAAACTTCTAAATTTAATATTATATAATTAAATTGGTCGATAACTTAAAATATGAATTGCGGTAATGGGGGAGTAGTGATGGACAGAATTTTTACAAAAGAAGAATTAGCCGGTTCAGCATATAATCTAATAAATGAATTATTAAAAGATGCTGAATTTTTAGGGGAGAAATTTTATAAATCAATCATAATTGATGATGACAATGACATTTCTGTGCTAGATAATAATAAGAAATTTCAAAGAGAATATAGCTTAAGTGAAGTATCATACTTATTATCCGACAGTATAGATGGCTTTTGGGAAGCTGATAAAAGTTTTATTGAATATGTAAATTATTTAGAAAAGAAAATTGAAGATAAGTATTGTGAATTAAATCAATATAATTTTATAGAGTATTGTAAAAGTGTATATAATCTTAAATATAAGACTTTGAATGTATACAGTAAATTAAAGGAAATTGAGAGATTAGTTTAATAATTGTAAGGGTAATTTCAACTTAATGGTATTTTTAAAGAGATGAGAATGAGGGTAAAAACTTCTGTGTATTTTAAAATATACAGAAGTTTTTTTGACATAAAAAGTAAAGTTAAACAAAAATCATCATAAATATAAAAGAAAAGATAATAATTGAAAACGATATAGAAAACAAGTAATTTGATAATATGCTAAAAATTTTAAATTTTGTTGCAAAAAACATTAATTATTTATATAATCTAATACATAAAATAAATATATAAACAACGTTCGGATGAAGATGGTGGGAGAGATATCATTTTATATTCTTAATATTAAATGATACACCGAAGAGGGAAATCTTTCAGGTATTAGGACCGCCATTGGACGAGCCTCTGGAGAGACTTATTTAATAAGCACCGAAGGAGCAAGGTTGTATACAATACGTGTACAATTGAAACTCTCAGGTAAAAGGACAGGGGAAAAGACAGATATGCAGTTGACAATTGAGAATTGACGATTGACAGTTTAAGAAGAAATCATTATGTGATTTCTGAAAAATATATTTCAGATTCAATTATAAAATTAAAGAATTTGAATATATTAGTAGTATCTAAAATTAAGATACTAAAAAAATAACTTTCAATTATCTAATTTCAACTACCAACTGAAAAAGTCTTATCTCCTCCGAAATCATTATATTAGGGGGATTTTTTTTATGTTATTATCAAATTTATTATCAGGAAGCACTATGGTGCAGGAAATATTCCAAAAAATCGACGATATTATATGGGGGCCACCTTTACTAATACTTTTAGTAGGAACAGGTATCTATCTTACACTTCGTCTAAAATTATTACAAATTTTCAAATTACCATTGGCATTAAAATATGTATTTGGTAAAGATGAGGAAAAGACAAATGATCAAGCTCATGGAGATGTATCTAGTTTTGGTGCTTTATGTACAGCATTATCAGCAACTATTGGTACAGGTAATATAGTTGGAGTAGCAACAGCAATAACAGCAGGAGGTCCTGGTGCATTACTATGGATGTGGCTTGCAGCATTTTTTGGTATGGCAACTAAATATGCAGAAGGAGTTCTTGCAATAAAGTATAGAGAAAAAGATGAAAATGGTCAGATGGCAGGAGGACCAATGTACTACATCCAAAATGGATTAGGTATGAAATGGCTTGCTAAATTATTTGCACTCTTTGGAATTGGAGTTGCATTCTTTGGAATTGGTACATTTGGTCAAGTTAATTCAATTGCAGCAGCAGCAGCAACATTTAATGTACCATTAATAGTTACAGCAGTTATAGTTACAGCATTAGTTGCAATGGTAACTTTAGGTGGAATAAAGAGAATTTCAAAGGTTTCAGAAACTGTTGTACCATTTATGGCAGGTGCATATATTCTTGCTGCGGTAGTTGTATTAATATGCAATTATAGATCAATAATACCAGCCTTATCATTAATTATAACAAGTGCATTTAATCCAAGTGCAGTTGGTGGTGGAGTTCTAGGAATTACTGTTGGTATGGCTATTCAAAGAGGTGTAGGTAGAGGAGTATTTTCAAATGAATCAGGTCTTGGAAGTGCACCAATAGCAGCGGCTGCCGCTAAGACAAATTCAGCAGTAAGACAAGGTCTTATATCTATGACAGGTACTTTCTTTGACACAATAATAATTTGTACAATGACAGGTCTTGCAATAGTAATAACAAGTGGAGAAACAGGTATATTTACAGCTGGATCTGCGCTTGCAGGAGCACAAGTTACAACTGCAGCATTTACAAATTCTATAGGAACAGTTGGTAAATATATAGTGAATATAGGATTAGTATTCTTTGCATTTACTACAATTCTTGGATGGAATTATTATGGTGAAAGATGTACTCAGTATTTATTTGGAGTTAAAGCTATTATGCCATATAGAATAATATATATAGTGCTTGTAGCAATAGGTCCATTCCTACCATTAGAATTAATATTCATAATAGCAGATATAGTTAATGGATGTATGGCATTCCCTAACCTTGTAGGTCTTATAGGACTTAGAAAAGTTGTAATAAAGGAAACAGAAGAGTATTTTGCAACTTTAAAAGAAGAAAAGGAAATTAATACAGAAAAAAATTTAGCTTAGAAAGTTAATATATATACACATAGAATTAATGAAAAGCAGTTCTTTTTAGAGCTGCTTTTTTAGTACATAGAAAAGTATAATTATAGAATAATGAGTAAAGGTGTGGACTCAATAGATCTAGGGAGTTGAGATTTAATATTTAACAGAATACTTTTTTTCAGTTTCTATAATAGGAATTTTATCAACAATGATTTCATCAATTCTTGAAAAATTATTTCCCTTTTTAAGTAAAGATATAAATTTGTTTAAAGTATCTTCTGAACCTTGAATTTCTATCTGAACTTTTCCATCATATAAATTTTTACACCAGCCAGTTAGATTTAGATTTGTAGCAGTTAGTTGTGTGAAGAACCTGAACCCAACACCTTGAACTCTTCCATCTACTAAAATCGAATACCTTATCATAAATAGTTCCTCCATTGTTTATTATATATAGGCAAAAATATATGTAGTTTCTTATAGATTGTTGATTATACTAGAATTATATCATAATAAATTAATAGTAGAATATAAATATATAAGTATTTATAATTTTCTGAAAATTAAGTATAATATTAATATGATAGGGAAAAATATTAAAAGGTGAAATTAGCGTAAATGGAGGGCAATATTATGGTTGAGAGAAGTATGGTATTAATCAAACCAGATGGAGTTGAAAGGAATATTATAGGCAATATCATAAGTGTTTATGAAGATAATGGCTTGAAGGTAATACACTTGAAACTTATGCAGACTACAAGAGAAATTGCAGAAAAGCATTATTGTCAGCATAAAGGGAAACCCTTTTATGAAGAACTAATAACATTTATAACAAGAAGTCCATTGGTAGCAATAATCCTTGAAGGGGAAGATGCAGTAAAGAGAATTCGTCAGATTAATGGAGCAACAAGTCCTGATGAAGCATCTGCAGGAACAATTAGATTTAGATATGCTAGAAGTAAAACAGAAAATTGTGTTCACGCATCAGATACGTCAGAAAGTGCAAAAGAAGAAATTGCTTTGTGGTTTCCAGAGGTTGATGATTAAGAATATAATTTAGGTATCAATTACTGAACTAATATTAAGTAAAAAAGAAAAATAAAATTCCGTTAAAATGTTTATTAACGGAATTTTTTTGTGTCTTAAAAATTAGCTTGCAGTTTTTATATTCATCCAAGCATCATCATAAAGTTTTAAGGAGTCACCTAAATCTACAAAAACTTCACATTTATCTAATACTTCTTTAGAAGGGTATGCACCAGGATCATCCTTTATAGAATCTTCTAGTAGTTCATAAGCTCCAGTATTAGGGGTAGAAAATTGAATATATTCTACATTTTGAAGTGCATTTTCAGGTTTACATAAGAAATCTATAAGTTTTTCGGCATTTTCTTTATTTTTTGAACCTTTTGGTATAACCATAGCATCAAACCATTTATTAGAGCCTTCGTCAGGAACTATAAATTTTAATTTTGGATTTTGTGAGATTATGTACGTTGCATCTCCAGACCATACAGGTGCTATAGCAGCTTCCTCGTTTATCATTTTATCTTTTACTTCATCTACATAGTAAAGAGGGTCCATAGTCTTCTTTTGTTTTATTAGCTCATCTGTAGCAGCAGCTATTTCATCAGGATTTGTACTGTTTATAGAATAACCAAGTTTTTTCAATCCTATAGCAAGAGTATCTCTCATAGAATCAAACATTATTAATTGTTTATTGTTATATTTTGTATCCCAAAGTATATCCCAGCTGTTAACTGGTTCTGTCACAATGTCAGGATTGTACACAATACCGATAGTTCCCCACATATATGGAACTGAATATTCATTTGTAGGATCATAAGCAAGGTTTTTATATTGATCACCAATATACTCATAGTTTGGAATATTGTTAAAATCAATTTTTTCTACCATATTTTCTTGAATCATCTTTTCAATCATATAATCTGATGGAATTACTAAGTCATAACTTCCCGGAGAACTCTTTAATTTTTGATACATTATTTCATTTGTATCATAGGTAGAATAGTCTACTTTTATTCCAGTTTCTCTTTGGAATTCGTATAGTAAGTCTTCATCTATATAGTCGCCACAGTTATAAAAATAGATTGTTCCATTTACACCAACATTAGAATTTCCGCACCCAGTAAATAAAGTTACACTTAGTAAAGATGTTAATGCTAATGCACATAAACGTTTTAATTTTATCAATATTATCACCTCAAAATACTTATTTATAGCCCATTTAAAGTTTTAAATGGGCTATTATTTATTATTAATTAGTTTTATCTGAATTTTGTTTTCTATTCACAATCAACAGTAATGCAAGTACTGTTAAGAACATTAAAGTTGAAAGTGCATTAATTTCAGGCTTTATACCACGTCTTGCCATAGAATAAATTTCAATTGAAAGATTAGTAACTCCTGGACCTGTAGTAAAGAAACTAATTACAAAATCATCTATAGACATAGTGAATGCCATAAGGAATCCTGAAAAGATTCCTGGCTTTATCTGAGGGATAATAACCTTCCATAATGTATAAAGTGGAGTAGCACCTAAATCGGCAGCAGCATCTAAAGTATTTTCAGGAAGCTGACGCATCTTTGGAAGAACTGATAATATTACATAAGGAATATCAAATGTAATATGAGCTAAAAGCATAGTTGTAAAACCAAAGTTGAAGTTTAGGAATATAAATAAACTCATAAGTGCAATTCCTGTAACTATATCTGGATTAAGTACTGGAAGATAGTTTATATTTAAAATTAAAGCTTTTAATTTACCTTTCATTTGCGAAATTGCTATAGCACTTATAGTTCCAACAATAGTTGCAATTACTGATGCTAATAAAGCAATTAATATAGTGTAATATAGTGCAGACATTAGTCTTTGGTTACTAAAAAGCTGTTCATACCATTTTAGGGTGAATCCAGACCATTTTCCCATGGTTTTAGAATTATTGAAAGAAAAAACCATAAGGGTGATGATAGGAGTGTACAAGAATAAAAAGATAATAAACAAATAAAATCTTTTTATAAAGTTTTCTAATCTGCTTACCATAGCTGTGTACCTCCTTCTTTATCTGAACCGCTGTCAAATTTAGACGTTAAAGCCATAAATATAAGTATGATTATCATCATAAAGATTGAAATAGCGGAACCAAAATTCCAATCCCCCATTGTGGTATATTGCTGTTCTATAAGGTTACCAAGAAGCATAAATTGACCGCCACCAAGAAGCCTTGAAATTACGAAAGTAGAAACAGCAGGCATAAACACCATTGTTATACCTGAAAAGATTCCAGGAATGCTTAATGGTAGGATTACTTTTAAAAATATTTTAAATCTATTTGCACCTAAGTCAGCTGCTGCATTTATTAAATCCTGATCCATTTTTATTAAAATAGTATATAACGGAAGTACCATAAAAGGCAGAAAGTTATATACCATACCAAGAAGCACAGCACCATCATTGTATAAGAATGAAATGGGACCAATTCCAACTTTACTTAAAATATTATTAACTATACCTGTTTTACCTAAAATAGGCATCCATGCGTAAGTTCTAAGAAGAAAGTTCATCCACATTGGAAGAATGAATAGCATAATCATAAAATTACGTCTACTTACTTTCATTTGTGAAATTATATACGCAACTGGATAACCAACAATAAGGCATAATATTGTTGAAATAAGTGCAAGCCATATTGATCTTAAAAATATATTAAAATATTGCGATGAAATAAGTCTGCTATAGTTTTCTAATGAAAAAGAATAGCCTGAATCAGTTTGTACCGTAAAGCTAAAAAATAAAACTATTAATAATGGAATTACGATAAATAGCGCACTCCAAGCAAAATAAGGATACGCCGCTAAGGACGTTTTTTTCTTAGCCATTTTTATCACTCTTTTTCATAATATGTATGTCTTCAGGATAAATATCTAACCCTATAGTAGATCCTACTTCAGCAGATTTTGTGTTGTGAAGTATAAATTCATAATCATCACTTACAACAGTCATTTCGTAATGGACACCTTTAAATACTACGGAAGTAACATGTCCTTTAAGCATGCTGTTTTCTGCATTAACCATTTTAATGTCTTCAGGTCTTATAACAATATCAACAGGTTCATTGATTTCAAAACCTTTATCAACACATTCAAATTTTTTGTTACAGAATTCAACTTCAAAGTCTTTTATCATTAAGCCGTTAAGTAAGTTGCTTTCACCTATAAAATCAGCCACAAAAGCATTGGCAGGTTCGTTATATATATCTTCAGGTGTTCCCATCTGTTGAATTATACCTTTATTCATTACTATAATTGTATCTGACATTGTAAGAGCTTCTTCTTGATCATGTGTTACAAATACGAAAGTGATGCCAACTTCTTTTTGAATTTTCTTTAATTCTATCTGCATTTCTTTTCTAAGCTTTAAGTCAAGTGCACCTAAAGGCTCATCAAGAAGTAATATTTCAGGTTTATTTACAAGAGCTCTTGCAATAGCAACTCTTTGTTGTTGTCCTCCGCTTAAAGACTCTACTTTTCTTTTTTCAAAACCATCTAAGGCAACGAGATGTAGCATTTTTTTTACTTCAGCTTCGATTTGATCTTTAGGTAATTTTTTTAATTTCAAACCGAATGCTATATTATCAAAAATATTCATATGTGGAAATAAAGCATATTTTTGGAACACAGTATTTACCTGTCTTTTATATGGTGGTAATGATGAAATATCTTCATTTTTAAACATTAATTCACCAGAATCAGCGCTCTCAAAACCAGCTATTATTTTTAATGTAGTAGTCTTACCACATCCACTTGGTCCTAAAAGAGTTAAAAATTCATTTTTCTTAATATTTAAAGATAAATTATTTAATACTGTATTATCACCATAAGTTTTGCTGATATTTTTTAATTCTATAATGTTTTGGCTCACAAAAACACCTCTTTCTATTGTTTAAAATGATGGGGGAGTACTAACCCATATTACCTTAGCTGGAGATTTACCAGTATTTTCGATAAAATGATTTACTTTTGCTTTATAATAAAAGCTTTCCCCTTTTTTGACTTTATATTTCTTTTTTCCTAAATGAAGAATTATCGTTCCAGCTAAAACATATCCGAATTCTTCACCTTCATGAGGCTCTTCTTCGATATATTGTCCACCAGGTTTGATTGTAATCATAATAGGCTCCATTTCATTTTTTTGAGCATTTGGTATAAGCCACATTAAGGAGTACTTTAAATCGTCATCATCTTTTTCAAACATATCATCTTTTGTATATGTTACTTTTTCCTCTTTTGTATCACTAAAGAAATCTGGAAGATTAGTTCCTAAGATTTCAAGAATATCTATTAATGTAGCAATAGATGGTGAAGTTAAGTCATTTTCAACTTGAGAAATAAATCCCTTAGATAATTCACATCTATTTGCAAGCTCCTCTTGAGTCAGTTGTTTTTCCATTCGGAGAATACGAATCTTTTCTCCTATTTGCATAAAATTCACCCACTAACAATTTTTATAATAATCACTTTTACTAAACAATAAGTTTAAAATTACTAAACAAACAATGATATTATATATACTTTGAATAGAAAAATCAATATCTTTTTGAAATTATCAAAGAAAATTTGTATTTAATATGTAGGATTACAATATTTCATAGGGAAAAATAAACAGTATTTACTAAGTATATTGTGATATAATATATTTAGTGTGCTTAACATATAGTAATAGTAATTAAAAAATTAATATAAATGTACTAACGTTAAAGAGGAGGAGTTAATGAAGAGTAAAAGGATTATAATCAACAGTAGTATTATCCTAATTTTTCTTGTTATAGTTGTTGGAGTAGCGTTTTATAAATTATTTGGAGAATCATCTAAAGAAATAAATGCATCAAAACAGTTTATGTCTAAGTTATATTCCATGAATGCAGTAGATACTACAGAAAAATTAACAAATTTAAAATATGAAAGGCTTAAAGTTATAAATAGCCAAAATGAATTAGTTAATAAAACAATAGTAACTCAGAGTTATGGCATAGATTTAGATAAGGAAAACAATGTGGTTGGTTTTGCTAAAAAAGATATGAAGATGAGTTCTAGTAAGCTTTCAGAGAGTGAAGCTAAGACAATAGCAGAAAGATATCTTATGGAAATCTGTGGAAACGATTTAATTTATGAAGATACAAAAAATGAAGATGATTTGCCGTATTATTCTTTTGTATATAAAAAGAAAGAAAATGGATATCGATTGTATTTTGATGAAATAAAAATAAATATTGATAGGGATAGTGGTTATATTGATGGTTATTCTAATACTACAATGTTGAAAAAATGTATGGAACCTAAAATAAATATAAGCCAAGAAGAAGCTGAGACAATTGCAAATAATTATTTTATAGAAAATAATATACCCTATGAACTTTTAGAAACAACAGAGCTAGTATATGCAGGAAATACAAAAACAGAAAAAAATAAAAACAATCAGTTAGAAGTATGTTATGTAGTTAGTGTAAAAGCTAAAAATTCCGATGAATCACAAGTGTTAATTAAAATATTTGTTAATGCCGATTCTGGTGAAATATATAATATTATAAAAGAGAATGGTGAAAGTAAAGTTTTAACTGTTAATTAAAAAGCGTGGCCTAAGGCCACGCTTTTATTAATTCCATTCATTAACATTTTTTAATTCAGGAATTGAAGATGCTTTGAATACAGGATCTTTTATTCCAGCTTTTTTCTGTGCTCTATAATCATCAAGAGCTTTAAATGCAATTTTACCAAGAAGTGCAATTGCAATTAGATTTGTTATTGCCATTAATGCCATGAATACATCAGCTAGATTCCAAACGATATCCATACTTACTGTTGCACCAAATAATACCATTACAGCAACACAGATTCTATATAAATTAAGATATATTTTTTTCTTAGTTAAAAATTCGATATTTGCTTCACCATAATAATAATTACCTACAATTGAACTGAATGCAAAAAGTAATACACATATAGCAATGAAAATACTTCCAAAGCTTCCTATTTGAGAACTTAATGCGTTTTGAGTTAATTGTATACCAGTAAGACCACTAGATAAATCAACATCTGAAAGAAGTATTATAAAAGCAGTACAACTACAAATTACTATTGTATCAGTAAATACACCTAAAGTTTGAATTAATCCTTGTTTAACTGGATGAGATACATTAGCTGTAGCAGCAGCATTTGGAGCACTACCCATTCCAGCTTCATTTGAGAATAATCCTCTTTTTATTCCTATAAGAAGAGCGCCACCGATTCCTCCACCAACAGCTTGCTTAACACCAAAAGCATTTTCAAATATTAAAGCAAACATAGCAGGAAGTTCACTTATGTTTGTTATTACAACAAAAAGAGCTACTAATATATAAGCACTAGCCATAATAGGAACTATTATTTCAGAAACTTTTGCAATTCTATGTATTCCACCAAATATTATTGATAAAGTTAAAAGTGTAAGTATAGCACCAACAAGAATTCTGTTAACACCGAAAGCTTCATTAAGTGCAAGTGAAATAGTGTTGGATTGAACTGAATTGAATACAAGACCAAAACATATTGTAATTAATATGGAGAAAATTATTCCCATCCATTTCATGTTAAGGGCTTTCTCCATGTAGTATGCAGGTCCTCCTATATAGGCACCATTTCCATCTGACTGTTTGTATATCTGCGCAAGTGTAGATTCTACAAAACTTGAAGCAGAACCAATAAGAGCGATTAACCACATCCAGAAGATTGCACCAGGTCCACCAACAGATATGGCAATTGCGATTCCAGCTAAATTACCAGTACCAACTCTTGATGCTGTACTAATACAAAAGGCCTGGAATGATGAAACTGATCCTTTTTCTTTTTTTGATGTAGCACCATCAGTAAGAAGTCTGAACATTTCTTTTATATATCTAAATTGAACAAATCTTGTTTTAAAAGTAAAGTATAAACCTAATAATATTAATGGTGCTATTAATACATAAGTCCATAGGATATCATTAGATACGTTGATTATTGTATTTAATTTTTCAATAAAAGTATTGAACATTGCTTAAAACCCCCTAGTTAATAATAAAATTTTTAAAATAAAATGACGAAAATTGTAACTGCTATTATTTTATACTAAAGAATATAAAAATGCAAGTTACATATAAATAAAAATTCATAAAATTAAATTTTCATATTAAAAACCAGTAAAAATCACATATTATTTATTAAAAAATACAAAAGTTGAAAGAAGTGAATTATGAAAATTCATATAAGAGAATGGCATGAATAATATAAGCGCCAATTAATAATTATGTAATATTATTATAGTTCGTATATCTATACACTAAATAAAAAACTCTGGGAAGATTCCCAGAGTTTATTTATTGAATAGGTGTAATTATTGGATGAGTGTTTGTTTGAGGTCCTGGAGAATCTACTGGTGTTTGAGTAGGATCTACAACAGGTCCGTTTTGATTATTATTGTGATTATTAGTGTTATCACTATTGGTATTTTCATGGTTTACATTAGAATTATTATTTTCACCTGTTTCAGTTGATTGTTCTTCGGTTTCTGAAGTAGTTGTATCATAACTTGATGGAAGAACCATATAATAATCTGCTGTGGCTGAATTTGGATGCTTCTTTTTAATGTATATAGCTTTTCGTGTTAAGAAAGAAGGGGTACCAGGTGTTGCCAGCTTATTATTCAATCTATTTATATTTGTAACTACGTGTGTATCACATGTAGTTGTTGGTTCTGTTCCTTCTTCGAATAATTCTTCGTAAACTCTGCTTCCTCTTGGATCTTGAGAACATACTGCGCTAGGTAAAAGTCCTGAATCTTTACATACAGCTACTTTTACTATTTCAGGTGGTGGTTCCAATTCTTTTACAGAACGACCTTCATGAGCTTTTTCCATTAATGTTCCCCAAATTTTTGCACAAGCACTTGATCCGCCTATAAGTTTTGTTGGATTGTCATATCCAAGCCATACTGATCCTGATAGATAAGGAGTAAGTCCAGCAAACCATAAATCACATGAATCTGATGTAGTACCAGTTTTTCCGGATACAGGCATTTCACCCCATTTAGCAGGTGTACTTGAGTAATAGGTTACTGGTCCTTTGAGCATATCGTACATAATATATGCTGTTTCACGTGAGAATACATCTGTTTTATCTAAATTTTCATTATCTAAAATTGTTTTTCCAGTTGCATCTACAACCTTTGTGTATAGTAAAGGTCTAACATATTCACCTTCATTACCAAAAGTACCAAATGCACCAGCTAATCTATAAGTATTACCTCCATCAGGATCTTTAGGATCATTGTTGAATTGTCCTAAAGCTAGTGCGGCAATAGAACTTTTTGATTTATCATTGTATTTTAATCCTAATTTCTCTCCGTATTCAATACCTGTTTTAGTTCCAAGCATATCTTCAACAATTACAGCTGCAGTATTTTTAGAGTAAGTTAAAGCTTCGCGTGCAGTCATAAGACCTTGGTAACTAAAATCAGAGTTTGAAGGATTATAGTTTTTACCACCGTCTAGTTTGTTTTCAGGAAGTGGTGCATCATCAATAGGTGTTGCAGCGGTAATTACACCTTCGTTTATAGCAGGGCCATAAACAGTTAATGGTTTTGTAGTTGATCCTATAGGTCTTAAAGCATTATATGCTCTATTTGTAGATTGAGGCTGTTGCTTACCTCTTCCACCAACCATAGCAAGAACTTGACCTTTTCTGTAGTCAACAATTGTAGCTGATGCTTGAAGTAAAGGAACACCATTACTATCATAAGTTTCAGAATTTCCAAGTCCTAAATTATTGTAATTATCAAGTGTTTTCTGTGTGAAATCTTGTAAGCTTCTATCCATTGTTGTATAGATTTTAAGACCACCATTTACTACTAGTTTAGAAACTTCTTCATCAGTATAATTGTATTTTTTCTTTAAATCTTCTTTTACTTGTGAAACGGCAGGATATACAAACCATTCATAATTCAATGTATAATCTTGCTTACTCTTTTTAAATACAAGTCCTCCGTTTTTTACCTCTTCTATTGCTTTATTGCATTCTTCTTCACTGATGTAGTTATTCTTTTTCATCATTGTCAAAACTGTTACAGTTCTATTAATATATGGTGTAGGATCTTTTATATTATTTTCGTTATAAGCACTATAAGTTGTAGGTGCTTGAGTTATACCAGCAAGGTAAGCGCATTCAATCAATGATAAGTCAGATGTATTTTTACTGAAATATAAAAGAGATGCAGCTTCAACACCATAAACTTGACCACCCAGTGGTATTGTATTTAAATATGCTGTTAAAATTTGATCTTTTGTCAATTTTTTTTCAAGATTAAGAGCTAAATAAATTTCCTTGACTTTTCTTTCAATAGAAACATCATTTGTTAAAATAGTATTTTTAAGTAGCTGTTGTGTAAGTGTAGAAGCACCGTGAAGTCCCCTCTGACCAGTTAATATTTTCTTTACATCCAATAAGGCTGCTCCGACGATTCTTTGAACATCTATTCCTTTATGTTTGTAAAATCTTTCATCTTCAATAGACACAAAAGCATTCTTCAAATTTGCAGGCATTTCGCTAGAGTCAATAACATAACGTTCTTCATCTGTATGTAGATTATCCATAAAATCGCCATTATTATCAAAAAGGCTTGAAGGCTGATTTAACGATAACACAGCATCAACATCTAAAGGTGGCGTAGTTTTTATAATAGCAAAAGCGTAACCTGCAGCCATAACAAATAGTGCTAAAAAGCAAAATAAAATACCAAAAGAAATTCCCTTAAAGATCTTTTTTTTATTGCTTTGTTTTGGCTTCTTTTTGCTATGAGGAGTGCTTTTTGTTTTTGTTGAGTTGTTAACTGCCATTTTATCCTCCTAAAAATTTAAGGTTGTAAATATAATAATATTTTATACCATTATAGCATATTTATAGTATGAGTAAATCATTAACTCGATATAAAGGTGTTCATATGGAGTACTATACAAAACGTAAAAATTACAGATATATTAAGTTTATTTTAGTTATCGTAAGTATAATTGTTATTTTTAATTTATTAATAGTGTTTTTTGATAAAAGAGTGTTTCCATCAGTGGTAGAAATAAGCAAAATAATGGCGAAAACACAAACATTAAACATTATTAATGAAAAGAGCTTAGAGATATTAAATGAAGATTTTAAATATGATGAAATGATAAAAATTCAAAAAGATGAAGAGGGAAACATAAATCTTATACAGGCTGATACTGTAAAGCTGAATTACATTGCAGCAAAATTGTCTAATGAATGTAATGCAGCACTTGAAGACATGAAGGATAATACAATTGATGTACCGTTAGGATGGGTTACAAGCAGAAGTGTTTTCTATAAGTTAGGACCTAATATAAAGATGCATATAGAACCTATAAGTAATATAACAACAAGCTATGAATCAAATTTTGAAAGTGCAGGTATAAATCAGACAAGACATAAAATCTATTTAAATATCACAGCTCAAATAAGATTAAAATTACCATTAAGTGATCAAGAAACTACGGTAACAACACAGGTTCCAGTAAGTGATACAATAATTGTTGGCAAAATTCCTAACATGACATTGGGAGTTGGAACAATTGATAATTCACAAGTGACAAGTGACAAGTGACAATTAAAACAAAAAATCCCCTTAATAGGGGATTTTTAATTATTGATTATAAATAACATTAATCAATAATATTAAGTTATTTAAGTATGAATTAACTTAACTTATTAAAATATAAAAAATTTCTTAGAAATTTTAATACGAATTATCAATTGTCCAATGTCAACTGAATTAAGCTTCCCAGTTAAATACATAAGGGATGTTTCTATAGAAGTCACCATAGTTTAATCCATATCCAACTACAAATACATCTTCAATTTCAAAACAACAGTAATCAGGTTTTATTTCTACTTTTCTTCTAGATGGTTTATCAAGAAGCACACAAGTTTTAACTGATGCAGGTTTTAGATTTTTAACATGGTTTACTACAAAGTCCATAGTTATACCAGTGTCAACAATATCATCTACAATAAGAACGTCCCATCCTTCAATATTATCAGGAATATCATTAACTATTTTAACAGTTCCTGATGATGTTTCACTGTGTCCGTAACTTGATGTTGTCATAAAGCCAACTTTTACATTTAAGTCAATAGCTCTTACTAAGTCAGCAGCATAAACAAAGCTTCCTCTTAATAATGATAAAACATAAAGATTTCTTCCTTTATATTCTCTGTTTATAATTTCTCCTAATTCTTTAATTCTAGAACTGATTTGATCTTCAGAAAAAAGAATATTACGTTTCTTATCTTCCATATTGTTAAAAACTCCTTTAAAAATATTTGTTATTTTATTATTTTTATGTTTACAATATAATTATATATATTTTTATACTTAAAGTATCTATTTATTATTACAACAAAAACATAGATTAAACTACATAAAATATGTATATTATATTTTGTACATATTTATTGAAATATAGTATTTTATAGTTGAAAAAAATTTTGTAGAAAATGCATATATTTTAAGAAATAAAAAATAAATATTATTTTGAAAGTAATATATGCGACAAAAAATTCACATAAAAAAATCGTTGGAAAAATTTCAACTAAAAATGCCAAATTAATTTAAGATTATACAAAAAACACATGTACAACCTTAAAGAGTGTATTTTATTTAAGTTGTAATTAATGAATTAATAGTATAAAATTATATGAAAGTTGTCAAGATAGCTTATATGAGGTGATTTTATGATAGATGGAAATATAGAAGGTATTAAAAAATCTCTGATTGATGAATTAGAGAGTATTCATTCAATAAAGACTCTTAAAGATGAAGTATGTAATTTGGAAATTTTAAATATAATTTCTAGGATTTCAAGCTTAATTGAAAGAGAAGTTAGTGTAGCAATAAACAGAAAGGGAAATGTTACAGCTGTTGCAATTGGAGATTCAACATCAGTAGAAGTTCCAGTTATAAACATAGATGAAAAAAGACTTGCAGGAGTAAGAGTAATTCATACTCATCCAAATGGTTATTGTAACCTTTCAGCTCTAGATCTTACTGCACTTTTAAAATTAAAACTTGATGCAATCGTTTCTGTTGCAGTTATAGATGGAAGCATAGTAGATTTTTCTTTGGGAATGCTTACTTTATACAATAATAAATTAGAGTATGAAGAAAAGAGTAATCTGTCACTAGATGCTATACTGTCTGTAAATATATTAGATAAAATAAAGTTTATAGAAAATTTAATAAAAACAAATGATGTAATAGAGGATAATGAAGAAAAAGCAATATTGGTTGGTTCTGATACAAGAGAAAGTCTTGAAGAATTAAAGGAACTTACAGAAGCTTGTAATATACCTGTTTTAAATACAGTATTTCAAAGCAGAAATAAAATAGATGCAGCATTTTATATAGGAAGAGGTAAAGTACTAGAAATTGCATCCATGAGACAGGTTGAAAGAGCAAATGTTGTGATCTTTGATGATGAATTATCAGGATCTCAAGTTAGAAATTTAGAAGCAGCAATAGGCGCAAAGGTTATTGATAGAACTACTTTAATATTAGAAATATTTGCAACTAGAGCAAAGACAAAAGAAGCAAAGATTCAAGTTGAACTTGCCCAGTTAAAATATAGATTAAGTAGATTACAGGGACTTGGAACTATACTATCAAGAACTGGAGGAGGTATTGGTACAAGAGGACCTGGAGAAAAGAAACTTGAAACAGATAGAAGACATATAATGGAAACTATATATGACTTAAGAGCTGAACTTAAAAAGATTAAAAAGACAAGGGAAATTCAAAGAGAAAAGAGAAATAAGGAAAATATTCCTAAAGTATCACTTGTAGGATATACAAATGCAGGTAAGTCTACCCTTAGAAATGCATTATGTGATCTTGCAGCTAAAAAGGAAAATAAAACAAAAGAAAAAGTATTTGAAGCAGATATGCTTTTTGCAACATTGGATACAACCACAAGAGCTATTACATTAAAGAACAAGGGAGTAATAACATTAACAGATACAGTTGGATTTGTAAGAAAACTTCCTCATGATTTAGTAGAAGCCTTTAAATCCACACTTGAAGAAGTGATTTTTTCAGATCTTTTATGCCATGTGATTGATACATCAAGTGATACATCTGTTGAACAATATATTGCAGTAAATGAAGTTCTTACAGAACTTGGAGCAATAGATAAAGAAACTATTATAGTTTTAAACAAGATAGATAAAGCTTCTGAAGAGCAAATAAATAAGATAAAAGAAGCATTAGAAGGAAATAATAAAATAATTGAAGTATCAGCAGCATTTGGAACTAACCTTGAAGAATTTTTAGAACTTATTGAAGAAAAACTTCCATATAATTATAGAAAAGTTGAATATTTAATTCCATATGAAAAAGGTGATATTCAATCATTTTTACATAGAAATGGAAGAGTTTTCGAAGAAGATTATAGAGATAATGGAACGTACATGTGTGTAGAAGTCGATGATGAAGTTTATAATAAAACAGAAGAGTATATTATAAAATAGATGTTGTAATTGACATATATGAGTAGTCAATTAATTTAATGATTAAATAATAAAAATTCAGTATGGTAACTATGAAAATTTCATATCTTAAGTATAGTTTATGGTATTGAGAGTTTAAATATAAAAATAATATATTGAGTTTATTTTAATATACCCCGGAATATTTCCCGGGGTATATTTGTAATATGCTCAGAAAATATTGTATAATGTATGTGTTTTACGATAAAGGGATAATAATTATTTAAGTAAAGAAGGTGAATAAAAATATGTTGAAAGCAATACTTAATTATCAGAAAGCATCAGAAAAACTTATTAATTCACTTCAGACTAACAGGAAAGTATTAGCGGTTTTTGCTTTTGGAAGCATTGTTAATGGGGATCTTTGGGAAGAATCAGACATTGACATTTTTGTTGTTTATAAAGATCAATTTTATAACATGAGAGATGTATATTCGGAAATACTAGATATTCCTGTACATATGAAGATACTTAATAAGGAAAAATTCTTAGAGTTATATGAGAATAATGGGAAAAAAGGTGAGATAAGAAACATGCTCACATCATCAAAACTTGTTTTTTCACGAGATGAAGAAATAGATATATTGTTCAATAAAGCAAAGTATAGTATGGATAAGTTTGTTGAAATATGGAATCTTGTTTATCTTGGAAAGCTGATAAAAGATTTAGGTGTTACGAAGAAATATTTATATAATGATAGATTATTTACTTCATTTGAAGTCTTAATAAGAGCATTAGATAGTTTTGCTAAATTATATTTGAATATCAGTGGGTACACAGTGAGCAGGGATGCAATTAAAATGACAATGAATTTAAACAATAAATTTAATATGCTTGTTGAAAATCTTATAGAAAAAGAATTAAAACAAGAATATATAAGTTCCATTGTGGAATATATTGATGACTATTTAGCTGATAACATAAGCATTGCTGCAAAGTTTCTTTTAAATTATTTAGAGGAAAAGAATACATATTTAAGTTCATATGAAATAAAAAGTGATGAAATATTTAGTCAATTTGATATAAAGATAGAGGATATATTAAAAGAATTATTTAAGAATGGATTTATAGAGAAGAACTCAAGAAAGATTGAGCTTCCAGCAAGAGAAAAACTTCTTAATGAAAATGTTTATGCATATAGAAAGTATAAATAACTTATTTAATTGAACATTCAGAGTAAATAGTTGAATTTGGGGTGTAATTATGGAATTATATGATGATTTTAAATTTGAAAAAGAAGTACCAAAGTATATTCAGCTTGCAGAATACATTAAGTCTTTAATTGATAAACGTAAAATTAAAGATGGAGATAAACTTCCTACAATAAGAGCGCTTTCTCAAAAGTTGAAAGTTAATAATGTTACTGTAGTAAGTGCATATAATAAGCTTAAAAATGAGGGGTATGCTTATCAGAAAATAGGAAGTGGAAGTTATGCTAAAAGAAAAGAAGTATTTTCAACTTTTAGAAAAGAGTATTCCAATAGTTTAAAAAATATAGATTCACAAAAAAGCGATGAGATAATCGATTTTACAGGTGAAACTTCTGCAGAAGTACTGTTTCCAATAGATGAATTAAAAGAAATTATTAATGAAGTCCTTGAAAGAGATGGTGCGAAGGCTTTAATGTCTCAAAATAGAAGTGGGTATTCAAATTTAATATACACAATAAATGAAGTATTTTGGCAAAATAAATTGAAAAATGATGATATAATAGTTGTTTCAGGGGCACAGCAAGGAATTGATATTGCATCCAAAAGTATTCTTAACATAAATGATAATGTTATTGTAGAAAAACCTACATATGTTGGAGCTTTATCTGTATTTAAATGGAGAAAAGTTAATATATTTGAGGTTCCAATAAAAGAAGATGGAATTGATTTAAAGGCATTTGAGAAGATTTTACAGAAAAATGAAATTAGGTGTTTTTATACTATGAGTTATTTTCAGAATCCTACTGGAGTAAGCTATAGTATAGAAAAGAAAAAACGTATTTTGGATCTTGCAGAAATATATGATTTTTATATTATAGAAGATGATTATTTATCAGAACTTATATATGAAAGTTCATTAGAATATATGCCGTTTAAATGGCTTGATAAGTATGATAGGGTTATCTATATAAAGAGTTTTTCAAAAATATTCCTTCCAGGAATAAGGCTTGGATATCTTGTTGCACCAGAAGTGTTTAATGAGGTTCTTCAAAGTTCTAAGCACAACACAGATATTACAACTTCAAGTTTGATGCAAAGAGCACTTGATATGTATATTGCAAAAGGAAGCTGGAAAAATAATATTAAGGAACTTAACATGGAATACAGCAAAAGATATAATATGATAAAAGACATTTTAGATAATGATTTTAAAGATATTGTGTCATATGTGGATCCAAGAGGAGGATTGAATTTTTATCTGACTCTTATTAATAAAGAAATAGATACAAAGGTACTTTTTAGAAGATTAAAGAAAAAGAATATATATATAACACCAGGAAATGTTTTTTATACATCATCAAATGAAGGACAAGATTCTCTGAAAATTTCTTTTTATCAGGTTAATGAAGAAAAGATAAAAATAGGAATGGACTTATTAAGAGAAGAAATTTTAGCAATTGAAAATTGATAGTTTAGTATAAATCTTTTGTGGAGAGTTTTGAAAATGTATTAGTATTAATAATGGATATTTTTTAGGAATATCAACGATAATTGCCAATTATTCATTGTCAATTGTCAACTGAAAAGATGGGAGTTGAATTAATGGCTTATATTACTATAAGAGATAGAGGAGAAGACAGCTTTGAAGAAAAGAAGTCAGAATTTATAGGTTATGCTAAAAGAGTTGAAAATGAAGAAGAAGCAAAGGAATTTGTTAATGAAATAAAGAGTCTTCACAAGCAGGCGAGACATAACTGCTGGGCATATGTTATTGGAGAAAAAATGAATATACAAAGATATTCAGATGATGGGGAACCACAAGGAACAGCTGGAATACCTATACTTGAAGTAATGAAGAAGAGTAATGTTACAGATTGTGCTGTAGTTGTAACAAGGTACTTTGGGGGGATACTTTTAGGAGCTGGAGGACTTACAAGGGCTTATACAAAAGGTGCAAGTATATCAATAAAAGCAGCTGGAATTGTAGAAAAAGTTAAAGGACTAAAAATCAGCTTTGAAATGGAATATGATCTTTTTGGAAAAATACAGTATATATGTGGTCAAAACTCATGGCATATTGAAGATACAGAGTATACAGATAAAGTTATAGTTCACATACTTTGTGAGGAAAACATAGCAGATACAATTGAAGGTGAAATTGTTGAGGCTACAAGTGGAAAAGTAATTGTAAGAAAAAGTGAAGAAGGAATTTACTTTAAAGAAGGAAATAGATTATATGCACAGATTTAATGTGTAAATTGTAAAAAATGTAAGTATAATTGTGAATTAACATAAAATGTGGTATAATCTTTCATGAATTTTATATTAAAATAAAGCAAAAAGACTTATATAAAAAGTCATTTAATAAATAATAAGAATTTAGATGCTTAAATTAAGGAGGAAATAAAATGTCAGGACATTCAAAATGGCATAATATACAAGCGAAGAAAGGTAAAGCTGATGCTAAAAGAGGAAAAGTCTTTACTAAAATAGGTAAAGAATTAATGATGGCTGTAAAAAATGGCGGACCAAACCTTGATATAAATGCTAAGCTTAGAGATGTTGTAGCAAAGGCAAAAGCAGCAAATATGCCTAATGATACTATAACAAGATCAATAAAGAAAGCATCAGGAGAATTAGGTTCTGTAAACTTTGAAAATATAGTTTATGAAGGATATGGGCCTAATGGAGTAGCAGTAATAGTTGAAACATTAACTGACAATAAAAATAGATCAGCTGGTAATGTAAGAAGTGCTTTCACTAAAGGTGGCGGAAACATGGGAACTCAAGGATGTGTAGGTTTCATGTTCCAAGAAAAAGGTGAACTTGTTATAGAAAAAGAAGACCGTGATGAAGATGAAATGATGATGCTTGCATTAGATGCAGGTGCAGAAGACTTTAATGCAGATGAAGAAGAAGTATTTGTAGTTACTACAGCTCCAGAGGATTTTGGTACTGTACGTGAAGCATTAGAAGCAGAAGGAATAGAGTTCTTAGAAGCAGCAGTTAAGATGATTCCCGATACATATACTGCAATAAATGAAGATGATGCTAAGAAGTTCCAAAAGATGTTAGATTTACTTGATGATGATGATGACGTTCAAGAAGTTTATCACAACGCTGAATTCCCTGAAGGATGGGATGAATAATCTTCTTAAACTATAAAAATAGACACTTCACAGACTTTTGAAAAATTTGTGAAGACTAATATTGATTATGATATACATACAATTTTATGTATTTGGATTGATGTATGTTGATTTTAGAAACCATTTTCTATCTTTGATTAGATAGAAGATGGTTTTTTGTTGTTGAAATTTTTGAATTGACGAAAGCTCTTGGAGGTTTGGTTTTTGAAATTGTAAAACTTGGAGTTGTAATAGTAGGTATTATTACAATACTAAAACACTGATAAGAATATAGGAATTTCACATCTTCTATAATAAAAGTTTATTATTATAGAATTCATGAAATTTAAGAATTTATTGTGTAATATTAGAAAAAAGGTAAAATATATGTTATTAACATGATAAATGTAAGAAAATATTATTGTTATATTAAGTTAAAAATGATATTATATATATGGAAATAGAAAAAATGGTATATAATTACATTATGTTATATTATATATAAGTGAAAATAAAATAGATTATCATGTAGTTGGAAACGAAGAATAGTTCTCTCAATCTGGGCACCTTGGGAACTAGGAGTTAGTGGTGCAACCCGCCAGCAAATTAATTAGTATTAATTTGTTGGTTTTTTTTATAAAAAATAAGAGGAAAAAATAGATTATTATGAGATTTATGTAGATATAGGAGGATTTATAAACTTGGATTATATATTAGTAATAATATTAGGATTGGTTATAGGAAGTTTTTTAAATGTTTGTATTTATAGAATTCCAAGAGAAGAATCAATTTCGTATCCACCATCTCATTGTGGAAACTGCGGTCATAATCTACACCCTGTAGATTTAATTCCTATAATAAGTTATGTGTTTTTAAAAGGAAAATGCAGATATTGTAAGGAGAAAATTTCTATAAGGTATCCTATGATAGAGGGATTAAATTGTATTTTATATTTAGTAATATATATGAAATATGGTTTTATGATATATACAGTTGAATTTTGTATTCTAATATCTTTATTGATTGTAATTAGTATGATTGATTACAATACACAAGAAGTTTACACATCAACAACTGTGTTTGGAGCAATAGTTGGAGTAATATTTATACTGATTAATAAGTTTGTATATGGACAAGAAGTTATGAATTTATTAATGGGCGGAGTAACAGGAGCAGCAATAATAGGAGCAATAGTATATTTGACAAAGGGGATGGGTGAAGGAGATATAGAAATAGCAGGAGTATGTGGGCTATTTATAGGTGTCAAACAAATTATTTTAGCACTATTTTTAGCAATTATGCTGGGTGGAGCAGTTGGAATAATTGTGATTTTATTAAACTTAAAAAATATTAAAGATAAGATAGCGTTTGGGCCGTTTATAGCTATAGGAACATTAATAGCTATTTTGTATGGAAATGCATTGATAAGTTGGTATTTTAATTTACTAGTTTAAATAATAACTTTAAATAATTTTCACTTATGATAAAAGTTAATTAGTAATAATAGAGGGGAAGGATAGCTTTATTATGGCGATTGAGAAGAGAAGATTAGGAAATATTCTTGTAAATGCTGGCAAAATAACAAGCTTCCAGTTACAAGAAGCATTAAAAGCTCAAAAATCCCTTGGGAAAAAGCTTGGTGAAATTCTTGTTGATAGCAAGATAATTACTGAAGATGAGATAATTGAGGCAATTGAACAACAGACTGGAATTAAAAAGATTGATTTGAACACGATAGAATTTAACAGAAAAGCTATAAGTTTAATTCCAGAAAATTTATGTAAAAAATATACGCTTATACCTTTCGGATTTGAAAATAATAGAATCAAAGTAACACTTGCAGATCCTTTGAACATATTTGCAATAGATGATGTTGCCATATCAACAGGATTTGAAATAGAATCGTTTATTTCTAGAAAAGCAGATATAAATAAATATATTGGAATATATTACAGTAGTCAGCAAGTTGATAATGCAGCAATTCAATTATCAAAAGAAAGCACAAAAGCTTTAAAAAAGGCAAAAGAAAATGTTGATGTAATAAGCGATGTAAATAGTGCTCCTGTTGTAAGAATGGTTGATTATATGTTTAAAAATTCAATTGAGCTTAAAGCATCAGATATTCATATAGAACCATTTGAGAATGAAATAAGAATACGATATAGAATAGATGGAAAGCTAAGAACTATCAATAAATTAGGAATTGAAAGTCTTGCTCCTTTAGTTACCAGAATAAAAATTATGGCAGGACTTAATATAGCTGAAAAGAGGATTCCACAGGATGGGAAGATAATGATAAAAGTCGATGATAAAGAAGTAGATCTTAGAATATCAGTTCTTCCTGTAGTGTTTGGAGAAAAGGTAGTTATAAGAATTCTTAATAAAGGAAGTGGAATAATAAGAAAAGAAGATCTTGGTATGGATGAAGAAAACATAAAAAAGGTGAACAGAATAATTTCAAATCCACATGGAATAATTCTTGTTACAGGGCCTACTGGAAGTGGTAAGTCCACAACTTTATATTCAATACTAAGTGAATTGAATTCAAATGAATTAAATATAATCACGGTTGAAGATCCGGTTGAATTTACTATGAATGGAATAAACCAAGTAAATGTAAATGAAAAAGCAGGACTGACATTTGCAAGTGGTCTTAGGAGTATACTTAGACAGGATCCTGACATTGTTATGATTGGGGAAATTAGAGATGAAGAAACAGCAGAAATTGCAATAAGAGCAGCTATAACAGGGCATCTTGTATTGAGTACTCTTCATACAAATGATGCACCTTCATCAATAGCAAGGCTTATAGATATGGGAATAAAGCCTTATCTTGTATCAACATCAGTTGCAGGGATAATTGCACAAAGACTTGTTAGAAAGGTATGTAGTAACTGCAAAACATCATATGAAGCAAGCAATTATGAAAAAAGAGTTTTAGGACAAGATATAAATGATAAATTAATTTTATATAAAGGATGTGGATGTGGATATTGTCAGGAAACAGGATACACAGGAAGAATTGGTATATATGAAATAATGGAGTTAACAAGAAAACATAGACAAGCTATAGATAGTGAAGTTACTTCAGATGTTTTAAGAGATATAGGTATTGAAAATGGAATGAATACTTTGGAAATAGAGTGCAAAAAACTTGTTTTGCAAGGCGTGACTACTATGGAAGAGTTTGAAGCAATAACAACTTCAGAAGTTTAGAAAAAATAATTCAGAATATTCAATTAATAATTAAAAGTCTAATTTTAACTATGATGCTTTGTATTAATTTTTTAAGTATGAATACTAAGTTGAAATAGATATATCAATAAAAATGAGGAGGAGAGTATGGCGAAATTCAAATATAGAATAATGAATTCTGATGGTGAAAAAATCAATGGAACTTATGAAGCTAATTCAAAAGAAGAAGTTATTGATTATATTTCAGGAAATGGATATTATCCTCTTTTAGTAGAAGAAGTAGTTGAAAGTAAGAATATAGAGTTTGCTTTTAATGAAAAAGTAAAACTTAAGGATTTATCAATATTTTGTAGACAGTTTTATACAATGCTTGATGCAGGTGTACCGATTTTGACTTGTTTAAAAATATTATCCGATCAGATTCAAAATAAAAAACTTAAAGAAGCCATAGTTAAAGTCAATGAAGATGTTAAAACAGGTGAGGTTTTATCAGATGCAATGAGAAAGCATAAAGATGTATTTCCAGATTTGTTAGTGTCATTGACAGCATCTGGTGAAGCAAGTGGAAGTCTTGATTCTGTAATGCTGAGAATGGCTACCCATTATGAAAAAGAAAATAAAATAAACAATAAAGTGAAAAATGCAATGATTTATCCAATAGTTCTTGGATTTGTATCAGTTGTTGCAGTTACATTTATATTAGTATATGTAATGCCAACATTTATGCAGATATTTGAAGAAAGTGGAACACAGCTTCCATGGTCTACTAAGTTTTTACTCGGACTTAGTAGTGGTATACAGAATAATTGGATTGTAATGTTATTTGTTCTTATTATAGCAATTTTAGGACTTAGGATATTTTTAAGAAGTGAACAAGGTATTTTAGTTTCAAGTAAATTAAAATTAAAGCTTCCTATACTTAAAAAGTTAAATGAAATGATAATAGTATCAAGATTTACAAGAACATTATCAATATTGATGGCAAGTGGTTTATCGCTAATAAAGGCATTAGAAATAGTATCGGAAGTTGTAGGAAATAAGATTGTAGAAAATGCCATGATAAAGATAAAAGATAGTGTAATGCGTGGTGATAGTTTATATTCCTCAATGAAAGAAAGCAATATGTTTCCAGCTATGTTGTATTCAATGATAAAGGTTGGAGAAGAAACAGGTTCTCTAGATGATATTTTAAATAAAACAGCAGACTTTTATGATGAGGAACTGGAGACAACAATTCAAACTTCAGTTGCACTTTTAGAACCAATATTAATAGTAATTATGGGACTTATTATTGCATTTATAGTTATTTCAGTAATGCTACCTATGTTTGATACTTATACTCAAATTTAAAAGCAATGCGTAATGTGAGATACAGAGCGCATTGACATAAATAATATAAAAATTAGGAGGGGTTTAGAATGAACCAATTAGTACTTAAAAAGAAAAATGAATTAATGAAAAAGAAGAAAGGTTTTACTTTAGTTGAACTTATTATTGTTATTGCTATTATTGCTGTTTTAGCAGCAGTTGCTATTCCTAAGTTTGGAGCAGTTAAAAAAGATGCTAATATTTCAGCAGATAAGGCTAATGCTAAGATTATAGCTACAGCAGTAGCGTCAGCAGTAACAGATGGTAAAACTTTTACTGCAGAAACATTATCTGAAGGTGATATAGCAAAAATTACACCATATATTGATGGTGGTTCTTTACCAGTGGTTAAACAAGGTGGTTCTTGGACTATTAAATATTCAACTGATAGTGGAACTGTAGTTGAAGCTGGTGGAAACCAAATGTATCCAGTAACTGATTAGTAAGATATTATTATTTATATATGACAGTGTTCAATTTTTTTAATAATTGTGCACTGTCAATAGAAAAGTATATTGGAGGTTTTATGGGCAGTATATTAGATAGAGATATAAAGAATAGCAATAGGAAATTTGATATAAAAGCTTTAATGAATATGGATATAAAAGATTTAAAGTTTAACTTACCACAAAATATAAATTTTAATAAAGTAATTCCAGAAAAAAAGAAAAAAGTAGTAGCGTTTGATTTAGGAAGTAGCACTATAAAAATAGTTGAAGGAACATACTATAAAAATGAATTAACAATAGATAAATACATTAAAATACCAGCGCCTAAAGATGCAGTTATTGATGGAGAGATAAAAAAAGACGATGAATTAGCTATTAGAATAAGTGAAGTTTTAAAATCAAACAATATAAAAACTAAACATGGAATATGTACTACAAATTCAACTTTAATTATTAACAGGGAAATATTAATACCTAAGGTTGAAGAAGAAGAAATGGATACTGTAGTAAGATATGAAATACAACAGTATTTACCTATAAATTTAGATGACTATGTTATTCAGGTAACAGTCTTAAATGAAGAAAAAGATATGAATGGATCAGATAAACTAAATGTACGAGTTATAGCGTTTCCGGATAAAATAGCAAAGGGATATTATAACCTTTTGAAAAAATTAGAATTAGAACCTTATACTTTAGATGTAAATTATAATGCAGTAAATAAATTAGTGAATTATATAGAAAATGAATTAGAATACAACAGTAATGATGCAGTTGCTTTTATTGATATGGGGGCAAGCTTTATTACTGTTAATATATACAAAGATAAAAAGCTTGACTTTACAAGAATAATAAAAGCCGGTGGAAATGATATTAATGATTATTTATATAATCTATATCATAGAAATTTTGAAGAGTGCGAAAATTTTAAAATTAATGGAATTGATTTATTAAATTTAAATAGTCAGGAAAATGATTCAGCAAGGGAAATTGCAGATGAATGGATTGATAAAATAGAAAAGATAATCCAATTTTACAGAAATAAAAATATGAATACAAATTTAGAGAAAATAATAATTTTTGGTGGATGCTCAAAGTTAAAAGGTTTTGATAAATATATGAGTGAGAAAATTGGAATACAGACAAGAAGAATTAAAGAAGTATCCAAAATGACATTTAAATCTAGTGATGATGGTGAACCTATTGATGATTTTATAAATGTTATTGGAAGTGTTATAAGACTTTAGAGGGGAGCTGATAAAAATGAAAGATTTGAATTTTTTTGCACCCTATCAGGGAAAGAAAAAAGAAAAGACTAATACTAATATGTATATATATGGTGCAGCTGGATTAGTGGGATTTGCCATTTTAAGTACATTAATATTTAATAGTGTTAAGTTATTTCTTTTAAATAGGGAAATAAACAATTTCACAAAAAAATTAGGAGATTCTGAAATACAAGCTGAACTTAAAGAAGCAAATAGTATAAACAATCAGATTGAAGTGCTGACTCAATATGATACAGCCTTATCTGATGTAGCTAAAAGTATAAAAAACAGAAATAATGTTTCGGATGAATTATTAAATAAAATAAATTCAACAATACCAAGTGAAATTACATTTAAAAATTTAGTGGTTGTAAATAATACATTATCTATTCAGGGAACAGCATCAAATAGAACAAGTATTGCTGAATTAGAACATAACTTGAAACAGCTTACCATAATGGATGATACTTATGTGAACTCAATAAAAAACGCAGGTGCTGTAGAGGGGGAATACTCCTTTGATATAAAATGTGTGTTAAAGGATGTTGATTAATTATGAATATTAGCAATAGAGAAAAAATAATGCTATTTATATTAGGAATTATATTAATAGGAATTGGTTATTACAATTTTGTTTATACTCCTATGATTAATAAAGTAGAAGTTAAAAAACAGGAAAAAATAGAAAAAGAAGAGGAATACAATCAGACCATGGCAACTATTAATGCATTAGAAGATAGAAAAGGTGATATTAAAATATTAAAATCAAAAATATCAGACTGTACAGCTAAATTTTATCCTACAATAAGCCAGGAGCATATAATTTTAGAACTAGATAAGTTATTAAATGATAGTAGTCTTAAGGGTGGTATAACTTTTGAACCTATAGCGTCATCAACTGTTGAAGAAGTTACAAAGGAACGAGTTGATATTAAAGAAAGTTCTCTTCAAAAGTTTGTAGACAATTATGATAGTATAAATGGAAAAGAAAATGTTCAAGATAGTACAAAAAATAAAGATAGTAATATAGAAAAAAATTCAAATGTAGAAAAGAAAACTTCAGAAAATAATATAAATCAGAATAGTGAAGCAAATGCAGAAGAGAAAAAAGAAAATACAATTCAATATATAAAATGTGTAGTAAATTTTGATGGAACTTATAAATCACTTGATACTTTTTTAAATAAGATAGGTAACAATGAAAAGAAAATTGTTGTAAACTCAATTAATATAAATCAAAAATCATTAGATGGAGTAAGTGGTACACTTGGCCTTGAAATATATGCTGTACCAAGAATAGATGATGAACTTGAAAATTACTTGAAATGGATATTAAATAACACATATGGAAAAGAAGTTCCATTTTCACCAGGAGCAGCGACAGGAGCAGTTAAAAGTGAAGCAGATACAAGTGATTTTGTTATCTCTGCGAATTCAATAAATTCTGATCTACCAACAGTTGTTATGGGGAAATATAATGATGATGGCAGAATAACTTATGTATATGCAGACAAAAATTCAGCAGAAAGTATTCAAATTGAATTAAATCAGCATGGTGATAAATACTATTATAAATATAAAACTTCAAGAGGAACATACCCAAATGATTATAGTGGAGAAGGAGCACAGTTTGCGCCGGAATCATCCTCAAGTATCTCTCTGGATGTATTCAGTGAAAAGAGAGTAAATTCTGATGATAAATCTGGAGTTAATATTAAGGTTATAAATAATACAGACAAGCTTTTTAATATAAATATTAGTGGAGATGATACAACTAATCCAAGAGTGACGGTTGATGGAGACAGTAGTAAGATAAGCGTTAATAAAAAGTAGGTGTTATTATGAGAAAAATATCCCAAAAGCATAAAGGATTTACACTTCTTGAAGTAATAATAAGCATGGCTTTAATTGGAATTCTTTCTATTGGTGTTTACAATGCTTATTTAATGCTTATAAGGCACACAAAAGATGGGGAAATAAAACAGGAAACTGCTCTTATTGGTAAGAAGATTGTTGAAGAAGTAAAAAGTGGACAAAGAAGTTCTGATAATACAAAAATTTATTTTGATAAAGATGGAAATGTTATAACAAATGAATCAGAAGCACTTTATGTAGCTGAGATTACAAGAAATCATAAGAATACTGAAACTGGAGAAAATATTACCATTAACAATGGAGAGTATAAAAATAGAATATTTGTAGGAGAAAATAGATTATCATATACAGAAAGTGATGTTAAAACTGATTCGTTAATTAATGAAAGCAAAAAAATAATAGTGTATATAAATGATTCTGGAACAGCAGGAAATATAAAATTTTACAACGATACTTCAAGCGAAATTTCAATTAGAGATATGAATTATGTTGCATTAGATTTTAAATATTATGGAATTGCAGAGAGTATAGTGGTTGAAGTTGAAAATGCATCTAAAAAACAGTTAAATCTATATATTCTAAATAGCATTAAAAAATCAGATGGAGATTGGAATGTAGATATAGACAACAAACTCGGTGTTTTAACTGAATGTCGTAGAAGTGATAATGATGGAAAATCAGGTACGCTTTATGATGTGAAGGTTACAGTCTCAGGAAAAAACAGCAAAGGAATAAATGAAGATAAATTGTTTGAAACAGGTTTTGTTGAAAATGTAAACACACCATAGTATGAACGGAGATGATTGTATGAGAATTAAAAGAAAAAGAAAAGGTTCAAGTTTAATATTTGTGGTTATTATGTTTATGTTTGTTATTATTGTTTCAAGTGCTATGCTGTCCATGGTTAGTAGTAACTATGCTGGAAGAGTCACTGAAAGTAAGCGAGTAAAGAATTTGTATGGAGCGGAAAGTGGACTTGATATTGCTTATAATGTAATCGCCAAGACTATAGATAATGCTAATGAGTATAGTTATAATAAAACAGAAATTTTTAAAGATGAAGTTAAAAATATGAATTATACTGAATTTTTAAATGTTAAAGATGAGAATAGTGATGAAAAAATAAAAAATAAAGCACGTCTTTATGCATTATATGCAGATATAGATTACTTGCAATTAAATGAAGATAGCAACAAAAGTAAAATAGAAGAAGATAATAAAAAGATAGATCAACTAATTAACTATGTGTTTAGGATTTATTTTAAGGATTATATTAATGCAAATCTATATAGTAATATATGTCCGGAAGGGGAAAACTCAGGTAAAGGAAAATATGCTCTAGATGGAAGAAAAACTAGTAATGACGAAAATAATTTGCAAGAAGTAATCTACAATAATGCTAGAATAAGTTTTAAACTTGAAAGTCTTGATGAAAACAGTCAATTAAAATGGAGTGAAAAAGACTCAAAAGTAATTTCTGGAGATAATCTAGTAACAAAATATTATTTTGATTATGAAGATAAAATTCGTAAAGAAACCTATGATTTAAATTTTAATTATTATGAAAAAATTACTTTGCCTATTAATTTGATATCTAATTTTAAAGAACAGAGTAATGTAGGAGAAAATGAAAGAGAAATAGAATCTGTATATACTATGATAGTACCTAATTATGATGAAGTAGCTTTTAAAAAAAGTGTATCTACCAATGATATACCTGGACTTACAGTTGGCGGAACATTGAGTGTAAATGCAGCTGATTTAGATGTTTATGGAGATATATTGGTTGAAAGTAATGGAAGTGATGTATCAACATTTGAAAATAAATATAATTCAGGAATAGTTATTAATGGTGATATAATGTCAAATTCACTTAGTACTGTTAATTTTAATAACAATGTTTATTGTAGAAAAACATTTAATGTTCAAAATAATGTAATAGTAAATATGAATAAAGATTTATATGCTCAAAATATTTATGTAAATACAAGCAAACAAAATACTGGAACCTATATAGGGATAAATAATGATGATAACTCAAAAGTTGTATTGGATAATGATTTAGAAATGAATGCTAAAAATACAGTCGTTAATATGAAAAATTTTTATGGAGTAAATGATAAGACAATAGATAATGCTTCAGGAAAAGATGAAAAAGCAAAAAAATCAAGCAGCATAATAATTAATAACTGTGATGACAATAGAAACAGCTTTTTGACAATAGAAAATGAAGCTTATATTAATGGTGTGGCAAATATAAAGACAGAAAATGGATATCAAACAGGTGAATCTGTTGCTGTAAAAGGAAATTATGATGCTTATTCTATGCCGGTAGAGAATGATGATAAATTTAAAAATGATGCACCACTTAAAGTATTAGATACAGATGATATTAATAAAAAAATAGATCATTTCCATAAATATTGGATTTCTAATTTAGATAAAGGATTGGATTATGGAGGTGTTATTTTTAATAGCATAAAGGATAATAATAAAGTGAAGTCAATTGGGGATATCGTTTATGGAGAAAAAGTAGATGGTGTTTTAAAAGCACAAGTACAAAAGGCAAATTATATAAAAGGTGATGCGCAGGTTAATGGAAAAATAAATAATTTAAAGAAAAATTACGCAATCAATATGTATAATTTAAATATAGAAAATAAAAAAGATAAAAATTATGTTGAAGATATTAATGATAGTACATTTGAAAAAATACAGAATGTAATAGTAACAAAAGAAAATCATGATGATGTGGATACAGATGGATTTAAATATAAAAATGAAGATTATATAATATATTCTTCTGTAAATTCAAATAAATTTAAGGGAGTAATGGTTGTAAATGGTGATTTGACAATAAGTACAGATTATGAAATAGAAGGTGATTTGATTGTTTCCGGAAATCTAACTGTTAAAGATGGTGCTAAAGTTACGTTAAAATATAACAAAGATTATACAAAAAACATTCAAAATAAAAACTTGACTATTTTTAATCAAATCTTCCCTAATATGGGGTATGGATATAGTGAGGAATCAAGTGGTTCTGATGGTTTTACGACAGAATCTAATTCAACAATATTTATAAAAAATAATTTATGGAAAATTAATAAATAGGAATGAAGAGGAAGTGGAAATGAGAAAAAAAACAGGCTTTACTTTAATTGAAATGATCATTGTAATGGGGATGACAGTTTTAATAATGGGAATTGCATTATCTGTTTTTATGACGGGAAACAAGGTATTTTCTGAATCAGATATTAAAACCACTCTTCAAATGGAAGCTAAAGATATTCAAGAAAATATAAGTGAAATATGTATGAATTCAAGCAAGATAATATTATGTGAAATAGATAGTGATAATGTGACTGAAGAACCTTATAACGGAGAAATTATGTCAAATAAATTCATAAGCATTTCAGGTGACGAAACACGAGATAAGAAATGGCTTCAAGTATCAAAATTAAGTTTAGAATCGCTGACTAAAAATAGTGATGTTAATAGTTACAACAATATCACTAATTTAGAAAATGTTAATATATCATATGATGAGAATACAAAAATATTAAACATAGGCTCTAAAAAGACAGTTGTTGATGTTAAGCATTTCTATGTTCAACCATTAAATTTGAATGATAACAATAATAAAATTTCTAATTCGAAAGGATTGAAATTTAACATTATTTTAGAGAAAAATAAATCTGGAAAAACTATAGAATATACTATTGATTTTACTGTTACTTTTAGGAATATATGATAAATTCAAAATGGGGGGTGAAAGCATGTTTTCAAAAGTAAAGTTAAAATTTAGTTTATTTGCTCTCTCTATTTTTTGTATGTGTATTTTAAGTAATATATTTACAGATAATGAGAAGGTGTCAGCAATGTCTAGTATAGATGGTAGTAATATTAAAGTAAGTCTTTCTAGCAATACAGATGTTACAGTAAAAGAAGGTGAATCTACAAATATAAAATATAGTGTAAAACCACAAGAATATACAACAGGTATAGATGAAGCTGTATTTTTAGTGGATGTCTCTAACAATATGAAAGACAAAGATAATGGGACTAGAGGAAGAGGGCAATTTGCACAAAATGTACCTGTAAATATTAATGACCTTGTTAATAATAGCGAAAAAAATCTAGGGATAAGTATGAACATTAAGGGAACTGTAATAGGGTTTGCTGATGATGCATATTCATTGATTAATCAGAATTTAGACAAAGATATGAATAATGTACAAATGAGGCAAAGTAATAATATAGATGGTATAGCAAATAATATTATTGGAACAATAAATAATATGTCTTCAAAAGAAAGAAATATTAATAATGCATTGGAAAAAGCTGATTTGCTATTTCAAGATTCAAATAATAATACGGAAAAAAACCGGAATAAGGCTATTATTATAATATCAAGTGGAAAAATAAATAACATAAATTCATCAACAATGAACAAAATAAAGAATAGTGGATATAGAATTATAATTCTAGATGTAAGTAGCAGTGATGACAATTCAACAGATTCGGAAAGTGAAAGTAATTTGAAATCTGTAATTAGTAATTTATCAGGAGATGAAAATTATTTATTTAAAGAAATTCATCCTAGTGATAGTACAAGTTTATCAAAAGATGATAAAGAAAAAATTGCTATGAACAAGAATATATATTTTAAAATTATTCCTAAGTATACTGACTATGCTGATTCATCAGTTTGGAGACCTGCATTGCAATCAGCTATTTATGGAAGTGTTGGGAATAATGTATCAGATAATTCTTACAAAGTAGAAAATGCTAAATTAACATTTGATTTGGGTGGAAATTTTCAAATAGGTGATAGAGCATTAATTGAATATAATGGACAAAAGAAATATGTCAATATTAATACAGTAGGAAATAATAAAATTAATATAGATGTATCAGAATTTATAACGTATATAAAAGATGCTTATGGATTTAAACCTACATATGATAATATTGTTGTTTCATTTGATGTTACAGCAATAGGTGCAGGTGGAACCTTTGGAAAAGATTCTGATGGAAAAGACTTAAGTAAATTTTCATATAAAGAAAGCTTGGGAAATGCAGAGATAAATAGGGAATTTCCCTTAGAAACACCAATAGTAAGAATTGGAACAAACGATAAGCCTCAAATAAGTATAAAATTAGATAGACTAAAAGTTAATAATGTTGAAACTAAAAATTATTCAAATTTATGTTCTGGTGATGAAATTGAATTTACCTATAAAATAAGCGCAGAAGATTTACAGATAGAAGATATAAATGAAGAAGTTAAAAAAGATATAGTATTAATTCTTGATACTTCAGGAAGTATGAATTTTAACTTTTATAATGATAGTATTCCATATAATGAAAGAGATAAAAGGATATATTCGTTAAAACAATCTGCAAAACAATTTATTAATAAATTCAATAATAAGGATAATATTAGAATTGGAATTATTCCATATTCATATTATTCTGGATATGCAAATAATATAAAGCAACTTACAGAAATAAATGATAATAATAAAAAGAGTTATGAGAAGTATATAGATAACATAAAAGTAGAAGGTGCGACAAATCAAGGAGATGGTATAAGAGAAGCTGGGAAAATGCTTCTTAATACAGATGGAAATTCAAAAAAATATGTCATACTAATTACTGATGGTGAAGCTACAGCAATTACAATAGAAAAACCTAACATTATTATTAATGATAGTGCTTATTATTGGGCTAATAATGTGTTTTCTTTTAGAAATGGTGACTTGGTGTCAAGGCAATATTGGTATGGTGCACGATATATTGATGATTATTATAATGATATTGTTTATTTTAATAATGGAAGTAGCTTCTATGTTAATCCAATATATGATTTTAATAACGTTCAAAATACAAGATACGTAGATTTTGGGGATAATAGATTGAATGAGATAAAAATTAAAAAGGCAACTGATTATGCAACAAATATAGGACGAAAACTTAAACAAAGTATTCCTGAATTAAAAGTAATGACTATAGGATGTGCATTAAATGAAAGTACCGTAGATTTAGCAAAAGAAGTAAACAATAGTATGAATGGAGATTATTTTAGTGCAAATGATTCAAATTCTATGGAAAGTATATTTGATGAACTAGCAGATTCTATATTATCTGATTATGACATAAAAAATGTTAAACTAAATTTTAATATACCAGAACAATTTGAATTATCTAGTAATGATTCAAATATTATTGATGTTGGTTCTAGCTATGAGAAATCATTACCCAATATAATTTACCATTTAAATTATGATAAAACAAAGTATAGTGCAGATCCTGTATATTTTACTATTAAGTTAAAAGTTAAAAATAATAGTAATGCAGGGAATGTTAACTTCGGAAATGATAGTCAGGTTTCTTATGATAGTATACTTAACAATAGATTAAGTAAAGAATTACCAATAGATAAACTTAGAATAATTAACAAAAGATTTCCAGATATAAAAGTGGAACTACAATCTCCTAAAGATGTAAATTATGATGGTAATAATATTGATATTAAATATAAAATAAATGCAGATTCGTTTTCTTATGAGGATATATATGGAGAACTTAATGCTAAAGATATATATTGGGTTATAGATTCTGATGCTATGAAAAATTTTAATATAGGTAATAATATTTTTAACAAAATAATAAGTGATGACAAATTAAAGGCATTAAAGGCAAGATATTCATTCATAACATATGGGGATAGTAATGGAGATGCTGAAGGTATTAAATATTATAATGGAACACTAGATTTTAGGCGGACAGAGAATGAAGGTGTATATGGAGAATATATTACTAATTTAATAAATTATGCTAGCAGTCAAACATCTGTCATGGGTAAGTATAGTATAGTGCCTGCTCTTAATAAAGTAAGACAGATTAATGCTGAGGGAAGATCAGATTCTAATATTACTGAATTAATAGATCAAAATAGAAAAAACACAGTAGACAAGTATATAGTAATAGTTGGTAAGAATAGTATAGACGATAGTAATCAATTAGGTAATATTGCAAGACAATTAAAAGCAGAGGGATATAAAATTATAACTTTGAACTTAGGAGATATACCTATACGAGATAATTGGAAATATCAAGGTGGATATACAAATAGTCAGGAAGGACTTATTGATGCTAATAATAATCTAAAAGATGTTCATTGCAAATTAAGTGATATAATAATGCCAGGCAATGAAACTTTAGACGAGAAAAAAGACGATAATTATTTTTTGAAGATTAATTATGACAAATTCAATGAAACTAAAAAAAATGAGAGTCAAATGAATCAATTTTGGAATCAACAGGATAATTTTTCTACTAATTGGTTAAACAATCAAATATCGCCGGAAATAGCAAACAAATTTATTGGCTCAATAACTGATGAGTTTAAAATAAATAATATGAAATTTTCATTTGATTTGCAAAATAAATGTATATTAAATGGTAAGTCATATACTTTGAATGGCATAAATGATATTCCTAATAATGATAACAATGTGATTGAATTCCAAATACCTGGAATTTCATATAAATTTAATTCTAGTACAGGTGAATATGAAAATATATCGTTCAATAAAAGTAATGAACCAATTATGACCTTAAATATAAGACCTAATTATAATATAATAGAAGATTTTACATTTAGTAATAATGAAGCATTTTTTAGATATAATGATATTTTTTATTCAAAAGAAGAATCTATAAAGCTAGAAACTCCAAATATAAGATTTAATAAAAATAAGGAACGTCCAGATTTGTTTTAGGTGACTGTCACCTACCGAAATATGTCGAGAATAAAATCTGTATAAGTTGACAATAATTATAGAAAAAACTTATATAGGAGAAAGAATGTGAGTAGAACAAGTAGAAAATGGTGTCCGAATTCAACTATGCATATAACTATAAGAGGTAATAGAAAATACACTATTTTTAGAGAGGACTTAGACTATGTAAATTATATGAATATTCTTAGAGAGTCGCTAGATAAGTATTCAAATGAGTTTGAAATTATTAGCTATGTGTTAATGACAAATCATATACATTTACAGATTGAAACGAAGGAAAGGCATATTGGAATATTCATGCAGAGATTAAATGGATTGTACGCAAAATATTTTAATAATAAATATAATTATGTGGGACATCTTTTTCAAGAACGATATCTGTCTAAAATAATTGATAGTAGTTCCTATATGATTGAATTAAGTAAATACATTCACCTTAATCCAGTTAGAGCAAAAATTGTAGAAAATCCGGCAGATTATTTATGGAGTAGTTATAATGTTTATATGGATAAAAGAAAAGATAATATAATACATCGTGAAAAGATATTATCTTTTTTTGAAAATGACAATGCAAGTGAACATTATAAAAAATATGTGGAGAATTTAATAGAAAATTAAAAAAAGAGCTGTTACAAAAGGGTTAAACATACTAAATAAGTAGTTTAAATTCCTAATGCAACAGTTCCTTTTAATTAGACATTTTTCGGTAGGTGACAGTCACCATTAGTTAAAAGCATTGTATATAGCAGCAATACCTTTTTCGAAATTATCATTTTCTATTCCAACTAAAATATTCATTTCACTTGAACCTTGGTCAATCATTCTTATATTAACATCAGCTTGTGAAAGTGCAGCAAATATTTTTGCCGCAGTTCCTCTTTGTTTAGCCATACCACGTCCAACTGTTGCAATCATTGCCATTCCTGGATGTACTTCAATTGTATCAGGATTACAAGTTCTTTTAATTTCTTCAACAACATGCTGAGTTTTATTCTTTAATTGTGAATCAGAAATTACAAGACAAACAGTATCTATTCCTGATGGCATGTTCTCAAAAGAGATATTATTTTGTTCTAATACTGATAAAAGCTTTCTACAGAATCCTAATTCTGAGTTCATAGATGCTTTTGTTATTGAAATAACAGTAAAGTCTTTTTTACCAGCAATACCAGTTATTATAGTTGGATTGTCTGAGCAGTCAGAATTTTGTACTATAAATGTTCCAGAATCCTGAGGCTTGTTTGTATTTTTAATATTTATAGGAATACCAGTTTTTCTTACAGGGAATATTGCATCTTCATGTAAAACTGAAGCTCCCATATAAGATAATTCTCTAAGTTCTGAATAAGTAATTCTACTTATTGGTTTTGGATTATCTATAATTCTTGGATCTGCCATTAAAAATCCTGAAACATCTGTCCAGTTTTCATAAAGATCTGCAGCTATACTTGCAGAAACTAAAGCACCAGTTACATCTGAACCACCTCTTGAAAATGTAACGATGTTGCCATCTTTATCAGCACCGTAGAAACCAGGAATTACAGCGTTTGAAACTTTTGAAAGTTTTTCTCTTAAAGCTTCGTCTGTTGCAATTGCATCTAATGAACCATCAGCATTAAATACAATTACATCCTTAGCATCAACGAACTCAAATCCTAAATAGTTAGCTAAAATTAATCCGTTCAAAAATTCTCCACGACTTGCTGCATAATCTTTAGATGCACCAGCTTCAAGATCTTTTTTGATAATTTCTAAGTATTCGTTAATATTAAAATCTAGATTCAAATCATTGATAATTCCTAAATATCTTTCTTTTATTAAATTAAAAACATCATCTAAAGATATTCCAACAGAAATGTGTGATTGGCAAAGATATAAAAGGTCAGTTACTTTTGAATCTTTAGAGTGTCTTTTTCCTGGTGCTGAAGGTACCACATATCTTCTTCCAGCATCAGCGTTTATTATTTCTTTTACCTTTTTGAATTGATTAGCGTCAGCCAGTGAGCTGCCACCAAATTTTGTTACGATTGTCTTCATATTTATAGCCCCCAATATTTATATGTATTTATAATTTTTACATAATAAATTGTAGCAATTTATCTAATAATGTTCAAGAAAATTATTAATAATAATTGATTATTAATAATTTCATAAAGAACATTTAGGTGATTTGATTAATTATAGTGAAGATAGATTGATTTTAAAGATTTTAATTAAAAATTAAAAATAATATATAATGGATATTATATGAAATTCATTTCAAAAATAATTTGTTATATATAATGTAAAAATTTCAAATTATATTATTGAAAAGTATTTTGGTTATTGTTTATGTTATGGAGTTATAGTATATGGATAATTATATTATATAAAATGGTAATTATAACTTAAGAATATGGGAAAATTATTCATTGATTACATTTTAGTGTAAAAAAAGCTTACAAAAAGTATTGACTTGAAATAAATAGCAATATATAATTAAAACATAAATTAAATAAGTTTGACGACGAAGTCATAGAAGTATTAACTTTCTATGACTTCGTTTTTTATTATCCAAAATAATTTTCTGCAGAATTTATAGGAGATAGTAATTAATTTCTAATTATTATTAAATAATGGACAAGGGCTGTTTTTAACTACTTAATGTAATAAATTCTTAAAAATAGGAATTAAAGTATATTTGGCTTGTTGTACATTTAATAGAGGAGGATATTAATATGGATACAAATATGGCTATAGATACTCTTTGGGTATTACTTGGGGGGATTTTAGTATTTTGGATGCAAGCAGGTTTTGCAATGGTTGAAACGGGTTTTACTCGTTCAAAGAATGCTGGTAACATTATAATGAAAAACTTAATGGACTTTGCTTTAGGATCACTTATATATTGGATTATAGGTTTTGGTTTAATGTTTGGAAAAGATGCAGCAGGAATAATTGGTATTCCAGGATTTTTTACAGATGGAACTGCTGAAAATGCAGCTACTTCAGTTAATAATTATGCATTTTTATTTTTCCAGACAGTATTCTGTGCAACAGCAGCAACAATAGTTTCTGGAGCTATGGCAGAAAGAACTAAATTTATTTCTTATTGTATATATAGTGCAATAATCAGTGCAGTTATATACCCAATTGCAGGTCACTGGATATGGGGTGGCGGCTGGTTAGCGCAGTTAGGATTCCATGATTTTGCAGGATCAACAGCAGTTCACTCTATTGGTGGATGGTGTGCATTAGTTGGAGCAACAATACTTGGACCTAGAATTGGTAAATATTCTAAAGATGGTAAATCAAATGCAATTCCAGGACACAGTTTAACACTTGGTGCACTTGGAGTATTCATTCTTTGGATGGGCTGGTTTGGGTTTAACCCAGGGTCAAGCCTTGGTATTACAGGTGAAGGTGCATTAGAATTAAGTTCAAGAGTATTCATTACAACTAATTTAGCAGCAGCTTCAGCAGCAGTAGTGACAATGATACTTACTTGGGTTAAATATGGAAAACCAGATGTAAGTATGTCTTTAAATGGTGTTCTTGCAGGGTTGGTTGCTATTACAGCAGGATGTGATGTTGTTTCACCTCTTGGAGCAGCAATTATAGGTGTTATTTCAGCATTTGCAATGGTATATGGAATTGAATTTGTTGATAAGGTATTAAAAGTTGATGATCCAGTTGGTGCTGTTGGAGTTCACTGTATTAACGGTGTTGTTGGAACAATTTTAACTGGTGTATTTGCTATGGATGGTGGATTATTCTATGGTGGAGGCTTCAAGTTCCTTGGAGTTCAATGCTTAGGTGTTGCAGCAGTAGCAATTTGGTCTGTGGCTACAGCAACAATCTTATTTAAAGGAATTAAAGCAACAATTGGTTTAAGGGTAACAAGAGAAGAAGAAATTAGAGGTCTTGATATAGAAGAACATGGACTTGAAAGCAGTTATGCAGATTTCCAAAGTGTAGATATAAACATGTAATCAGTTAACAAGTAGCAGTTAACAAGTAACAGTTAACTTTTTAGTTTGAATATTTGAAAGAAATTTTTGAGAATATGAAGTAATAAGATATTATGCAAGAATATAAACCAATAACTGTTAACTGAAAACTGTTAACTGTCAACTGAAAAGAGGGGGATTTTAAAAATGGCAGATAGTATAAGTAAAATAGAAATAATCACAAGAAAGAGTAATTTTGATGAATTAAAGACAGCACTTAATGAAATAGGGATTATGGGAATGACCGTAACTCAAGTATTAGGATGTGGAACTCAAAAAGGTGATATACAATATTATAGAGGTGTTCCAATGGAATTAAAGTTATTACCTAAAATTAAAATTGAAATCATTGTCTGTGAAGTACCAGTTCAAAAGGTTATTGATGTTGCAACTAAAATATTAAGAACTGGAGAAATTGGAGACGGTAAGATATTTGTTTATGATGTTAAAGATGTAGTTAAAATAAGAACAGGAGCAACAGGTAAGGAAGCTTTAATTAATGAATAATAGATAATAATGCTTTTATTAATACAAATAGATATTTGGTCAGAATTTAGAATTTAAAGATTCTGATTAAATATCTATTTTTTTATACTTAAATTTATGGTAATATAAAAACTAATAATTTCATATAAATAACATAAAAAGCATAGAAAATTAAGCACCAAATATTAATGCGTTGGATATAATGAATTGAAGAAGTTATTTTTAAAACGACTTTAATAAATTAAGTATTTTCAAATTATAATTATTTTTATTAAGAAAAATATATAAAAAATATATTTTTTTAAATAAAGTGTTGATTTACAACAAAAAATACTATATAATTTGAACATAAGATATGAATTGAGCAAGGGCGTTCAATAGATGGTTAAAACCTATCTGTTGTGCGTCTTTTTTTATTAAGAAAAAGGGGGAATTTTCAATGGCAAAATATACAAAGGAAGATATCTTAAAATTAGTAGAGGAAAATGGAGTTAGATTTATAAGACTTCAATTTACAGATATCTTCGGAGCATTAAAAAATGTAGCAATAACAGAAAAGCAATTAGAAAAAGCTTTAGACAATCAAATAATGTTTGACGGATCTTCTATTGATGGATTTGTTAGAATAGAAGAATCAGACATGTACTTAAGACCAAACTTAGATACTTTTGTAATATTCCCATGGAGACCACAACAAGGTAAAGTAGCAAGATTAATTTGTGATATTTACAGACCTGATGGAACACCATTTGAAGGAGATCCTAGATATGCATTAAGAAGAGCTATTGATGATGCAGCAGAATTAGGATTTGAAATGAATGTTGGACCAGAATGTGAATTTTTCTTATTCGAAACAGATGAAAATGGTCAGGCAACAACTATAACTCAAGATAAGGCTGGATACTTTGATTTAGCTCCAACAGATAAAGGCGAAAATGCAAGAAGAGATATGACTTTAGCATTAGAGGAAATGGAATTTGAAATTGAAGCATCTCACCATGAAGTTGCTGAAGGACAAAATGAAATTGACTTTAAATATGGGCCAGCTTTAGAAACTGCTGATAAGATTATGACATTTAAATTAGTTGTTAAAGCAATCGCTCAAAGACACGGTCTACATGCTTCTTTTATGCCAAAACCAATATTCGGAATAAATGGTTCTGGAATGCACGTAAATATGTCATTATTTAAAGATGGTAAAAATGCTTTTGCAGATCCAAGTGATAAAAATGGATTAAGTAAAGAAGCTTACCAATTTATAGCTGGGTTATTAAAGAACATCAAAGGATTATCAGCTGTTACTAACCCATTAGTTAACTCTTATAAGAGATTAGTACCAGGATATGAAGCTCCAGTTTATTTAGCTTGGTCTTGCAGTAATAGAACAGCATTAATTAGAGTTCCAGCTTCAAGGGGCGCAGGAACTAGAGTTGAACTTAGATGTCCAGATCCAAGTGCAAACCCATACTTAGTGTTAGCAGTGTTATTACAAGCAGGTTTAGATGGAATTAAGAACAATTTAGAAGTTGAACCAGAAACAGTTGCTAATATCTTTGCAATGACTGATAAAGAAAGAGAAGAAGCGGGGATAGATAACTTACCAAACAATTTATATGAAGCAGTTAATTTCATGAAAGAAAGTGAATTAGCTAAAGCTGCCTTAGGTGAACATATTTATGAAAATTACGTGGAAGCTAAAGAAGCTGAATGGGATGATTATAGAACTAAAGTACATGATTGGGAAATTGAGAACTATTTAAATAGATATTAATCTAGTAGCTCTGATTATCATTTAAGGTGGGGATTGCAATGATGCAAAAAGGAAAAATTATTATAGCAGTAGGTAATATTGAAACAGCAAAAAAATTAAAAACCCTATTAACTCAAGAGGGATATGATATTATAGCCCTTTGCACATCAGGCAATGAATTAATTAGATTAGTTATGCAATATTCCCCTGACCTTGTCTTAGTTGGATATAAATTTAAGGATATGAGTCTACTAGATGCTTATGAAAATCTAGTGGACTATACCAGTTTTTTAGCTCTTGTAAATGAACCTTATAGGTCATATATAGAAGAAGATACAGATATATACTGTATGGGAACTAAGATTTCTAGTGTTCTTTTAACAAATGCAATAGATTTAATTTTCCAAAGTAAAAGGAGAATTAAGAAGTTAAAACAAAAAGTTGAAAAGCTGGAACATACGCTTGAAGACAGAAAGCTTATTGAAAAAGCTAAGGGACAGTTGATGTCAACATCTGGACTTACAGAAAATGAAGCTTTTAGATATATGCAAAAAATAAGCATGGATTCAGGGAGACGAATGAAAGATATTGCTAGTTTAATATTACAAGAACTTGAATAAAATCAAAGAAATATGGTAGACTAAATTCTAACATATTTCTTCAAAATAATACATTTAAGTTTTGGTAATAAATAATACGAGTAAATGAATTGTAAATATTAATTTACTCGTTACTTACTACATATAAAATAGATTATTACAAATTAAGTATTAAAATTTTACATGTTAAAAGTTATGATAATGTTGCCACCGCTTTTTAGTAGGGGCTAACAGTAACATAAGATTAACAATATATTATAAATTCAGGGGGGAAATTAGATGGAAAATAATTATCCAAATGCACAAGGATTATATAATCCATTTTTTGAACATGATGCATGTGGTATTGGGACTATAGTTAACATTGATGGTGAAAAGTCTCATGAAATTCTATCAGATTGTTTAACAATATTAGAAAAATTAAAGCACAGAGGTGGAACTGGTGCTGATGAAAATACAGGAGATGGAGCAGGGGTATTATTTAATATACCTCATGAATTCTTCAAAGAAGAATTAGGCTCTAAAGGAGAAGGTCTAGATGATGAGGGAGATTATGCAGTGGCAATGTTATTCTTACCTCAAGAAGAAAAGGCAAGAAAAGAAGCTGTAAGTCTTTTTGAAGATATATGTAAAGAAGAAAACCTTGGACTTATAGGATGGAGAGAAGTACCAACTAATCCATCAATACTTGGAAAGGCATCTTTAGAAGCTATGCCATATATTATGCAAGCTTTTGTAAAGAGACCTAATGGTACAAAAAGAGGAAGAGATTTTGAAAGAAAATTATACATTGTAAGAAGAAATATTGAAAAAAGAGCTGGATGGATAAGCAAATTCTTAAATGAAACTTTTTACATAGCATCTTTTTCATCAAAGACAATTGTGTATAAAGGTATGCTTTTATCAACACAACTTAGAGAATTCTATAGAGATCTTGAAGATGAAAGATTAGTAACTTCACTTGCATTAGTTCACTCAAGATATAGTACTAATACATTCCCAAGCTGGGAAAGAGCTCATCCAAACAGATTTATGATTCATAATGGTGAGATAAATACATTAAGAGGAAATGTAAACAAGATTTACTCAAGAGAAACAAATGTTAAATCAAGAGTACTTGGTAAAGATTTAAATAGAGTACTTCCTATAATTAATAAGGAAGGATCAGACTCAGCAATTTTTGATAATAATCTTGAATTCTTATATATGAATGGTATGGATCTAACTAGAGCTGTTATGATGGCAATTCCAGAACCATGGTATAAGAGCAAGACTATGAGTAAAGAAAAAAGAGATTTTTATGAATATAATGCTACACTAATGGAACCATGGGACGGACCAGCGTCTATTGTATTTACAGATGGTGAAAAAGTTGGTGCAGTTTTAGATAGAAATGGATTAAGACCTTCAAGATATTATATTACTAAGGATAGAAGACTTATTCTTTCTTCAGAAGTTGGGGCATTAGATATACCAGCTGAAATAGTTGAAAAGAAAGATAGATTAATGCCAGGAAGAATGCTTTTAGTTGATACAGCTAAAAAGGAAGTTATAAGTGATGAAGAATTAAAGAATGCTTATGCTAACGAAAATGCATATGGTGAATGGCTTGAAGAAAATCTTGTGACATTAGATAAGATGAAAGAAAGCAAAAAGCTTAAGATAGAATATGATAAGGAAACAAGAAGAAGACTTGAAAAAACTTTTGGATACACATATGAAGAAGTTAAGTCTACTATGCTTCCAATGGCTGAAACTGGAGCAGAACCATTAGCAGCTATGGGTGTTGATACTCCAATTGCAGTATTATCTAAACAAGCACAACCTTTATTTAACTACTTTAAGCAATTATTTGCACAAGTAACAAATCCACCAATAGATGCAATAAGAGAAGAAATAGTAACAGCATCAAATGTTTATCTTGGACCAGAAGGAAATATTTTAGAAGATAAGCCTTCAAACTGTGAACTTATTAAACTTGATTCACCAATTATAAATAATGATGAATTAGCAAAAATTAAAGCATATAATAAAGGAAACTTAAAATCAAAAGTTATTGATATAGTATATGATAAAGGAACATCTTTAGAAGATGCATTAGATGAATTATTTGAAAAATCTCAAGATGCATATATAAAAGGATATACTATTTTAATATTATCAGACAGAAATGTTTCAGCAAATAAAATTCCAATTCCTGCATTACTTGCTGTTTCAGCACTTCATCAATATATGGTTCAAAAAGGAACAAGAACTTCAGTTGGATTAATTCTTGAAAGTGGAGAACCAAGAGAGGTGCATCATTTTGCAACTTTACTTGGATTTGGTGCATCGGCTATTAATCCATATATGGCTTATGAAACAATAAGAGGATTAATGGAAGATGAATTATTAGAAGGAATTGACTACGATAAGGCTGTTTATAACTATAATAAAGCAGTACTTAAAGGAATAACTAAAATTCTTTCTAAAATGGGTATTTCAACTATTCAATCATACCAAGGTGCTCAGATATTCGAAGCTATAGGTATAAGAAAAGAAGTTATAGATAGATACTTCACTAATACTGTAAGCAGAATTGAAGGTATTGGATTAGAAGAAATTCAAAAGGAAGCTGAAATCAGACATGAAAATGCGTTTAAAGAAAAAACTTATTCAGCAGATTTTTCTTTAGATACACCTGGATATGAAAAATTAAGAAGTGGTAATAATGGCCAGGAAGAACATTTATATAATCCATTAACTATTCATAAATTACAAGAGTCTACATGGACTAATAATTATGAATTATTTAAGGAATACACACAGCTAATAGATAATGAAGAAGCTGAAATAAATTTAAGAGGTTTATTAGAATTTAACTATAGTTCTAATGAAATTCCACTAGAAGAAGTTGAATCAGTTGATGAAATTGTTAAGAGATTTAAGACTGGAGCTATGTCTTATGGATCAATTTCAAAAGAAGCTCATGAAGCTTTAGCCATTGCAATGAATAGAATTGGTGGTAAATCTAACACTGGTGAAGGTGGAGAAGATAGAGAAAGATGGAACCTAGATGAAAATGGAGATAGCAGAAGATCTTCAATCAAACAGGTTGCATCAGGAAGATTTGGTGTTACTTCAGAATACTTAGTTAATGCTGATGAACTTCAAATCAAATTAGCACAAGGTGCAAAACCAGGTGAAGGTGGTCAGCTTCCAGGAGGAAAGGTTTATCCTTGGATTGCAAAAACAAGACATTCAACTACTGGTGTAGGACTTATATCACCACCACCACATCATGATATTTATTCTATAGAAGACTTAGCTCAATTAATCTATGATTTAAAGAATGCTAATACAGGTGCAAGAGTTTCTGTTAAATTAGTGTCTGAATGTGGAGTAGGTACTGTTGCAGCTGGTGTTGCAAAAGGTGGAGCTGAAGTAATATTAATTTCAGGTTATGATGGAGGAACTGGTGCATCACCTAGAAACTCAATCAAAAATGCAGGACTTCCTTGGGAATTAGGTCTTGCTGAAGCACATCAAACTTTACTTCTTAATGAATTAAGAGAAAGAGTAAGAGTAGAAGTTGATGGTAAGCTTATGAGTGGTAGAGATGTTGCAATTGCAGCACTTCTTGGAGCAGAAGAATTTGGATTCGCAACTGCACCATTAGTAACACTTGGATGTGTAATGATGAGGGTATGTAACTTAGATACATGTCCAGTTGGTGTAGCTACTCAAAATGAAGAGTTAAGAAAGAGATTTAAAGGAAAACCAGAATACGTAGTTAACTTTATGTATTTTATTGCACAAGAACTTAGAGAAATCATGGCTAAACTTGGATTTAGAAAAATTGATGAAATGATTGGTAGAGTAGATAGACTTAAGCAAAAAGAAAATATTCATGGCTGGAAGGCTAAAAATATTGATTTAAGCTCTGTACTTCATACTCCAGATAAATATAGAGGAAAAGTTGTTAAATTTAATCCAGAAAAGAAATATGATTTTAAATTACAATCAGTAATTGATGAAAAAATATTCTTAGATAAGTTTAAAGGTGCCATTGAAAATGGTGAAAAGACAAGTATAGAAGTTGATATAACTAATACAGACAGAACACTTGGAACTATACTTGGTTCAGAAGTAACAAGAGTAAATGGACATAAGGGATTACCAGAAGACACTATAACAATTAAGTGTAATGGTTCAGCTGGTCAAAGTTTTGCATCATTTGTACCAAATGGTTTAACATTTGAAGTAGAAGGAGATGCTAATGACTACTTTGGTAAGGGATTATCAGGTGGTAAATTAGTAGTATATCCACCAAAGAAATCATCATTTATTGCAGATCAAAATATATTAATTGGTAATGTTGCATTATATGGAGCTACATCAGGAAAAGTATTTATAAATGGTATTGCAGGAGAAAGATTCTGTGTAAGAAATTCTGGTGCAACTGCTGTTGTTGAAGGTGTTGGAGCCCATGGATGTGAATATATGACTGGAGGAAAAGTTGTTGTTTTAGGTAAAACAGGAATCAACTTTGCAGCTGGTATGAGTGGTGGAGTTGCTTATCTTTACAAAGAAGATGAAAACTTCAGAATCAATATAAATGAAGATATGGTTCTTTTAGAAGAATTAAACTTAGATGATGAAAAGATTCTAAAAGATTTAATTGAAGAGCATGTAAATACTACAGGTTCACCAAAAGGTAACAAGATACTATTTAACTTTGAAACAGAAAAATCTAATTTTATTAAGATAATACCTAGTGATTATAAAAAGGTAATAGAAACTGTTGAAAAATACAAGAATCTTGGATGTGACGAAGATGAAGCGTTAATTAAAACATTCCAAGAAGTTAAAGGTAAGTAGGAGGCTTGTGAAATATGGGAAAACCAACTGGATTTTTAGAATATGAAAGAAAAGTAGGAAAAGATAGAGATATAAAAGAAAGATTAAATGACTATGATGAATTCCATACAAGACTTACTTTAGAAGAACAACAAATTCAAGGTGCAAGATGTATGGATTGTGGAGTTCCTTTCTGTCAATCAGGAGTTATTATTTCAGGAATGGTTACAGGTTGTCCGTTGCACAACCTGATTCCTGAATGGAATGATCTTGTTTATAGAGGAAAATGGAAATTAGCTTATGAAAGACTTCATAAAACAAGTCCATTTCCTGAATTTACAAGCAGAGTATGTCCATCACCATGTCAATCTGCATGTACATGTGGTATCAATGGACCTTGTGTAAGTATAAAGGAAAATGAAAGAGCAATAATAGATACTGCTTTTGAAACTGGAATTGTAAAGGCTAATCCTCCAGCAAAAAGAACTGGAAAAACTGTAGCAGTTATTGGATCAGGTCCCGCAGGACTTGCAGTTGCTGACAAGTTAAATAAATGTGGTCATAAAGTTACTGTTTTTGAAAGAAGCGACAGACCAGGTGGATTATTAATGTATGGTATCCCAAATATGAAACTTGATAAGGATGTTGTTTTAAGAAGAATTCACCTTATGGCTGAAGAAGGAATTAAATTTGTATGTAATGCAAATGTTGGTGAGAATTACGATGCACAAAGAATTTGTGATGAATACGATGCTGTAGTACTTGCAACAGGAGCATCTCAGCCTAGAGATCTTGTGTGTGAAGGAAGAGAAGGGGTTAAGGGAATACATTTTGCAGTAGATTTCCTTAAAGCAAGTACAAAGAGCCTATTAGATTCTAATTTAAAAGATAAGAATTATATAAGTGCTGAAGGTAAGAATGTAATAGTAATTGGTGGTGGTGATACAGGCACAGACTGTGTTGCAACATCTTTAAGACATGGATGTGAATCATTAGTTCAATTTGAAATAATGGGAGAACCATCTAAAAACCGTAGTGCAAATAATCCATGGCCAGAATGGCCAAAGGTTCTTAAGGTTGATTATGGCCAAAAAGAATTTATAGAATTATTTGGTAGAGATCCGAGAGAATATTTAACAACTGTTACAAAAGTAAATGCTGATAAAGATGGAAATGTTGAAAGTGTTGATACTGTAAAAGTTGAATGGAAGAAAGATGCAAATGGAAGATTTGCTCCGATTCCAGTTGAAGGATCAGAAAAGAATTACAAAGCTGATTTAATATTATTAGCTATGGGATTCACAGGTTCAGAAGATTACCTTAAAAATGCATTTGCTGTTGAAAGTGATGCTAGAAGTAATGTTCAGACACAAGATGGTTCATATAAGACAAACGTTCCAAAAATATTCACTACTGGAGATGCAAGAAGCGGTCAATCATTAGTAGTAAGAGCAATAGCTGATGGAATAGAAGCAGGAGAAGCTGTTGATAAATTCTTAAGAAGTTAAATCTAATATATTAAAAAATATATAAAATAATCGGAAACACTAGAAATGTATGTACTACATTTTGAAGTTTCCGATTATTTTTAATTGTTATTGTGTAAGGATCTAATCGATATTATTTTTTAGTAACAGTGATATTATCAATATCGTAATATCCCCAATCATTTTGGAGTTTAATTTTATTATCTCCTGAATTTAAAGATATCTCATCAAGGTATCCATCGATAAATTTAGTTGATTGTTTTAATAGTTTATCTCCGTGGTCAGAGTTATTTACAATAAGTTTTGTATATTTGTCACCGTATTGTGATGCATACTGTACATTTAAGTAATAAGTCCCTGAAGAAGGAACGTTTACATTTAATTCGATATAATCACTATTATTATCAAAACCAGTAACATATCCACTTCCAGAGTATCCAGAACGTTCAGTTGATTTTTGAACACCATTTAAATATCCATCTTCAGCTTCAACAGTTATTTTATTTCCAGATGTTCCTTGATCACTTCCACCTGTTGAACCATTAAACACTGAACATATTTTTGAAGTATTTTTTATTCCGTTTTTATAATTTAATAATTTATTACCCCATTCAGTTAATGAGTTTCCAGACCAGTCATTTGCAATATCAAGATATATCCAGTCAGTACCATTTCCATACCAAGACCATCCTATATAACCTACTGATTTTTCTTGGCAGTAATTCATAATAGTTTCCTCATCAACATCGCCATTAGTATGTCTTATTCCGAATTCACCAATACATAATGCTAGATTTTGATTAATAACACTATCGATATTAGTTTTTACAGTATTTGCATCTCCACCAGCATATTCATACATATGAATTGAAAACATTGTATTTTTATCTGGATCAGAATTAAAAACAGCTTTACCATAATCAGCTATTGATTTTGGATACTGACCCCATCCAGCAGAATCAACCATAATAGTATTATCAATACCTGCTGCTCTTAATTTAGGAATTGCTTTTTCATATCCTTCAGCCCATTTTTGACCATCCCAAGTGCCGTACCATTCATTTACAATATTTAATATTACAGTTGATTCTTTTCCTTTTAATGCATCTTTCATACTTATCCAATAATTTACGGCATTATCAAGCTTTGAATAATCATCAGAGCCTGTAGCATCATGGACTTCTAAAACTGCTACTAGATTATTTTTCTCACAAAGTGAAATGATATTTTTTACAGTATTAATATCATCATATCCCCATTGATCGCCATCACCTAAAGCTACTCTTACAGTATTTGCACCTGTCTTTGCTATAGCAGGAATTGCAGTAGATTCTTGACCTTTATACCAGGCGTGTGCATGATTTATTCCTCTCATTACAAATTCTTTACCATTTGCATCATACAATTTAGTACCACTTACCTGAAAACCATTACTTGAAGCGGCATACGCTGTAATTGGCATAGGCATCATAAAAGCAATAGTTTGTGCCATTACTATTGCTCCAGCTATTAGAGCCTTTTTAAAGGTTTTGAAAATTTTACACATTTATTAATCCCCCTTTTTTGATTTTTTAATATTTACTTTTGTGTATTGAAGAGATGATGTAAGCTAATGAACTTGTCTTTAGAATTTATGATAAAACATAAATTTTATTAAGTTTTTATAATTTTTACTCCTCCTTTTGTAACTTATTGGTTAAAATTATGTCAATATCATTATGATAAGGTTATCATAAATTTTTGGAGAAATTTTAATAAAAACTATTTTTAGTAATAAATGTTAATTTTTCTTAGATTTTGTTTATAAAATATTTAATTAAATAATTAAATATGAATGTATAGGAGTAAATTATAAAACAATATAAAAATTGTGATTTTATAATGTATAACTTAGAATAAACTTTGCGTAAAGTAAAACTTTATGTGACCTAATTAAGTGGCGGAACATTTGCAATTATCAATAGAATATAAAAAGAAATTTATAAAAATAGAAACATGTTTTACACATTGTAAATTTAGATATGTTAAGGTATAATATAAGAAAAAATAGTAGACATTGAGGATGAGTGTATGAATAGATATATATATATAATTGGAACAGTATGTGTTTTATTTGTAGTAGCAACTTTGTTTATTAAGCTTCTTCCATTTCTAATTGTTGCTGGAATTATAATTTATGCAGTGGTTAAGCTTAAAGGAAAAATTGAAGGCGAAAAAAGAGATGAAGATGTAAATAGAAATATATATAACAGTAATAGCAGTACAAATAGTAATGCACAAGATGTATATACTTCTTCAGATGATTACACTAACGGGGAAATTATAGATGTTGATTATGAAGATGTTGATAATAAGTAGATAGATAAATGAAATAACAGAATTGGTTGAATTACTGATTCTGTTATTTTTATTATTATTTTATAAAATTAATGATAAAATATATAATAAAAATAATAGAAGATTTAATCCATTGAGAAATAATAACATATTTAAATAAAAACATAGGGAGAAATGCTATATGAATTTTAGAAAATTAAAAATATTTTATGAAACAGCTACAGAACTTAATATGACAAAAGTTGCAAAAAAGCTTTATATAAGTCAGCCATCTATAAGCCAGGCTATTCATGAAATAGAGGAAGAGCTAGATGTTAAATTGTTTGATAGAATAGGTAAAAAATTATTCCTAACTCAAGAAGGAGAGGTTTATTTAAGTTATGTTAGAAGAATTCTGAATTTATATGAAGAGGGATTAAAAACAGTAAGTGATATGAGCAAAAATGAAAAGGGAAAAATAAAAATAGGAGCAAGTACAACTATTGGCATATATATTTTACCTGATATAATTAAAGGATTTTTACAAGAACATAAAGGTATCGAGGTATCATTGAGTGTTGCTAACACAGAAAAAATAGAAAAGATGATACTTGAAAACGAAATTGACTTTGCATACATAGAAGGTAGATGTTCCTATGAAGAAATAATTAAAGAAGAGATGTGGGAAGATGAACTTATATTCATATGCAGCCTTTCACACTCATGGAATAGAAAAGAGAATTTAGAAGATGGAGATATAGCAAATGAAAAGTTAATAATGAGAGAAGGAGGAAGCGGAACAAGAGAAGTTGTAGAAAGCTTTTTTGAAAATAATAATATTGAATATAATGTATTTATGGAACTTGGAAATACAGAAGCCATTAAGAAAAGTGTTGAAGCGAATTTAGGTGTAAGCTGTCTTTCTAAAAGAAGTGTAATAGAAAAAATTGAAAATGGAAGTTTGAGTGGATTGAGAATTAAAGATAAAAAAATAAAGCGAATGCTTAGTCTTATTTATCATAAAGATAAATTTTTAAGCAACAATATAAAAATGTTCATAGATTATTCAAGAAAATTCTAGTTGAAGTATAGAAGTGTATTAGTATTTAAATACAGTATTGATCCGAAAATTTGCAATAAAATTTTAAATAACTTTATAAAGAAATTGGATTACTAAAGATTTAATATGAATAAAAAACAATCATAACTAAATGATTATAGATTATATAAATAACTAGTATTTCACTTATTGATATTTCGAGATTATAATTATTTTTGTATTAAGAGTAGAACTCAGCAAAAGGAAGAAAATAATATAAAGCTGATAAAGATATTTACTATGAAAATACAAAAAGATTTAAGAGGTGATATACTATTATGAAAAAAATAAAAGATATAATACCAGGTTTTATTATTGCAGTATTTGTGGCTTTGATTGGAAAAATTTTGGGAACTCTTGTGCCTAGTCTTGGAGCATCAAGTTTTTCAATTATTGCAGGTATTATACTAGGAAATACTATTTTTAATAAATCTAAATACAATAAAGGATTCAATTTTTCGGAAAAAGATTTACTTTCATATTCAATTGTTCTCATGGGAGCCACAATTAATTTTATGCAAATTGCTACATTGGGATTTAATGGTGTATTGTTTATTGCTATGCAAATGACATTAACAATATTAATTACATATTTCATAGGAAAGAAAATGGGTTTTTCTCAGAAGTATTCTTTATTAATGTGTTCAGGAAATGCAGTATGTGGTTCTTCAGCAGTTGCTGCAACAGCGCCATGCATATATGCAAGTGATAAGGATAAAGCTATTTCGGTTACTATCGTTAATTTGACAGGAACAATATTAATGTTTGTTCTTCCTATGATTACTGCACTTTTATATAAGAATTCATTAACAGAAACTTCTGCTATGATTGGAGGGATTCTTCAATCTGTAGGACAGGTAATTGCATCAGCAAAATTTATTAATGAAGATGTAGTTACAATGGCAACAATATTTAAAATTATAAGAATAATATTTTTAGTATTTGTTGTAATGGGATTTTCAAGAATAAATATAAAACATGAAGAACATATTCCTAAAGAAGAAATAATTGAAAGAGAAAAAAAATCTCATGTAAGTATACCATGGTATATAATAGGATTCTTTATATTATGTATTGCAAATAGTTTTGGATTAATACCTGTAAGTATTCAGCATGGATTTAAAATAATAAGCAGCAATTTTGAAATAATAGCATTAGCTGCAATTGGTTTAAAAGTTAAATTCTCTGATTTAGTTAAAGAAGGACCAAGATCTTTAGCATATGGGCTTTTAGTAGGAACATGTCAGATAATAATAGCAGTAACATTAATAAAGATATTTTTATAGTTAAGACTAGGATATATAGTATTATACAGTATTATATATCCTTATTTTTATACTTTATATATTTAGCATAAAAATTGAAAAAAATACAATCATAATGTATAATTAACAGTGTTAATTACAGTTAAATAAGCAATTTAAGGGGGCAATTATAAAATGGAAAAAATAAAGATGTCAACTCCATTAGTAGAACTTGATGGAGATGAAATGACTAGAATAGTATGGGCAAGTATAAAAGAAGAATTATTAAATCCTTTTATTGATTTAAAAACAGAATATTATGATCTTGGTTTAGAATATAGAAATGAAACAAATGATCAGGTAACTGTAGATTCAGCTAATGCAATAAAGAAATATGGAGTAGGTGTAAAGTGTGCAACAATAACTCCTAATGCTGCAAGAGTTGAAGAATATAATTTGAAAGAAATGTGGAAAAGTCCTAATGGAACAATAAGGGCTATTTTAGATGGTACTGTATTTAGAGCACCAATTATAGTTGGACCAGTTAAGCCATATGTTAGAAGCTGGAAGAAACCAATAACAATAGCTAGACATGCTTATGGTGATATATATAAAGCTTCAGAAATGAAGATAGAAGGAAAAGGAAAGTGTGAGCTTGTATTTACTTCAGAAAATGGAGAAGTTCAAAGAGAATTAGTACATAACTTTGATAGTAGTGGCGTTGTTATGGGAATGCACAATATCAATAAATCTATTGAAAGTTTTGCAAGAAGCTGCTTTAATTATGCTTTAGATTTAAAACAAGATTTATGGTTTGGTGCTAAAGATACAATTTCTAAAAAATATGACCATACATTCAAAGATGTATTTGAAGAAATCTTTGAAAAAGAATATAAGGAAAAATTTGAAAAGTGTGGTATAGCATATAAATATACATTAATAGATGCAGCAGTAGCAAATGTTATTAAGTCAGAAGGTGGAATGCTTTGGGCTTGCAAGAACTATGATGGTGATGTTATGAGTGACATGATAGCAGCGGCTTTTGGTTCAATTGCAATGATGACATCAGTTTTAGTTTCACCAGATGGAAAGTATGAATTTGAAGCTGCACATGGTACAGTTCAAGATCAATATTACTGTCATTTAAAAGGCGAAAAAACATCTACAAACTCAGTTGCAACAATATTTGCTTGGACTGGAGCTTTAAGAAAAAGAGGCGAATTAGATTGTAATGATGAATTAGTCAATTTTGCTAATAAATTAGAAGAAGCATGTTTAAAGACAATTGATAAAGGAATAATGACAGGTGATTTAGCTGTACTTGCAGTACATGATAATATTCAAAAAGCTGATACATTTGAATTTATAAAAGAAATAAGAAAAACATTAGAAGAAATATTATAATATATAAGCTGTAATTATGATGCTTTCATCAGAAATTACAGCTTTTTTTGGAAGTTAAAATTTTTATTATATTGACATGAAATTTAATTTATGATATCCTTATCATAAATTAAAACATTAGGAATGTTACTGGTTATGCAGGCTTTACCGTTTATATTAATATTAGAATTATATTAATATATTTTTTGGTATAGTCTTTTTTTAGTATTAATTTTTAACACTGATAAAAATGAGATGCAGAGGGATCAAAATGAAGATAGATAAAGTAATAAACAATAATTTAATTCGTGCATTTGATGAAAATAACAAAGAAGTTCTGGTCATGGGATGTGGACTTGGGTTTCAAAAAAAAATTGGTCAGCTAATAGATAAAAGTAAAATAGAAAAAATATATTTTTTAGATAATAAAAATGATTCGAATAAATTAATGACTTTATTATCTGAAATTCCCTTAGAAATAATTCAAGCGTCAAATGAGATAATTTCATATGCTAAATATTCGTTGGGAAAAAAATTGAATGATAATATTTATATTTCACTTACAGATCATATAAGCTTTGCTGTTGAAAGAGCTAAGCAGGGAATTAATTTTAAGAATGCTTTACTTTGGGAAATAAAAAGATTTTATAATCATGAGTTTTTAATAGGAAGAGAAGCTGTTCAAATTATTAAGAAGAGACTTGATATTGATCTTCCAGAAGATGAAGCTGCATCAATAGCTCTTCATATAGTGAATGCTCAGCTTAATTCAAATAATATGAATGAAACTTTAGATATAACAAAAATGATTCAGCATATACTTAATATAGTTAAATACCATTATAATTTAGAACTTGATGAGTATTCGCTTCATTATGAAAGATTTATTACTCATTTAAAGTTTTTTTCTCAGAGGATATTTAGTGGAAAAACTATAAATGAGGAAGATAGTAATCTTTGTGAATTAATGAAAAAGAAATATAAGGAAGCTTATGAATGTGTTTATAAAATTGAAAAATATATAAATAAAGAATTTAATCATGACCTTACAGAGGAAGAAAGAATGTATCTTGCGGTACATATTAATAGAATAACAAAACAAACCGAATAATATGAGATAGGATTGTTACTGGTAAAGCAGGCTATACCTAAGGATAGAAAAATTTTGAGCGCTCAATTTTTTATCCTTAGGTATTTTTATAAATTAAAATGCAAGGTTGTTACTGTATACAAAAATTGTATTACAGGCTTTACTTCATAAAAAATCAAATTTAATAATTTTGTTTTAGATGGAGGAGTTGTATTATGGACTACAAATTAGTCGCAGAAAAAATAGTGGATAGTTTAGGTAAGGAAAAGAACATAAGCAGTGTTATGCACTGTATGACAAGACTTAGATTCACTTTAAAAGATGAAAGTATTGTAGATGATGAAAAAGTTAAAAATATAAAAGGTGTTATGGGCGTTATGAAAAAAGGCGGTCAATACCAAGTTATTATTGGAAATAATGTAGGGGCATGCTATAAAGAAGTTTTAAAACTTGGCAATTTTTCAGAAGTAACATCAGCGGGTGATAACAATGCTTCTGAAAAGAATGGGATAATAAACACAGTTTTAGATGTTGTTTCAGGATGTATGTCAGGAACTATGCCAGCTTTAGTTGGTGCAGGTATGGTTAAGGTATTACTTGTAATACTTACATCACTTGGAATAATGTCAGATACAAGTCAGACGTATAAGATATTATATGCATTAGGGGATGCAACATTTTATTTTCTTCCATTATTATTGGTTATATCCTCTTCAAAGAAATTTAATATTAATCCGTATACATTAGCAGCGGTAGTTGGAGTTATGATATATCCAGACTTTATAGGTTTGGTTGATGCAGGTGAAAAAATATCATTTTTTGGATTGCCAGTAGCATCAGCAAGTTACGCTTATTCTGTTATACCAGTAATAATTATGGCTTGGATTATGAAGTACATAGAACAAATAGCTGATAAAGTTACTCCAGCTGTTACAAAGAACTTTTTAAAACCTATGCTAATATTGCTTGTAGCATTACCAATAGCTATTATTTTAGTTGGACCTTTAGGGTATTTTGGTGGTGAAGCATTATCAACAGTATTATACTTTATTTATGATAAAGCATCTTGGCTTGCATTAGCTTTAATGGCAGGATTAATGCCGCTACTTGTTATGACAGGTATGCACTGGGCATTTGTACCTATATCATTACTTAGTATAAACGATCCAGGATATGATATTTTATTGTTAGTAGCAATGTTATCTTCAAATTTAGCACAAGGAGCTTCATGTGTCGCAGTAGGGATAAAATCAAAAAATAAAGATTTAAAGCAGCTTTCATTTTCAGCAGCAATATCAGCATTTCTTGCAGGTGTTACTGAACCAGCAATGTATGGGGTTACTGTAAAATATAAAAAACCTTTATATGCATGTATGGCAGCGGGTGCAGTAGGTGGATTTTATTCGGGATTAACACAATTAAAAAGTTATGTTTTTGCTACTCCATCAGCTTTATCAATGGTACAGTTTATTGCACCAGAAGGTGGAAGTAATATTGTTAATGCATTGATAACAGCAGGTTTGGCAGTTGGAATAGCTTTTATTGGAACTTGGGTATTGGGATTTGATGATCCAGTAAGTGAAGATGATATGATCGATAAAATAGAAAAAAATAAAAAAATAGAAGAAATTAATGATCAGTTAGAAAATCATAAGGAAGCAATAATATATTCTCCAATAGAAGGTAAAACAGTATCATTAAAACAAGTTAATGATCCTACTTTCTCTGAAGAAATAATGGGAAAAGGTGCTGCAATAATACCAACAGTAGGAAGGGCAGTATCTCCTGTTGATGGTAAAATTTCAGCATTGTTTGAAACAAAACATGCAATAGGTATTACAGCTGATAGTGGAGCAGAAATTTTAATACACATAGGTTTAGATACCGTGAAGCTAGAGGGTAAATATTTTACATCTCATATAAAAGTAGGAGATGAAGTTAAAAAAGGTGATTTATTAGTTGAATTTGATATTGAAGCTATACAAAAAGAAGGGTTTGAAATTATAACACCAATACTTGTAACAAATGTATATGATTATAATGATGTAATGTCACTTATAGATAGAGAAGTTAAAGAAAAAGAAGAGTTACTTAAAATTATTAAATAGAAATTAAGAAAAAGGAGAGAAGTTTTATGATTAGTAAGTTTCCAGAAGGATTTTTATGGGGTGGGGCTACAGCTGCAAACCAGTTTGAAGGTGCATATAATGAAGATGGTAAGGGATTATCGATTCAAGACTTGATGCCAAAGGGTATTACAGGACCAATGTCTGAAGAACCAACAGAAGATAACATGAAATTAATTGGAATAGATTTTTATCACAGATATAAAGAAGATATTGCATTATTTGCAGAAATGGGATTTAAAACATTCAGACTTTCAATAGCATGGTCAAGAATATTTCCTAATGGTGATGAGTTAGAACCAAATGAAAAAGGTTTAGAATTCTATGATAAAGTCTTTGATGAATTAGCTAAATATGATATAGAACCATTAGTTACCTTATCACATTATGAAACACCATTAGGTTTAGCTAGAGGTTATAATGGATGGACAGACAGAAGATTAATAGGATTTTTTGAAAGATATGTTAGAACAGTATTTACTAGATATAAAGATAAGGTAAAATACTGGCTTACATTTAATGAAATTAATTCAGCACTTCATTTTCCAGTAATGAGCGCTGGAATATTAACACCTAAAGAAGAATTAAGCAAACAGGATTTGTATCAAGCAATGCATCATGAACTTGTTGCAAGTGCTTTAGCTGTCAAAATAGGACATGAAATTAATCCGGAATTTAAAATTGGATGTATGATACTTGGAGTTCCGAACTATCCATTAACACCAATGCCAGCAGACATATTAAAAGCTATGGAACAAGATAGGGGAAATCTTTTCTTTGCAGATATTCATGCAAGGGGAGAATATCCAAGATATATGAATAGATACTTCAAAGAAAATAATATTGCAATTAAATTTGAAGATGGAGATGCTGAAATATTAAAAAATACAGTAGACTTTATTTCATTTAGTTACTACATGAGTTCATGCGCAACAGTAGATCCAGAAAAGAATAAAGCTGGAGCAGGGAATCTAATAGCTGGTGTACCAAACCCTTATTTAAAAGCTTCAGACTGGGGGTGGCAAATAGATCCAGAAGGATTAAGATATATTCTTAATCAATTATATGATAGATATCAAAAGCCATTATTTATAGTTGAAAATGGACTTGGTGCTGTTGATGAATTAATAACAGATGAAAATGGAAATAAAACTGTAAATGATGATTATAGAATTAACTACTTAAACGATCATTTAGTTCAAGTAGGCGAAGCAATTGAAGATGGCGTTGAACTTATGGGTTACACTACTTGGGGATGTATAGATTTAGTAAGTGCATCAACTGCTGAATTAAAGAAAAGATATGGTTTTATATACGTAGATAGAAATGATGATGGAAGTGGAACATTAGAAAGATATAAAAAGAAGAGCTTTAATTGGTACAAAGAAGTAATTGCTACAAATGGTGCAAGTTTAAAAAGATAATTTTAAAATAGAGGAATGCTAATGTTCTAAAGTAGTAAATGAATATATTGAACTTTAATAAAAATGTGAGGTATTCATAATAAATGAACACTTCACATTTTTTATTAGATAATAGATGTAAGTTTATGTTCAACTTACATCATATAGTTTAAAGAGATGTAAATAAATTTTTAGAATTAATTTATGAATAATCATAAAGATTTAAATTAATAAAAATACTTGCAATTTATGAAAAATTTGTGTAAAATAGATGATGTCGAAAGACAAGAGAATATTACCGTGTAGTTCAATGGTAGAACGACAGATTCTGGTTCTGTATGTTGTGAGTTCGAGTCTTACCACGGTAGCCATTCTTTTTCTAATACTAACAGATTGTTGTTAGTATTTTTTTTGTCCTAAATTATTAACTAAGTTATATGGATAATTATATCAATGATTTTATTGATGTAAAATGAAAACAAAACATATTACTTTTATTAAAAATATAATGTGTTTTTAATATGTCATTAATAGACTTTTATAGAGTGATAAGATATAATAAAAACACAATAAGAACATTCACATAACATTATATGTGTACGTTTAAATTCCTATAGAAGGAATTGGGGAGGGTTTTAATATGAAGATGACAGGAACGGTTAATTATGAGGTTGAAGATGTTTTCAATCATTTTATAAGAAATGCAAAAAGAGATTTTAGTGATTTTAATGAAGAAAATCCAGTTGGATGTAAAGTTGAAAAAGATATAACTACAGGAGGCCCAAAGCCAATAAAATGTACTGTTGAAATAACAGATTACGAAAAAAATAAAAAATATGAGATAACAACTTCTAACGAATACTCAACATGTATATCAACATATATGTTTTTAGGTCAACAAGATGGAACTACTAGATTGACCATTTCAGAAAAGCAGACAACACAGAAATTTATTCAACTCACAACTTTATATTTTCAAAGATTTTTAGCGAGACGTGCATTTAAAAATTCATTTAAAAATATCATTGATGTTTTGAATAATGAACTTCGAATACATTTTGAAAATCTTGAAAGATCAAAGAAAAAACACAGTTAGGATTTTATAAATAAATTTAAAAAGAAAGAACAATGTAGTTTTATTTTATTAAGGCTACATTGTTCTTTTTGTAAAAAGAAATATTATATGTTAATGGATAAACTGTAATTTTGGCCTTTAATAAAGTTCTTATTAAGCCCAGTTTCCATCTTTAAATATTGATATTTTTGTTCCATCTTCTTTTACACCAACTATATTTGTATCCTTAGTTCCTATCATAAAGTCTACATGAGTCAATGAAAAGTTCGCTTTTGCTTCTAAAAGCTGCTCTTTATTCATGTTTTCACCATTCTTAATACATGAAGGATAAGAAGAACCAAGTGCTAAATGACATGATGCATTTTCATCGTATAATGTGTTAAAGAATATAATATTGGAATTAGAAATTGGAGAGTCATAAGGTACTAATGCAACTTCACCAAGTCGACATGAATTTTCATCAGTTTTAATAATTTCTTTAAGAACATCAAGTCCTGTTTCAGCACTACAGTCTATAACTTTTCCATCTTTAAAAGTTATGGAAAAATTGTTTATAAGATTACCACAGTAGCTTAAAGGTTTTGAACTGTATACAGTACCATTGACACCATCTAGTTTAGGTGTTGTAAATACTTCTTCAGTAGGCATATTTGCAATAAATTCTACACCATTTTTAGTAGTATCTTTACCACCACACCATATATGATCTTTTACAAGTTCAACTTTTAAATCTGTGCCAAGAGAATTTGTGAAATGTATATACTTGAAAGCATGATTATTTAATTCAAGAAGTTTTTTGTTTAGATTTTCTAGATGATTATTCCATGCTTTAACAGGGTCTTCTTCTTTTATTCTCATAACAGTAAAAATTGTATCCCATAATTGTTCGATAGCTTCTTTTGAATTAGAATTTTTAAAAACTTTATTAGCCCATCCTTCAGTAGGCACTGAAACTATACACCATGCATTTTCATTTGAGTTACATGCTTCATAGTATCGTTTTAAAGCTTCACGACGACTTTTTTGAACTGTAGCTATTTTAGAAGCATCAATATCTTTTAAAAGATCTGGATCAGAAGCTGATATGCTTAAAAATGAAGCACCTTGTTCAACATAATAGTTGTATTTATCTTTTTCAAATTCAGGTGTAAATGATAACACTTCTGCTGAAGTGTATTCATATTTTATTTTATTAAATTTCTCATCATTGTAATTAATTACTACATCAGAAGCACCAGCCTTATATGCTTCTTCTGCAATCATTCGTGCAAACTCGCTACATTCTATAGGGCTGTTTATAACAAGCATTTTATTTTTTTGTATGTTTATGCCTTTTAATGCTGCAAGTTTTGCATATTTTGATAGTAAATCTTTAAACATTTTATTCACCTCATTATTCTATTATTGATAATATTATTGCATTAATCAGAAATATTATCAATTGACTGATATAATTAAAGTATAATAATTAGTTTATAATAATCAAGGAATAATAAAAAAATAAAACTAATAATACTTTTTTCAGATAATGGATGATTAAATTTGATATAATAGAGTTTATAATGAATAAAGAGAATTAATATTTATATGATAGAGAAAACTATTATATATAATTGTTACGAAAAGGAAGATGGAAGAATGGATAAAGAATACTTATTACTTATAGATGGATCAAGTTTGCTTAGTACACAATATTATGGAAATTTACCACGTGAAATAATGTTTGCAAAGACAAATGAAGAAAGAGAAGCTTTTTACGGGAAGATAATGCAAACCTCTATGGGGATTTATACTAATGCAATATATGGATTTATGAGAACTTTTTTGAAAATATTAAGAGAGCAAAAGCCTACACATGTTGCTGTTACATGGGATTTGAGTAGAGATACATTCAGAAGAGAAATAGATAGTGACTATAAGGGAACAAGAGGGGAGACACCATCTCCACTTAAAGAACAGTTCAAATTATGTCAGGAAATCTTAGCCAAAATGAATGTTATGCAATTTATGGACAGTAAATACGAAGCTGATGATTTTTGCGGAAGTATAGCATCTAAGCTTGAAAATGAAATTCCAGTAAGAATACTTACTAAAGATACAGATTATTTACAGCTGGTTAGTGAAAATACAAAATTATGGCTCATGTTTACGACTCAGGAGAAAGCAGATGATTTATTCAAGAAATATGAAATAAAAAAGTCAACAGCTAATATTCCAGATAAAGCTTTTGAACTTACACCAGAACTTGTTAAAAGTGAGTATGGAATTAAACCTGAACAGGTTGCAGATTTAAAAAGTCTTGTTGGAGATAAATCAGACAATATAAAAGGTGTGGCTGGTGTTGGAGAAGCAAGTGCAGTTCCACTTATAAATGAATATGGAACTGTTGAAAATTTATATGAACATATAAGAAATCTTGACAAGAAACAAGAAAAAGAAATAAAAGATTATTGGAAGACTAAATTAGGAATAAAACGTTCACCATTAACATATTTGCTAAAGACAAGTGATACTGAAATTGTGGGAGAAAAATCAGCCATTATAAGCAAAAAGCTAGCAATAATAAAAAAAGATATTGATCTTGGAGAGTTAAATAGGGATTCTCTAAAATTAAATATAGATATAGAAAATGGAAATGCTGAATTTAAAAAGCTTGAATTTAAATCTCTAAATTTAAAAGATGCACTTTCCCATGAGAATGAAGACGAAAATAATGAGAAAAAACATGAATGTAATATAAAAATAAATAGTATAGATAATATAGAAGAATTTTCAGAACTTATGAATAATGTGAAAGATAGAATTTATATAAGTTATACTTTAAATGATAGTTCTATTTATTCAAAACTTGATCTTAAGCACATAATAATTATTAGTGAAGAAGACATAAGTAATGTTATAGATTTTGAAAAAATTGCTAGCGAAGATAATATAAAATCAATAGAGCTTTTGAAAAATGTTATGGAAAATGATAAAGTAAAAAAAGTAATACATGATGGAAAAAACCTTGTTACTTTTCTAAATAAGAATAACATAACAGTGAAAGAATTTGATTTTGATACAGCTATAGCAGCATATTTATTAGATTCAGCTCAAAGTAAATACAATTTAACAGAGTTAATTGAAAAATATTTAAATGAAGAAATTGATGGTAGTGAGTCAGAAAATGAAGGTATTCTTGGATCATATATACCTAAATTATATATGATCTTAAAATCAAATATAGAAAAAGAAAAGATGGATAAACTTTATTATGAGGTTGAGCACCCATTAATATTTGTATTATCATCTATGGAAAGTATAGGTTTTAATATTAACCAAAGTATACTGGATGAACTTAAAATAAAATTTGATAGTGAAATTCAAAGAACTCAAAAAGAAATATATGAACTTGCTGACGAAGAATTTAATGTTAGCTCACCTAAACAACTTGGTAAGATTTTATTTGAAAAGCTTGATCTTCCAATTATAAAAAAGACTAAGACAGGATATTCAACTAATCAAGAAGTATTAGAAAAACTTTTGGATAAGCATGAAATAATACCAAAGATAATGTATTACAGACAGATAACCAAAATAAGTTCAACATATGTTGAAGGTTTAAAAAATGTTATTGATGAAGATGGAAGAATACATTCTAATTTTAATCAAACTGTAACTACAACAGGAAGGTTATCAAGTACAGATCCTAATCTTCAGAACATACCAATAAGGCATGAGCTTGGAAGAGAGATAAGAAAGGTATTTATACCATTACAAGAAGGTGACACTCTAGTTTCATGTGATTATTCTCAAATAGAATTAAGGGTTTTAGCACATATTGCAGGTGATGAAAACATGATTGATGCATTTAAGCATCATAGTGATATACATACAAAGACAGCATCGGAAGTATTCAAAGTACCTGTTGAAGATGTAACATCTCTTATGAGAAGTAGAGCTAAAGCTGTTAATTTTGGAATAGTATATGGTATTAGTGCATTTAGTTTATCTCAGGATTTAAAGATTCCAAAAGCAGAGGCACAAGAGTATATGAATATATATTTTGAAAGATATCCTAAAATAAAGAGTTATTTAGAAAACATAGTAAGTGAAGCTGAAGAAAAAGGATATGTTTTAACTATATTAAACAGAAGAAGATTCATACCGGAAATAAATGCATCAAATAAGATTGTTAAAGCATTAGGTGAAAGACTAGCCATGAATGCGCCAATCCAAGGAAGTGCAGCAGATATAATAAAAATAGCAATGATTAATGTTTATAATAAATTGAAAGAAAGTAAGATGCAGAGTAAATTAATACTTCAAGTTCACGATGAACTTATTTTGAATGTAAAGGAAAATGAATTTGAAGAAGTTAAAAAAATAGTAGTAGATGAAATGGAAAATGCAATTAAGCTAAGTGTTGGACTTGATGTTGATATAAACTCAGGAAAGACATGGTATGAAGCTAAATAGTAACAAATGTATAATTGATGATTAACAATTTACAATTAAGGGAAAATAGCAAAGCTATAAAAATCATATTAAAAAATATGATTTCATTCCTTAATTGTTAATTGTCCATTAAGGAGTAAAAAAGGTGGTATAGAAATGATTAAAATTGGACTTACAGGGGGCATTGGTACTGGTAAAAGTACAGTATCAAAAATACTTTCAGCTGAAGGATTTAAGATTATAGATGCTGATTTAGTATCAAGGGATGTTCTTGAAAAGAATCCTAGAATACTTGATATTATACGAACACAGTTTGGTTCAGGTTTTTTCGATTGGAGAGGCGAATTCAGAAGAAAAGAATTTGGAAATCATATATTTAGATTTCCAAAGCAGAGAATTAAATATGAGGGAATAATAATTCCTTATATAAAAGAAGAAATAGAAACTGAATTTGAAAGATATGAGAAAAAAGGTGAAAAGATAGTGATTCTTGATGCACCTACTCTAATAGAAAATAACTTGCATTTAGAGATGGATTATGTAATACTCGTTGTAGCAGACAATTCGGTTCAGATACAGAGGATAATAAGCAGAGATAAGCTTACAAAGTCGGATGCAGTAAGCAGAATTAATTCCCAAATGCCTGTTGAACAGAAAAAAGAGTTTGCAAATATATTAATAGATAATAATGGCGATTTAATAGATACACAGAAACAGGTATATGATTTAATCGATTTTATAAAATTAATAAGCTAGATAAGGAGAAAATAATGAAATTCCTAAGATATGTTTTTTGTTTACTAATAATTTTATTAGCTGTCGTAGTTGGATCTAGGTATGTTGTGAAAGAAAAGTTTTTCCCTTATAAATATCAGGAATATGTTGATATGTACAGTAAAGAATATAATTTAGATCCTCTATTTGTATTATCAGTAATGAAAACAGAGAGTAAATTTGATGATAATGCTCATTCACATAAAAATGCAGTAGGACTTATGCAGATAACAGTAGAGACTGGTGAATGGGCAGCTAATGAAATGGGATATACAACTTTTTCAAAAGATGATTTATATGATGAACAGTATAACATTAGAATGGGATGCTGGTATCTGAGATGGCTTGGTGACATGTTTAATAATGACAGAGATCTTATGGTTGCAGCATATAATGCAGGTCCAACTAATGTACAAAACTGGCTTAAAGATAAGAATTATTCAAGTAATGGGAAAAATATTGAATACATACCTTTTGGAGAAACAAAAAAGTATGTGGATAAGGTAAATACGTATTATAGTGTTTATGAATATCTTTATAGTGAAGATGAAAGTATTTTTGATGTAAACAAAATATTAGATTTAATAAAAAGTATTTGGAATGTTCATTTTTTTGTATAAAATGTATAATATAATTGTGAAAGAATTAATAAAATTGTACTAATTCTTTCACAATATTGAGAAAAAGTACTTGAAATAATTCTAAATATGGATTATTATTAACTTAACAAAAAAATATGCAGATGTGGTGGAATCGGCAGACACGCAGGTTTAAGGAGCCTGTGCTTTCGAGGCGTACGGGTTCAAGTCCCGTCATCTGCACCAAAAATAATAGGTAAAGAAATAACACATAAGTTTTGTACAATGTATGAGATTTATGTGTTATTTTTGTTTAACTTATAAAATATTGGATTTATTTTTTAAAAAAGATAAAAATGTAATTATTCAATCTAAACTACTGGAAAATATAATAAATTTGACAAATATTATGTTAATTTATATGAAAAAGGTGGAATAATAGGAAAAAAGATAATATAATTATACGTGAATAAACAATTAAAATAAACATTTAGGAGGAAATATGCCAGAGACGATATTATTGGCATTTTTATATGCAAAACTAAAAGGAAACAAAGTGAGTGTTTTATTTTCTTCTTGGACAATATATCCTTTAGTTATATTTGAAATAATAACGTTTATAGGACAAGTTATGTCATTTTGTGGAAGCTATACTATTATAGAATCTATTAATAAATTGACTTCAATATATTTAATATTTTATTTATTGCTTGTATTTAAGTATGAACTATATATTCCTTCAATAATAGGATCAATTTTTATTGTATTAGGTGGAGCTTTAAATGATATAGTAATAAAAGCTAATGGTGGTTTTATGCCTGTTTATCAATCAATATCATACTTGACTGGCAGAGTAACCTTAGAGGAATATAAGATGGTAAATGACATACATATATTGGGCACTTCAGAAACTAACTTAAAGTTCTTGACTGATTTTATAGATTTAGGATATACAATTCTTAGTATAGGAGATATATTTATGAGGGTTTTTGTATTTTTAATAATATATGGTGCAATAAAAAAAATTAATAATCAAAGGAGAAAAGAAATTTGTTAAAGTTAACAGCATTTGAATTTTTATTAAGAACAGTTCCAGAAGCATTTATATTAATGGCATCACTTTTTGTATTATGTAATGTTAAAATTAGAGCAAAAAAATATATTATATCAAGTGTAATATTAGGATTTGTTCAATATAGTGTAAGAAGATTACCAATAAATTATGGAGTCAATACTATATTGGGAATATTTACAATGATTATCGTTATGAGTCAGATAAATAAAGCAGATTTAGTTGTATCAATAAAATCTTCACTACTTATAACAATTGTATTGTTTATCCTCGAATGGCTAAATATGTTTTTATTAACCATTTTTGTTAAAGGAGGCCTAGAATCATTGTTTATGGACCCATTTTTAAAGACTTTATCAGGACTGCCTTCATTGATTGGTTTTGCAGTTATTACTAGAATTTATTATTTGAAAAAAGGAAGTTATAAATGTGTTAAAGATTGAAAATTTATGTGAGAAAATATCAGATTATATTTCTCGAGAATTAAGTTTTGATGAAGATAAAAAGTCAGTAATAAATTATGGTATATTTGCTTCTATACAAATGATATTTTGCATAATGTTAGTGATAATTTTTGGATTTATATTTAATGTTATGGTAGAAGCTCTTATAGTTTCATTTACAACAAGTATTTTAAGAAAAAGTTCAGGTGGTGTTCATGCAAGTTCACCAGGAAAGTGTGCAATTATAGGTACTATAAGTACAATTATAATGGCATTAGTATCAAAGAAAATATACATGAACTTTATTTTTAATTTATTAATAGGAGTTATTATTTTTGTATTTGCTTATTACATAATATATAAATTAGCACCTGTTGATAGTATATCAAAACCTATTAAAAGTGCTAAAAAGAGGATTAGATTAAAAAAAATAACGATTACTACAATGAATATATATTTAATGATAGTGACAATTAATATATTAGGATATCTAATAACACAGAAATATCAGTTATTAATTTACTCAATGTGTATTTATATGGGGATTTTGTGGCAGGTATTTTCACTAACGAAAAAAGGACATGTAGTATTAACTAAAATAGACAGTTTATTTTAAATTTAGAATCTGTTGAAGGGAGGTGAAATAAATGAAAAATAAAGTTTTAATGTTAGTAGCAACATTTGCAACAGTAATAGCTTCAATAGTAGCGACTTCAGCTTGTATTTGGTCTCATTATCAACCAGAAGAACCTAAGTGTTTAAGAGACGAATAATAAATAATGAGGCCTATCAAGGTCTCATTATAATATTATGAGGTATTATATGAAAGATGTAAGAAACGATAGAAGAAATCAGATAAATGATATAGTATCAATAGTTAAAGTATCCTCACTTTTATTTGTAGGTATAATTTTATGTAAAACATTTAATACAAATATTAGCATAGTTATGTTTGAACTAAAAAATTACAATGAGTATGTATTTTTTAGTATACCATTAATAATAATAATTTTAATTTATTGCATATGGTCATTTTCAAATAAAAAGAGAAAATACAGTAATATTTTTAATAACTTTGAGATAGTCTTATTTATAAGTATGTTTTCCTTAATAACTTTGATTTGCGGAATAAATCAAAGTCAATATAAAGTTTTATATTTATTTATAATAATAACAACAACAATTCAATTTGGAATGAAGAGTGGAATAATAGTATCGATTATTTCATCATTTATTATATTGGTTATGGATCTTATTTTTATATCTAGTTCGGAAATCAGTGCTTATTTTCAAGATGACTTGCTTTTATCAGGAATATTTTTTTTGACTGCATTACCATTGGGGTTTTATGTAAAGATAGAAAAGCAGCATATTGAAAAATTAGAAAATATGATAAACATTGATGGTCTTACTGAATTATATAATCATAGATATTTTTGTGATTCGTTAGCAGAGAAAATTAAGATCGGAGAAAAGGAGAACAATCCTGTATCAATGATTTTTATAGATATAGATTATTTTAAAAATTATAATGACATATATGGTCATCAAAAGGGTGATTATGTATTAAAAAAAATAGGGAAAATAATTAAATCAAGTATAGGGAATGAACATATTCCAGCAAGATATGGAGGAGAAGAATTTGCAATAATATTGCCAGATACAACAGAGGGTATGGCAGTAAACATCGCTGAATCTTTAAGAAAAAAGATAGAGAACACATATTTTGAAGGTGAAGAAAATCAGCCTAATGGAAAGCTTACAGCCTCAATGGGGGTATCTGTTTATCCAGATAAAGCTAGAAGTGATATTGAATTGATAAAAAGTGCAGATGATGCACTATATAGGGCAAAGTTTTTTTATAAAAATAGAGTGGAAACTTATATATCAATATTAGATGAAATAAAGTCAAATATTGATGAAGAAGATGCTGAACTTGTAACATCAATAAAAACTTTAATAAGTGTTATAAATGCAAAGGACAGATATACTTATGGACATGTAGAGAGAGTTGTAGTTTATGGAAGAATGTTGGCAGAGAGTTTAGGGCTAAATGAGAGTGATAAGAATATACTCATTTATGGAGCCTATATGCACGATATCGGGAAAATTAATATTAGCAAGGATGTTTTAATAAAGAAAATGAAACTTACACATGATGAATGGGAAGTTTTAAAGCAACATCCAGCTAATGGAGTAGAAATAATAAAATCAGTCAAATCATTAAACATGATAATTCCACTCATAATAAGTCACCATGAAAAGTATGATGGAACAGGATATCCTAATAATCTTAAAGGTGATGAAATTCCTTATTTGGCAAGAGTTCTTACAGTTATAGATAGTTTCGATGCAATGACATCAAATAGACCATATAATAAGAGAAAAACTTATAAAGAAGCTATAGAAGAGTTAGAAAGGTGCAGTGGAACACATTTTGATCCTGAAATTGTAAAAGTATTTATAAAAGCTTTAAAAACTAATTATAATATTAATTAGTATGTATAAAAAGAAATATTATTATGTTATAAAATCAAGAAACTATGAAACGATATATTTTTATGTTGTATATGAATGAAATAAAATTAAAAAAACAATTGGATGTACTGAGATATTAAAGGCTTAGTGCATCCTTATTTGTATAGAAAATTATATTAGATGCTATGTATTTTCTTTTATAATTTTCTTTGTTAAGTTATAATCAATACTTAAGAGGAACAAGTATTAATTTACATTATAGATTATTTTGTATAGATATTTAATACGGAGTATTTAATTACATAAGGAGATAAAAATGTATTTAATGATTGATAATTATGATTCGTTTGTATACAATCTGAAAGTATATATTGACGAATTGAACGAAGATGTTATAGTTGTTAGAAATGATAAACTTACAATTAAAGAAATTGCTAAGATGAAAAATTTAAGGGGAATAATAATATCGCCAGGACCAAAAAGTCCTAAAGATTGTGGAATATGTACTGAGGTTGTAAGAAAATTCTGTGGTAAAATTCCTATATTAGGAGTATGTCTTGGACATCAGATAATTGGGTATGAATTTGGAGCAACTGTTGAAAAAGGAGAAAAGCCAATGCATGGAAAAGTATCAAAGATTTTTCATAATAAATCTAATCTTTTCAAAAATCTTGAAAGTCCCTATTTTGTAACAAGATATCATTCTCTTGTTATAAAAGAAGAAACTATTCCAGAAGAGCTTACTGTTGATGCAAGAAGTGAAGATGATGCTGTAATGGCAATATCACACAAAGAATACCCCGTTTATGGTGTTCAATTTCATCCAGAAGCTGTACTTACTCAGTATGGGCATGAAATTTTAAAAAATTTTATAGATTTAAGTGAAGAATGGTGGAATGATCATGAATAGATTGATAGTTGAATTAAAAGAATATAAAAAAGCATGTGACATATTTGATTTTTTTTACAATGAAAAGGATGCAGTGTTTTTAGATTCTTCATTAGAAAATAATATGGGGAATTATTCAATTATAGGATTGAATTCATATTTAAATATTACTGTAAAAGATAATATATTGTATGTGGATGGAGAAGAAAATAATTTATCTTTTGAAGATTATTTAAATCAATATATTAGAGAAAATAGCAGTGAAAATGAAAGCTGTCTTCCAATAGTTTCTGGTGCTATAGGATATTTATCATATGATTATGGAAGAAGAAATGAAGATATAATTACAAGACATGATGAAAATGTTGATATACCTGAAGTTATTTTTAATTTTTATGATAATTTTATTATTGAGGATATTAATAATAAAAAAACCTATATAATTGCAAATGGAATTATTAAAGATTCACACGTATCCATAAAAGAAATAGAAAATAAAATAAATTCAAGTTTTAATGAAAATAATGAAAGAAACAATATAGATTATAATATAGAAGTCACCTCAAATTTTGAAAAAGAGGAATATAAAAATGCAATAGATAAAATGATAAATTACATATATGAAGGTGATGTTTATATAGGAAATATGACACAGCAACTTAAAGTTTATAGTGAAAAACCACCATATAGTGTTTTTAAAAGTTTAAGAATTAGTAATCCATCACCATTTGGAGGATACATGAATTATGGTGACTTTCAAATAGTAAGTGCATCACCAGAACGTTTTTTAAGAATGAGAGATTCCATAATAAACACAAGACCTATAAAAGGAACAAGGCCAAGAGGCGGTACTATAGAAGAAGATTTTAGGTTAAGAAAAGAACTTGAAAGTTCAGAAAAAGACAAAAGTGAACTGCTTATGATTGTTGATCTTGAGAGAAATGATTTAAATAAGGTTTGTAAAAAAGGATCTGTAATTGTGGATGAATTATTTACTGTTGAGAAATACGCTACGGTTTTTCATCTTGTATCAGATATAAGCGGAAAGCTTAAGGAAAATTTAAATATAGTTGATCTTATAAAGGCTACATTCCCAGGAGGATCAATAACAGGTGCTCCTAAAATAAGGGCAATGGAAATAATTGATGAATTGGAAAATGGAAGACGTGGAATATATACTGGATCTTTAGGATATATTTCTCTTGATGGGAATTGTGATTTAAATATAATTATACGAACAGCTCTTCATAAGGATAATATTTATTATCTAGGAGTAGGTGGAGGTATTACTTGTGAATCAGATCTTGAATTTGAATATGAGGAAACTTTGCAAAAAGCAAAAGCATTATTAGAAGCAATGAAATAGAGGTAGATAAAATGGACATTATATTCGATGAAGGATATTCATTTGGATTAGGAATATTTGAAACAATATCAGTTGTAGACAATCATCTTGTTCTATTGGATTATCACTTAGATAGACTTAGTGAAGGTTCAAATTTTTTGGGAATAAATTTAAATGTTACAAAAGAAAAAATACAGGATTATATAATAAATAATCCAATGGAAAATGGTGTGCTAAAAATAATAGCTTCAGAAAAAAATACAATATTTCAATGCAGAGAAAATAATTATACTGATGATAAGTATAAAAAAGGGTTTACAATAAAAATAAGTTCTGTTGTGAGAAATGAAAGTTCTCCGTTTACTTATATAAAATCTTTGAATTATGGTGATAATATCATAGAAAAAAGAAAGGCAACAAAAAAAGGTTATGATGAACCCGTCTTTTTGAACATGAAAGGTCAGCTTACAGAAGGTGCAACAACTAATATATTTTTTGTTAGTAACAATCAAATCGTTACACCTAAATTATCATGTGGGCTTCTTAATGGAACAATAAGAAAATATATTCTTGATAAGTATGATGTTGTAGAAAAATATATTTATCCATACGAAGTAAGTACTTTCGATGAGATGTTTGTAACAAATTCGCTTATGGGTATAATGCCGGTTTATAAATTTGAAGAGCATATTTTTAAATCGAGAAAAAAATCTGATTATATTTTAAGTGAATATTTAAAAACAAAGACTTGCTTATAATCTTAAGCAGGTCTTAAAATTTAGAATAATGTAATAATTATTCTTAACTAGGTGCTATAATAGTATGGATAGGTACATATGATGAATTTTTTGATATAAATACTAATTATGAATTTGAGGTGATTTAAAATTGAAAAAACATTTAAAAAAGCTAGTATTATTATCTACGTTAACTATGATGATTTCACAAGGTGCAATTGGAGTATATGCAGTTGATTATTCTAATGGTTGGCATTTAAATAATGGGAAGTGGAGTTATTTTGATAATGGAACTTTAAGGACAAGTTGGTTTAAGGATAAAAATGGAGAATGGTATTATTTTGATAGTGATGGAATAATGCAGTCAGGATGGATTCTTGATAATAATAACTGGTATTATTTATACAGCAATGGAGTAATGGCTCACAGCTGTTATATAGGAGATTATTATTTGAATGATGATGGAGCATGGACAAATAATGTGTTGCCAAATGATAAATTTAACATCAATGATGTTAAATCGCTAATTGAAAAACTTGGATATAGTTCTGTAGAACGTGTAGTTGACTATGAAAATTCAAATGATAAGTATTCATCTCTTTACAGATATACATGGTGTGATGGCAAAGCTGATAATTCAGAGTATGCAGCTGTAAATATCTTTGATAGTGGTTCTATTAGTATTTTATTAAGAAAAAACGGAACTATGTTTAATGAGAATTTGAAAAATATTTTTGAATGTGTATTTCCTGAAAATGGACAAAGGTTATTTAATGAAATTGATGGAATAAAAGAAGATAAATCTTTAATTTTAGGAAATAAAAATGTAGAGATAAAAATTTTTGATGATTCCATTGGGATAATGATAGGATAGTTTAAAAAATAGAAGAAATAAGAATAATTAAAGTTCGTGATTTATAAAAATATAAGCAGAATTAAATTTTGGCTTATATTTTTATTTTGGTTAATTTTTTATAAGGTACTTACTTAAAATATTGTATTTAGCTAAAAATAATATTTTAATTTTTTTGCAATTATTTTATTTAATATATGAATTATGTACAATAAAAATATAATAAAATAATTAAATATAAGTATTTTAAGAAGAAATTATATTTAATTATTTTATTAATTTATAAAAATGACTTATGGTCATTTTTTGTGATATAATCTATATAAAATATTAATAACTATTCAGAGGGATGTAGCATGAAGAACATAATAAAAATAATTAAGAAAGATTTTAAGAATATAATTACAAATTGGATTGCATTAGGGATAGTTTTAGGTTTGATTGCAATTCCATCCTTATATTCTCTTGTTAATATATTTGCATCGTGGGATCCTTATTCAAGTACATCTGGAATAAAGGTTGCAGTAGTAAATGAAGATAAAGGTACCACATTTAGAGATAAGGATATTAATTTGGGCAATGAACTAGTCGATAAATTAAAGGATAATGATAAAATTGGATGGGAATTTGTAGATAAAGAAACGGCTGATAATGGACTTCTTATGGAAGAATATTATGCATCCATAATAATTCCAGAAGATTTTTCAGAAAAGACTACAACTCTTGTCGAAAAAAATGTTGAAAAACCTAAACTAATTTATACGGCTAATGAAAAGAAAAATCCTATTGCGCCTAAATTTACAGATTCTGCTGTTAAAACTGTAAAGAGTCAGTTAGATGAAAATATTACAAAGACTATAACTGGTATTATATTTAGAATGTGCGATGAAGTAGGTATAGATATTGAAGATAATAGAACTGAACTTAGAAGAATAATGGATGCAACTTATGAGTTAGATGAAAACATGCCAAAGCTTGGAAAGTTATTGGATAGCACGGTAAATGGAACTATAAGTGCAACAGAGCTTATGACAGAGATTCAAAAAATCCTTCCATTTGTAGAGGATGTTTCCGATGCAGGTGAAAGCTTTATTGATGATAATTTGAGTGAGCTAGATGATATTCAAAGTGAACTTGATGAACTATCTCCTGATATTAAGGAAAAGCTTGTAAGTGCAGAAGAAAAATTAGATTCATTAAATGTTACATTAGGAAATCTTGACGATAATATATTACCTGAAACAGCAAAAAAAACATTATTAACTGTATCAGACACAGTTGATGCCATGCAGATAACAACTCAAGGTGTAAGAGATCAGTTGAAAAAGTTATCTAGAGTGCTTAATAAAATATCTAAAGTAGATATTCCTAAAATTGAAATAGGTAATGATGTAGAAATAGATGATAACCTTAAGGATTTATTAAATCAGTATAACAAACAAGTTGAAGCACTTGAAAGTATTCAGAAGAATTTAAAGGAAATGAGTAAAATAGTAACAATGATAAATAATAGATTGGATACTATTGATGATAAATTAACAACTATTAGTGAAAGAGTTAAAGATAAAATTAACGATCTTGATAATGGAGAAAAATTAGATATTCAATTTTTAACTGATATAAAAGCACTTGTAAATGATGTTCATGGTCTTGTTGCAGACATAATTGATGACTACAGTACTGATATTGTAAAAGATATAAATAGCGAAATAGATCTTATACGAAATATTGGAGATAATGGTTTGACGTTAATAGGTCAGGGTAAAGCTATTTTACCAGAGATAGATAATTTACTTAATACATTTATGGATATATCTAATAGAACACATGATCAGCTTGTAGATCTTCAAAATGATTTTCCAGATCTTCAGGATAAGGTACATAAGCTAGCGGCAAAAATAAAGGAATTTGATGATAAAGAAGATATAGATGAAGTATTGGAATTAATAACAAATGATTGGCAAACACAAAGTGACTTTATGGCAAATCCAGTTGAAATTGAGGATAACAGGTTATTTCCATGGCCTAATTATGGTTCTACAGCAACACCTTTTTATACAGTATTATGTTTATGGATTGGTGGATATATGCTTTCTATGCTTTTAGGAACTGAAGTACATGCACATGAAGGTGAAGAAGAATATAAGCATCATGAAGTGTATTTTGGAAGAATGGCATTGTTTGTAGTTATAGGAGTTTTTCAAGCTATTGTAGCAAGTTTAGGAGCGCTGTACATCTTAAAAGTTTATGCTGTTCATCCTGCAATGCTTGTATTTTATAGTGTGTTTATAAGTGTAGTATTTATGACGATTATATATACAGCTGTAAGCTTATTTGGACATGGCGGAATAGTGATTGGAATTGTATTACTTGTTATTCAGGTTGCTGCAAGTAGTGCAAACTTTCCAATTGAAGTTAATCCAAGAATGTTTCAAATTATATCGCCATTTTTACCATTTACCTATGCTATAAATGGTATGAGACAGGTAATGGCAGGCGTTGTTTATTCTATATTATTTAAGGATATTGCTATTTTATCAATATATATGTTGGCTTCTGTTATAATGGGGGTTACATGTAAAAAGGCAAGCAATAGACTTATTAAACCATTTGTAGATAAATTGAAAGAAAGTAAGTTAGTCATATAATATTGAGGGATAAAGAAGATGAAGAATATATTTAGAATTTATGCAAGAGACATAAAAAGAATATGTACCAATTGGGCAGCTATGATTATGGCAATAGTTATAATACTAATTCCGTCTTTATATTCCTTGACAAATATAAAAGCATCTTGGGATCCTTATGCTAACACAAGTGGAATAAAAATTGCAGTTGTAAATAAGGATTCTGGAACTATTTATAAGGATCAGGATTTAAATCTAGGGGAAGAACTTATTGAAAAGCTAGAAGATAATGATAAGATGGATTGGACGTTTGTAAATGAAGAAGAAGCATCAGAAGGACTTGTAAAGGAGAAATATTATGCATCCATAGTAATACCAGAAGATTTTTCTAAATGTGTAACAACACTTATGGAGAAAGAGGTTGTTAAACCTAAACTAATATATACTGTTAATGAAAAGATAAATGCAATAGCACCAAAATTGACAGATGCAGGAGCTAAAAGTGTTAAAAATCAGCTAGATGAAAATATAGTCAAAACTGTTTCAGGAGTTATGTTTAGGCTTATAAATGAAACTGGAGTTGAAATAGATGGAAAAAGGACTGACATAAGGGATATAATAAACAAAATATATGAACTTGATGAAGAACTTCCAGAACTTGAAAGTATTTTAAATGATACAATTGGAGGAGTTTCTGATGTGAATTCACTTTTACTTAAAACTAATGATATGCTGCCAACAGTGTCAAGTTTATTAGATTCAACAAATGATTTTGTAAATAATAGTGATTATATTGTAGATAAGATGCAAAGTGATATAAATGAAATTTCACCAAGAATAAAGGATGATCTTTTGCTATCTCAACAGCTTGTTGATAATGCATCTGTAACATTAGATAATTTAGATGAAAATATACTTCCAGAGACTGCAAAAAAATCACTTATAACCATATCTGAAACTGCTACATCTTCAAAAGTAACAGTTAGTGAAATAAAGGGAATGCTTAAAAGTACAAAATCGTTTTTAAAGAAAATAATAGATTATGAACTTCCACATATTAATATAGATGATTCTCTATTAGAAGATGAGGGAGTAGCAAAAATACAAAAACAATTAAAAGATCAGTATGATATTTTTGATGATGTTAAGGATAATCTTAAAACAATAAATAAAAGTATCACAATTTTAATGGATAAACTTGATGATGTAGAAGAAAAACTTGATATACTAATTTCAAGAACAGATGAAAAGATTCAAGACCTTGAGGATGGAAAGGGACTTGATTTACAGACACTAACTGATTTAAGAAGCTGTTTAAAAGAGGTTAATACATTAATTAGTGATGTTATTGACAGTTATGATTCAGAAATTATTAATGGAATAAATGATGGATTTGATTCAATAAAATATATACTAAGTATTACAGTAGATATTTTGAAGGATGGGCAAGATGTACTTCCTCATTTAGAGGAAATTTTAAGTGCTTCACAAGATACTATTGATTTTTCAGGTGATAAATTAGCTGACCTTAAAGATAAATTTCCAGAAGTAAAGGATAAAGTACATGAAGTAGCTGATAAACTTAGAGAAATGGATGAAGATGATGCTTTTAATGAAATAATAGATATGATTACAAATAATTGGGATGATCAAAGTAATTTTATGGCGAGTCCAGTTGAAATAGAAGACAATAGATTGTTTTCTTGGCCTAATTATGGATCATCAAGTGCTCCTTTTTACATTGTACTATGTATATGGGTTGGAGCATTAATAGCAAGTGCATTATTATCATTTAAAGCAGAAAATTTAGATGATGGTGTTGAATTAAAGCCATATGAAGTTTATTTGGGAAAACTCTTGACATTTATAACACTAACAACAATAGCAACTATATTAGCATGTTGTGGAGCATTGTTATGGCTTGATGTTTATGTTGTTCATCCTATAATATTTATATTATATAGTATTTATGTATCTATTGTATTTACATTAATAATATATACAGCAGCCAGTCTTTTAGATGACATTGGAAAGGCAATTATTGTAGTTATGCTTGTTATTCAAATGGCAGGAACAGGAGGAACATTTCCTGTAGAAGTTACACCATCTGTGTTTCATAACATATATAATTATCTTCCATTCACATATGCCACAAATGGTATGAGACAAATATTAGCAGGGATTGTTTATCCTCTGTTAATAAAAGATATAAAAGTATTGAGCATATATATGATATGTTCATTAGTATTAGGAATCACTCTTAAAGGTCCTTTAAATAAGGGAAATGATATTATAATGAACAAATTGTTGAAGAGTGGAATATTAAGACATTAATAGGAAATTAATGTATACAATGAATAAAAAATAGAGTAATATATAAGAAGATAAAAATTGTAAAAAAGGAAAAAATTAATTATGGATGAGAAATTTTTTTGGATAAAGGGCTATACATTGAAGGTCTTTTTTACAACAGTATTTATTTATATACTGCTCTATTTATTTTTTCAAAAAAATAGTATAGATATTTTAATTACTATAAGAATTATTTATATAGTATTAAGTTGTGTACTTTTTATGATATTAAGTAGAACAAAAGGATTTATTGATGAATATATATCAAATTATCTTAAAACTTTTTTGGTTTTAATTGATATGATAGGATTTGCAGGAATATCAATTATGACAGGAAGCAGTACATTTTGTTCATTAAAATTATATCTATTAATTAGTTGTCAAATTATAATTTTAATAGAGGTAATGCTTTGTTATGTGATAATTAAGTATTACTTACAGAAAAAAATATATAAAAATTTAATTTTATCAGCTTTTCTCATATACATATTTGTTTTTTATATACATATAAATTTTATGAATTGTAATATTATGCTTTTCTTATTTCAATTATTTTGTATATTAATGCAGTTTGACATATGTCATACACTGTATAAAGATATAAAAAGGTATAAGGGATTTATAAAAGAAAAAACAAAGGTTAGAAAAGCTTACATATATACGTTAATAATAGGAATTTTTCAATTAGTATTTCTTATTATAAATAGTATGATTAATTTGGAAATGATACTTGAAATTCTAGGATTATTTAATTTCTTTATGTTATTTACTTTTTCTATTACTAGCGAAATTGAAGAGCCTGGTGAATTTTTTATGAATGTATTAAAAAAAGAAAATGAAGACTTAGACAATATAACTAATAAAATTATATTGAAAAATAAGGAACTTGAACAATTAAATTATATTATGAAACAAAAAGAAAAATTAAGTAATAAAATTTTTGAATTTATGCCTCATCCATTTATAATTTTAAATTGTGAAAATAGCAGAATTTTATATGTAAATAGTAAGTTTTTAGAACTAGCAAAAATACATAACATAAAAGAAATAATAAATAAGAAAATAGATACATATATAGAGTTTATTAATGAAGATAAAGAAAAAGATTATAATGCAGTATTATATACTGATGGGAAAAAAAAGTATTTGAAAACTAAATACCTAATGAATTTAATGCAATATGATAAAAAAATTATTTTAATTGAAGATAACACATCGAATGTTATGATAAAAAAATTGAAAAAAGAAGTTGAAGAGAAAAAAATTCAGGAATACACAAGAACTCAATTCTTATCTAGTATAAGTCATGATTTAAAAACTCCTATAAATGTTATATACTCTGCTATTCAACTTGAACAAATATATATAGAAAAAGATGATATAGACTCATTAAAAAAATATAATTCCATAAGTAGCGAAAACTGTATATCATTAATAAGATTTGCTAATAATTTAATTGATAATTCTAAAATATATTCTCAATTTCTTACTGCTAATTTAAGAAAGGTTAATATAGTAGAAATTGTAGAAGATTATGTTATGTCATATGTTGATTATGTAAGCTGGAACGGAATAGAATTGATTTTTGATACAAATACAGAAGAATGCATGATTGAAGTTGATATTGAATTTATAGGAAGAATAATTTTAAATTTAATATCAAATGGAGTAAAGTATACAGCTAAAGGTGGAAAGATATATGTAATAATTGAAGAAAAAATGGACAAGGTTTTTGTAAAAGTAAGGGATACTGGATCTGGAATAAATGAAGAAATTAGAAACAAGATTTTTAATAGATATGCGTCAACTAACAAAACAATATCAGATTCAAAAAGTGGCACTGGATTAGGTTTGTTTGTAGTAAAAAGATTAGTAGAATTGCAAAAAGGAAAAATATATTTGGATGAAAAAGTATTATTAGGAACAAGTATAGTTATTGAGTTTGAAAAAGGAGAAACTTATGACTAAAGAATTTTTTTATAAAATAAAAGATTTCAGGCAAAAATGCAATACGAATTTTAACTTTTTGTTGATTTTTATTGTTGTTTTAGGAGGATATGTATGTATAAGAAGCAGTTATGAGTTTGTTATTTTTTCCATAAGCATTATTTCTCTGGGAATAACAGTGGGCTTTGTATATATAAATACTGTTAAAAATAAAATACTAGTTAAAAAGATTAGTAATATAAAGAAAATATATTTTTTATCCTTAATAATAGGTGTCGTTATTGTGTTAGTTATACTAACATTGTTGAAAAAAGATAGTATGGAAGAAGTTTTCTTTTTATTAAGTTTACGAGCTACTCTTGAGTATAGCCAGATTGAAAATATATTTAACGTTGAAAATAAGTATATAAGTAATATAGGTATACATATAATTGCTATAGTTTTATATGTATTTATAACGCTTATAAATTTTAAAAATATTTCAATAGAAGCCATATTCAGCGACTTAAAATTAAAGGAAATTGCATATATAAGTATATTGATAAGTTTATGTGTGGCTTTATCTACTTTAAGAAAAATACTATCTAATAGAAAAAAAATTTCTAAAGATGAATTTAAAAAGGTTATTCTTTATATAACTTCAATAATGTTAAACTTATCTGGATTAATATTTATAAAACTTGATTTAAATATAATATCTAAAGTTTTGTTAATATTAAAATGTACAACATTCACTTTATTTTATGGCTATATGATAGATAAAATAAGATATGAGTGCTTTAATATAATAAATTTAAATATAGAACAAGCTATTAAAGAAAAAAAGCATTTAAATTCAATTCTACTAAAAAGAAATAAGATATTAAATGATATTAATACTATGATAAATAGAACGCAAAATAATTATAGCATGTTATTAGATTCCATTTACGGAGGAGTATTTTTATTTGTAGGTAATAAGCTTCAGCATGTAAATAATACTATGATAAAAAAAATGAATATGAAAAGTTCTGATTTTGTTGGTATGGATATTGGAGTATTTTTAAAAAAATATTGCAATTTATCACTAGATGAAGTAGATACGAGTAAACATTATTCTTTTTTTATTGATGAAAATATAGTATTTGATATGTTTTTTAGTTGTCCGGATGATGAAAATAAATTAATATATGTACAAGATTTTAGTTATAAAGAGGAAAATAAAAAAATAAGGAAAGAATTTGAGGAATGTTTAGCTGATGATAAGAATAAAAAAGAATTTTTTGCTAATATATCTCATGAGTTAAAAACACCAATTAATTTAATATCATCTGTACTTCAGCTTAACAAAATATATCTAAAGGAAAATAAAATTGATTTAGTAGACAATAATAGAAAAATAATAATCCAAAATTGTCTTAGACTTATAAGAACAATAAATAACTTTATAGATTCAAATAAAATATCAGAAGGATATGTAATTCCAGACAAAAAAATATATAATATTGTTGATATTATAGAAAATACAGTACTGGCTTGTAATAAGTATATAAAAAGAAGTGAAAATACACTTATTTTTGATTCGCAGCAAGAAGAAATATATGTTAATTGTGATAAGGACTTTATTACAAGAATTATATTAAATTTATTATCTAATAGTGTTAAATATGGCAAAAAGGGTGGTATGATAAAAGTTAATTTAGCTTTAGAAGATGATAAAGTGTGCATAATAATAAAAAATGACGGACCTAAAATAGAAAAAGATATAATACCATATATATTTGATAGATTTACAAAATTAAATAAGGCTTTCAATAGAATAAAAGAGGGAAGCGGTCTTGGATTATTTATGACAAAAGCATTAGTAGAGATTCAAGGTGGAAGTATTGGATTAATATCTAATAATGAAGGAAATGAATTTGTAATCACAATGAACTATTTAGACAATGTTGAAAAAGAGCAGATACAATATGAAAATTTTGAAATGAATTCAATTGATGAAAAAGTTGATATTGAATTTTCAGATATATATATTACTTAGGAAATTATTTCCATGAATAAAATTTGTTAATACATACTTTTTTATTATGTAGCATATAATATAGCATCTTGATATGAAAATTATTAATTATGAGGTGCTTAAATATGAATGAAAAAAATGCCAAGATAAGAATTATACCACTTATTATAAACATAGGATTACCTCTTTTAAGTGGAGCCATCATTGCGTTGATTCTACCAAATATAAAAGAAGTATACGAACAGCTTCAAAAGCCAGTATTTGCTCCACCAGCTTATGTATTTCCAGTCATGTGGACAATACTGTATATTCTTATGGGGATTGCTGCATATAAGATTTATATTTTGAAATACGAAAATATAGATACAAGCCCAGCAATGTTTGTATATTATATACAATTGCTTTTGAATTTTTTATGGAGCATTATATTTTTTGGATTACGTTTGTACGGTTTAGCTTTTTTAGAACTGTTAGTTTTAATATTTTTTGTTATTTTAACAATAAAAAGATTTTATAGCAAAGGGGGAAAGTATCCAGCATTATTAATGATGCCTTATTTAATATGGCTTATTTATGCTGGTGTTCTTAATTTCTTTGTTTGGATGCTTAATGAGATGTAATTATATTTTATTATAAAACCAGTTTAAAGCTAAACTGGTTTTATTTTTTGATTAGTGATAATATAGATAGTGCTGAGTAATAACCGAGAGGAGGAAAAGAAATAGCATGGCTAAAGTGATTATTGCAGAAAAACCATCTGTAGCAAAAAATATTGCAGATGCGTTTAAAATAAAAACTAGGAAAGATGGCTATTTTGAAGGCAACGGCTATTATATAACGTGGGCATTTGGACATCTTTTGCAACTTTATGATGCAAAAGATTATGATGAAAGTATGAAGGGATGGAGATTTGAAAAATTCCCTTTTATTCCAGAGAACTTCTTATATAAAGTTAAATGTGATAGTGCAAATAGAAGTATTGAAGATAAAGGTGCAAAGAAACAGCTTGGAATAATAAAGAATCTTATTGATAGGCAAGATGTTGATGGAATTATTTCAGCAACTGACTTTGATAGAGAGGGTCAGGTTATAGCAGATGAAATATTTGATTATTTCAAAGTTGAGAAGCCTATATATAGGTTATTGTTAAATGAATGGACTCCAGATGAAGTTAAAAAGGGAATGGAATCATTAAAAAATAATAAAGAAATGCAATGTCTTCAGGATGCAGGTATTGGGAGACAATGGAGTGACTGGATTATAGGTATAAATTTGACTTCAGTAAGTACATTAAAGTATAAATTTGAAGAAAATAAAACTATAAATATAGGTAGAGTTTTATTACCAACTTTAAAAATAATATATGATAGAGATAAGGAAATAGAAAATTTTACAGCAACTACATATTATAAATTAATATGTAACTTTAAAACTGATAAAAATGAAGAATTTGAAGGATTATATTATGAAAATGATTCTGAAAAATTTGAAAAAAAAGAAGATTTGAGCAAGCTTTTACCATTACTTGAAGCTGAGAGAGCAAATATTAAAGATAAGCAGACAGAATTAAAAAAGGAATATCCACCATATCTTTTTAATTTATCTAATCTTCAAGGATATATAACAAGTAAATATAAAGGATGGACATCTGATAAAGTTTTAAAAGTAGCTCAATCCTTATATGAAAAGAAGCTTACAACATATCCTAGAACTGCAAGTGTAGTTTTAGAGGAAAGCTTGAAAGATAGAGCCAAAAAGGTTTTAGAAACATTAAAAGTTGGATTGCCTTATGAAGGTGAAATCAAATTTACAACATCAAAAAGAATATTTGATAGTTCAAAAGTTGAAAGTCATAGTGCAATAACTCCTACATACATAAAACCATCGGGATTAAACGGAGATGAAAAAATAGTCTATGAAGCTATAAAGAATAGATTTATAATGCAGTTTATGCCTGTGGCTGAATTTGAAGAAACAAAAGTTACATTGAAGGCAGAAAATCCTGAAATTAAAGGTATATTTATATCAAAAGGTAAAGTCAAGTTAGTTGAAGGTTGGAAAAAAGTAGAGAAGATTGAAAGTAAAGATGTAATACTTCCTAAAGTTGAAGTAAATGAAAATGTTGATGTAATAAAATCAAAAGTAAGTTCAGTAACTAAAAAACCACCAAAACATCATACAGAAAAAACTTTACTAAGAGTAATGGAAACCTGTGGAAAAGGGGTAGAGGGTAAAGAAGATTCTGAAGAAATGATGGCATCAATACTTAGTGGATTTAGTATAGGAACGCCTGCAACACGGGCTGAAACAATAAAGAAATTAAAAGATATAGGTTATTTAAAAACAAAAGGCAAGAGTCTTATATGTACTGACCTTGGAAGAAATATAGTTGAAATATTCCCAGTTAAGGATCTATTAGACCTTGAGTATACAGGAAGGCTTGAAAAGACACTTTCAGATATTGAAAAAGGAAAGTTTGAAAAAAATGATTTTATGAATCTAATAAAAGATTTTACAATAAAATCAGTTGATGCAATAAAGAGTGATACAGGTGCTTTATCAAGATTTAAGGTTGAGCTTCCTAAAGATGTTGAGAGTGTTGGGCCATGTCCTGTATGTGGAAATCCTATAATTGAAGGTGAAAAGGGATTTGGATGTAGTAACTGGAAGAATGGATGCAAGTTTACTATATGGAAAGATGATAAATATATTAATTCATTTGGAAAAAAAGTATCAAGAGAGATGGTTGAGCTTCTTTTGAAAAATGGAAAAGTAGGTTTTAGAAATTTGAAAAGTAAAAAAGGTAATACTTTTTCGGCTTATTTCAGATATGAGAAAAATGAAGAAAGCGGATATTTTAATTGGAAGATAGAATTTATTTAGGATTAATAAGAGAATAAAAATGTATTGAAAAAATAAATAGTTTGAAATAAGTAATTTTATAAAGTAAAGAGCAAGATTAAGATATTTTTTAATCTTGCTCTTTATTAATATTATAGGTAAAAGTTAAATAGAACAATCTTTTACATTTAATCATAGTATAAAGTGTAAATATTATTAGGAGATGCTTTGATTAATGAAGAAAAAATCAAAGATATTAATTGCATTATTAACGGCTTTGGTTACTGCTGTCTCTATGGTTGGATGTACGAGTAGTAGTAAAACTAAGGATGGTAAAGTAAAAGTAAGGCTCAATGAAGTTACACGTTCAGTATTTTATGCACCAATGTATATTGCTATGAGTCAGGGTTTTTTTGATGATAATGGTATAGAAATTGATCTTCAGACAGGTCAAGGAGCAGATAAGGTTATGCAGGCCGTATTAAGTAATTCAGCAGATATTGGATTTTGTGGACCTGAACAAGTAGTTTACATTAATAATCAGGGACGAGAAGATTATCCAGTACTTTTTGCACAATTGACCCAAAAAGATGGATCTTTTTTAGTTGGAAGAGATAAGAATGATAATTTTAAGTGGAGCGATATTAAAGGTAGTAACGTTATCGGAGGCAGACCAGGTGGTGTTCCAGCAATGGCACTTGAGTATGCTATGAAGAAAAATAACATTGATCCACAAAAAGATGTAAATATGGTAACAAATATAGATTTTTCAGCAACTGCTGGTGCATATAAAGGTGGTACTGGAGACTATGTTGCATTATTTGAACCTACAGCTTCAACTATAGAAAAGGATGGAAGTGGATATTTTCTTGCATCAGTAGGTGAAGAAACAGGATTAATCCCATATACATGTTATTTTTCAACAAAATCATATATGGATAAAAACCCAGAAGTTATAGAAAAATTCACAAAAGCTATATATGAAGGTCAGCAATGGTTTTTCAGTCATTCTGATGAAGAAGTAGCAGATAGTATAATTGATTATTTCCCGGGAACAGATAGAGATACTATAATAACAGTAGTTAAAAATTATAGGAGTATAGATGCACTTGCTCATAGTCCAGAAATTAAAGAAGAAGATCTAAATAGACTTATGGATATTATACAGGATTATGACAGCAGTCTTATAACTACAAGACCACAATTTTCTAAAATAGTTGATAACTCGTATGCTCAAAAAGCTCAAAATTAACATGGTTAGATAATTATATAGATGAAAAGGTGGTGAATTAAATTTGTGTTTATTAGAAATACGTAATATATCAATGAACTATCATTCTGCAAAGTGTGAAACAAAAGCTCTAAGCAGTATTAATTTTAAAGTTAATGAAGGAGAGTTTATTTCTATTTTGGGACCTTCAGGATGTGGGAAATCTACACTTTTGAATATAATAAGTGGTCTTTTAGAACCATCTGAAGGAAGTATTTTATATAGAGGCGAAGATATAAAAAATAGTCTTGATAAAATTGGATATATGTTTCAAAAGGATCATTTGTTTGAATGGAATACTGTATGGGAAAATGTGATTTTAGGTCTTAAAATTAAAAAAATTTTAAATAATGAATCAAAAGAAAGAGTTGAAAATCTATTAGAAAGTTATGGTCTTGAGAAATTTAAAAATCATTATCCAAGAGAATTATCAGGTGGAATGAGACAAAGGGTAGCATTAATAAGAACACTTGCGTTAAATCCAGAAATATTATTTTTAGATGAACCATTTTCTGCATTAGATTATCAATCAAGATTAATGGTTTGTGATGATGTATATAAAATAATAAAAAAGGAAAAAAAGACTGCAATAATGGTTACACATGATATTGCAGAAGCTATTTCAATATCTCAAAAAGTAGTTGTTCTTTCCAAAAGGCCTGCAAGTGTAAAAAAAGAAGCTGTTATGAAATTTAATAATGAAGATTTGACTCCTTTTCAAAGAAGAAAAGAACCACAGTTTAGTGGATATTTCAATGAATTATGGAAGGAGTTAAATGAAGATAATGAGCATAAAGAATAATATACATCTAAATAAAATTAATAAAGATAACAGTATAAGTGATGAACACAGGTTATATTTAAAATGTGTAAAAGCACATAAAATAAAGGTGACAGTATCAAGAATACTAATTCTTATAGTATTTATTGGATTATGGCAGATTGCTGCTGATTTGAAATGGATTGACCCATTTTTGACATCCAGTCCAAGTCGTGTAATAAAGTCATGTATAAGTCTATATGAGGATGGAACTTTGTTTAAGCATATAGGGATAACTTGTTATGAAACTATACTTGGATTTTCACTTGGAACTATTCTTGGAGTAATAATCGCAGTAATATTATGGTGGTATCCAACAGTTTCGAAAATATTAGACCCGTATTTAGTAGTATTAAATGCACTACCTAAGGTTGCACTTGCTCCTATTATAATTTTCTGGATAGGAAACGGAATGCCAGCAATAATAGTAATAGCGCTGCTTATTTCAATTGTAACAACTATAATAAGTGTTTTAAGTGGATTCAATGAGATTGATAATGAAAAAATAATGCTTATGAAGACTTTTAAAGCTTCAAAATTACAGATATTAAGATATCTAATATTTCCATATTCAATTCCAGTTTTTATTTCTGCATTAAAGATAAATGTAGGTTTATCTTGGGTAGGAGTTATAATGGGTGAATTTTTAGTGGCAAAGAGTGGACTAGGTTTTTTAATTGTTTATGGAGGACAGGTAGCACAGCTTGATACAGTAATGATGAGCATAGTTATTTTATCAGTTATAGCATTTTTAATGTATGAAATTGTTGCAATTCTTCAAAAAAAGTTAGTAGGGGACAGAGAGTGAAAAATAGCTGCTATGAATATATCTTCATAGCAGCTATTATATATTGCAATTTACAATTAATTTTGAATTTACTGTGCGATTTTTAGATTATACTTATAAGAACATATATATTATAAATTTTTTAAAAATATGATGATGAAAATATTAGAAAGTAATTTAAAATATACCTTTATAAGAAATTATATAAAAAAACCCTTTGTTTTTTAAGTGTTTTTCAAATTATTAGATAATTTATTAGTATTTGAAGCAAAATAAAAAATAGAACAAAGATATATCTATGGTAATATATATTGTAATAAAAATAAGAGTTTAAAATAATAATTTGCATTAAACAAATGTAATATCTTATCCCAATAAATATACAAATACAAAACTAACATTGAGGAGGTACATATGAAATTATTAAAAGAATATGGAATTATAACACTTGGAGTAGCAATAGTAATTTTTGCATTTGAATTTTTCTTTTTTCCAAACCAGATTGCATCTGGAGGAGTATCTGGTTTGGCACTTGTTATTAATAATATACTTGGAATTGAACCAGGAATAATTATGGTAATATGTAATGTGATTTTATTTTTACTTGCGTTTATTTTTATTGGAGGAAACTTCGGAATAAAAAGTATGTATGCAGCATTTAGTTTGTCAATTGCATTATCTATATTAGAAAAGAACTACACACCTGTAGCTTTAACTGATGATTTAATGTTGGCATCAATTTTTGGAAGTGCATTATTAGCATTTGGAAGTGTAATAATGTTAACACAAGATGCAACTACAGGAGGAACTAGCATTACAGCAAAATTATTAAATAAATATGCAAATATAGATTTTGGTAAGGGTTTATTAATATCAGACTCCATTGTAATTATATTAGCAATGTATACTTTTGGAATAGAACTTGGGCTTTTTGGTCTTTTAAGTGTATATCTAACTGGAACTTTAATTGATAAATTTGTAGATGGTTTAAATATATCTAAGCAGGTTATGGTATTTACAAAGGAAGAAAAGCTTGTTTCAAATTACATAATGAAAGATATAGATAGAGGATGTACTGTATTTTACGGTAAGGGTGGATATACTGGTGAAAATAATTGTGTAATACTCACAATATTAACAAGAAGACAATTTATGAAATTAAAACAGTTTATAAAATTAAATGATCCACAGGCATTTGTAACAGTTAATGATACAAGTGAAGTACTTGGAAAAGGATTCAAGAGTTTAATTGAATAGTATAAAAAAGAGCTTGATGAAAACTTTTCATTAAGCTCTTTTGAAAGTGTTGATTTTAATTATTATGCTTGTTGATTTAAGTCATTAATATCATGAATCTGCATAGATTTTGCATATGACGTAATTTTTTTTATTATCATGGCAAGTACTAATAACACTGTAACAATAAATGCTTCAGATAAAATAAGTTGTGACCATGAACCATATTTTAGTATAGGTCTTAATGTAAGCAGTTGGATTACAGCTGCATGTGAAATATATAGAACCAAAGAATTTTTACCAAACCAAGTAAATAAAGTCTTTTTATGTGTAAATACCATTAAAATGAAACTACATATAATGAAACCGCCTATATAGTGGAATAATCTAAGTATAAATGGATAAATGGCAGAATCAGAATAGAAAGTATAATTAGTATATTCAAAAAAGTATTCAACATCTGTAAATTCTCTTATTGCAAATAATATAATAAGAATTACACATGTAAGTACTCCTAAATGAATAGAGTATTTTTTATATTTTTCTAAGAAAGTTTCTTTGTTAAAAGCCATACCAGCTATAAAAAATGGCATGAAGAAAAATATTCTTGATACACTTGCATATGTTCCAATACTTCCATCAAATCCAATAATTAATGATGCTGCTACAGATAGTGCAAAGGCAATTTTGTAATTTTTAATATAATCAGAAAGAACATACCAGATTATTAATGCCATGAGGTACCATAAAGTCCAGCTTGGATATAACAATTGGAATTTAACACTTGTTCTATCTAATATATATCTGTTAAAGATAAAATAGAATGTTTGAGCAAATAAATAAATTTTGGTTGTATCAATTACTTTTTCAACAGTGCTTCGTTTGCTTTTTTTACAAAAGTATCCTGAGATAAAAGTAAATAAAGGCATATGAAACATATAAAGAAAAAGAATTAAATAGTGAGGATTAACACTTGATGGAGATATATATTCAAGTGAATTTCCAACAATAACACAAATTATTAAAAATCCTCTAAGGTTATCAAAATAATTATCACGTATTTTATTATTCAAATTTTTTCCCCTTTCAGAAATACAAAGAAAACTTATTTAGTTTTCTTTGCTTGAAGCTGTCTTCTTTTTTTTGTTTTTTTCTTCATTACAGAAAAGCCAAAAGATCCTACAGGATGCTTTTGAAGAGGGAAGTATTCCCCATGACAATAAGCCATCATATTTGCATTTTCAAAATGTATCTTTCCATCTTCATCAAATAGATCTTCATTTATGTGAGATCCAACAACTTCAGCAATGAACATGTCATGAGTTCCAAGTGGAATGATATCTTTTACTTTGCATTCAATATTAATAGGGCACTCATCAATATAAGGCACCGATATGTTACTGCTTTCACTTAGTGTAAATCCTAATTCTTTTATTTTATCATTTCTTTTGCCAGAACGTACACCACAATAGTCTACTGCTTTTACTAGATTAGAACCAGGAAGATTTACAACAAATTCCATGGTTTCTTTTATATATTCATAAGACAGTCTTTCTGGTCTTATTGAGATATATAACATTGGAGGCTTTGTATTTATTGTACCAGTCCATCCAACTGTAAACACATTTGTTTTTCCTTCTTTGTTTTTAGAAGTAACTAAAACGACAGGTACGGGATTTAATATTACGCTGCCTTTCATTTCAACTTTATTCATTAATTTTTACTCCTTAGATAAACGATAATTTTTATGGATCGTAAATATTAAGATATATTACCATACCAACAACATTCTGATTATACCATGTTTTTTTAATAGTATCTATCAGTGAAATATTTACAAATTTCAATTTTAATCTTTAAATAAAAAATACTGTATCTAAATAAAAGTTTAGATACAGTATTTCTCTATTTGCATATTAACGTCTTCTTCTACGTGAATAACTGCTTTTTCTACGTCTTGAGTTTGAAGCCATATTTTTTATTAATATTATTAATGTAATAATTATTATTATACTTGCTAAAGTTGCGATATAAATAATTATGTTATCTTTTAATATATTTCCAAATGAGATATCAACACTACCGGCAACACTTTCATTATGATTTCTTGTTGAATAAGTTAGTGTTACATCTTTATTAAATAGTAACTTCCATGCGCTTGAATCAGTTTTATCATAAGTTATTTGAGATTCAGCATCATTGATTGCATTTGCGTAATAAGTCACATCTTGAGTAAGTTTTAATGGAACTGTAATTGTCTTTGTTGGCCCAAAGAATCCAAATGATTTATATTGTACATCTGTAGTACCAACTTCCTCACCAGACGATTTGTAAACAGTTTTTGATGTATTATAACTATAATTCATTATAGAATCCATGTCATTGAATTTAGTCATATCGGCATTATCTACTTGTCTACTCTTAAGAACTACACCTATGAGCTTTCTTCCATTTACTTCATAAACAGCAGCAAGACATCCACCAGCAGCATTAGTTAAACCAGTTTTTCCTGCTATGTTTCCATTTTTACCAAGACCTAAGTTTCTGTTTTCTAACAGTACTTTAGCGCCATTAATTTGAATAGAAGCATCTGCAAGTTCCATGGTTTCTCTTTCCCAGTCATTTTGAAAGGCAGCCTTTGTTATTAAGGAAAGATCATATGCTGTAGTGTAGTGATTTTCATCATGTAATCCATTTGCTGTAACAAAATGACTATTATTAGCACCAATTTCTTTTGCTTTTGCATTCATCATATCAGCAAACTTTTGAGAATTTCCTGCAACATTGTCAGCAATCATATATGCAGTATCATTTCCAGAGAATAGCAATAAACCTTTCATGACATCATCAGCTGACATAGTATCTCCAACTTTCATAGAGTTGTGCATAAAGTTTATGTTCAGTGAATATTCAGGTTGGATTTTTGCAGATTCTGTAAATGCAATTTCATCACTTTTTTGTTTATTTTCAGCTAAAAGTAAACCTGTTAAAAGTTTTGTTGTACTAGCTGGATATCTTTTGCTGTCTGCATCCTTACAATAGATGATTTCACCAGTTTCTAAATCCATAGTTATAGCAGCTTGAGCATTTATATCTGGCTGTGCAGTTGTAGCAGCTTTTGCATTAATAGATGCTAATGGGCTGAATAAAGAAATAGAAAGAGTTAGTATAAGTGTTTTTAAAATAAAATTTTTTTTCAAGTCAAATCTCTCCGCTTCTATTTATTAAATATCTTAAAACAGTTTTAGTATAACATTTATACAAACTAATAACAATAAATGTTAGGTTTAAAATACTAAAGAAATTATTAAATAAGAATAACATATGTTTTTTTGATTAATGAATATAGTTAAATAATTAATTTACTAAGATGGTTTTTGAAGGCATATATTCCATTTAAAATTATGAAAAAGTTAAATATATTTTTACATTAATAGATATAGATTTTGTTTTTTTGAACAAACTATATACGAACTATGAAGAAGGGGTGACATTTTATGAAACAATATATAAAAAATATATTAATTGCAATTATTATTAGCCTTATAAGTGTAAATTATATAGGTGTGAAAATTAAACCTGAGGCAGCAGAAAGGAAAGTAGTTTATTTGACTTTTGATGATGGACCTTCTTTTAGTAATACAGATTCTATATTAGATCTATTATGCAAAAATAATGTTAAAGCTACATTTTGTGTAGTTGGTAATAATGCAGTTAGAAATAAGGGTACTATGAGAAGAATAAACAGCAGTGGTATGGGAATATTACCACACTGCAATAATCACGATTATACCGAAATATATAGTTCCACTGAAAATTATGTAAATGATTTAAACAAATGTATGAAAACAATAAATGGAATTATTAATGAAGAAAGAACTTATAATATGGTCAGGATGCCTGGTGGCTCAACTAACACTGTATGTACGAGAGACGTTTTAAGTAATATAAAATCATATTTAAAAAGTAGAGATATAAATTATATTGACTGGACGATAGATTGTGGTGATACAAGAAGGTCATGTGTAGCTTGTAATACTATAAAAGAAAATGTAGAAGAAATGTGTGGAAAGAATATAGTAGAAGTTGTTTTGATGCATGATTTAGAAAATAAAAAAACCACAACAGAAGCACTGCAAGGAATAATTGATGATTATAAGAAATTGGGTTATGAGTTTAAAACAATAGAATCCATGGAACCATGGGAATTTGATTATTTGATAAATAGAAAGGTAATTAACAGGTAAAGATTCAATGAAAATACTCCCAAGTAAAAAACTAGGGAGTATTTTATTATTTTTTTAATCGTTCAATTATTGATTGTTTAGCTTTTAATTCAAATTCATCAGTTAAAGATTCTAGGACTACTTCTTGACCATACTTTTTTTGAAGGGCTAAAGTTAAAAGTCTATCTGCAAATTCTGGATTTTTAGATAAAAATGAACCGTGGAAATATGACCCAAAAGTATTCTTATATATACATCCTTCATATCCGTCAGAACCATTATTTCCATATCCGTGAATACATTTTCCTAGTGCTTTGTAATTATTGATATATGTTCTTCCTGAATGATTTTCAAAACCTACATATGTTTCATTGAACTCTTCATTGATGATTTCTGTATTTCCTATGAATCTAGTGTCTCCACCTTCAGTATAAATATCAAGTATTCCAAGGCCGTCTATTTTTTCACCATTAGGTGCAGTGTAGTATTTTCCAAGAAGTTGATATCCACCACAAATTGCAAGTACAACCTTACCTTCTTCAATATATTCTGTTAAAGGTTGTTTTTTCATGTTTTTTAAATCGTCAGATACAATAGATTGTTCAAAATCTTGACCACCTCCAAAGAAGATAATGTCAGTATTATCTTTATCTAAAATATCACCTTGAGAACAATTTACAATATTTACATTAATGCCTCTTAGAGAAGCTCTATGTTTTAAAATAAGTACATTACCTACATCGCCATAAACATTTAATAAATCAGGATATAGGTGGCATATAGTTAATTCCATAATATTAAATCCTCCTTATTACCATAATTTATCAATATAGCCTTTTGAATGAAGATATTTTCTATAATTAATCATAGCAGTGTATGTTGCAAGTATATATATTTTAGTTGATGAAGATTTCTTAAGTTTTTCTGTTAACTGCTCATAATCTTCTTCAAGGATAAACTTATCTTTATCAAGTCCTGCTACTTTTAATCTAACAGCCATATCATACATTCTCAATCCAGAAATAAATATGTCCTGAAGTTTTAATTCTGATATTTTTTCAAAGTCAACATCCCATATCCATGATACATCACGTCCATCAGCATAATTATCATTAAGCATAAATAGAGCAGAAAATGCATCGTCATTTAACTTTAAAGTATCTAATGCTTGATTATATCCTGCAGGATTTTTTACTAATATTATCTGAATATTTTTGTCATCTATTTTTATTTGTTCTTGTCTTCCAAAGCTTGAACTTTGGTTTTGAAGAGATGATTTTATCACATCATCATTAATACCTAGCTGCTTTGCAATTGAAAATGCACATAAAGCATTATATATATTATATGCACCTGATTGGCTTATAAAAATTTCAGAATTATTAATAAGTACAGTTGAACTTTCTGGTTTTAAATCTAAAATTTTATTTACACTATATGAAAGCTCTGGACGTTTATATCCGCATTCAGGACAATAGAAATCACCTAAATGGTTGTACGTAACAAGGTTATAAGAATAAGGAGCCTTACAGAATTTACAGAACTTAGCATCAGCATTTAAATCTAAAGAATTATCTTCTTTAATAGGAGTATTAAATCCATAATATACACATTTATTTTGTATATTAAGTTTTCCAAGTAATGATTCATCACCATTTAAAACTAAAGTTGATTCTGGAACCTTATGAACACCTTCAAGAATTTTAACTAAAGTTGTATAAACTTCACCATACCTATCCAATTGATCTCTGAAAAGGTTAGTTACAGTTATTATTTCTGGAGTTACATATTCAGTGATAAATTTTACATTTGCCTCATCAACTTCTATGACAGCATATGAGTCTTTTTGTTTTTTTAAGAATGAATAGTTAGAAATAAAACAAGCAACTATTCCAGGATATAAATTTGCACCTGTATTGTTAGTTATTACATTAAGGCCACTTTCTTTTAAAATGTTATAAATCATACTTGTAGTTGTAGTTTTTCCATTGGTACCTGTAACAAGTATTACTCTATATCCTTTGCTTACTGTTTTTAAGATTGATCTATCAATTTTTAAAGCAATTTTACCTGGAAAGTTACTTCCTCCCTTTACTATATGCTTTGCAAGGAAAGCTGTAATTTTAGATAAAAATATACTTAAAATGCTTTTAATCTTTATTGTACTCACCACCTAATAAAATTATATCAAATTATATATTAATATATTTAGCTTAATAAGTAAAACAGATAATGTAATTATTTATTAAGTATGAACATATTATTATCACAATAATCAGGTTTAGTATATCATAAACTATAAATTTATAATAAGTAATGTGCTAAATTAATTAAAGTCAGTTTGTGTCACAATTAATCTAAAAATGATATTATTTAAAAGAAAAATAAAAAAGGATTAAAATTAAAGGAATTTTTTATTAATTAGAGTATGTTACATAATTGTTTTATTGCTGAATATATCCTATAATTAAATAAACAAAGAATTTTACGAGGTGTTATATTAGTATGATTAAGGTAACAGTTAATATAAATGGTATGAGTTATAATTTAAAGGGTGAAAAAGATGAGAAATATCTTTTAGGCGTAGCAAGTTATGTTGACAGTAGAATTAAGGAAATAATGTCTAAAAAATCTGGATTAAGCACGAATGCTGCAACAGTTCTTGCAGCAGTAAATATTGCAGATGAATTATACGAATCTGATGATCAACTTGACAGAATAATTAAAGAAAAAGAAGAAATAGAAAAAGAAAGAAATTTATTAAAAAATAATATTGCAAAATATAATGAAAAATTAGAGACTGTAATTAAAGAAAAGACAAGCATTGAAGCACAGTTTGGGAAAAAGGAATCAGAACTTCATGAAAGATATAAAAATCAGGAAGTAACTTATAATGAACTTAAAGAAGAAATAAATAAATTAAAATTAGAGAATGAGAAGTTATTAAAAGGTAATAAGGAAATAAATGAAGAATTTAAAAAGAAAAAAAATGTAGTGGAATCTTTAACTAAAGAGTTAACTGAAATAAAGGAAAAGAATAAAATTAATTACAAGAAGATTGATGATTCAAAAAATAAGGAACATAGATTAAACAGAGAACTTCAACAGGCTAACGATAGAATAAATACTTTAACAAGTAAGTTAAAAGCAGTAACAGATGAAAAAGAAAAAATAGCAGAAGAATTGAAAAATATAAATAATTCAAACTTAGAAATAGCAGCAGCTCTTGAAGAAATAAATGTAACTAAAGTTAATCTTGATGGAGAAAATCAAGGATTAAAAGAAAAAAATATTCTTTTAGAGACTGAACTTGAAAATACAAAAGAAAAGCTAAACAATGAAAAGTTAAGCATGGAAGAACAAATATTAGATTTAAGCAATACTTTAAATGAAGAAAAATCTAAAAATACATTATTATCTAAAGATTATAATGACTGTAAACTCGAACTTAGTGAATTAAATAAATTATATGAAGAGAATGATACTATTTTAAAAGACTATAAGATGAAATTAGAAGTACAAGTTAAATCTTATAAGGAACTTGAAAAAAAATTAGAAAATGAAAAGCAAATTTTAAATAAGAAGATTGAAGAAAAAATATCTTCTGAAAAAGATTTAAATAATTTATTAAAAGATGTACAGCAAAAGTGTACTGAATTAGATAAGCAAGTTAAAGATGGAGATATGGAAAAGGCTCAATTGAACAAACAATTAAATGATTTATTTGATGAGACTGACAAAGAAATTAACCAATATAAAGAAAAATTAAATAATTTAAATAAGCAACAAGAATCAATGAAATGTGAAATAAACCTTTTAAATGATGATAGAAAAAAACTAGAAGGTGAAATAGAAGGATTAAAAGATGTTGAGAAAAAACTTAATCTTGAAATTGGTGAATTAACAGATATAAATGATGAGTTATCTGGTCAATTAGAGAAAATTCAAGAAGAAAAACGTATTTTAGAAAAAGACTTAAGTGATTCAAAAGTTGAAAATGCAGGATTAAAAAATGAAATAGAAAAATTAAAAGAAGATACTGTAAATAAAATTATCATGAAAGATGAAGAAATAGTCACATTGAATTCAAGTCTTGAAGTAAGGGAATCTCAATTAAAGAAAATAAATGAGGATCTTGCAAGCAAGACAAGGGCAGTTTCAAGATTGGAAAAAGAACTTGAAGATAAACAAGGAATTTTCTTAAAACTTAAGCGAGAAATTGAAGAAAAAGAAAAAAGAATTAAAGAGACTGGAAATGAAATTGTTCAGATAAAAGAAGATTATAATAATTGTCTTTTAAAGATAAATAAGTATGAAATTGAAATTGCAAATAATAGAGAATCAATAGATGATTTAAACAATAGGATTTTAGGATTAGAGGAGGAAAAAACACAAATTCTAAGTGAAAAAGATGAATTGATAGAGGATTCTAAATCTTTCCAACACAGATTGTTTGAATTGCAAGCAAAAGTCATAGATGCTGAGATTGAACTTGCAAAAGCAAAGAAAGAACAACTTGGTCCAATAGTTACAAAAGGAAATAGAAAATAAAAAATAAGAAGGTACTAGTATATTATTAGTACCTTCTTTTAATGTTATATTTGCAAATTCTTGAATTTAGTATATTATTAAAATGATAAATAAGAATACCTTTTTATAAGGTATTTTAGGAGGATATAGAAATTATATGAAAAACGTAGAATTACTGGCTCCAGCAGGAAGTATGGAAAGTCTTATTGCTGCAATAAACAATGGAGCTGATGCAATATATCTTGGAGGAAGTAAGTTTTCCGCGAGAGCTTATGCTTCAAATTTTGATAATGAGACTATGATGAAAGCTGTTGATTATGCTCATAGTTATGGTGTTAAAGTCTATGTTACAATGAATACTCTTTTGAAACAGAATGAATTAAAAGAGGCGTTAAAATATGTTGGATATTTATATGAAATAGGAGTGGATGCTTTAATAATTCAAGATTCAGGATTAATTAATTTAATCAAGAATATTTATCCTAAATTTGAACTACATGCATCGACTCAGATGACAGTACATAATGGAGATGGAGCATTATACTTTTATGAAAAAGGTCTTCAAAGAATAGTTTTATCAAGAGAATTATCTTTAGATGAAATAAAATATATATCAAATGATCTTGGAATAGAAACAGAAATCTTTGTTCATGGTGCATTATGTGTTTGTTATTCAGGTCAATGCTTAATGAGTTCTATGATTGGTGGAAGAAGTGGTAATAGAGGTAGATGTGCTCAAAGTTGCCGAATGCAGTATACTTTAAAAGGTGAAGTATCTGGTGAAAGAAAAGGATACTTACTAAGTCCTAAAGATACATGTCTTATTGAAGATATTGACGCAATAATAAAAAGTGGAACATCATCATTAAAGGTTGAAGGAAGAATGAAGAAGCCTGAATATGTTGCAGGAGTTACGCAAAACTATAGAAAAGCTATAGATAAGGTTGAAAAACAGACTAAATTTGATCTTAGCAAAGGAAAAAATCAGCTTGCACAATTATTTAATAGGCAAGGATTTGCAAAGGCTTACCTTTATAAAAACACAGGTAAGGATATGATGAGTTTTAACTATGCTAAAAATACAGGTGTATTCATAGGTAAAGTTCAAGATAATGGTGAAGTTATTCTAGAAGCTGATGTTGCTTTAGGAGATGGAATAAGATTTGATGATGATGGTTTTACTTTAAGCAAAATAATGCTAAAAGGAAAAGAAGTAAAAGAAGCTAATAAAGGTGATAGAGTTAAGCTTTTTCCAACTGGAGGATATAAAAAGGGATACAGATTATTTAAAATGTCTGATAAAAAATTATTTGATGAACTTCATGATTATATAAAGCCATATAAGAGAAAGATTTTACTTACAGGAGAAGTAGAATTTAAAGTTAATGCACCTATCATATTGAAAACTGTATTTAATGGAAAAGAATATAAGGTATATGGTGAAATTATAGAAGAAGCTTCTAATAAACCTTTAAGTAGAGAAAGAGTAGAGGAAGCTTTAAAGAAATCAGGTGAAATTCCATACAAATTCGATAATATAATATTTGATGTTTTTGATGAAGGTTTCATACGAATTGCATCACTAAATAATTTAAGAAGAGAACTATTTGAAAATATTTTAAAGGATGCTACAAGTTCTTATAGAAGAAAAAGAATTATGGAAGAGGTAAAAAGTCCTTCGTGTAAATTTAATGGGAAGTTTGGATATATATATAGCTGCACAACAAAAGATCAGTTTAAGGCTTTAATGGAAGAAAATTCAGTTGATAATATTGCATTAAATATATTCTATAGCAGGGTGAAAGGCTTCTTAAATAAAGGAGATATAAAAGGATTAGAAGACATTAATCATAAGAAAAATATTTTCCTTAAAGTTCCAGAAATAATTAAACAGGACTTTGAAACCATAACAAAAGTAATTGATGAATTATCACCTTATATAAAAGGTATAATAACATCCAATGCAGGAATTATAAGAAAATATAAGAATTCAATGTTTATAATTGGTGATTATAAACTTAATATATTTAATCATGAAGGTGCTGAATTCTATAGTGAAGATATTGATATTCCAAGTTTAAGCGTAGAACTTAACAGAAAAGAATTAAAGGAAGTAATGAAGGATATTAAGTGTAAAATTGCAGTGAATATTTATGGTAAAACTGAACTTATGGTAAGTGAATATTGTCCAGTAGGAAGTACATTTGGAAATAAAACTTCAAAGAAAGAATGTAGTATGCCATGTATGAAAGATAACTTTACATTAATAGACAGAATGAATGAGAAGTTTAGAGTTTTATGTGATAATAGCTGTAGAAGTCATATATTAAATTCTCTTCCTATAAACTTAATTGAAGAGTGTGAAGAAATGGAGACCTTTAATATAGAGAATTTCAGAGTTGACTTTTTAGATGAGACCTATGAAGATGTTAAAGATGTTATAAAGCAGATTAATTGTGGTAAGAAAAATGAAAATAGGATTTATACAAAAGGCCATTATAAAAGAGGCGTAGAATAAAGACAGTTAACAGTTAACTGACAGGTGTTAACTGTTAACTAAATAATCGGGGTGTTTTTATGAATGAAAAGAGTTTAAGAATATTAGAATTTAATAAAATAAAAGATAAGATTAAAAAATATGCACGTACCAATGCAGGTAAAGAAAAGATTTCAGACCTTGCTCCTTATGATAATGTTTATGAAATAAACAATAAGCTGGATGAAACAAATGAAGCTTTAGAAGTAATACTTGATAAGGGGAATCCTCCTCTTGAAGGACTTTTTGATATACATGAAGGTGTTGAAAGAGCAAGAAAAGGAGGGACGTTAACTCCAGAGCAGCTTCTTAAAATAGGAAGTACTTTAAGAGCTGCAAGAAACATGAAGGAATTCTTTAAAAGAGAAGATTTTGAAAAAGCTTATGAAAGACTTGAAGATTTAGCTTATATATTAACCCCAGTGAAAAATCTTGAAGATGACATAGAAAGATCAATAGTTTCAGAAGAAGAAATAAGTGATAAGGCAAGTGCAACATTATACAATATAAGAAGAAGCCTTAAAGAGAAAAATTCTTCTGTAAGAGAGAAGATAAGTTCAATAGTCAGAAGTCATTCTAAATATCTTCAAGATGATTTATATACTATGAGAGGTGACAGATATGTTATTCCAGTTAAATCTGAATATAAAAGTGCTGTACCTGGAATAGTTCACGATCAGAGTTCAACAGGAGCTACATTTTTTATAGAACCTATGAGTCTTGTTAATTTAAATAACGAAATAAGAGAACTTGTATTAAAAGAAAAAGCTGAAATAGATAGGATATTAGCTGAACTTTCATTTAAAGTTAAAGAGAACTCTGAACAATGTTTAAGTAATTTTAAGATGCTTGTTGAATTTGATTTTATTTTCGCAAAAGCAAGATATGGTGAAAGATTAAATGCAGTAAGACCACTTATAAGAGAAGATGGAAGATTCAATATTTATAGTGGAAGACATCCTATGATAGATGATGATAAAGTAGTTCCATCAGATGTTTATATTGGTGAGGATTTTGATACACTTATGATTACAGGTCCTAATACAGGTGGTAAGACCGTAACTATAAAAATGGTTGGACTTCTTCATATTATGGGATTAAGCGGTTTGTTGATACCAGCACGTGATAATTCATCTTTATCATTTTTCAATGAAGTTTTTGCTGAAATAGGTGATGAGCAAAGTATTGAACAGAATCTTTCAACATTTTCATCTCATATGACTAATATTGTTGAGATAATGAGATATGTAGATGATAAATCATTAGTACTTTTTGATGAAATTGGTTCTGGAACAGATCCAGCAGAAGGTGCTGCACTTGCAATATCTATAATTGAAACTTTAAGAAGTAGAAAATCAAGAATTATTGCAACAACTCACTATAGTGAATTAAAGGCATATGCATTAAAAACTGATGGCGTAGAAAATGCTTCTGTTGAATTTGATATAGAGACATTAAGACCTACATATAGGCTTCTTATCGGAGTACCTGGTAAGTCAAATGCTTTTGAGATTTCAAAGAGACTTGGGCTTGTTGAGGGTGTAATAAAGAGAGCAAAGGCATATATGTCAGAAGAAAATCTGCAGTTTGAAAATCTTATAAGAGATTTACAAGAAAAGAGTATAGTTGCTAAAAAAGAAGCAAGGGAAGCAAGTGCTCTTAAAAAAGAAGCAGAAGAACTTAAATTAAGATATGAAGATAAACTTCAGAAATTGGAAAAAGCAAGAGATAAGGCATATATGGATGCTAGACATGAGGCTAAGGAAATCATTGCAAATGCAAAAGAAGAAGCTGATGAAATATTAAAGGCAATGAGAGCTTTAGAAAAAATGGGAATAGAAGGTGGAGGAAGAGCAAGACTTGAAGAAGAACGTAAAAAACTTAAAGATAGTCTTGAACATAAGGAAAAAGGCCTTCATAATATGAAAGAAAATGAAGGAGAACCAATAACTAATGTAACACTTGGGATGGAAGCTTTTCTACCTTCATTAAATCAAACTGTAGTTATTATTTCAATGCCTGATAATAGAGGTGATGTACAGGTTGAAGCAGGAATAATGAAGATTAATGTAAAGCTGAAGGATTTAAGAAAAACAAAAGTAACTAAACAAGAAAAAGTTAAGAAAAAAAGAGAAGTAAAACTTAATTTAAGTAATATAGAATCAAGAGTAGACTTAAGAGGAATGGATTCGGAAGAAGCATGTTATAAAACTGATAAGTATCTTGATGATGCATATAGAGCAAATCTTGGAGAGGTTACAATTGTTCATGGTAAGGGTACTGGTGTATTAAGAAATGCAATAACAGCAATGCTAAAAAGACATCCACACGTAAAATCATTTAGACTTGGTGTATATGGTGAAGGTGGAGATGGAGTAACTGTGGTTGAACTTAAAGCTTAAATTAGTTTGAATTTAACAAAGAACAGTTATCATTTAATTATGAAATTACTAAATGATATGATAAAACCATGTGTTTTAAACATATTATAAAATGATATGAATATCAATTGACATCTGTTAACTGTTAATTGAAAAAAGGGGTGATTAAAATATATATTATTAGTGCATGTTTATGTGGAGTGAATTGCAAATATAGTGGTAAAAATAATATGAATGAAAAATGTATGAAGCTTTTTCAAGAAGGAAAAGCTATACTAGTATGTCCTGAACAACTTGGAGGTTTATCTACACCAAGAAATCCAACAGAATTAGACTCTATAGCAAAAGAAGTTGTTGAAGGAGAAGGAAAAGCTATTGATAAGGAAGGAAATGATGTTACAAAGCAATTTCTAGACGGAGCATATGAAACACTAAGAATAGCTAAAAATGCAGGAATAAGCAAAGCAATACTTAAAGAAGGAAGCCCTTCATGTGGATGCAATTTTATTTATGATGGAACATTTTCAGGAAATAAAATTGAAGGAAAGGGAATAACAGCTTATGTTTTAGAACAAGAAGGAATAGACGTTATTTCTGATGAGGATTTAGAAGAAAGTAATAGGAAACTTGTATATCTTAATGGATATGATAGAGAAAAAGCTAAGAAAATAAAATTATTTAAAGAAGAAAATGATGAGGAATCAGATTACTTTGATTTGACGGAAAACTTAGAAGATATGTCGGATCTTCCAGAAAGTGTTGAAACAAATGTTAAGAGATTAATGATATCTTTAGCTAAGGACTTGATGGGATTTGAAGAAAATGATGAAATAGCTGAAGCAACAGGATTGTCAATTGATGAGGTAGAAGATATTATTAAAAAAATGTAATAATTAAATGAATATAAACAGTCATGTTTTGAATAAAATATTAAGCATGACTGTATTTTTATAAATAGAATTAATAATATGCTGTGATAAAGTGATAAAAAATTACAAAAAAAGATGATAATATATCAAATCTATGAGTTGTAAACTTCTAATTATATAAATTGTCTAAAAAATATCACTTCAATATGCATATATGATATAATTTCGAAGTGTAATATTATTCAAGTAAATTGAAATAATAAATATTATATAATATAGAGAATTAAATTGGTTATAAACGTAGGAGGAAAGATGGAAGATAGAAATCTAAAGAAAGAAATAAGCCTATTTATGGCTACTATGCTTGTTTGTGGAAATATGATAGGGTCAGGTGTTTTTATGCTGCCGGCTACACTTGCACAAGTATCTGGACCAATGTCTACAATTATAGCATGGATACTTACAACAATAGGTTCTATATTAATAGCTGTTTCATTTGCAAATCTAGGATCAAAATATCCATCAACAGGTGGTGCATATCAGTATACTAAAGAAGCATTTGGAGAATTTGCAGGGTTTTTAAGTGCATGGCTATATTGGAATGGTTCTTGGATTGGAAATGCAGCTATTATAGTTGCAATATCAAGTTATGCATCATCATTTGTACCAGCTTTGAACAACCCATTAATATCTATACTTTTTACAAGTGGAATTTTGTGGGCTGTAACGATACTGAATATAGTAGGTGTAAAACAGGCTGGAAAAATACAAAGCTTTGTGACTGTATTTAAAATAGGATTTTTTGCATTATTTATAATAATAGCATTCTGGAATTTTGACAGTATAAATTTAATGCCTTTAAATCCAGAGGGAAAAGGCTTATCAACAGTATCACTAGCTGCCACATCAACTTTATGGGCATTTGTAGGACTTGAAAGTTCAAGTGTTACAGCTGGTGAACTTAAGAATCCGGAAAAGAATGTAAGAAAAAGTACTATATATGGAATTATTATAGCAGCTGTAATATACATATTAATAAGTTTAGGAAGCATGGGAGCTATGGCTAATAGTGAACTTGCAATGAGTACAGCACCACTTACAGATATTATAACAAATGCTCTTGGAAGCAATGTTGGAAAGATACTTACAATTGCAGTTGTAATCTGTATATTAGGAACAACAATAGGATGGATACTATCAACTGCAAGAGTTTCATATGCAGCAGGTGAAGATGGAGTTTTTCCAAAGTTCTTCGGAAAGCTTCACCCTAAGTATGGTACACCAGTAAATTCTTTAATAATAGGTTCTGTATTAGTTAACATACTGCTAGTAATGAATTATCAAAGGGGAATGGTATCAGCTTTTACCTTTATAACAATACTTGCAACATTATCATTCTTGCCAGTTTATCTTTTAACTGTAGCAGCAGAAATAATGCTTATGTTTAAAAATGAAAAGAATTTTACATTAACGTTATTTATTAAGAAGTCAATAATTCCTCTTATTGCTTTTATTTATACAATTTGGACTATATATGGTTCAGGTGCAGAAACAGTAATGTGGGGATTTATATTGATGCTTATAGGAATACCATTTTATATTTATAATTATCATAAAAACAGTGACCAAGCAAGATAGAGCAACTTAAGAATTTTATATTAATAAAGAGAATACTGATGCAGAAGTAGTTAAGAAACATTTGCATCAGTATTTTTTTAGTTATACATATTATTAAGTTATAAAAATACCATAACACAAATATGAAAAAAATTTTTCATATTTGTGTTATAATTATAGTAAAGTATAATCAGCTGGGGGAAGAAAATGAATAATTATAAATTTGAAAAAATAACAGTAAATGATTTTGATAGTTTGTATGAAGTTATGGAAAATTCATTTCCGAGTATAGAAAGAAGAAAGTATGAAGAACAGAAAGATCTTTTTTATAAAGATATTTATAATGTAATAGGATATAAGGATAACCACGATAAGGTATGTGCTTTTTTAGCATTCTGGAAGTTTAAGGATTTTAATTTTATTGAACATTTTGCAGTAGATGATAGCCTTAGAGGAAAAGGGATTGGAACTAAGCTTTTAAAAAAATATTTAGATAATAATAATAACTTGACTGTTCTTGAAGTAGAATTACCGGAAGATGAAATTTCAACAAGAAGAATTAAATACTATGAGAGAATGGGAATGGAATTAAATGAGTATGACTATTTACAGCCACCATTACAAAAAGGAAAGCCATTACTTCCTTTAAAAATAATGAGTTATGGAAAGAAAATGAAATATCATGAGTTTAGTGGATTAAGAGATGGGCTTTACAAGAATGTATATAAATACAGTATGTAGTAAAAATATTATATTTTAATTTTATTAATTGAGATTTATTTATATAGAATTTTTTATAAAACATTATTAAATGAATACACATTACCTATTAAGTAAAAACTTATTTTATATAAAGTTTAATAGGAGTGAAAGTAATGGATGCTATAGGAATAGAAATAAATGAATATAAAAAACTTTGTGAAACTGTAACAAAAGTAAAATCAGTTTTAAAAGATGATTCATGTAGTGAGCATGAAAAGTTACAAATAATAAATAAATGTGTTGATATTTTAGAACAGAATCTTTATTAGATTGTTTATAGTAAATATATATACTCTGATAAAGGGGTTATGGATATAAATTCAACAAATCCTGTAAGGATTTTTATCTTAATTTTCAATTGTTAATTGGAACAAATATAATTTCTAAGTGTAAATATGAATTTTAATTATACATATTTACACTTATTTTTATTTTAATTAAAAGACACATTCCTAAAAAACATATTAATAAAGTAATTTTTTAGGATATAATCATATTTATAGACACAAATATTTTTGTTAGGAGGAATTATTTTGAGAATATTACATACAGGAGACTGGCATTTAGGAAAGAATTTAGAAGGTCAGAGCAGAATGGATGAACAAGAAATGTTTTTAAAAGATTTTGTAAATATAGTTGAAGAAAATAAAATAGATTTGATAATAATAGCAGGAGATGTATATGACAGTCCAAATCCTCCAGCAAGAGCAGAAAGAATGTTTTATGATACATTAAAACAGCTTTCTAAGGATGGAGATAGAATGACTCTTGTCATAAGTGGAAATCACGATAGTCCGGAAAGACTTATTGCAGCAGGTCCTCTTGCAAGGGATCATGGAATAATTATGGTTGGGACACCTAAAACAATTGTATCATGTGGAGATTATGGCAAGAATAAAGTAATTAATTCAGGAGAAGGTTTTATTGAAATAGAGATAAATGGAGAGAAAAGTGTAATTTTAACAGTTCCATATCCAAGTGAAAGAAGGTTAAATGAGGTTATATATAATAATATGGATGATGATGATGAAAAAGCTAAATCATATAGTGACAGAATATATGATTTGTTTAATAATCTAAAAATACACTATAGAAGGGATACTATTAATCTTGCAGTATCACATTTATTTGCCATGGGAAGTGAAGAAGGTGGTTCAGAGAGAAGTATTCAGCTTGGAGGAAGCTATATTGTTGATAGTAAATGCTTTCCAAAAGAAGCTCAATATATAGCATTAGGGCATGTACATAAGCCACAAATTGTGCCTGGAACAGATAAAAGGGCACGATATTCAGGTTCACCTATTCATTATAATAAAAAAGAAATAAGTTACGATAAAAAATGTTTTATCATAATGGCAGAGGCAAACAAACCATGTGATATAAGTGAAGTTAAAATGAAAGTGTATAAGCCCATTGAAGTATGGAAGTGTGGCAGTATAGAAGAAGCTTTAAGAAAATGTGAGGAAAATAAAGACTATGAATGCTGGGTATACATTGAAATAGAAACAGACAGATATATAAGAGAAGATGAAATTAAGGCTATGAAAGACTTTAAAAAAGATATTTTAGAAATAGTACCTAAAATAAAAGGTGATGAGACAGAATTTGATTCAGAAAATCTAAAAGAAAAACCTTTTGTTGAGATATTTAAGGAATTTTATAAAAAAGAAAGAGATGTAGACCCGCAAGAAGAAGTTGTTGATTTATTACTATCAATTATTAGTGAAGAAGGTGATGAAAATGAAACCAATTAAGCTTAAAATAAAAGGACTTAATAGTTTTCAGGAAGAACAGAGCATTGATTTTTTAAAACTTACAGATAGGGGGCTCTTTGGAATATTTGGCCCAACAGGAAGTGGGAAATCAACTATTTTAGATGGTATAACACTGGCGCTTTATGGAAACATGGCAAGAAAAAGTTCTAATTTTATAAATACTAACTGTGATAGAGTGAATGTGAGTTTTGAGTTCCAAATATCTGGAGCAGAAGTAAAGAGATATTCAATTGATAGAGAATTTAGAAGAAAAAAGGATGGCAGTATTAATAGTGGAAAATGCAAGCTTATAGATATAAATAATGAAGAAGTTTTGGCTGACTCTGTAAAAGTTCTAAATAAGAAAGTCGAAGAAATAATAGGGCTTAATATTGATGATTTTACAAGAACTGTAGTTCTGCCCCAAGGTAAATTTAGTGAATTTTTAAAACTTGAAGGTAAAGATAGGAGAGAAATGCTTGAAAGATTATTTAATCTTGAAAAGTATGGTGATGAACTTTCAGTAAAATTATTTTCTAAAATAAAAGAGGAAAACACAAAGAGTAGTGTTTTAGAAGGTCAGTTAAAAGGATATGAAGATATAAGTTATGAAAAGTTGGAAGAAAATGAAGAACTATTAAAAAATAATATGAGTGGGTATATAAAGCTAAAGGAAGAATTTGATGCTATTGAAAAGCAGGATAGAGATAATGCGGAATTATGGAATACTCAAAATGAATTAAATAAATATATGGATAAAAAGAAAGTTTTAGATGAAAAATTTGATTTTATAGAAGAGACTAAAATGAAAATTAAAATGGGGGAAGGTGCAGAAAAAGTAATTCCATATATAAATGCATATGAAAATACAACAAGTTCATATTTGGAAAATAAATTATTACTTGAAGAACTTACAGTAAAGATTGAGGATCTTTCTAAGAAAAAAGAAATAATTGAAAATAAATGGATTCATGTGAAAAATGAGAAAGATGAAAAATTATCAGGATTATTGATTGATGAGCAGAAAGTTAAAGATGCAATAGAGGATGAAAAATCCTTGAAAATTATAGAAGAAAATTTGAAGGAATCTATATGTGCAAAAGAAAAATATAAAAATAAGCTTAATGAAAATGAAATAACTTTTATAGATTTACAAAGACAAATAAAAGAACAAAATGAATATATACTTAATAATGAGAAGAAATATGAAGAGTTAAAAATAGATGAAAGCTTTAAAGAAAAGGTTCAGGATGGGTTAATACTTGAAGAAAATATAAGTAAAGTAAACAACACATTATCTCAAGAGGAAGAAAAAATTAATAAAATAAATATATTGATACATGACACAATACGAGAAGGTAAGGGGTTAAAAGAAAGCCTTCAGAATATTGATAATAATTTGAATCAAAAGAAAGAAAAGTTGAATATTATTATTAAAAATTGTCCTGGAGATCAAAATATTCTTTTAGAAAGGCGAAAGTTTATAGGAGAATGTAGTCTAAAGTATGAATCATACAATAGACTTACAGCTGATATAAATAAATTTATTGAAGAAAAAACTATACTTGAAAAAAGTATCAAAGAAGGAGAAGAAGTTTTAAGAATACATGAAAGTGAACTTAAGAAGCTAAAAGAAAATCAAAATAACGCTATTAGAAAGTCAATGGCAACAGAGCTTAGAAAAGAATTAAAGGATGGAGAACTATGTCCTGTATGTGGATCTGCTCATCATCATATAAATTATAAAGTAGTATTTGATGAAGTTAAGTTTGATTTAGAATTAATTGAAAAAGATATAAAAAATAAAGAAAATATAATAAAAGACATAAATAATGATATTATTAAGGATAAAACTAAATTATCAGTATGTATAAAAAATATTGAAGAAAATACAGAATCTATAAATAAATTAGGGGATAAATTTAGAGAAGTATCAATAGAAATTCTGGAGGAAAATTTTGAAAAGTTAAAAACTGAGATAGAAAGTTATAATAAAAATAAGGAAGAATTAGAAGTTCAAATAAATAAAGCAGCAGTTGAGCGTGAAAAACAGGAAGGTGAAATAAAAGCATTAAGATCAGCATTAAGAACTTATCAAAATCAGCTTGGAACAATGGAAAAAGAGTTGATTAGTATAAAAAATGAAAAAGATGTTCTAGATCAAAAAATAAATACTTTAAAAAGTGAAATATGTGTAGAACAATTTAAAGAAAAAAATAGTGAAATAAGAAAAATAGAAATAGAACGTAACAATATTTCAAATGAAATAAGCAAGACTAGAAAACTTCTTGGAAATCTTGAAACAGAAAAAGAAAAGTGTAATAAAGATATAAAAGCATTAAGTGAAGAGATTATAAAAAAGGAAACTGAAATTAATTCTTATGAAAAAAGGAAACTTGAAAAGATTGAATCCATAAAGAATAAAGCTGGAAATGCAGAAAGTTTAAAAGACTTATTAAGAGAAATTGAGATAAATATAAGAAATATAAAAGATAATTATATAAGAGTGGAAAAAGAAAAAAATGAAATAGAAGATATATTTAATAAATATAGTGAAAAGCTTATTTCATCAAAAAGCAAAGAAAAAACACTAAGTGATAAAAAGGAAACTGAAAAAGAACAGATGAAGTCTGCAATATTACGTGAAGGATTTGAGTCAATAAATCATGTTAAAAATAATATTCTTAGAAAAGAAGAATTGTTGGAATTAAGAGAAGAAGTTGAAGTTTATAAAGAGAACATTTCAAATATTCAAGGTGCTATAATCAATCTTACTAATAAAATTGGTGGAAAAAGTATAACTAAAAATCAATATGAAGAACATAAAATTCTAAAAGCTTCTAAATATAATGAATTAAATTCACTTAATGAGTTTTTAATAAAATTAAAAGATGAAATTGATCGTATAAATGAGAAGCTTAAAGAGCAAAAAAATCTTTTGGAAGAAAAAAGAATATTGGAACATAGATTAGCATTATTAAGAGATTTAGAAAAATTATTTAAAGGTAAAAAATTTGTAGAATTTGTTGCTGGACATCAGCTTAAGTATATATCAATAGAAGCTTCAAAGAGGTTAAAGGAAATAACTCATGGAACCTATGGTCTTGAGGTTGATGAAAATGGAAAGTTTATAATAAGAGATTTTAAAAATGGAGGTGCAATAAGAGATGCAAGCACTTTATCTGGTGGAGAAACTTTTCTCGCATCATTATCACTAGCTCTTGCACTATCTGCACAGATTCAACTTAAGGGAACTGCACCATTAGAATTATTCTTTCTTGATGAAGGATTTGGTACTTTAGATGATAATTTGTTAGATGTAGTTATGGATTCATTGGAGAGGATTCATAATGATAGACTTAAAGTTGGAATAATAAGTCATGTAGAAAGTATAAAAAATAGAGTTCCTGTTAAATTAATTATTTCTCCAGCAGAATGTGGAAATGGTGGTAGCAAAGTTAAAATAGAAAGAAGTTAATTAAAAATGTTATAAAATAAATAAAAATACAAAAAAATATATAAAAGTGATATAATGGACATGTAAATAATTAATAAGGTAATATAAATTAGATGAATTAGAGGCGAGAAAAAATGTTAAATTTTAATTGCAAATTAATCTTATCTTTTCACAATTCTTCAGATAAGACTAATCATTATAAGCATATGAAACCTTATGATTGTTATATGCCTATATGTTTTATTCATCGTACGCTCATGATTTAAATAATCTAAGCATAAAAGAATTATTAAAATCATTATTTCAAGGAGAGTGTTTACAATGAATGAACTATTATTAAGTAAAAGAGTTAAAGGAAATGGACATAGTGCCAGAAAAGAAAGAAGAAAAGGTGCAATTCCAGGTGTGATATATGGAAAAGAAATTGGAAATGTATTATTTGATGTTGATGTGTTAGACTTGGAAAAAGAGTTAGCTGTATCTGGAGAACATGGGGTATTAGAATTTGATTTCGAAGGAAGAAAGGGAACAGCAGTAATTAAGGAATTACAAAAAAATCATTTTGGAAATAAGGTAATTCATATGGATTTAGAAGAAGTTTCAGCTAAGGAAAAGATGACAACAGAAGTTAGCATAAAGATTTCTGGAAAGGGGCTTCTTGAAAGTAAGGCTTTAATATTACAAGTGCAAAAAGATTTAGTCAAGGTAACTTGTACAGCAGCTGATTTACCTAAAGAATTTAATTTAGATGTATCAGAAGGAACAGCAGGAACAGTTTATACATTAAAAGATTTAAAAATTAGTGATAAAGTTATAATCGATGATGATTTATCAAGTGTTATTGGATCAATTGTAGCAGATGAAAGAGAAGATGATACAGAAAGTGAAGAGTAGATTATAATTTAGATTAAAGCTAGGAATAGTCAGAGTAAAAAATTAAAATTACTTTGACTATTCCTAGTTATTTTTAAAAACTTTTATAAAAAGTGAATAAAAATTCCTTAAATGAGAAATAATTAAAAAATGATTAGTAATTATGAAATTTAAGGAGGACTATTAATGGAGGAATTAATTTTAAATAAAAGAATGAAAAATTCATCTAATAGCGCTAAAAAGGAAAGAAAGAAAGGTCAAGTTCCAGGAATTATATACGGTAAAAAACTTGGAAATTTAATGTTTGAAATTGGAGAAATGGATTTAGTAAGTGAACTAAACATTACAGGTGAACATGGTGTTATAAATTTTGATCTTGATGGATACAATGGTACAGCAATCATTAAGGATATACAAAAGGATGCTCTGACACATAAAGTAATGCATATTGATTTAGAAGAAGTAAGCAGTAATGAAAATGTAATAGCTGAAGTTCCAATTAAATTTAATGGAAAAGACTTTTTAAGTCAAAAAGGAGTAGTACTTCAAAGTCAGAAGGATTCTGTAAAAGTTTCGTGTAAACCTCAGGATTTACCAAAAAGCATTAATATAGATGTATCAAAAGCACACAGTGGTAGTACTTATAAACTTTCTGATTTAGAAGTTGGAGCTGAAATTTCAATAGTTGATGATTTAGCAACTGTTTGTGCATCTGTAGTTACACAACAATTCATTCCAGAAGAAGATGAAAGTTCTATAGAAGAAGTTAAATAAAAATATTTACAAATTTTTTTGTGATAAGTTGCAAAAATTTAAGAATATGTCTATTTTCTGTGGATTAGTGTAATAATATAAGTTATAATAAATGCCAACATGAATTTTTATGTAAATAAAGATGAATGTTGGCATTGTTTTTGTTTTGATAAGAACCATGTTATGATAATTTTATTTTAAATATTCACAAAGAATAAATCACTTATTTTACAATATACTATAATTCGGGTTGGATAAAACTTATTTTTAGGGAAAAATTAATTAGATACAAAATTTTTATAATATTTGCACTAAAAAATATAAATTTAGACAATGATATTTCGGAAACAATTACAATAATTCTGGAGTTAAGTTTAAAACTATTTTTAATTATAAGTAAATATTGTATAATATAAATGAGAAAAAATGGGGAGGGAACTTAAAATGAACTATAAAGAAAAATATAACGAATGGATTAACTCAGATATTATAAATGAGGAAACAAAAAATGAATTAAGAAACATATCTGATGAAAAGGAGATTGAAGATAGATTTTACCAAGATTTAGACTTTGGTACAGGCGGATTAAGAGGAGTAATTGGTGCAGGAAGTAACAGAATGAATATATATACTGTTGCTAAAGCTACACAAGGATTTGCAAATTATTTAAATGAAAACTTTGAGAATCCTTCAGTAGCAATTGCTTATGATTCAAGAAATATGTCAAAGGAATTTGCTGAATCAGCAGCATTAAATTTATGTGCTAATAATATAAAGGTTTATTTATATGAAAGTTTAAGACCAACACCAGTATTATCATTTACAGTAAGAGAATTGAAATGTTCTGGAGGTATAGTAGTAACAGCTTCTCATAATCCTAAAATATACAATGGATATAAGGTATATGATGAATTTGGAGGACAGGTTACTGATGAAAAGGCTAACACTATAATAAACTGTGTTAATGATGTAGATGATTTCTCAAAAATAAAAACAATTGATAAAAATGATGCAGTAGAAAAAGGATTGTTAAAATATATCGGTGAAGATTTAGATAATATTTATTATGAAAAGGTTAAAGGATTAACTATAAGAACGCATTTAGTTGATAAAAAAGCATCAGAATTAAATGTTATATATACACCAATACATGGATCAGGAAATGTACCAGTAAGAAGTGTATTAAATCAGCTAGGTTATTCAAATGTAAAAGTTGTAAAGGAACAAGAATTACCAGATGGAAATTTCCCAACAGCATCTTATCCTAATCCAGAAAATCCTGATGTATTTGAATTAGCATTAAAAATGGCACAAAGTGAAAATCCAGATATAATTTTTGGTACTGATCCAGATTGTGATAGAATAGGTGTAGTTGTTAAAGATAGTCAAGGAGAATACAAGGTGTTAACTGGAAATCAAACAGGTTTACTTTTAACTCATTATGTATTAAGCTCTTTAAAAGAAACTAATAAGTTACCTAATAATGGAGTTGTAATTAAGACTATAGTTACAACAGAAGGTGCTAGAGCTATTGCAAAAGACTTTGATGTAGAGCTTATTGATGTTTTAACTGGATTTAAATATATTGGAGAGAAAATTAGAGAATTTGAAGATGCAGGAAATAAAACTTACTTATTTGGATTTGAAGAAAGTTATGGATATCTTGCTGGTGATTTTGTAAGAGATAAAGATGCTGTAATTGCAGCAATGTTAGTATGCGAAATGGCTCTTTATTATAAAGAAAATGGAAAGAGTTTATACGAAGCTTTAATTGAGCTATATGAAAAGTATGGATACTTTAAAGAACAATTAGTATCTATAGAATTAAAAGGTAAAGAAGGTCAAGAAAAAATTGCATCTTGTATAGAAGCTTTAAGAAATGATCCTATAGCAGAAGTTGATGGAATAAAAGTAGTTAAGAATTTTGACTATAAGTTAAGTGTAGAAACTGATGCAGTAAATAATGTTAAGTCTGATATTGATTTACCAAAATCAAATGTATTGAAGTATATATTATCAGATGATTCATACTTTGTAGTAAGACCATCAGGTACTGAACCAAAAATGAAAGTTTACTTAGCTGTAAAAGGTAAGAGTTTAGAAAATTCAGAAGCGGAAATATTAAGATTTAAAGAAAAAGTAATGGAAATAATTAATGGAAAATTAAATTAATTATTTAAAAATGCTGTCACAAGGTGGCAGTATTTTTTTGTTTGTTGTCACATGTCAATTACAGTATATAATATTGGATATTAATTAATATAATATGAAAATATAGCATGAATTAGAATTTTATATTTATGGAAGTATTAAATTTTATTAATTTAGATTATAATATAAGATATAATTTATAAAGTGTATAATATTAGATTAATAACACTATGATTTATAATGACAATTAACAAGAGGTGCAAAATGAGTAATTATAAAACAATGTATAAAGATAAGTTAAGTAAAATGCTATTTTTAGAAGTAGATCAAGATGGTTTTAAGAAAAGTATAAGCATGCCACAATATGTTGAATTTAAAAATTCAGATCTATATATTCCTATTAGTGCAGACTATGTTACTAAAAATGCAACTAATGAACTTAGATTAAGTAATCTTCCTATATATTATTTTGTTGAAGGAATGTTTACAGCTTTTGGAGCAGACCCTAACATAAGATATATTGAAGATTATGGTACGATATTAACATATATTCCAGACAGTGAGGAATGTGTTAAGAGTATTATTGCAGATAAAATAAAAAAAGATAACTTAGAAGATGCATATATTCTTTTAAAAGGTCTTTACAGATATACTGAAGAAGAAGAAATAATGGTAAAATTATTAAATATAGGGGAAGTATTAAGAGAAAAAGATTCTAGCTTTACTGAATTATTTAGTGAAGATATTGATTTGTGCAGAGAAAAATTCTTTAAATGTCCTGAGCCACATTTATATAATGCTCTTATTTTAAAAGATGAGGGAGACTTTAAAGGTGCTCAGGCAGAAATACATGAATACATAAATAAGGGTGGTAAAATGAGCCCTGAAATAGAAAGTATAGTTAAGGATGTTGAAAATATAAGCACATATGAAAAAGCTGTTGAACTTGTTAAAGACAATCCAGAAAAGGCAATAGAGCTTCTTACACCATTAAGTGATGAATTTTCAGATAACCCTTTAATATATTACTATTTAGGAGTATGTTATAGAAAGATTCAACATTACAATAAAGCGATACATTATTTGAATAAAAGTATGTCTATAGAGTCTGGTATACTTGAAGTAGTAAATGAACTTGGAATGAATTATGCATGTCTAAATGAATTTGAAGAAGCAATAAAATATTTTAAAAAGGCATTTGAAGCTTCAAATGAAGTTGACATATGTACAAATATAGTAATGTGTTATTATAATTTAGGGGATATGGAGCAGGCAAGACTGAATCTGGATATAGCGAAGAAGATTGCACCAGATGATGAAATTGTAATAGATATAGATAAGATGATAAATAGAACTAAGTAATTTATTATGTTAATAAATAAGATATTAATTAACAATGTTATAAGGTTCTTTAAGAAAATTTATAGTTAAGGATATGAATGCAGGAGTAGATATGTTTACAAAGATACTTGATTTTAATGTGTTTAATGAAGATAAAGAGAGTCTTATGAATTATGTTGAAGGACTTGATAAAGTAAATATAATATCTGGAAATCCAGAAGTACTTTTTAACGGATTAAATAATAGTATGTTGCACAAAAGTTTTAATGATAAGTATTCTCTTATAATACCAGATGGAGTTGGAACTGTAATTGCATCTAAATTAATTAAAGAACCTGTAAAAGAAAAAATAGCAGGTATAGATGTTGTTAGAGAGGTACTTATTAAGGCTGATAAAGAAGGTAGATCAGTTTATTTTCTTGGAGCAACAGAAGAAGTTGTATTAAAATGTGTAAAGAATATAAAAGAAGATTATCCTAATTTAAAAATAGCAGGATATCATAATGGATTCTTTGATTTAAACAATTGTGAAGATATAATAGGAAGTATTAAGGAAAGCAGGCCGTGGGCAATCTTAGTAGCTATGGGATCACCAAGGCAAGAGATATTTATAGAAAAAATTAAAAATATTACAGATACAAAAATTTATATGGGTGTTGGAGGAGTATTCGATATATTTGCAGGAAATTTAAAGAGAGCTCCAAAATGGATGATATCCTTGGGACTTGAATGGATGTATAGAGTAATAAAAGAACCTTTTAGAATAAAAAGACTCATATCAATACCAAAATTTTTATTAATAGTTTTAAATAACAGAAATGCAGGAAAGAAATAATATAGGTGAAACATGAAAAAGGAAAGTAGTTTAATTAAATCTACATTTATAATCATGATAGTGTCAGTTATAAGCAGGGCAGTAGGGTTTATAAGAGATATGCTTATAGCACAAGGATTTGGTGCTGGAATGTATACAGATGCTTATAATATTGCTGTTACTATACCAGAGACTATTTTTACATTAATAGGTCTTGCAATTTCAACTGCTTTTCTTCCTATGCTCAGCAAAATAAGAGCTAAAAAAGGTCAAAAGGAAATGTATAACTTTGCAAATAATGTAGTTAACATTCTTTTTGTAATATCTATGATCTTTTTCGTTTTGAGTAGTATTTTTTCAAAAGAAATTGTACATATATTAGCAGGTGGATTTTCTGAGGAAGCATTGATTCTTGCGACAAGATTAACAAGAATAACATTACTTAATATACTATTCCTATCGATAAATGCATGTTTTACATCATTGCTTCAAGTAAATGAAGATTTTGTGATTCCATCTATTTTAGGATTGTTTTTCAATTTACCTATGATAGTATATTTGTTAATTTTTAGAAAATATGATATTGTAGGATTAACTATAGCAAATGTTATAGGAAATTTCTTAAGGGTAGTTGTTCAAATACCATCCTTATTGAGTCATGGATATAAGTTCAAATTTTTTATAAATATAAAAGATAAGAGAATTCATGAAATCCTTATACTTATTATTCCAGTTATTATAGGTGCAGGTGCTAATTCACTTAATATGATAGTAGATAAAAAAATTGCATCTTCACTTGCAGTAGGTTCTATTTCAGCTCTTGATTATGGTCAAAAGCTGATAGTTTTTATAAATGCAATAATAACAACCTCCATAGCAAACGTAGCATATCCTATTATGGCTAACATGAGGAATAATGGTGATGAAAATGGATTTGTGGAAACATTAAAAAAATCTATAATTTATCTTGCGATTTTATTGATTCCTATAACCGTTGGAGTTCTTATATTCGGTTGTGATATAGTCCAGATTGTATATGGAAGAGGACAATTTGACGAATATGCAGTTAGAATAACTAGTGCTGCACTTATTGGATATGGATCTGGAATCTTCTTTACAGGTATGAGAGACATATTGAATTCCACATTGTTTTCAATGGGAAAAACAAAAATAACTACATTTAATGGAGTTGTTGGAGTGTTGTTCAATATATTATTTAATTTAGTACTTTCTAAGTACTTTGGCGTTTTGGGAATAGCAATAGCATCAGTAAGTTCTATGATAATAACATCAATGCTTTTATTTAGAAGTGTTATAAAGATAGAACATAATTTTAAGATTGGAGATTTAATCTCAAAGATATTAATTATAAGCTTAAATTCTATAGTTATGGGCTTAGTTATTATCTTATTTGTAATGTTTATTGGAACTAAATTAAATACAGTAGCTACAGTTGTATTAGGAACTACTATTGGAATAATCGTTTATTTTATACTTGGTTATATATTAAAAATTCAGGAACTTATTGAACTGAAGAATATAATTTTGGCTAAGATAAAAAAATGATAATGGACATGATATGACAAATGATAATAATATGTACAGCAAAAGTTACAGATAGGAGGACATATGAAAATATTATTTATAGCCTGTTATTCTCCGCTTATTAATAATTCAGCAGCAATTGAAACTTTACAGTATTTAAATAAATTAAGTGAAATAGAGGGTAATGAAGTACATCTGTTAACCGTTAATTTTCCAAAAGATTCAATTTATTATGATGAAGCATTATTGAATATGATGGATAAAGAGATTAGACTTCATGTTATAGATGGCGGTATTGTATTTAAAAAATTAATGCCAAAAAAATTACAAAATTCAACTAAAGTAGTTAATGGGAAAAATAGTAATGGATCAGTAAAAAGAGTATTGCGAAAAATAAAAAATTCTCTTGTTATTCCAGATATGTATTATGGATGGTCTAAAAAAGCAGGTGCTTATGGAAAAACATTAATGGAAAAAGAAAAATTTGATGTTATTTTTTCAATGCATGAACCACCATCTTCTCATTTATGCGCTTATGAAATAAAAAGTAAATTTAAAAATGTACCATGGATCACATATTGGAGCGATCCATGGCTTAAGGATTCTACAAGGCAGAAATCATTAATATTTAAAAAGATAATAGAACACAGCATGGAAAAAAAGATTGTTAATATGGCTGATAGTTTTATTTTTGTAACAGAAGCTAATAAAAATGAATATCTAAATGACTATAGTAAACTCAAGAATGGATCTAAAAAGACATATATATTAAATAGAGGATTTGATTCTAAGCTCTATTATAAACTTTCATTTGAAAAATCACCTGAATTAATAAATAGCAATAAAATCAATATGATATATACAGGTGAAATTTTTTCCAAGTTAAGAGATATAAAACCCTTTGTGACAGCACTAGAAGAGATAAAAGAAGAAAATTATGAAGTTTATAAGATGTTCAATGTTTTATTTTTTGGAAATATTGATGATGTAGATGGACGAAGAAGACTTGAGAATCTAGAAGTAGCAAAAGTTTCGGGAAGAATTCCATTTGATGAAGCACTTAAATATATGCTTAATGGAGATATATTACTTCTATTTGGAAACAAAAATTCAAAGCAGATACCAGCAAAAATTTATGATTATTTTGGAGCAAAAGGAAGGATTTTTGTTATTTATGGAGATGAAAATGATCCAATCAAGTCTGTAGTAGAAAATAATGAAAAATGTATAACAACAAATAATCATGTTATGGAAATAAAGAATCAAATATATAATATGGTAGAAATGTTTAAGGAAAAAAATCTTGAATGTGCACCAGACATGAACTATGAATGGAACTCTATAGTTGAAAGATTAAATAGTATATTATTAAATGAGGAGTGATTAAATGCATATAATGGTAATTCCATCATGGTATGCATCATCAAGAAATAAAGTTCATGGGAGCTTTTTTAAGGAACAGTTTAAGGCACTTTCAAATGCAGGAATAAAAGTAACTGTTGCATACAATGAGATATGGCCAATAACAATGCTTGGAAGAATAAAAGAGAATAGAGGTATTGAATTTTCAATTGAAGATAATTTGAAAACATACCGTTATAAAGATTTTAATTATCTTCCTAAAAATCCATTAATGTTCAGAAGTTTCAATAAAAGAATGGATAAATTATATAAAGAGATAGTAGAAAAAGAAGGTAAAATTGATATTATTCATGCTCACTCTGCTTTATGGGGGGGGATATCAGCACAATATATAAGCAATAAATACAATATTCCTCTAGTACTCACAGAACATTCTTCTTTAAAATATGCAAGATATGTTAAGGAGAGTTATAAAAAATATATTTATAAGGCGTATGATAAAGCTGATGCTCTAATAGCAGTTGGAAATGGGCTGAAAAATGAAATGAAAAATTATACTAATAATGATATAAAAGTAATTCATAATATGGTTGATTTAAAAAAATTTAATCTTGATATAAAATTAAGTGAAAAAAATAATTCTGAAGATACGTTTAATATGTTTTCGTGTGCTTTTCTTGAAGAAGGTAAAGGTATGGAAAATCTTATAGAAGCATTTTACTTAGCCTTTAAAAGTAAAGATGCTATCTTAAGAATTGGTGGAGATGGTTCATTAAGAGAAAAACTTGAAGGAATGATTAAAGAATTAGGTATGGAGAATCAAATTTTTCTTTTAGGAGCTCTATCAAGAGAAGATGTAGCACAAGAGATGAAAAATTGTAAGTGCTTCGCACTGGCTTCAGAGCATGAAACTTTTGGCGTTGTTTATATTGAAGCATTAGCTTGTGGAAAACCTGTTATAGGAACCTATAATGGTGGTGCAGATGACATAATAAAAGATTATAATGGAATTATAATTGAAAAAAAAGATGTTGAAAAATTAAAAGATGCACTTGTTAAAATGAAAAATGAGTATAAAACTTATGATAAAAATGAAATAAGAGAGAAAACAATTCTTAGCTATTCAGAAAATGTACTTGTTGAAAAGCTAAAAGGAGTGTATAAAGAAATATATGAAAGATAAATTAGAACAAATATATAAATTTTTAGACAATAAATTTTACTTTAGGTTATTTTATCTATTTGTAAGTTTAACATTAGTGACAATATTAAAAGTAATCCCTGGAATAAATCTCTTAAGTAAAATAGCTTTAGTTTGGGGGATTTTATTAATAGTATTTATGGTGTTTAATGACTATAAAAAAAGAAAAATATTTGCATTCGATATTCCTATTGGAATTTTTGTTGTAATCACTCTTTTGTTTAATGTTTTTATATACAGAAGCAGTGAAAATTTGAAAATATGGATAGTTAATCTCATATTATTTATGGCTGTTTTTACTGTTGATGTTTTTAGAAATAAAAAAAATATGGTTGAAGAAATGAAAATAATAACCTATTGTTATGTGATTTTTATGTTTATTTCTTCATCAGTGTCTTTGTTAATGAAGTTTTTTGATAAGTCTATATCTATAAAGGAGTATGTATTTCAAGGAAGCAGGGCAGGAATTTTTGAAAACCCTAATGCAATATCAATTGCAGCATCAATTGCAATAGTCATGTCCATATATCTCCATCACATTGTGAAGAATTATAAAATTAAATTATTGTTAATATTAAATATTATAATTCAGGCCTTAGCTATGATTTCATTTAAGGGGCGTAGTTCAGCCTTAATAGTAATAGCCGTTGTTTATTGCTTCATATTTGTTTATGGTAGTAATAAATACTTAAGAGCATTTCTCTTGGCTTTGCCTATAGTAGCCTGTATAGGAGCAGTAAACATGGAAGGAAGTCATATAAGAGATTTTACAAGTGGAAGAACAAGTCTTTGGGAATCAGCATCCATAGTAATACAGGAGAATCCCGTTACTGGAGTTGGATATGATAATATGATTGAAGCAGTGACAAGTGCAAGAGAAACAGATGATTTGCCAGGGTTATCTACAGGAAGATTGCATAATATATATATAGAAACAGCAACTGTGAATGGAATTGTATCTTTAGTAATGATATTGAGTTTTATAGTTATATTATTTGTATTTATAATAAATCGCTTGGATCATTTAAGAAAAAAAGAGAAATTTGAAATGACTACATTAACATCAATGATTCTTGGAATTATTGCAGTTAATTTGTTTGAAAGTACACTAATATATATAATTAGTTTTATTTCTATGATTTTTTGGATATATTCTGGATACCTTGTATCTATTATAGGAAATAGAAATATAGAATAATTAATAAACATAAGAAAGTTGGGGATCAATATAATGAAATTTTGTGATGATACTATAAAAAAGTTTATAAATGACTTAGAAAGTGATATGCCGGCACCGGGAGGTGGAAGTGTTGCAGGACTTATTGCAGCTTTATCTGGTGCTTTAAATTCAATGGTGTATTCTTTAACTGTAGGGAAAAAAAGTTATATGGCATTAGATGAAAAAACTCAAGATATTATAAGAAAATTTCAAGCAAAAAGTTTAGAATTTTCTAAAAGAAGTCTTGAGATTATGGATGAAGACAGAGAAAATTTTTTGAAACTTATGGACTGCTATAAGATGCCTAAAGATAATGATGAAGAGAAAGAAATAAGAAAGAAAGCAATAAAAGAGAATACAATAAAATCAATGGAGGCACCTTTAGCTTTAGCAAGAGAATGTGTAACATTTTATGAAAATCTAAAGGTTATGGCTGAATATGGTAATAAGATGTTATTATCTGACTTGGGAATATCAGCAATTCTTCTTCATAGTGCAATAGAAAGTTCAATTATTAATGTAAAAGTAAATTTGAATGGATTAAGAAGTGAAGAATTTTTTGAAGAGTTAGATAAAGAATTGATAAAGATGTTAGAAATATCAATGGAAGAAAAAAATAAAATTTCTGAAATAGTTGATAAAGTGATTTACGCATAAATTGTTTGAAAATTAAAGGAGATACTGAGTTATAATAATTTAGTATCTCCTTTAATTTTATTAATCTACTGGACTTCCATTAAAATTTTCGTATTGAGATTTATTTTTTGGATTTCCTACATTATTCTGATTATCATGCAATTTTTGTCTTCTTTTACCTTTTTGCATAGGGTTACAACTGCCTTCTTTGTTTGTTGCCATACTTAACACTTCCTTTCAAAAGTATTTTATGTTTAGATTTAAAATTAATACATTTTATGAATTTTTATAATAATTATTAAGGTAAAGATTGAAAAATATATTATAGATAGGATATAATTATTAATAGTAAAAGTTATGATATTAACTAAAGAAATGGGGGAAGAATATGGAGGAGAAAAAATATCCTATTATAATAAAAAAGAAAAATAGTTTTATGGTAATGGCTGTTGTTGCAGAATTTTTAGTTGCATTAGTTTATGGGATTACTCAGGGATTTGCAAGTGTGCTTTTTGCATTCTTTTTATTTGTAGCAATAGTAACTGCGCTAGCTTTATGGGTAGAATATAGCAGAGATGTTTATTTGAAGGAAAATAAAATTGAGTTTTATCAGAATAAAAATTTAATTACAACAATAAAGTATAGCAACATAGCTACATTAGCAGTTGAAGAAGGAAACGAAGATAAGAACAAGAAAAAAGAATATGTTACAATCTCATATAGAGAGACAAGCAATAAAAAAAATGCAGATAAAAATGCGAAGATTAAAAAATACTATATAAGTCCTTCGTACTATTGTGCAAATGATTTCAAAATGATTAAAGAAGTTATTAAATCAAAAAATCCAGAAGTGAAATTTAACGAGAACTTAAGTAAATATATAAAAGAATAGTATATAAAAAATGCAGCGATTTTCACTGCATTTTTTATATATAAATTATTTTAAGATGGCAAGTCATTTAATGATTTAAATTCATAGCCGGAATCTTGAAGAGTTTTAATTACTTGTTTAAGTATCTTGGTATTAGTATCTGAAACAGCATGAAGAAGCATTATACATCCAGGATGAGATCCATTGGTTATTTTTTCGATTCCTCTTGATTCAGAAGGCTGATCATTTACAAGCCAGTCTTTATAAGCAAAACTCCAAAAAATTGTTTTGTAACCTAGGTTTTTTGTCATTTCAAGAGATTCCTTTGAGTATTTTCCCATAGGAGGTCTAAAAAATTTAGGCATTTCCTCACCAGTCAATTCTTTGTATGCATCCTCAACACCTGTAAGCTCAGCTTTAAATTTTTCGGAATCATGAATCTGAGCCATTGAAGGATGGTGGACAGTATGGTTTCCTACAATATGTCCTTCACTTACCATTCTTTTTACTAACTCTGGTTCTTTGTCTATATAAGGTTTAACTACAAAAAAGGCAGCAGGAACATTTAATTCTTTTAATATATCTAATATTTTTCCTGTATTACCATTTTCATATCCCTCATCAAATGTTAAGTATATTACTTTTTCGGAAGTATTTCCAAGGTAATAAGCAGCATTTTCTTGTAAAAAGGATGCAGATTCCTTTGGTGGTTCAGCAATATTATCCTTACCTTTACCTACATAGTACCAATTTAATTCACCCTGATCATTTGAAAAAGTGAATATCTCTTGGAAATCTTCCATATCTGCAATGTCACCTAAAGCACCATCATTCATAAAATATTCTTCAGAATATATAGTATCAGTTCCAACAGAAGTGGAAGCTGAAATAGGTGTAATTACATTTGCAGTTATACTTAATGATAATGATAAAGCTAGAGTATATTTAAGCATTTTGTTCATCTAATATTTCACCTTCAATTCATCAAATTTATCTTGGTAGTAATATTATTTGTAATTAATGAAATAAAACTCATGGTAATTTATATATAGAAATGTTGAAATTAAAATATATCTAGAGTATAATTTTTAAAGATGTATTTGTTTAGTTGACAATTAACAATAACTAGTTAACAATTTTATAGTGATTGTCATATTATATAAAGTTATGAATTGGAAAGGAATGTACATAGATGAAATTAGGTATGGTAGGTCTACCAAATGTAGGTAAGAGCACATTGTTTAATGCAATAACAAAAGCTGGAGCAGAATCAGCTAATTATCCATTCTGTACTATAGAACCAAATGTTGGTGTCGTAAGTGTACCAGATAAGAGATTAGATGTTTTAGAAAAAATGTATAACACTAAGAAGAAGGTTTATACAGCAATAGAATTTTATGATATAGCAGGATTAGTTAAAGGTGCATCAAAAGGTGAAGGTTTAGGAAATAAATTCTTAGCTAATATTAGAGAAGTTGCAGCTATAGTTCATGTTGTAAGATGTTTTGATGATGAAAATGTTGTTCACGTTGAAGGGAATGTTGATCCTATAAGAGACATTGAAACTATAAACCTTGAATTAATATTCTCTGATTTAGAAATGCTTGAAAGAAGAATGGAAAAAAGCGTTAAACTAGTAAGATCAGGTGATAAAAATGCTAAGTTTGAGTATGCAATAATGGAAAGAATTAAAGAACAACTTGAGGCAAATAAGCCTGCAAGAACTTTAGAATTTACTGATGAAGAACAAGTTTTTGTAAAAAGCCTATTCTTAATAACTTCTAAGCCAGTTTTATATGCATGTAATATTTCAGAAGACGATGTTATGGAAGGTAACTTTGATAATGATTATGTTAAAAAGGTTAAAGAATATGCAATTAGCGAAAGCTCAGAGGTAATGGTAGTAAGTGCTAAGATAGAAGAAGAAATGTCAGGCCTTGAAGATGATGAAAAAGTTGAAATATTATCTGAATATGGTTTAGAAGAATCAGGATTAGATAAGCTTATAGAAACAAGTTATAGATTATTAGGTCTTATGAGTTACTTAACAGCTGGTGTTCAAGAAGTAAGAGCATGGACAATTAAAAGAGGAACTAAAGCACCACAAGCAGCAGGAAAGATCCATTCGGATATAGAAAGAGGATTTATAAGAGCTGAAGTTGTAGGATACGATGATTTAGTTGAATGTGGATCAGAAGCAGCAGCTAAAGAGCATGGAAAGTTCAGACTTGAAGGTAAAGATTATGTCATGCAAGATGGCGATGTTGTTAACTTCAGATTTAATGTATAATAAATTTAGTATGTAAAATATATATAAATATCTCTTAGGAATTATAGAATAAATATTTCCTAAGAGATATTTTTTGTTTAAAACTGCTAACTGTCAATTAAAAATCGTGTGGATTACTATATGAAAAATGTAAAAATAACTCATATATTAATGTAAAAAAAGAGTATTGTATAGATTTTTATGAGTTTTTTTGATACAATAGAATTTAGTATAAATAAAAAGAAAAGTTAAAGGGGGATTTGTTATTGAAAACAATGAGTGATAACAAAGCAAATATTTCCAAAAATAAATATTTTATACCGACTATTTTAATGATTATTTATATATGTATATCAATGGCTATTGTATTAGTTGTAAAATTTAATACGACAACTGAGGATACAAAAGTTTCTATAACTACTAATAATGGTGATGAAGCTTTTTTAAATGGAAAATATGATGTGGCCATTTCAGAATATAATTCATTACAAGGAAAAGAAGAATGGCCTGTTTGGAATTTAAGAATAGGTGAAATATATTCTGTTCAAGGTGATTATAAAAAATCAAATGAATTAATTCAAAAAGTATATGATACAAGAAATAAAATTATGGATACTCAAAAAGTAAATATAGAAGATTATAAGCAAAAGGATAAGGAATTGGCAAACAGTATAGTGTTTAATTCGTTTATGAATGGTGAATTTAAAAAATCATCAGAGTATGGAGAAATGTTTATGCAATCATATCCAGATGATGTGAATTTGTTAAAGACAATGTTTGCGGTATACATAGCTAATAATGAAACAGCAAAAGCAGAAGATATAATAAATATTTTTATGAATGAAAATTCAGATTCTGATAAACTTGTAATTGCAGGAAAAATGAAGCTGTTTATAGGTAAATATGAAGATGGCTTAAAGCTATTAGAAGAGGCGTATAAAATTAATGAAAATAACATTAATATATTTGATGCCTTAGAAGATGTTTCTAGATATAATAAAAATACTATTATAGATTCAATAAACAAATTAATTGAAAAAGATAAAAATAATCAAAGTTATAAGTTATTTTTAGCTAAAATATACTCATTATCTTCTTCTGATATTGTAAAATGTCAGGAGATTATGAACGAGCTTGAGGAAGAATTTTCTGATAATACAAATTATTTATTTATAAAAGTAAAAATAAATGCAGAAGCTAATGATAAAAAAGAAATAGAAAAAGCATTAGATGAGATAATAGATATAAATGAAGGTACATTTATAGAAGAATATGCACAAGCTATGAAATTTTATTATGAAGGAAAATATGAAGATGCTTTAAAAAGTGCAAAAAAAACTATAATACTTAATGGAAATTATGTTAAAACATATAGTTCTTTAATTCCTTCAATTGCTTTTAAACAAAATAAGTTATTAGAAGAAGAACCTTATATTAGAATAGCTTTAAATAAAGAGCCTTTTAATTTTGATTTTATGATTACAGCGGCTGAATATTATAAGGAAGTTCTTCAAGATAGTAGTAAGGGAATGTACTATTATACAATGGCATCAAAAATAAATCCTAATAATTCGGAAGTATATTATAAAATGGCATTGATTCAGTATAACAATCAAAGAGTCGATGAGGCAGTAGAATTGCTTAAGAAAAGTATATCATTAAATGGCAAAGAGCCTAAATATTATAGAACATTAGGAAGTATATATTTAGAGAAAAATAAGAATGAAGAGGGAATGGCTGAGATAAGAAAAGCTTATGAGCTTAATAAAAGTGATGTTGCCACTTTAAATAATGCTGCATATTATTATATTTATGTTGATCATAATGTAAATAGAGCAATGACTAATATTAAGGGAGCTTTTGAAGGTATTGACGAAACAATAAGTAATACAGAAAAGCAGATAATAACAGATAATTATAATAGAATAAAAGCTCTTTATGATTCTTCTAGAAACAATAATTCATCAAACAATGCTGGAGTAGTATCAGAAGTAAAATTGATTTATTAATATATACAGATAGTTTATAATATGATAAAAATACTTAGGATTATATCAAAATTAATTTTATTAATATGATATAATCCTAAAATACTTATTATATGAAAAATAATAATAGAGTATAAATTAGGGGGTATGAGATGTCTATATTAAATAAAAATAGATTTAAAATTTTATGTGGGATTTTTTTACTAACTGGAGGAATTTTGCTGACTATTATGAATCTTATCTCTAATAAAGGTGTAGAAATAGTAAAGTGGGATAATTACTATAATGAAAATAATATTGTGTTTTTTTATGAAGATCATATAAATGAAAAATTAGATCTTATAAATTCTACATATGGTATAAAAGAACAAGTTAATAGTGAAAAAAGTGAAATTAATAAGGTCTTAAAAGCATTTGATATTGTAAGAAGCAAAATTAGTGTTGCAAATGTAGAGAATACAGGATTAAATAATGGATATGATATATTATCCATGAAAACTCAGTCAAATAAAACATCATTTAGGGATATGGCTATAGTTGCAAGAGATTTTCTGAATTGTCTAGGTATAAGAAGCAGAATTGGTGTATTTAGAAAAGGACAGACAAAATATCATTCAGATGTAGAATATTATGTAATTGAGTATTGGAGTACAGAAGATAATAAATGGGTTATGGTTGATTTTAGTGATGGTGGATATTTTGAAGATGATAAAAGCAATAAGTTATCAGCTATAGAAGTGATAAATAGTAATATAAAAAAGGTTTCTTATATGGGCAATACATCTCAACTTGATTATAAAAATAATATAAGTAAATATTTTGATTCATATACGTTATCAATTGAAAACAGTTCCGAAAAGAAAAGGAGCAATTGTAATGTTACATATATAAAAAATGAAAGTGCTGTAGAATATAAGATAAAAAATAGTTTTACACCACCAACAGTTTTTACTAAAGAAACTAAATTATTTGAGAAAAGTCCTTTTGATAAACTTGTAGGAAGCGATGAAAAGGCTTATTTATTAGTTTGTGGCTCTATATCAAATAATGAAGAAGAAGATAAAAATCCTAATAACAAAAAAACTAAAGAAAAAGAGAAAAAAGAAAATAATATATTTGTAGCTGCATTTAAAGATGATAAAGTTTTAAAGTCTTATTATCTAAATATAAATGGACAAGGCTATGAACAAGTTGAAAACAATAAAGAAGTTAAGCTTGAAAATGGAAGTAATACTATTGAATTATCTCTAGATGGGCAAAATACAATGACAAGTGTAGTTATAGAAAAGAAGTAATAGGAATTTGGGTGATAATTAACTCTGTTTACAATATGTAGAAATGTTATTATAATGAAACAGAGCGAAAAAGAAAGTGAGTGATAAATAGTGGGGTTAGACTTTTTATTCATACTAAAAGCTATAATAATAGCTATAGTTGAAGGGCTTACAGAATTTATTCCTGTGTCATCAACGGGGCATATGATACTTGCATCAAGTATTATAGGATTTAATGATCCAAAGGTATTTGTCGATATGTTTGAAGTTGTAATACAGCTTGGAGCAATACTTGCAGTCGTAGTATTATATTGGAAAAAGATTAAAGATAGTGTTATTGAATTTTTTACTTATATATTTACAAAAGGTAAAAAAGGAAAAACAGGATTTCAGTTTGGAATAAATGTACTCATTGGATGCATACCAATGGGGGTAATAGGAATAGTGTTTTATAGACAGATAAAAATGCTTTTCAATCCTAAAATAGTGGTGGCAGGATTGATAGTGGGCGGTATTCTATTAATAATAATTGAAAATAAATTCAGAAAAAATAGAAAGTATTCAACTAAAAATATAGATTCAATAACACCACTTCAATCATTAAAAGTAGGAGTGTTTCAGGTTCTCGCAGTATGGCCTGGTATGTCAAGAAGTGCATCAACAATTATGGGGGGATGGGTAGCTGGTTTATCAACTCCTATAGCTGCTGAATTTTCTTTCTTTTTAGCAGTCCCTGCTATGATAGGGTCTACTGCAAAAGATCTTTTTGAATTTGATTTTTCAATGATGAATATGACATTGTGGATAACATTAATAGTAGGATTTATTGTTGCATTTATTGTTTCTCTTGTTGTTATGGAGAAATTTGTAGCGTATTTAAAGAAAAGACCTATGAGAGTATTTGCAGTATATAGAGTAGGTATTGGTATTATATTTGCAATACTTATGATGTTAGGAATGAATCTTAATATGTAAATTACAGTGATTTATTATAATATGCAGATTAGATTGAGTATTGATGCTTGTGAATCTGCATACTATGATTTATGCTGTAATTTTTTTGCTTTATAATATGGAATAAAAATAGAATTACATAATTTTATTAATGTAAAAAATATTTATTGGTATATATCTAAAAAAAAACTATATAATAATAGTATGATAAAAAGAAAAAAATAATTTCAGATATTTATATAATAAAGCATATATTGTCAATTTATACTTTTCATAGATTGAAGTTTATGATATCATAAAATAAATAGAAGTAATCGTATACTTGTATGACTTTTCTATTTAAAAAAGGTATGGGATGATTAAAAATTTTTTGAACAAATATTCAGAAAATATTGAAAATTTGTTAAAGAGATTATGGTATGGGGGGATTAAAATGAAGAAAGAGATTAAGAAAATAGCACTATTAACTGGAGGGGGAGACTGCCCCGGTCTAAATGCAGTAATAAGAGCAGCGACAAGATCAGCAATTTTAAATTATGGTTATGAAGTTATTGGCTATAAGTTTGGTTATAGAGGGCTATATAACAATGATTTCATGAAACTGGATTTATCAACTGTATCAGGTCTTTTACCAAGAGGAGGCACAATTCTATATAGTTCAAATAAAGATAACCTATTTGATTATCAGGTTGTTGAAGATGGAAAGACATTAAAAAAAGATGTATCAGATATAGCAGTTGAAAATTTAAAGAAAGAAAATGTTGATGTTTTAGTTGTAATAGGAGGAGATGGAACTCTCACATCTGCAAGAGATTTTGCGAGAAAAGGTATTAATGTAATAGGTGTTCCAAAAACAATTGATAATGATTTAGGATCGACTGATATAACATTTGGGTTTAATACATCAATAGATATTGCAACAGAAGCTCTTGATAGACTTCATACAACAGCAGAATCTCATCATAGAATTATGATATTAGAAGTCATGGGGAGAAATGCAGGCTTCATAGCATTAGAATCTGGAATAGCAGGTTCAGCAGATGTTATATTGATCCCGGAAGTCCCATACGATATAAATAAAATTGTTGAAAAGGTTGAAGAGAGAAAAAAACAAGGTAAGTTATTCACTATAATAGTAGTTGCCGAAGGCGCAAAACCTAAAGATGGAGAGGTTATGGTTGCTAAAATAGTTGAAGATAGTCCAGATCCAATAAGACTTGGAGGCATCGGAAATAAGCTTGCAGAAGATTTAGAAAAGCTTGTAAAAGAAAGAGAAGTAAGATGTACTGTTCTTGGCCATATTCAAAGAGGAGGAACTACATGTACTTTTGATAGAATATTGTCAACAAGATATGGTGTAGGTGCCGTAGAACTTATTAATGAAGGAAAATTTGGCAGTATGGTATGTTTAAAAGGAAATGAAATAACTTATGATAGTTTGGAAAATGTAATAGGAAACAATAAAAAAGTAGATCCTGAAGGGGAATTAGTAACAGTTGCAAAGAAGATAGGTATATCGTTTGCTGATTAACAGTTTTTAACAAATAGTGATATCTGTTATAATTAACATTGAGGATATAATATGCCTGGTGACATTAATTAGTATTTTAGAAAGTGGTGGGTATGATGAAAGAAATTAAGAAGTATTTAGAAACAAGAATAGGAACATATGCATTTTTCTTTGAAGATTTAGAAAGTGGATTTTGTTATGGATATAACGAAAATGTTCAGATGACAAGTGCTGGATGTATGAAACTTCCTATAGCAGTTTCGGCAATTAAATATGTGGAAGATGGAAAAGGATCATTTTTAGACAAAATAACAATTAATGAAGACGACAAAGTATACGGAACAGGTATTATTCATGAATTCAACAATAGAGAATACACTTTTTTTGAATTATTAGTTGCAATGCTTATACAAAGTGATAATACAGCAGCAAATAAGCTTATAGATATTGTTGGAATGGATACGATTAATGAAGATATACAAAGCCAGGGATTGAGAAATACGAAATTAAATAGAAAGACAGCAGATGAAAGAGCAGTAAGTAGTGGTGTTGAAAACATAACAAGTGCTTTGGATTTATCTAAAATATGGAAGCATTTGCATAATTCAAGTTTTTTAAATGAAAAAAATAGCACTATGTTGATAGATATTTTGCAAAGACAGCAAATGAAAAACAAACTAGCATTATATATTCCAGATGATTTGAAATATGAGATATCAAGTAAAACAGGAGATAAGAGTGGAGTAGAAAATGATACAGCGCTTTTACATCTACAAAAAGGATCGTTTACTTTTACTGTGTTATCCATGGGAATTCCTAATAGTGTTTATGGAACTGTAACTTTAGCTAAATGTGGAAAGATGATGTGGGATAGTGTAATGAATAATTTCTAATATAAATAAAGATTCCAGCAATGGAATCTTTATTTGCTTTAAGGATAAAACTATTATTGTAAGTAGAAATATATTTTTAAATTAGAGTTATTTTTCATATTGCTGATTTTAATTACTAATCACATAGTAAATTTTATGTTGATTATAAGGTTTGATAGTATCTGTATTAATATTTGTGTTGACACAGTAAAAAATAAGTGTTATTCTTACACAAAGAATAACCTTTAATTTGATTCAGAGAGATCAATAAGGAAGTTATATAACAATGTAGATGCATTAGGATTATTATGCCTTCCTTTAAATTAGGAAAGGCTTTTTTTATATAATTTCCTGCCTTTAAATTAACACGGAGAGGTTAAGAAGGAGTGATAAAAATGACAAAAAAAATAAGACATTTAATAGAACCTAGAGATTTTACAGTAGAAGAATTAAATGAAATCTTTGAACTGGCACATCAAATTATGGCAGATCCACAAAAATTCTCACACATATGTGATGGAAAAATATTAGGAACTTTATTTTATGAACCAAGTACGAGAACAAGGTTGAGCTTTGAAGCTGCAATGATGAGACTTGGAGGAAAAATATTAGGGTTTTCAGAACCGAGTTCTACATCAATTTCTAAAGGTGAGACACTTTCTGATACTATAAAGATGGTATCAATCTATTCAGATATTATTGCAATGAGACATCCAAAAGAAGGTGCAGCGAAAGTTGCAAGTATTTATTCAGGAGTTCCTGTTATAAATGCTGGAGATGGAGGTCATCAGCATCCAACTCAGACTTTAACAGATTTACTTACAATAACAAGCTTAAAAAATGGATTGAATAATCATACTATTGGTATATGCGGAGATTTAAAATTTGGAAGAACTGTTCATTCATTAATTAAAGCTATGTCAAGATATTCAAATAATAAATTTGTTTTGATATCACCTAAGGAACTTGCGATTCCTCAATATATAAGAGAAGAAATCCTTCAAAAGAATAACATAGAATACATGGAAGTAGAAAAACTAGAAGATGTAATAAATGATTTGGATATTTTATATATGACAAGAATTCAAAAAGAACGATTCTTTAATGAAGAAGAATATTTAAGATTGAAAGATAGTTACATATTAGATAAAACAAAAATGAATATGGCAAAAGAAGATATGATAGTTATGCATCCGCTGCCAAGAGTTAATGAAATATCATATGAAGTAGATGATGATGAGAGAGCTTGCTACTTTAAACAAGCAGAGTATGGTATGTATGTAAGAATGGCTCTTATGATAAAACTTTTGGGGGTGATGTAGATGCTAGAAATAACAAGCATTAAAAATGGTATAGTAATAGACCATATTGAAGCAGGAAAGGGTATTAAAATATTTAATTATCTTGAACTTGATAAAAATGATTATAGTGTTGCCCTTATAATAAATGCAGATAGTAAAAAATTAGGTAAAAAGGATATAATAAAAATAGAAAACTGCGAAAAGCTTGACTATACAGTTTTAGGTCTTCTTTCACCAACTATGACAATATGTGAAGTAAAGGATGAGGTTATTGTAAACAAGGTAAAACCTACACTTCCGGAAAAAGTGGAAAATATAATAAGATGCAAAAATCCAAGCTGCATAACAGGAGTTGAAGATTATGTAACGCACTCATTCATACTTGTTGACAAGGAAACTGGCAGATATAGATGTGAATATTGTGATACTATAACAAGACTATAGCATAGCAGTTAAGAGTGGATAGTTGAAAGTTAAGATGAAATTCTTAAGGGAATTTTTTAAATTGTAATAACAAAAAATACAGAGTAATTTAATAATTTTAACTTTTAATTATCAACTTTCAATGATCAACTGAATAAGCGGGGTGTTTATATGGAATTATTAATTAAAAATGCAAGAATAATAGATTTATCCCAAGATTTTATCGGAGATATTTATATAAAAGATGGAATAATAAATGAAATAGGAATAGATATAAATAAAGAGAATTCGGAAATATTAGATGCAGATGGTAAAGTGGTTATGCCTTCTTTTATAGATACACACACTCATTTTAGAGATCCAGGATTAACATGGAAAGAAGATATTGAAACAGGATCAAAGGCAGCACTTAGAGGCGGATATACAGGAGTGTGCCTTATGGCAAATACAAATCCTATATGTTCTTCAAAAGAAACATTAGAATATGTTAGAAATAAAAGCAGAGAGTTGGATTTAATAGATGTACATCAATGTCTTTCTGTGACTAAGAATTTTGATGGAATAACTTTATCGCATCTTGAAGAGTTAAAAGATGACTTGGAGATAAAAGCACTTTCAGATGATGGTGTTGGAGTTTCGAATTCTAATACCATGCTTGAAGCGATGAAAATTGCAAAGAAAAATAATTGGATCATAATGTCTCATGCTGAATCACCAGAATTTTCGAAGATAGATATGAGAATAGCAGAAAATATGATGACCCTTCGAGATGTAGAACTTGCGAAATTAAGTGGTGCTAGACTTCACATGTGTCATGTAAGTACTAAAGAAAGTATAAAGTACATAATAGATGGTAAGATGAGCGGAGCCAATATTACTCTTGAAGTTACACCACATCACATAGGTCTTACAAGAGATATAAATGATTATAGAGTAAATCCACCTATAAGAGAACAAGAAGATGTTGATGCAATAATTTCAGCTATTAAACTTGGAATGGTTGATACAATAGGTACTGATCATGCACCGCATACAGAAGAGGAAAAGAAAAAAGGTTCACCTGGAATGGTTGGATTAGAAACAGCATTTCCAATTTGTTATACGAAACTTGTTAGAGAAAACGGAATCTCATTAAACAAGTTAAGCCAGCTTATGTCTTATAATGGTGCAAAACTTTTAGAAATGAACAAAGGTAAAGTATGTATTGGAACTGAAGGGGATTTAGTTCTTGTTGATATAGATAAAAAGATAAAAATTAATAGTGAAGAATTTTTATCAAAGGGAAAAAATACACCATTTGAAGGAATGGAGTTTTATGGGGAAATTTTAGCTACAGTTAAGGGCGGAGTAATTAAATATAAGAAAAACTAATTATAAAAAATATATAAATAAAAAACAGGAGGAACTTTAAAATGACAAATAATATTATTGATAAGTTATATGACAGAGTAGAAAAAAGAGGCGTTGTTTGTGTAGGACTCGATACAGCTTTAGATTATGTTCCAGAACATATAAGAGAAGGCAGAACTTCAGGAGAAGCCATATTTGAGTTTAATAAACAGATTATAGATTCTACATATGATGTTGCAGCTTGTTTTAAAGTTCAGATAGCATATTATGAAGCATTAGGCTTAGAAGGTCTTATTGCGTATAAGAAAACTCTTGAGTATTTAAGAGAAAAAGATGAAATAATAATAGCTGATATAAAAAGAGGAGATATAGCAGCTACAGCAAAAATGTATGCAAAAGCTCATTTTGAAGGGGATTTTGAAGCTGATTTTATAACATTAAGTCCTTATATGGGAATGGATAGTATAGAACCATATATGCCTTATTTAGAAAGTGGAAAAAAAGGAGTATTTAGCTTAGTAAGAACATCTAATCCAGGAGCAGAAGATATTGAGTATTTAGATACTGTAGAAGGAAAAAAAGTTTATGAAGTAGTTGCTGATAAGATTACTGAAATGGCTAAAAGTTGCACTGGAAGTTGTGGATATACAGCGATTGGTGGAGTTATAGGATGTACTCATGTAGATGAAGGAAAGAAAATAAGAGCAAACTATAAAAACATGTTCTTCTTGATACCAGGATATGGAGCTCAAGGGGGTACTGCTGAAGATGTGGCATTATATTTAAATAATGGAAACGGCGGTGTTGTTAATTCTTCAAGGGGAATATTATTAGCATATAAAAAAGCTGGAAGACCTGCTGAAGATTTTGCAATATGTGCAAGAGAAGAAGCAGTAAAAATGAGAGACGCAATACAGTTAGCAGTTAACAAGTAACAGTTAACAGTTGGTAATAAAATTACTAAAGTAATTTTATTGTATGAATGATAAGTTTCTAAAAAATGATACTGTAGTTATGGTCAGCAAGTAACAATTAAGAGTTTATTTAGAAAATTGCTCAGCAATTTTCTATCCACAAAACTGTTAACTGTTAACTGTTAACTGTTAACTACCTACGGAGGGGTAAAAATGGCGATTACATATAGAAGTGCAAAAGTAATTTCAAATAAAGAAATTTCAAAAGATATATACAAATTAGTAGTTGAGGATAAAAGTGAAATAAAAGCAGGACAATTTTACATGCTAAAGCTTAATGGAGCAACTTTACTTCCAAGACCTATAAGTATATGTGAAAAGAGCGGTGATGAGTTAACTTTTTTATATGCAGTAGTTGGAACTGGAACTAAGGAATTTGCAGGACTTAAAGAAAATGATGAAATAAATTTAACAGGTCCTCTTGGAAATGGATTTGATTTGGATAAGGATTATGGAAAAGTGGCATTAGTTGCAGGTGGAATAGGTACAGCGCCGATGTTTGAACTTGCAAAGAGACTGAGAGCTAAGAATAATAATGAAGTTATAGATTTATATTGTGGATTTAGAGATGATGTTTATTTAGTGGATGATTTTAAGCCTTATGTAAATGAAATAAAAGTATCGACTAATACAGGAAGTCATGGACATAAAGGTTTTGTTACAGAACTTATAAATGTTGAAAAATATGATACAGTATTATGCTGTGGCCCTGAAGTTATGATGAAAAAAGTAATTGAAATGTGTAAAGAAAAAAATGTTAAAGTGTATGTATCTATGGAAAAGCATATGGCGTGTGGAGTAGGTGCTTGCTTGGTATGCACATGTAAGACAAAAGAAGGAAACAAGAGAACGTGTAAAGATGGTCCTGTATTTGATGGATACTATGTGGAATTGTAACTAAGGGGGGAATTAAAAGATGATGAACGTAAATATAAATGGTGTAGATTTTAAGAATCCTGTAATTGCTGCATCAGGAACATTTGGTTTTGGAGCTGAGTATAATAACTTTTATGATGTAGGAATTCTTGGAGGTATATCTTCAAAAGGTCTTACAATTAATCCTAAAGAAGGTAATGATGGACTTAGAGTTTTTGAAACACCTTCAGGAATGATGAATTCAGTAGGACTTAACAATCCAGGGATAGATGCATTTATATCAAATGAGCTTCCTAAGATGAGAAAACTTGGTACTAATGTTATAGCTAATATAGGTGGAGGATGTATCGAGGATTATGTTGCTGCTGTCACAAAAATAAATGAAGCTGATGTGGATATGATTGAACTTAACATATCGTGTCCAAATGTAAAACATGGTGGAATGGCTTTTGGGATAAAATCAGATGTGGCATATGATGTTGTTAAAGAAATAAAATCCATAGTGAAAAAACCATTAATGGTGAAACTTTCACCTAATGCTGAAGATATAGTTGATATGGCTGTAAAATGTGAAAAAGCAGGAGCGGATTCTATTTCACTTATAAATACATTAAAAGGTATGGCGATAGACATATATAAAAGAAAACCAGTTTTTAATAATATAAGTGCTGGTCTTTCAGGACCAGCAGTAAAACCTGTTGCACTTAGAATGGTTTATGAAGTTTCTAAGGCAATAGATATTCCTGTAATAGGTCTTGGAGGAATATCTACAGGAAAAGATGCTATCGAATTCATGATGGCGGGAGCAAGTGCGGTGCAGATTGGAACAATTAACTTTATAAATCCAATGGCAGGAAAAGAAATAATTGAAGAAATGGAAGCATTTTTGAAAGAACAAGGAATCAAGGATATAAATGATATAGTAGGAATTATTTAATAAAAAAGTTTGAAGTTAACGGAGGAATAAAAGATGAAAGCTTACAAAAAGGAATTTATTGATTTTATGATTGAATGTGGAGTGTTGACATTCGGAGATTTTGTTACAAAGAGTGGAAGAAAAACACCTTTCTTTGTTAATACAGGGAATTATCAAACAGGAAGTCAGTTAAGCAGACTTGGAGAATTTTATGCAGAAGCAATAAAAGAAAACTTTGGAGATGATTACGATATATTATTTGGACCTGCATATAAGGGGATTCCATTAGGGGTTACAACAGCAATTGCATTATCAAATAATTTTGATATAGATGTTAAGTATTGTTCTAATAGAAAAGAAGTTAAAGACCACGGTGATAAAGGGATCTTGTTAGGAAGTAAGATAAATGATGGAGATAAGGTTCTTATAGTTGAAGATGTTACAACAGCAGGAACTTCGATTTATGAAACAATGCCTATATTAAAGAGCCAAGGAGATGTTGATGTAAAAGGGCTTATAATTTCTGTTGATAGAATGGAAAGAGGCCAAGGAGAACAATCAGCATTAGTTGAAATAAGAGAAAAATTTGGTTTTAAAACTTGTGCAATAGTAACTATGGCTGAAGTTATAGAATATTTATATAATAAAGAAGTTAATGGTAAAATAATTATTAATGATGAGATAAAAGCAAGAATTGATGATTACTATTCTCAATATGGTGCAAAATAATACAATATATAGGGAAAAATAAGGTGATGTACTAGTGACTTCACCTTATTTTTATGTATTAAGAAATAAATACTGATGTAAGTTTTATATTTGAAGAGAAGTGAAAGTGAATAGATTGACAAGAGAACAACAATTATAAATAGTAAGTATTAAAGTTAATGATAGTATTTAACGGAAATATTGCAATTTGCATTTTATTTAGATAATTGTTTTGGATAATCATTACTTGTTAATATTTATAATAAACTAGAAGAATAAGGGATAGACTTTTGTTTAGAACTTGTTTTTTATTTATTAGAAAAAAATAAAAAATGAAAGTTATAAATCATAAAAACATTTGAATGAATAATCAGAAAATATAAACAAGAAAACAATGATAAAAAATTAACAATCTTTTAGGTTTTAGGAAGTATAAATGAACAATGCATGGGACAAATATCGGAAGAAACTTAGATAAAATCAAAAATATTAAAATAAAGTTTTGGAAAAATATAAAAAACAAATAAATTTTTAATTGTTTTCAAAAAAAACTTTTCATTTTGTCGATTATGTATTACAATGATATTGAAGATGATTTAACAAAGTTTTTATAAAGCTTTGAATAATTGATTTTAGTTAAAGTGTATATTTCGTTATTAAAAGATATATACAAAACAAAGGAGGAAACAATTATGTTTAAACAATGGGATGGGTTTAAAAGTGGACAATGGCAAAAAAGTGTTGATGTAAGAAACTTTATTCAACTTAACTACACTCCTTATGAAGGTGATGATTCTTTCTTAGCTGGAGCTAGTGAAAACACTACTAAGTTATGGGATGAAGTAAGTGACTTATTCAAAAAAGAAAGAGATAATGGTGGAGTTTTAGATGTTGATACAGATACTGCATCTAGAATAAACGCATATGCACCAGGATATATAGACAAAGCAATTGAAAAAATCGTAGGAGTTCAAACTGATGCACCTTTAAAGAGAGCTGTAATGGCTGAAGGTGGAATAAGAATGGCTGAAAATGCAGCTAAGGCTTATGGATATGAAGTAAATCCTAAGATTTCTGAAATATTTACTAAGTATAGAAAAACTCACAACCAAGGTGTTTTCGATGCTTACACAGATGAAATGAGATTAGCTAGAAAATCAGGTATAGTTACAGGTCTTCCAGATGCTTATGGTAGAGGAAGAATCATAGGTGACTACAGAAGAGTTGCTTTATACGGAGTTGACAAATTAATCGAAGATAAAATAGCTCAAAAGAAAACATTAGAAGTAACTACTATAGATGAAGAAGTTATCAGATTAAGAGAAGAACTTTCTGATCAAATCGTTGCATTAAAAGAACTTAAAGAAATGGCATTAAGCTACGGAATAGATATATCTGCTCCAGCAACTAATGCACAAGAAGCAGTTCAATGGTTATACTTTGGATACTTAGCAGCAATAAAACAACAAAACGGTGCTGCAATGTCACTTGGTAGAACTTCTACATTCTTAGATATATATATTGAAAGAGATTTACAAAACGGAGTTATAACTGAAGAAGAAGCTCAAGAAATAATCGACCATTTCGTAATGAAATTAAGATTAGTTAAATTCTTAAGAACTCCAGAATACAATGATTTATTCTCAGGAGATCCAACATGGGTTACTGAATCAATCGCAGGTATGGGATTAGATGGAAGAACTTTAGTTACTAAGAACTCATTCAGAATTCTTAATACACTATATACAATCGGACCATCACCAGAACCAAACTTAACAGTTTTATGGTCAACTAGATTACCACAAGGATTTAAGGATTTCTGTTCAAAAGTTTCTATTGACACAAGTTCAGTTCAATACGAAAATGATGATTTAATGCTTGAATACTGGGGAGATGACTATGCTATCGCTTGTTGTGTATCTGCAATGAAAGTTGGTAAGCAAATGCAATTCTTCGGAGCTAGAGTTAACTTAGCTAAAACTTTACTTTACACTATAAATGGTGGTAAAGATGAAAAGTATGGAATGCAAGTTGGACCTAAGATGGAACCAATAACTTCTGAATACTTAGATTATAACGAAGTTATGGAAAAATTCGAAGTTATGACAGATTGGTTAGCTAACCTTTATGTTAATACATTAAACTGTATACATTACATGCATGATAAATATTCATATGAAAGCTTACAAATGGCTTTACATGATAGAGATGTATTCAGAACAATGGCTTGTGGTATAGCAGGACTTTCAGTTTGTGCTGACTCACTTTCAGCTATTAAATATGCTAAAGTTAAGCCAATAAGAAATGAAGAAGGAATAGCTGTAGACTTCGAAGTTGAAGGTGATTTCCCTAAATACGGAAATGATGATGACAGAGTTGATGATATCGCTGTATTCTTAGTTGAAAACATGATGAACAAAATCAGAAAGAACAAGACTTACAGAAATGCATACCATACTCAATCAGTATTAACTATAACTTCTAACGTTGTTTATGGTAAGAAGACTGGTACTACTCCATGTGGAAGAAAAGCTGGAGAACCATTTGCACCAGGAGCTAACCCAATGCACGGAAGAGATAACAGTGGTTCATTAGCATCATTAAATTCAGTTGCTAAATTACCATATGAACATTCACAAGATGGTATTTCTAATACATTCTCAATTGTACCAGATGCATTAGGAAAGACTAAAGAAGATCAAATCACTAACTTAAGTGCTATGATGGATGGATACTTCGGTCAAAAAGCGCATCACTTAAATGTTAATGTATTTAACAGAGCAACATTATTAGATGCTATGGATCATCCAGAAGAATATCCTCAATTAACTATCAGAGTTTCAGGATATGCTGTAAACTTCATTAAGTTAACAAGAGAACAACAATTAGACGTTATAAATAGAACATTCCACGAAAAAATGTAATTTTTAACTTCTAAATATATTTACAAAAGATAAAATAATATAGATGATGTAGAACCTTGGATGAAGCTTTGTTAATCCAAGGTTTTACTTTACTATAAAAAGTAGCATAATTAAATTGATGTATGAATGATAATAAACAATTGATACTTAATAAATTAAGGAAACTGAAAGTTTTCATCCATAACTGTCAATTGAAGAAAAGGTGGAGATAAAATGGTTAAAGGAAAAATTCATTCAGTTGAAACTATGGGACTTGTAGATGGACCAGGAATAAGAGTTGTTGTATTTTTTCAGGGATGTGCATTAAGATGTAAATTTTGTCATAATCCTGATACTTGGACTCCTAGTGGTGGAGAAGAATATACTCCAGAGCAACTTGTAAATAAAATTGAAAAGTTTAAAAGTTATTTTGCAGCAAGTGGAGGTGGAGTTACATTTTCAGGAGGAGATCCATTAAGACAGCCAGAATTTTTGCTTGAAGTGTTGAAATTATGTAAGAGTAGAAATATAAATACTTGTTTAGATACATCGGGATATGGATTTGGTGATTATGATGAAATATTAAAATATACTGATCTTGTATTGTATGATATCAAACATTATACAAGAGAGGGGTATAAGAATGTTACATTAATGGATATAGATGAGTCACTAAAATTCCTTGAAGCTATGAAAAGAAATAATACTAAAATGTGGATTAGGCATGTTGTTGTACCAGGTATAACGGATGGAGAAGGCCATTTGAAGGAACTTAAGAAATATATAGATACAATACCTAATGTAGAAAAGGTAGAGCTTCTTCCATATCATTTACTTGGTATAAATAAATATGAAATAATGAAAATAAAATATCCATTAGAAAATGTTGAAGCTATGGATAAAGATTTGTGCAAAAAATATCAAAAAGACATATTTGGATATTAGAAAAACGAGTTTTAGAAATTTAATATAATTTCTAAAACTCGTTTTAAGATTTATAAAGAAAATTCATGGAAATTACTATTCAGGAGAAAAATTATCCTTGCTGAAAGAACATATAGGACATACCCAGTAATCAGGCAAATCCTCAAATGGTATACCTGGATCAATTCCACCATCATCGTCACCTAGTTCAGGGTCATAAACATATCCACAGACTTCACAAACATATTTTTTCAACTAATCACACCCCATTTAAGTATCTACAGTTTATTCATTAAGGATTACTAATATTATATGATGATTTGTGTAATTTGATAATGAAAAAAGATAAATCTCTATGATAAAATATAAAGACTTATCTTTTAAAAATTAGTTTTGTTGTTTTAAAATATTTGTAAAGTAACCTTTAGCAATATGACCTTTTTTCAAGCCTTCTATAACGGTAAGGTATGTAGCTGCAGTATCAAATCTAGCATCATGGTAGTTTCCGCTACCTTCAAAAAGTTTTTCAGAAGTTTCGGCAATCTGTTTTTCTGATACATTTAGCCAGTCTATAACTTCTGAAAGTTTTGGATTTTTTATTTCGCCATTAGCCTTAGGGATTCTGCAGATATCTTTATAATATGCCATTGTACAAAAAATATTTTTAGGTTCAAATAATTCTCCTAAAGTGAATAATTCATGTTTTAAAAATCTAATATCAAAATTCACATTATGGCCAATTATAAAGTCAGCTTCTCTGAAGTCATTTATAAAATCAAAAGCTAAATCTTCGAAATATTGCCCCTCAGATAATTCATAAAGTTTTTCCAATGAAAACCCATGTATTTCTTGGGCAGAAGGATCCATTTCATCTACGGTAAAAAAGAAATTTTTCCCCGTAGTCACTTGAGGTTTTGTGCTTGCATCGACAGTGATATAACTTAGCTGACAGATGCTCCCAGGTTTGATACTAGTAGTTTCTGTATCAAAAAATAATAATTTCATTAAAGTTTTACCTCCATTTTATGTATACATAAGAAAATTAATTATTAACTTGTTAAAATTAATTATATAGTATTTACGACAAATTTCAAATACGATATAATAATAAATAATTATTACTAAATAATAATAAATTAAATTTTGTTTGTTAATAGTTGAAAGTAATATATAAATAATAATATTCTAACAT